>Ga0070741_10001148_pt1 | contig 83842 bp, 80 predicted proteins | sample Coa_R1_4_FD_66440 | JGI IMG/M metagenome (GOLD analysis project Ga0070741, IMG submission 66440) | Surface soil microbial communities from Centralia Pennsylvania, which are recovering from an underground coalmine fire - Coalmine... | ecosystem: Environmental > Terrestrial > Soil > Unclassified ... | reverse complement strand
TTGTTGATCTTGTGCGCGCCGGTGTGCAGCAGGTCCTCGCGCTTGAGGTAAATCTTGGCTCCGCCTAGCTTCTCGGTCAGACGCTTCGCGAAAAACAGCGGGGTCGGGCGTCCGGCGTAGTTACGGAGAAGGTCCGCGAGTCGCTGCTGGAATTTCTTGTCGCGTCTGGCTTTGTCGTACGCGCGCTCGAGCTCATCAAGAGCAGCCATCAGCGTTTCGGGAACGTAACGGCCGCCATAGACGCCGAATCGTCCTGCCGATGCCTGGCTCGCCGCCGATTTCTGAACGTGCGCTCGGCTGGCCACTATGCCTTCTCCGCTTGCCGTACTGCTCTCACGAATGCTCGAAGTTTCTCGGCATCCTTCTTCCCCGGGTTCGATTCCACGCCAGAAACCACGTCCACACCCCAAGGCTTCAGAACACGAATGGCTTCTCCCACATTATTTGGTGTCAATCCGCCGGCGATGATCACGTTCGTAAAGGAATTGATTGCGTCAACAAACTGCCGATAGGCGTTCCAATCGAAAGGCTGGCCTGTTCCGCCTTCCCCGGGCGCGCCAGAATCGAGTAACACTCGCTGGACGACTTCGGGGTGAATTTCTGCGGCGCGCGCCGGAGGCAGGCCGCTATCGATCGCCGCATCCCGCATACGAGTGGCCATGGTTTCCACATCTTCGGCACTCAAAATACCCGCCGACACTGGGTCGAACCCGTAAGCCAACTCTCGTCCTGGGGGCACGTCGCTCAGGGACACCACTCGGATGATCTCGATTTTTGGTCCAAGTTTTTGGAAGAGGTTACGGGCGAACTCCGCAGTTTCGGTGCCATGCAGTTGCACGCCGGTGAGCCCTGCCGACTTAACGACGCTCTCGATGCGCTCCGCAGGAGCATTGACGAATACACCAATCTTCTCCACCTGGGCCGGCAAGGAAGCCACTATGCTGCGAGCCACGTCGGGCGCTACGTTCCGCTTACTCTTGTCGTGAAACACGAAGCCGACGGCATCGGCCCCCGCCGCGGCCGCCAGTTGAGCGTCATCCTTGTTCGTCGTTCCGCAAATCTTGATCCAAGTCATAAAAGGAGAATTTCGAATTCTGCTGCTGGTTCCTGATTACCTTCAGGACATCCAATCTATACGACCAAGCGCCCGCGTTGAGAATGAATCGGGAAAATGAAACTAGAAACTTGGTACGGTTGCCGCCGCGTCCTTCAATAAGATGCGCAGCGCGTCGCCAGGTCGCTCTGCCGACATAATCGATTCGCCGATCAGAAACCCTTTATATCCCTCGGCTCGCAGCCGAGCGATATCCCGTCCGGAGTGGATCCCGCTCTCCGCGACGCTCACCACGTTTCCAGGGATCAACTTGCCCAGCCGCACAGCCGTGTTCAGGTCCACGTGAAACGTCTTCAAGTCCCGGCTATTCACCCCAATCAGATCACAACCTGCGTTGAGGGCCCGGTTCAGCTCGCCCTCGTCGTGAACCTCGCACAAGACATCCAGCTCGTACTGACGCGCAGTCTCAAGTAGGCTCCGCAACTCTTCGTCGGAGAGGGCCGCTACGATCAGCAGTACGGCATCGGCCCCATAGGCCCGCGCCTGTACGATCTGCAATTCGTCGACGATGAAGTCCTTTCGCAGACACGGCAGCGTCGCCGACCTTGATGCAATCCGAAGGTTCTCCAGCGAACCCTGGAAGAACTCCTCGTCCGTTAAAACCGAAAGAGCGGCAGCTCCCGCCTGATGGAGTTCGGCGGCCAATGCGGCCGGATCGAAGTTCGCCCGGATCAGCCCGCGTGACGGAGACGCTTTCTTCAACTCTGCGATGACGGCAACCCCATTTTCGCCGGAATCTAGCAACGAAGCCCGAAATCCGCGCGGCGTATGCTCCCGCGCCTGGCGTTCGAGTTCGCGCGCATTCTCCCGCTCTCGCCCTGCAGCGAGACGCCGGCGGGTTGCCGACACGATCTGGTCCAAACGGGTTGCCATCGCTTCGTTCTGATTATACGGGTTGGCACGCCAGGCACGTCTTGTAACGGCTTTGCGCGGCCGATTCGGGGCGAATTGTGATTGGCACATGGTTGGACTTGTGCTATGCTCCGCGCGTCCACATCTGCTTACGCGGACTAAGTCGCCGCAGTTCGATGTCGGTGGTAAGCGCGAAGACAGCCACAGAGTCGCCGGTATGTATGAGGCGCCCGCTTATATCTGATTGATATCTTCCCGATTGTAAGTAGAAGGTCTGCCACTTATCGCCGGGTAGGTGAAGCAGCTATTAGCTCCCCCCGAATTTGTAAGTGACCAATTCCAAACGGTTGTCGCCAGCCACGCAGCCGCACCGATTGAGAGGGCCCAATGAACAGTCCAGCGGAACGACCGACACCCGCAATGATCGATAGTCACTGGTCCACTCTGGTGGGCAAAATTCGCGCAGGCTTTTGCACGCCCATACTTGGCGCCGGGGCTGCCTTCGAAACACTGCCCCTTGGCGCGGCGCTAGCCGAGGAACTCCTAAGCGAGGAGGAAAACGATACCGGGAACCGCTCTCCCTTGCCAAGCCGGACCGATCTCTCCAAGGTGACCGAGTACATTGCGGTTCAGCGCGACGATAACATGTGGCCGAAAGTAAAGATTGCCGAGCACTTGAAGCAGCGGGGGCGTCCCGACTCTTCGAATCCGGATGAACCTCATCGCTCCCTCGCTGCCCTTCGACTGCCCATCTATCTCACCACTAATTATGACGATTTCATGTACCAGGCGCTGGTCGCAGCAGGAGCCAAACCGGTTCGCGAGGTGGCACGCTGGAACACCTGGCTCCGCGAAAATGTTGAGTCTGCCTTCGATTCCGACTATGAACCTACCCGAGAACATCCCCTCGTATTCCACATCCATGGACACTGGGACCTTCCCGAGTCCATGGTCGCCACCGAGGACGACTATTTTGATTTCCTGGTGAATGTCTCGCGGGATCTGGGCACCAGTCCTACCGATTTCTCGAAAAAATCAATCCTCCCGCCTCGAGTCCGCCGCGCCCTCACCGGCAGCAGCTTGTTATTTGTGGGATACAGCCTGGCCGACGTTAACTTCCGCGTGATCCTCCGCGGACTGGTGGAATCGCTCTCCGCGGCTCAGCGCCAACTAAGTTTGTCCGTTCAATACTGCGGCGGAGTTCCCGGAGACCTGGAAAAGTACATAGAGAAATATTTCGGCCACACCATGAAACTGCATGTCTTCTGGTACTCGGCGCGCCAGTTTTGTCATGAGCTGAACGAGAAGCTCCGAGCGGCCAATCAGCAAACTTCAGCCCAAGCCGCCAACTTCTAGCCGGAGGACGCACTCATGGCTACCGCAATGCATATCGTTCCCACGCCGGATTCCCGGGATATTTTCCCCGGCCCTCGTGCCTTCAAGACGGAAGAAGCGCCACTGTTCTTTGGCCGCGAACGGGAAGCAGGACAAGTCACCGACCTGCTGATCAGTTACCAGGATGTTCTCTTGTACGCGCAGTCGGGAGCAGGAAAGTCTTCGCTGATCAACGCCCGCATCGTTCCCAGCCTCGGCACGAACAACTGCTTCGTCGGACGCGTCGGAGGAGAGCTGCCGCCCGGCTTAGAGTTGGAATCGATACCCAACATTTTTGCGTACAACCTGATCGCCAGCACCATCAACGACCCGCAAAAGGCCTCCGGAATTGTGGGAACAACGCTGGAGCAATTCTTCAAACCGTCCAAGACTGGCGAAAACACATATCTCATCATCGACCAGGCGGAAGAATTTTTCAGGACCTACCCTGAGCGCTGGACCGACCGCCGCCCTTTCTTCGAACAACTGCGGTCACTCCTCAAGAGCTGCCCTTGCTTGCACGTCTTATTCGCTATTCGCGAGGAATATCTTGCCTCGCTCGAGTTCTACTCTGACTTTCTCCCCAATCAGCTTCGCATTCGTTACTACCTGCAAAGCTTGCGCGAGGCACAGGCTACGAAAGCCATTGCCGGGCCGCTGGAAGAAACTGGGATCTCGATACCCGCCGACGTAACAAAGAGATTGGTCGACAGCCTGCGGACGGTTCCGGTGCAAACGGCACGAGGGGAAACGCCGGTGTTGGGCGAGTTCGTGGAACCGCTCCACCTGCAGGTTGTTTGTCAAAACCTGGTTACGCAGCTCAAAGGCGCGGCCGCGGTGACGCAGGAGCAGGTCTCCACTTTTGCCGGAGTTGACCAGGCGTTATCCGATTTCTATGAACGTGCGCTCGCGACCGCTGCGGCCGAGTCCAAGGTGCCCGAGGCGAAGATTCGTGCCTGGTTTGACCATCAGCTCATTACGCCAGCGGGCACTCGAGGTATCGTTTTTCGCGGTGAGACCGAAACCGCCGGCTTGCCGAACAACGCTGTCAGCGCACTCGCGGACCAGAATATTTTGCGTGCCGAGCGCCGCGGAGGCGCCATCTGGTACGAACTCACGCACGACCGTTTCATCGCGCCGATCCGGCGCTCCAATACCCACTGGCGTGAAGAGCAGGGCGAAGCTTACCGCAACTCCCAAAAGCTGGAGCAGCAGGCGGCCGAGTGGGACAAGGCCGGCAGGCCCGCAGAAGGCTTGCTCAACCCGGTCCAACTGAAGGAGGCACAGCGCTGGATCGCCTCTCCAGAGGCCGCCGATGCAGGCGTGAGTGACACCCTCCGAGCGTTGGTCAGTGCCAGTTCTGACGAGCAACAGCGAAAGCAGGAACGGCTGCGCATGCTCGAAGAACAGGCCCGTTCTGCACGCCGCTTCCGCAATCTCCTGATCGTATCGGTCGCGGCCTGCATTCTTTGTATTGTCGCCATCCTGGCATGGCTCTCGGGAATTCGGTCGCGGGCAAAGCTGAATTCCGTTCGACTGGCAAGCATCTCGGTCGTCGAGATCAATTCCTCGGCTGAACATGCTCTCTTGATGGCGATGTACGCAAATTCTCTTATGCGCACGCCGGAAGCCACCGATGCTCTCGAGCATGCGCTTCACGAGCTGCGGCTGGAACGCACCCTGGTTGGACACTCCGGGAACGCCACCGCGGCCGGGTTTAGCCCCGATGGGAAGTTACTCGCCACCGGCGGAGATGACCACACCGCTCGGATCTGGGACGCAAGCACATGGAGCGAATTGCACAAGCTCCAGGTCGCTGAAGCCAACGTGCGCAGTGTCGCTTTCACCCCCGACGGCAAGTCCCTCGTTACTACAAGTCTTGACTACGACGGCAAAGGAAGCTTCCTCGAGGTCTGGGATGTTGTCACCGGACGCCAACTGGCCAAGGCATCGCGCCCAACCTGGCTTCTGACAGCCGCCGTCAACCCTAAATTGCCCATCATTGCTACCGCCGAGGCCGAAGGCGAAACCGGCGTGATTCACCTGTTCAGGTTCGACGGTTCTCAATTGGAGGAGTTCGCCCATTGGGAGAATGGAAAAGAGGTGAATGGGTTAGCTTTCAGCATGGGTGGAGAAGCTCTGGCAACCGCCGGTTGGGATCACCTGGTGAAAGTGTGGCCCGTCGAGAACTGCACCAAAGACCCTAAGTGCAAGCCTTATCTCAGTCTTGAGGGAAATCATGACCAGGTTATGGAGGTGGCATTTAGTCCCGATGGCCAGTACCTGGCAAGCGCCGGCATGGACCTGACGGTTCACATCTGGAACAGCAAGGGACAAAACCTCCATACTCTCGCCAACGGCCATGTAAACACGGTGTTCGCTGTGGCGTTCGATCGCCAGGGACGTCTGGTATCGGTCGGCGCCGATGCTCGGGTCAAAGTCTGGGACCCGCTCTCCGGCCGCGAACTGTTCAATCTCGCCGGACATGGTGGACCCGTCGAAGCTGTCGCTTTCAGTCCCGATAGCGAGTTCATCGCGACAGCGAGTTGGGACCACACGGTTAAGATTTGGAACGTCAGCGGACATAAAGGGACCATCTCGGAAGTTGCTTACAGTCCCGATGGCAAGTACTTGGCCAGCGGCAGCCATGACCACACCGTGAAAATCTGGGATGCGGCGACCATGCAGGAAGTGGCAACTTTGCCCGCGGTCGACGACATGGTCAGCATGGTTTCATTTAATCCTGATGGAACCATGCTGGCGGCCTCCACAAATACGGGCGACTCCTACGTGGCCAAAGTGGGCGAGAATAAATGGTGGCTGCATTTGCAGGGCGAGCAGGTCGTCTTCAATCCTGTCGCCCCGGAAGCGTTCGCCTACAAGGACAATGGCTCGCTTTTGGTTTATGAGTTGAAGATCGGAGTGAAACCCCGTGTTCTGACCAACAGCAAATGGTATTTTTCCGCGCTCGCGGTCAGTCCCGACGGCAAGTGGTTGGCCGCCGGCCACCGCCAGGAAGCGATGGAATTGTGGGAGAGCGCGTCCACCTCGGGACAGCCGCACTGCACCTTCGCCACGAAACCAGAGTACATTTCGACGATCGCGTTTAGCCCGGACGGAAACACGATCGCGACCGGGAGTCTTGGCGGCGCGATCAAGCTATGGGACGCCCAGCAGTGTGCCGCCCTTCCCACAACTTTCAGTGGACATAAGAACAGCGTTGCTGAAGTTGCGTTCAGCCGCGATGGCCGGTTCCTCGGCAGCGCCAGTTGGGATCAAAGTGCAAAACTCTGGGACGTTGCCAGCGGAAAACAGGTCATGAGCGCGGAGTTCGGCAGCATCGTCAATGGGCTTTCCTTCAGCCCCGATGGCAAACGGATGGCTTTCGCGACCGAAAGCCCTGTTCCTTGGGTGTACCCGCTCGGACCCACCGATTCCGACATGCAACGCGCCCACGCAGTCGTCAAGAAATTGGGCACCACCCTGCCCAGTGAAGAATGCCTTCGTTACTTCGATTCGAAAGCGTGTCCGTCCGTACCCTAGTCGGACGACGCGCGAGGCATCACTTGATACTGCTCATATTTTCCGTCCGGCATCTGGTAGATCCAGATGTCAAGCGTGCGTTGTCGGAATTTGACCCGATACGTGAGCAGAGTCATGCCGCCTCTTCCCTCCTCGCTCGTTTGGACGAAATCTTCCGGAACGCCGAGCGGTCCTAGACTCGACGCGAAGTCCCTTAACGCCTGTTCCGAAAAGTAGGCATTCGCATCCGCCGTCAACAAGGCACGATCAATTTTCCCGTTCTGCAGGCCGCGAAAGATTGACCGCACTTGCGCAAGTCTCGCGGCTGCGCCGGGATTGCTGCCCGCCAGCAGAAGCGGTGAGATTTTCCGCGCGATCTGGGATGCGGCCGTCGCGGCATCTTGATTCGTGAGCACCGCGACCGCAACCCTGTCGTCCGGATACACAATGTTGTCGGAAGTGAAGCCGGAAACTTCCCCGCTATGCTCGAGCATGCGATGGCCAGCTTGCGTGCTTACGTCCAGCCCCAGGGCATACTTAGTTCCGTCGCCGTTCTTGAGCCGTACTTCAGTCTCCATTTCCTTATAGGAGGCCGGCCTCAGCAGCGCCTGATTGATAAGACCGATGTCCCACTTCGCCAATTCTCTCGCCGGCATGGCGAGTTCACCGGCGGCAAACAGCCATCCCCGACCCTCTTTCGGCGCGCGGCGAGGCGGACCCAGGGCGTACCGCATATAACCGCTGGGATCAGTGTCGCCCAGTCTGCTCTGGTCGATGTTAGCTACGCTTTCCATCTTCAACGGCGCGAAGACGCGCTTCTGCAGAAATTCAAGCAGCGGCATGCCACTCGCCTTTTCCGCGATCACCCCGGCGATCACGTAATTGGTGTTGCTGTACTGCCACTTGGTGCCGGGGTCGAAATCAAGCGGCTTTTTCGCCCACATATCTAAGATCTTGTCCGCCGTGACCGGCTGCAACATGAACGGTGGAACATAATCCTGCGGCCAATAGTCCTGGTACCCCGATGTGTGCGAGAGCAGTTGCCGAACGGTGACTTCGCTCGCTCGTGTCAAGTCGGGTAGAAACCGCGCCACTGGATCGTCCAGCGACAATTTCCCTTCTTCGGCAAGCATGAGAATTGCCGTCGCCGTGAACTGCTTGCTGATCGATCCGATGCTGTAGCGCATTTGCGGACGCGCCGGCACTTTCGGATCCATTCGCGCATTGCCATAAGCCCGGACGTACGCGATCTCACCATTCTTCACCACCGCAACTGACGCGCTGGGGACACCTGTATCTCTCAACACCTGCTGCGCGATCTTGTCGATACTGCTCGCCAGATCCGGAGCAAGCTGGTTCTGCGCGACTGCAGATTCGATCACGAAAAGAACTGTACCGGCGAGAACACAACGCTGAATGAAACGGCGACACCTGGATTGATTCGTCATAAGTTCCGATCGCAAACGTTCTCGGGGCGCGGCAGCTTGCGTTTGTTGTGTGGAGAACACTCATTCTTTGTGCTCTCAATGCAGCATTATTGGCCCCCGACATCATCTCACTTCTTTTGCCATACAAGTCGGAACTCGTGCGAGCGGTTCCCGACTTACAACATTGAGGTGCTCTTTGCGTCGATTTCTGCTCTGCGTGATTGCAGCCGTTTCCATCTCAGTTCTTTCGCCTGTAGCGTTTGGCCAAGGTGAGAACCATGGACCGAATAATGAAATCGGTCTTACTTTCGGCGGTTACGTCGCTCCGACCAACCCGTTGGATCTCGGAGCAGCTTGGGGACTTGAAGGAAGCTATGCCCGCCGTTTCGCGGGCGTTCCGCTGCTCGGGATTTATGCCGAAGTACCCGTCGCGACATCCTTCACGTCCTCGATTCCAAGCCTCAGCGGAACCAACATCGCGCGCAGCTACACGTCGTTTTTCGTGACCCCGGGCGTGCGCGTCCGGCTCGCTCCAAACTTCTTCATTTCGCCATACCTTGCCGCGGGCGTCGGCCTCGGGCAATTCAACCGCCAGCTCTTCAACGGAACACATACCACGGACGCGACCTTCGCCTTCGACGTGGGCGGAGGACTCGACATCAAGGTGCTGCCGTACATCAGCTTGCGTGGCGAGATCCGCGACTTCAACTCCGGCGGCCTCGGCCCGCAAACCTTGCTCTTTGGGCGTCAGAACAACATCTTCGGGACGGTCGGGATCGCGGTGCGGTTCTAAGGTCGGGTTAATAATCCGTCGCTAGCCAGGACAAAAACTCCTAGGAATTGTTGCTGGTGAGTCCGCGCCTCGGTGGTGAGTCCAAAAAAAAGGCACGGCTTGCGCCGTGCCGGGGAGAGTTGTTGACGTGCACCTTGCGGTCGTTAGCTTTCGTTCGCGACCGTGAGGTGATTCTCGACGCGGAACGCGCCGAAAACTTGGTTGGCTCGCATGCCTGCGACCTGCTTATCCATCGCGCTCTCGACTGTGCCATACAGGCTCAGCGTGCCACGATTCACGATGATGCGGATCGGCAGCGCGGGGTCGGTTGCGTACTTGCCCAGCACCGGATCGTTGTACAGCGCCCGCAACGCACGCACGCGCACGCTGTCGTCCATCATCGAGGCTGGCGAGACGGCCACGTTGTCCACCACATCCTTCACGCCAGGCATCCGCTGCACGATTGCGAGAGCCGAGTCGCGAGCGACATCATTGAAGGCATCTCCACTGAGCGTCGCTACCCCGTTGTTCACCGAAACCGTGATGTAGTCGAACGCGTTGTCATATCCCACGCGATCGTAGTACAGCTTCTCGTTGAGCTTTGCCTGGAGTTGCGCATCGGGAACCTTGACGCCGGCAACCTCGATCAGATTGCGAACGCCGGTCGAGCGCTCAACTTTAGCTTTCTTCGCTGCATCCAGTTTGTCCTGGTAAACGTCGACTGTGCCGTGCAGAGTCACGATCCCATCTTCGGCCGTCGCCTGAACATTCCGGAATTGCTTCTTGTCGGCCAACTTGTGGACGACCTGTTGCTGAATTTGAGTATCGTAGCGGCCTGCACCGGCGGCCTGCGCCATCACCAATGAGCCGAGCAGGGTCACTGCGGCTAAAGAACTCATCACCTTCCGAACCAATTGCTTCATGACTTTCCTCCGACTAACCCGTCTTGCTGATTAACCGGTTAGTTAATTCGTATAGTCAATAGATGCGCCGGTCGAAAGGAAAGATGCAACCCTGGAACTGGCGCAAGTGATTGGCCCGTCAGAGTTTGCGAGTCTTTACGAGGATTTACAAATCGAGCCGGTCTAGTAGCGGAGCATCTCGAGTTGGCAGACCCGCACGCTAGAGCACCGGATCGGCCTTTCTTAGTTCTGAGTCGCGTCTACCTATTGGCGGGCGGGCATTCGTGTTCGCCTGAGGCGGCGGGCTTGTTCTTTCAACTGGTGAGCCCTGTTCGCTTCGCTCTTGAGAACCTGCATCAGTTCTCGTGTTCGCTGGGTTAGCTCGCGGCAGTTGCAAACCAGGTCGACGTGCGTACGAAGAGTCTCCTGACTCCATTTGATATATGTGCGCACCTGATGAACTGCCATCTCGCCATAGTATTGCGGTCGCGCAGTCCGCGCAAGCGAAGCTGTACTTCCAAGGAGTCGCAGCCGCCACAATGTTTGCCGTCATACTTCTCGCGCGTCCTTTCGAGCTCTCGACCTGCCACATAGCTGGTCGGCTCATTCGGAATTGCTCATCCGACCCAGGCCAGCCATACTGCCCCGAACACCAGCGTAGTCGCAGTGATTGGAAGTCCCACGCGGAAGTAGTCCCAGAACCCGACGTGCACATCCGGCTTCGCGCTCTCCACGACGATGATGTTGGCCACCGATCCGGTGATGGTCAAATTCCCGGCCAACGTCGATGCCATTGCCAACACAAGCCATGCGGTATGTGGATTACTAAAGCCGCGCACCATCGATTTCATGAGCATCACTGCCGGAACATTGCTCACCACGTTGCTTAGCAGCGCGACGACGACCGTGAATGCCGGCAGGTGTTGCAGGTTCCAGTGTTGTGCCATGCTCAGCATGCGTTCAACGATGCCCGCATTCTCCGCTCCACCCACAATCAGGAACAATCCTATAAAGAAGACCAGCAATCCCCAGTCGACTTCCTTGTAGAGCTTTTCGGGATCGAGGGTACGCGTAATCAGGAGTACGGCGGCGCCAAGAGCAGCGGTGTTTGCGGGAGGCAGCCCCACGAAGAATGCAACCACTACGCAAGCCACAATGATGACCGGCTTGGTGAGGCGGCTGAGGTCGAGCGGGGGCAACGGGATGAATTCCACAGCCGCAGACAGTGGTTGCAATTCACGCCTGAAAATCCGGTGCAAGATCGCCCAGTCCACGAGCAGCCCGACCAACGCCACCGGCGCGAGATGAACAAAAAAATCGCGATAACCAATGCCGGAGAACGACCCGATCAGCATGTTCTGCGGATTGCCGGTGATGGTCGCGACGCTCCCAATGTTCGAGCCGGTTGCAACTGCCAGCAAATAGGGTAGCGGCGGCAATTGCATGCGGCGAGTGATGGTCAGCACAAACGGCACCATCACCAGGCAAACAATATCGTTGACGAAAAACGCCGAGAGTATCCCGGCTGTGAAGATCACGGCCGGCAGCAGGTGCACAGGTTTCAGCCGCCGCAGCACCACCTCCGCATTCCACTCGAAGAACCCGACCAGGTGCAGGTTGCCGACAATCAGCATCATCGAGAACAGCAGCACGATGGTTCCGAAATCGATGAACGAAAGCGCCTCGCGTGGCGGAACGATACGGAATGCGACCATCGCGACCGCGCCGATGATGGCAGCGCCGGGCCGATCGATCTTCAGTCCAGGAAATTTTCCCAGCGCGAATACCAGATAGCTGGCCAGAAAGATGATGTAGGCCGCGATGGTCGGACCGTGGTTAATGGCGGCTGCGTGGATCTCGTGCATCGAGGTTGCAGGATAGCAGTCGACAGATGCCCTGAATCTAGGGCATTACTCCTAAGTAAACTCCGGCAATTCTCCTAAGCAGTTTCCCCGGGGTACTCAGAAGTGACATAAGTCACGTCATTTTGTGCTCGTATTCACAGCTTACCTCTGAGTAAGTCGTTATATCTTCATCAACACTGAAGCGAAATTGCGCCGGTCTCGCTTCCCGGTGCGAATTCGTAAATTTTCGCGGAGCGTCGGCCGCCAAGGCACAGCCTCGTTCGGGCGTCGGCCTCTGCTCGAGGTGTGTGCAGTGACTCGAAGGATTCTCCTTGTCGTAATTCTCGCCATTCTGGGTACGTTTGTCGCATGCGGCGGCGGCGGTATCGGTCCCGGCACCGCAGCCACCAGAACCTTTGCTCAAGCTTCCTTCCATGCCGGAATCGCGCACGTAGCCGGTAACTATGGCTTCACGCAGGAAAACTATCTGCTGGAAGGCGCAAAACAGATTCAGAAGCTCGGCTCAAAATCGATCTTCGTCTACTTGACCCCGAGTTACCGCACTAAGTATCCCGACCGCGGCGCCGGTATGTGGAACGGCAATCCATCCTCGCTGCAGGAGTTGGCTCAAACCAAGGCCTTCAAGAAACTATTCGCGATGCCGTTTGACACCTTCGTCCTGACTGCCAACACGTTCTCCAACGACGGGCAAATCACCGGGATCAGTGGGGACGACGCCCGGCTTCAAGCCGAAGAAGATGAGTTTTACGGGCTGGCGAAATATCTTTATTCGGCCTACGCGGGCTCCGGCAAGAACTTCATCCTGAAAAACTGGGAAGGCGATTGGATCGGCCTGCAGGACTACGATACATCCAAAGATATTTCACCCAGCCGCATCGACGACATGATCGCCTGGTTTTCCGCCCGCGAACGAGGGGTCGAGCGAGCACGCAACGAAGTTGGCTCAACCGACGTCAGCGTGCTCAACGCGGTCGAAGTCAACCGCGTGCTCGACTACGCCCAGCATGGAATGGACCGACTAATCAACAAAGTCGTTCCGCAAGTCAGACCCGACATGGTGACGTACTCCTCTTACGATTCCTCGTCGAAAGGCAAGGACGCGGCCTCGGTTCAAGCCAACGTGAATATTGCGCTGGATACAATCAACAAGCTCGCGCCCGATCCGCTCGGCCTGGGTAGCCGCCGAATTCTTATCTCCGAGTACGGCATGTTCGAGAATGAGCAACCGAACGACGCCTGGCGTGCCGATGCCATATTGAAAACAGCAAAATCTGCCGGCCTCGCCGGTGCAGTCCTGTGGAACGTCTTCGACAATGAATGCATGCAGTCCAATGGTCAGCCCGCGGGAGTTGGCTTGACTCCCGGAGCATGGGGCCGTCCGAAAAACGGTCAATGCCGCGGGTTATGGGCTATTCGGCCCGACGGCAGCACCAGCTCTGTAGTAAAGGTATTGAAGAAATTCTGGTAGATTGGCACGCCACGAGGCGGGTTCCCACCCGCCTCCTCCTATCTAATTCCCGTTCAGCCGCCGCAATCCGCTCAGAAAACAGTATAGGTTCTACTCTGGGACATCGGTAAACTGATGCCGGACGCAAGGGCAACCATGTTGCTAGCGCCGTGAATCTAGGCTCTTGGGAGGCGAATATGCCTAAGGCTTGCTGTGTCCTCCTGCTGTGTGCCGGTCTGGCAGTAACCGCTGGTGCTTACCAGCAGCCGGCGCCGCCCGATTCAGAACCGGCGAATGCCCCAGCTTCGAACTCAGCCGATCACAAGGCAGACGCCGCTCCCGTCAAAGACTCTCATCACAACAACTGGCGCGTAGGTTTAGGGACGGTCACCGTCGGTGGCGCATATTTCAGCGGCCCCATCTACCCGTATTCCATTTATTCCTATCCTGCGATTTATCCCGCAGCCTTGTGGCAGCCGTTCTGGGACCCATTTTGGGGACCGTACTACCCAGCCTACCCGCCAACCTTCGGGTACTCACGCGATAAGGGCGAGATCAAACTCACCGGCATGCCGAAGGCCGGCAAGGTATACGTCGATGGTGCCTACGCCGGTGAGAGCAAAGATTTGAAACACTTGTGGCTTGATCCCGGCGCGTACGATCTCTCGGTCGTGAGCGCGGGACATGCAACGTTCCGCCAGCGAATCTATGTTCTGACCGGAAAGACGCTGAAGATTGCGGCGGACCAGCCACCAGCCGCGGCAGACTAAGGAGAAGCCATGAGTCGTCGACCGGTTCTAATTACCATCATGCTGATCGTGGCGGTCGTGGCGTTTGCCGCACCAAAGGGGACCGTTCCGCGTTCCAGCGCTCTGCGTTACCCAGCTCATGTCGAAAATCACGGTGCGTCGCTGGGAGCGAAACTACTCACTTCCGACGAGGTTCGCCGCGCCTTTACCTCTGACGTCAACCGCTGCTGCATGGTGATCGAAGTGGGATTGTATCCATCCAAGGACAAAGCTGCGGAGGTATCGCTCAACGACTTTGTACTTCACGTGAAGAACACGGAGACGGCCAGTAAGGCCTCCAGCGCGAAGATAGTCGCGGCAAGCTTGCAGAAAAAAGCGCGCGATACCCGCGATGTAACAGTTTCACCCACCGTGGGAGTTGGCTATGGCACCGGCCCGTCGTACGACCCGGTGTACGGGCCGCGCGGTGGGGGCGTGACCACCGCAGCGGGAGTGGGCGTCGGAATTGGCAGCCGTGGCGATCAACCCGGCTCGACCGAAAAAGATCGTTCCGTCATGGAAACCGAACTCGGCGAAAAGGGGCTTCCGGAGGGCACAGCTTCCGCCCCGGTTGCCGGCTACCTGTATTTTTCTATTCCACGAAATAAAAAGGTCGCGTACCAGCTCGAATATACGCTGAACGGTGAGAAGGTGTTGTTGACGCTCCCGTAAAAGAGGCCAACCTTACTGGGGGTACTGAGGGCTCGCCCGCTTGCCGGTTTTCACGCGGGCACGACCGCGTTTCGGATCCGTTGCACGTTCGCGTAGCACTCGCACGAAAGCCGTTCCAGCGCCGAACGGTCGACGATCTTCACCGCCCCCCGTGTGTATTGGATGACGCCGGCCTTCTGCATCTGTCCCGCGACCAGGCTAACACTGGGCCGGCCGGTGCCGAGCATTTCCGCCAGGTATTCCTGCGTGATTCCGAACTCCGGGCCGACGCCGTCGCAGGTATTCAGCAGCCAGCGAGCCAGCCTTTGTTGCAGGTCGTGCAACCGGTTGCAGGCTGCGGTTTGAGCCGCCTGCATGCCCTGCAACATGGCCGCCTTGCCAAGGCTTGCCCGCAGTTGCGGCAACGAAGGCAGGAACTTCTCCAGCGCTTCACGCGAGATGCGAAAGCCGTCTCCGGGTACCCGAATGATGGTTCGCATAATGCTCATCTGCATCCCGACCAGCAGTGGAATACCGACAAACCCATTCTTGTCGATGCCGGCCACCTCCACGCTGCGGCCGTCCCCGGTAGGAACAACCGCCGAAGCCAGCCCATCATTCAGGAAATAACCCCCCTGCAGCGGCGACCCCGGTTCAACCAGGACGGTATTCATCGGAAGGGACTGCCACTCTAACTGGGAACGCAGGGCTTGGAACTCATTGTCGGGAAGCGAGACGAGAATGGTATTCAGGACAGGGTTCTCGCCGACAGCTCGCGAGCCTGGACGACCGTCGTTCTTCAAATCGTGTCTTCCTCTCTATCGGGACGCGAATGAGGGTCCAACTGCGCTGCTGCACGGTTACGGGCGTGCAGTGATTTTGCGCACGGCCTGTCGCCACCGTCTGTTCCCCGCCAGACATACTGCTGATTATCTAGTTAACAGCTCGGTCCCCGCGTCCTGTCCGTCAGCGGAGTCCCGAACGCCGCTGCCCCAAGTCGGACGTCCGAAGCTAAAGCAGCGATTCAATGTCACAATCTTCCGACGAGCGCCGTTTTATCTATGTGAATCCGGGAAGGCGGGCATTATCGTGGGAACAACACAGACACTGAGTGGCTCGATGCCCCTGCGTCAGACCTCATCGGAGCATTGGGACGAACCGGCCTTCCGCGCGGTATTCCTCGAGTACTATGGCCGGATCGTCGGCATCCTCGCGCGCCTGGTCGGCGATCGGCTTCAGGCCGAAGAAGTGGCCAACGACGCCTTCTGGCGTCTTTATCGACAGCCCGGCCTGCGAGTCGACGGCAATCTGGGCGGTTGGCTCTATCGCACAGCCACCAACCTGGGCATTGACGCCCTGCGCGCCGCATCCCGCCGCCGCCAGCACGAGCAGGCCGCAGGATCCGCTTCGCAAACTGCTGTGGATGGGCCGCTCGACGAAGTTCTCCGCGAGGAGCAGCGCCGCAAAGTCCGCGAGGTGCTGGCGTCGATCAAGCCAGTCCAGGCGCAACTGCTGATCCTTCGTGCCGATGGCTTTTCCTACAAAGAACTGGCCGATGTGATCGGGGCAAAGGTGACCGGGATTGGGACCATGCTGAACCGCGCGGAACAGGAGTTCCGCAAACGCTACCTCGAACTGCATCCGGACGAGGAGGGACTATGAACTGCATTGATGATGGAATGCTTCGCGCGCATCTCGACGGTGAGGTGACCGGCTCCGAACTGGCCGCTGTTGACCAGCATCTCGCCTCTTGCCCCGAGTGCCGGGCCCGATTGGAACAGCTCCGTGGCCAATCGACTCGCACGAAACACATGCTGGCCACGCTGTCTGACAGCAACACCGCGCCAGTCCATCCCGCAGTCGCGTATGCCCAATTCAGCAGGCGTTTGCCTTCCGATCCCGCCCGCGCGGGCTGGTTCAGCCGCTTGTTTGCGCCGCGTTTTCGTCCTGCCTGGGGCATTGCGGCAGGAGTCATTCTGATTTCCGCGGTGGTCGGCATCAACCCTGTTCGCGGTTGGGCGCAAAGAATCCTCGCCATGTTGCGCGTTAAGAGGATTGCCGTGGTGACAATTGATCCCACTACCTTGGTGGGAGGCAACGCTCCGGATTCGCGGCCCTACCGCCTGATCAATCAGTTCATAGCCGACAATGTTGTCATCACCATGGACCCGGGTAAGGCCGCGGTTTTCACCGACGTGGCGAAAGCACGTCAACTCGCCGGTTATCCGGTGCGCACGATCGCGAATCTCGGGACGCCGCAAGCCATCGAAGTAAACGGCGAAACCGCTTTCCAGATGACCATCAATCGAGATCGAGTAGACACTCTCCTCGACGAAGTCGGGCGCTCGGACATCCGCATTCCGGAATCGGTGAACGGAGCTTTGATTGCCGTCCACATTCCCAAAACCGTTGTTTCGTTGTATGGCGATTGTCCTGCACGGACGCACCTGGCCGGCCCGAATGCTTCGCGCGCAGAAACCATGGCGGAGCGCAAGGCAGAACGAATGGCGGCGATGAACACCACCAATTGCACCTACTTTGTGCAAGCGCCCAGCCCGACGGTCAGCGTTCCGCCCAATCTAAACATGTCGGAGATCGCCGAGGCTGCGCTGCAATTAGCAGGAATGAGTCCTTCCGAAGCCCATTCCTTCTGCCAGACAGTCGATTGGTCGTCGACCCTGGTCGTGCCCATTCCACGGAACTCGAGCACCTCGGAGACTGTTTCGGTCGATGGAGTCGAAGGAACGTTGATCACCGAGACCCTGCCGCAGGGCAATCGGTATAGTCTGTTGTGGATTAAGAACGGCATTATCCACTCACTGGGAGGACACGGGACCTCGGCGGACGCACTCGCGCTGGCGTCGTCGGTGCGGTAGCAGCCGATTTTCCAATCCCAAATGGTCCCTGATCTCGCCATCCGCACGCGCGCGCTCCGCAAGGAATTCGGCGGCAAAGTGGCAGTCCGGAACCTCACGCTCGAAGTTCCACGAGGTGAGGTTTTCGGCTTTCTCGGTCCGAATGGCGCCGGCAAAAGCACCTCGGTAAAAATGCTTCTCGGCCTCGTATACCCGACCAGCGGCGAGGCCGAGATCCTGGGTTGTCCAGCCGGTGACGTAAAGACCCGCAGCAGAGTCGGCTTTCTACCCGAGCACTTCCGGTTTTACGATTGGTTGACCGCCGTCGAATTGCTCAAGCTCCACGGACGCCTCTATGGAATGTCGCACTCGAGTTTGCGCGATCGGATTCCCTCGCTTCTCGATCTCGTCGGCCTGACACCCCATCGCGACAAGTGCCTGCGCGATTTCTCGAAAGGAATGCTGCAGCGCATCGGCCTCGCTCAAGCCTTGCTGAACGACCCCGACTTGATCTTCCTCGACGAGCCGACTTCGGGACTCGATCCAGTCGGCCGGCGTCTCGTCCGCGACATCATCAAGGCCCAGCGTGATCGTGGCGCAACCGTTCTTCTGAACTCACATCTTCTCGGTGAAGTCGAGATCACCTGCAATCGGGTCGCGTTTATCAGGGACGGCGAGGTAATTGAGACCCGCGAGTTGAATAAAGATGATGGAGAGCAGACGACCGTCTCGATTCGCGCGGCCAAACTCACTCCCGAAACCTTGCGCGGGCTGGACCAGTGGAGTTCGGCGGTTCGCTCGGAAGGCGACCGCCTGAGTATTTCGCTCGCCTCCACTTCCCTGCTCCCGGAAGTGGTTCGCTACCTGGTCGAACGAGGAGCGGACGTGTACGAAGTAACGCCGCAGAGACTCTCGCTCGAAGATCGTTTTCTGCAACTCGTCGGCAGTGACGGAGGCCTGTAATGGGCGTGTGGATCATGGCGGGTGTGACGTTCCGCGAAGCCGCACGCAAAAAGATGCTGTGGATGGCGCTTGCGGCCGGGGCCGCCTTCCTGATCCTCTTTGGCACCGGCCTGCACTATCAAGCGAGGGAAATTCGCAGCCAGGGAGTAAGTCCCATCCTGCGACGTGAGATCGCCTTCACCATGGTCACGATGGGACTGTATGCTGTCGATCTGCTTGCCGTGCTCATGACGATCCTTACCTCAGTAGACACTTTGTCGGGTGAGATCGCCTCCGGCACCATCCAGGCAATCGCGACCAAACCTGTGCCCCGCTGGCAGGTGCTGCTGGGCAAGTGGTTGGGATTCGTCGCCATGCTCACCGCATACATCGCGCTCATGGTCGGCGGGGTGAATGCGGTAACTTACGCGATGGCGGGAGTCACCGCGCGACATCTGCTCGTGGGCTTCTCCCTGATCTGGATGGAGAGCATAGTGCTGCTCTCGGTTACCTTCGCGTTCGCCACTTACTTCTCGACTCTCACCAGCGGCGTTCTCGCTCTCGGCCTGCACGGCCTGGCCTTTCTCGGGGGCTGGATCGAACAGTTCGGAGCCATTGCACAGACACAACGCGCCGTCGACGTCGGTGTGATCGCCAGTGTGTTGATGCCCAGTGAAGCGCTCTGGCGGCGCGCTGCATTCGAGATGCAATCCCCACTGGCAAATGCCATGCGCATTTCACCCTTCAACACGCTTTCGGTTCCGAGTGGAGCGATGGTCGTCTACGCCGGCGTGTATCTCGCGATTGCGCTTCTCATTGCAATTCGGCGGTTTTCTCAACGCGACCTGTAAGAACCGCTCCTCCCGGGCCTCTTCTACGCGATTTTCTTCAACTTCTGCTCTTCCTCTTTTTCTTCGATCTCGACGCGCTCGTGCTTGATGTCGAGTCGCAGGCGGTTGTAGATGCTCATGTACTGGTTTGCCACCCAGACCAGGGCAAACAGCGCCAACAGGTATCCGCGCCAATCTGTAAACAGCAACTTGTATCGTGTAACTGCGAGAAAGAAGATCGTGACGTAGTGGCTGAAGCAATACTCGCAGGTAAACAGGTAGAAGAACTTCCGCCGATAGGGGCTCGGCGAATGTTGACTGCGGTCTTTGCAGTACTCGCGCGGTTCCCGGAACACCTCTTCATGGGTGACGGTCCACGCGACACAGGCGATCGGAATCGCCAACAGGAACAGCCAGGCGACCTGGAACCCCAGCGACATCGAAACTTGGATGCCGCTGGGGTTCCCTCGTTTGTCGACGGCTGAGGAAGCCTAAGCTGCGACTTCGCGACGGACAGCGCGCAGGATGCGCTTTAGCTTCGGCGGTTGTGCGACCGGTACGCTAGCCGGCCAAGGCTCTTCGACGCCGGCCAACGCAATCGCGCCCCCGACCATCGCCAGGTTCTTGAAAAAATTGATCTGATCGTTCATGCGCTGCTGTGGGTCTTCCGCCCGCCAGAAATCGTGCATCATGGGCGATACACTGGCTAGAAACCCGATCAAAGCAGCCGCTCCGATCTTTGGCTTGATCCCGAGCAGAATGCTAGTCCCGCCAATCAGCAGCGCGGCTCCACTCGCCATCACAGCCGCTTTGGGCTTTGGCACCCCCTTGGCGCCCGCGTATTGCGACAACATTTCAGTGTTTCGGAAATGATTGATTCCGTTGTAAAGAAAGAACCCACCGAACAAAAGACGGCCAAGCAGGAATGGAACCTTCATCCTCAACCTCCCGCGGAACAAACTTCGATTCCCCCGAGGTGGAACCCGTTGTATAGGGCCTTACTTTGGGCTTCTGGCACGCTCCGTAACCTTTTCCACTGCTCGCCAGTTTATATAGATGAGCGGGGATGATGGCCGTCAGCAAACCCGGCGGAGCACGGGAGGAGGGCAACGAACGCCTCCTCGTCGAAGCTGCCCAAAAGGATCCGGGCCAATTCATCGCTCTATATCGGCGGAACTTTGATCAGGTGTATGCATACGTCTCCCGGCGCGTTCGAGACCGAGATACCGCCGAGGATGTAACTGCCGAGGTTTTCTACAAGGCGCTCACGAATCTCGCGAAGTTCGATTGGCGCGGCGTTCCATTCGCTGTGTGGCTCTTGCGGATCGCCGCAAACCTGATTGCCGACGAATGGAAGAGCGCGGCCCGTGAAATCGTCGGCGATCCGCCGGAATCGAGTGTCGATCCTGACCTCGATCACATCAGTGAACGAGCCCGGCTGTTCCGGCTTGTCGAGCAATTACCCGCTGATCAAAAGCACGTCATCGTTCTTCGTTTCTCGGAGGGCAAAAGTACGAAGGAAATTGCACGCGAACTCGGCCGCACGGAGGGCGCGATCAAGCAACTTCAGTTTCGTGGTCTGCAAACCTTGCGGGCCCAAATGGGGACTCGGTAATGGCCAGGCGCAGTCCGGCACAACAACTCGACGACGCCATCCAGGCGATGCTCGCGCGCGACGCTGGGCCCGTGCCCGCGGCCGACGAGCAAGTGCGTCCGCTGCTTGATCTCGCGTCGGAACTGCGCGATCTTCCTCGCTCGTCATTCAAGACTTATCTGGAATTAGATCTGCAAAGGAGAATCCGCATGGGAACCGCAGTTGAACCAGTCACCACAGTCAAGCAGACGGCGACCGCGCGCCTGCGCATCAGGAACGCCGCCGCAGCAATCGAGTTCTACAAGAGAGCCTTCGGAGCGAAAGAATTGTGGCGCTTTGAACCCGGAGACAGCATTGGCCACGCGGAAATCTCCATTGGCAATTCCGTCATCATGCTCTCCGACGAAGCGCCTGCGTACGGCGCGGCCGGCCCAGAGACCCTCGGCGGTTCACCGGTGACGATCCAGCTCCTCGTCGACGATGTCGATTCGTTTGTCGAGCGCGCTGTCCAGGCCGGGGCGCGCATCGTGCTGCCCGTCCAGGACCAGTTCTACGGAATGCGCGAGGGCACACTCGCCGACCCGTTCGGTTATCAGTGGGGCGTCCGCACGGTAAAAGAGGAAATGTCGCTGGAAGAAATGCACCGCCGGTTCGCCGAAATGATGAAGCCTTCCGTCGAAACCAAAGCTGCGGGCGTAAGCCCAATTCCGAAGGGCTATCACACCGTGACTCCCTATCTCGTTGCGGCCGATGCGCCCGCACTAATTGGCTTTGTCCAACGCGCTTTCGGAGGTGAGGAAACATTCAGGTCGACTGGATCGGCAGGTGGCGTCCACGCGGAAGTCCGCGTGGGCGATTCCATGCTGATGATCGGCGGAGGCAGCCCGCAGCACTCCTGGCGTGGCGATCCGATTCCGACTTCTCTGCACATCTATGTCAAAGACGCCGACGCAACCTACCGCCGCGCCCTCGAAGCCGGAGCCACCTCGATCGAAGAGCCAGTCGATCAACCCTACGGTGACCGCGAAGCAGGTGTCAAAGATGCTGCCGGAAACTTGTGGTGGATCGCAACTCACCAGCAGGGCGAATACATTCCGAAGGGCATGCACACCATCACGCCATTCATGCATCCGCTCCGCGGAGAACCCGTGATCAGCTTCTTAAAACGCGCCTTTGGTGCGGAGGAAGTTGATCGTCATGCTTCTCCCGAGGGCGTCATCCATCATGCCAGGATCAAGGTCGGGGATTCCACGATCGAGCTCGGCGAAGCGCACGGTCCCTACCAACCGATGCCTACCATGTTCTATCTGTACGTGCCCGATGTAGACGCTTCCTATCAACGCGCCTTGCGCGCTGGTGGAACTTCCATCAGTGGACCTGCCGACCATTCCTACGGCGATCGTAGCGCGGGAGTTAAGGATCCATTCGGAAACCAGTGGTACATCGCAACCCACATCAAAGATGTATCGGCGTAAACTTGTTCGAAATCAATCCACCCAAAGGAGAGTTCAACATGCCCGTAAAACCAATTCCTGAGGGCTATCACGCGGTAACTCCGTACCTCATCATCAAAGGCGCAACCCAAGCTCTGGACTTCTATAAGAAAGTATTCGGCGCGACCGAACTGATGCGCTTCGACGCGCCTGGCGGCAAAATTGGCCACGCCGAAATCAAGATCGGCGACTCGCCCATTATGCTCGCCGACGAGATGCCCGAGCGCGGTTATGTCAGCCCGCAGACCCTCGGCGGCGCTGCCGTCAGCCTGATGCTCTACGTCAACGATTGCGACGCGGTGTTCAACCGCGCTGTTCAGGCTGGCGCCAAGGTCAAACAACCTCTCACCGATCAGTTCTATGGCGATCGCTCTGGCACTATCACCGATCCCTTCGGGCACGTGTGGACGGTCGGAACTCACAAGGAAGATGTCACGCCGGAAGAAATGAAGCGCCGTATGGCGTCGCTACAGCCGGCGTAAGACCACAATCATTGTGCTGAAAGCTTAAGGCAGCCATCACCGGCTGCCTTTTTTTTTTGCACTAGAACTCTCGACCAGCTTTTGAAACCGCGCATGATACACGAACCACCAGAAATGTGCCTCAACCGAGCATGGTTACTAAATTCTTTCGTACACCTCCAGCTCATGGCCATTTGCCACGTGCGACCTACTCCTCCGTCACGTGACCACGCCTCCTGCTCGGGCTATATTCCCAAAACGCCACTTCGATGTTCAGGTTCAATGATCGGCACCTAATTTAAGAAACGCCTGGTGAGTGGCCTATGCCTCCTATTGAAATTCTTGCAGCCGAAACAACCGAGAACAACCAAGCTCCAGAAACTCCAAAACCGAAAGAACCGAAGACCAGGGTACGTCGATTTCGTCCCCTTAGCCTGAAGGATCACGCGCGGCTATTGCTGCCCTTTCTGGTGATGGGTGTTCTGGGCGGAGCGGTGCGCCTCAAATATCCGTACTGGTGGCCGGTGCCTGAGTTGGTCTCGTTTCTAGCTGACTCTTTGATCGTGACCGCCATGCTCGGAGTGCTTCTCGAAGTGTTCTCCGCCAGACTGCTCGTGGAAAGAGTCGCCGACGTCCTTGCCGAGAAGTTGATAGGACGAGGCCTGCCGGCGGAGCTGCAAGCGCCAATTCACGAGGTCGTGGATACGGACGTGGTTCGCGACCATTTCGTGAAGACCTATGCGTTTTCCGCGTCCGAGGACGGATACGTCAACGTCGATATCGAAGTCCGCTACGAGGTGAAGAACTACTCGGAAACGGTCCGCGATTACGCGCCGGAGATCGCAGCCGAGATCTTCTCGCAGCCCGAATTTCGATTCCTGGAATATGGAATCGCAGGTAAGAAGATCCACACTTTCTCCGATGTCGACCTGTCTTCTAAAGTCGAAACGGTGTACAGCCTCAACATGAGGCGGGTGCCAAAGAGCGCCCTTCCGCCGGTCAGTCTGAAGCCGGTTCGATCCGGCGACAAATCGGCATGCCAGGTGACGTGGAGGTATCGCGTGACCGTACCCGAAAGGTATTGCGACCTGACCGACTTCGACGAAGCTACCGTCGGAGCGACCCTGCAGGTACAGACTATTTCGGAGGAACTTGAATTTGTCTCCGGCGGCGACGCCAGCTTGCATCACGAAGTCGGCAGCCAATCCTGGTATTTCGAAAAGTCGTTCATCCCGGGTCACCACCTCCGCGCCTGGTGGTTCCCAAACGCATCTTTGCGATCGTCACGCCGCAGCAGGTAAATCGCCGATGAACCAACTTCCCGCGGCTGATCCGCCTCTAACACGTGTTGCTCTGATGCAAGGGATTTCCGCTTACGACGATCGCTCATGGCTGCTCAGCCCATTCCACCCATCGACCGCCGCAAGCACGAACCGGACCTTGAGCACCGGTTAGAGAACGGCCTCAGTAAGCCCGTTCCCCACGGTCGATTTCGTTCCATCGGCCTTGGTCTTATCACGGGTGCGTCGGACGACGATCCTGCCGCAATTGGAACCTATGCAGCCGTGGGAGCGTCCCTCGGACCATCGCTGCTATGGACCGTCCCCGCCCTCTTCCCGATGATGTACACGGTTGTTTATCTCTGCTCCAAGTTGGGGCAGGTCGCCGGGGAAGGACTGTTTGCGGTAATTCGACGCCACTATCCGCGCTGGCTTCTGGTCTCGATTTTGATTTGCGCTCTGGTCGACAACGTCATTGAAGCGGGCGCCGATATCGGCGGCATGGCTGCCGCCTTGAATCTCCTCTTGCCCATTCCCACTTGGGCTTCGGTAATCGGCATTACTGTTACGGTCTCGCTGCTGCAAATCTTCGGGTCGTACACTCTCATCAGGAACATCTTCCGCTGGCTGGCCTTGGTGCTATTGGCCTATGTGGGCGCCGCCCTGTTAGCGAAACCAGACTGGATCACTGTTCTGAAGGCGACGTTTGTCCCGCACCTGCGTTTCGATTCGCACACTCTGTCTATGCTCGTGGCCATTGTGGGCACGACGCTCTCGGCTTACTTGTACAGTTGGCAGTCGAACGAAGAAGTCGAGGAAGATATCTCCCTCGGTCGCAGACGCTTTACGGATCGGCTGGGCACCAGGCACGAAGAGCTGCGCCATTCAGCGCGCGATATCGGGGCCGGTATGCTTTTCGCGAGCGTGGTTACGTACTTCATCATGCTCTCCACCGCCTCCACGCTGTTCAAAGCCGGAAAAACCGACATCAACACCGCTGCCGAAGCCGCACAAGCCCTGGCTCCCATTGCAGGACATGCCGCGGGATGGCTGTTTGCCATCGGCGTCATCAGCGTCGGGTTCCTTGCCGTACCGATCATGACCACCGGCGCTGCTTACGATCTGTGTCAAGCGTTCGGCTGGAAACATGGGCTGCACTTCCCACCGGCGGAAGTGAAGAAGTTCAATGCCGCCATCGCGATATTTACCGCCCTCGGGATGTCTCTGAACTTTATCGGCATCAACCCGATGAAAGCCCTGGTATGGTCGTCGATCGTCCAGGGCGTATCCACACCCTTCTTGATGTTGCTGATCATGCTGATTACGACCAATCCCAAGATCATGGGCCGGTGGGTAAATACCAGGCCTCTGAACCTCCTTGGCTGGATCACCACAGTGGCGATATTCGCGGCCAGTCTCGGTCTGCTGGTCAGTTGGATAATCTAAGCCCGGGCACCTTGTCTCGTTGGGTATAATCATTGCAAGCTGGTTCTCCCCAGGTAAGCCTCCCCCGATCACGGGTGCAGCCATGGCAGCAGTCGCGGAAAAGATCCGCACCGGTCTACTCGAGTTACGCACGCCGCTCGGCTCGGTATATGTGACGCCGTCGTTGTGGCAACGTGTCTATCTTGTCTGGACCTTCCGCAATTTCCGAACTCTTCCGAAGCAGGTCTTGAATCGCCGGCAACGACACCTCATTGACAACCTTTGCCACGCGCCTTTTCTGATTCGCAAGAGGCCGCTCGGAACTTCGGTTATCGGTGCGGTGGAGAACGTCGTCATTCCAGAAACAAAACTCGAAGCTGCCCCAGCAGTTGGGAACGTCATCGAGATGAGAGTTCGCGATCGCACCGCACAAGCCGTGGCCGCCGGGGCACCCGCGGGCAACCGGACCAGGTGGAGCGTTGCTCAGCACGGCATCGCAAATGTCGAGCATCTGCTTGCGCGCGGCCGATCGATCCGGCCGGCCGTGTCCCGGCAGTTAGCCCGCATAGAAGTCCATGGCGCGGCAGAATGGGGCCGAAGGCGCATACGATACGCCAACCGATGGGCGCTGCTGGCGGCATCCGCCGCGGTCTTGATCGCTGCCTTCATCCATTTCCATAAGGCGCCGACACCACGAGCAGTGAGTGCTTCGAAGAGCGGCCCCGCCGCATCCACCTCACCGGAAACCCCGCCTGTAGCGGCGCAGCGGCGCGACGTAGTTCCTCCAGCCTCGACAGCTTCCCCGACCAGCGTGCCCACCGTGATCAATGTGAGCAAACCTTCTTCTGCCATGGGTAGCGTTAAGAACCATGAGACGGCCAGCAAGGTTGAGCGTGCCGCCTTGCTGCAGCCGCTTTCATCAGCTCCGGATCCTCCGCGTGTACAGGTCGCGGAAGCGCCCGAGAACGGCTTTCGTTACCCGACTCCTCCGGATGCGAATCTGACCGGCAGAGTGGATTTGAAGGCCATCATCGGCAGTGACGGGACCGTAAAAGGGGTCGACGTGCTCAGCGGAAATCGCCTTTTGGCGGCCGCCGCCGTGCGCGCCGTCCAGCATTGGCGATATCGACCGCCGCAGGTAGACGGCCATCCCGTCGAGGCCGAAAGTAAGATTGTGATCAGCTTTTTGGGTGATGAAGCAGTGTCAGTTCGTTTCCCGCCGAATCAGTAAAGTCAGACTGCCGCTTTTCAATCTGTACCCTTAGTTCGCTCGCGAGGTCCTGCTGCGTACTCCCGCAGCCTTTCTGGCGACCGGCTCCTTGCGCGGCGGCATGACTACCCGGCCCGTCGACGCCAGCTTCTCAATCCACTCCAGTAACTCGAGGTATCCTCCGCCGGCCTTGGTAACCACACCGCGTACTCCTAACCCAAGTACGTGGCGAGCGACCTTTCGCGAGATTTCGGCAGTGAAAAAGATGATCGGAATTTTCGGCGCGATTTCCAGGATCCGCCGTGCAGCTTCCACGCCGTCCATCTCCGGCATGTGGTAATCGAGCACGACCAGGTCCGGCCGAAGCTTGCGGGTTAGTTGGACCGCACTGCGCCCTTCTGCAGCTTCGCCGCAGATCTTCCAGGACGGATTCTCTTCAATGATTTCCCGAAGCGTCTCTCGGATTCCGTTGTTGTCGTCCACCAGCAGAATTCTTGTTCGGCGCATCCCGGCTATTTCTGAGGACCTAGGTTCCTGTCTGTTCCCACTCTCGGCGAGTTACTCGCATGTTGCGGTTCATTTCTACGGTTTTGCGCAACGCCCCCAACGTATACATCGCATCATCGAGATGTTGTTGTTCCTCGATGTGATCGCCCCTTAGTGTTCGCAGTTCCCGTTCACGCCGCAGGATGGCAGCCTCGGCCTGCGCGATATTCTCCCCGATTTTGCCGGGCTCCATATCGAACAACGCCGCCACGTACAGCGCCTTCCAGTCATCAAGGCGGGAAGTTTTGTTTTTAGTGTTCTGCATACACTCCTCCGAGGGCTCGAACTCGTGCGCAGAAACCTCAGGCTAGGCGGGTGGGGACACCTTTTTAAGTGCTTATAGCCCAGAAGTGCCTCAGCCGCGCAACTTTATTTTTCGATGGGACCGTGCAGCACAACTTCGGTTCGATTAAATACAGAGAAGCTGGAATTTCGCTAACCGGATGCAAATTGGTGTATCCGCGCGCGCGAGGTACATACCCGATCGGCCATTCCCCCGAAACGAACTTCAACCCGCGGAGTGCTAACGGATGAGTATTGAACAGTTCGTGTTGAATGCGTTCGCTGCCTTGTGCGGCAATTCGCAACAGCCATTTCCCATTTTGAAAAATCTTTGACTCTGCACAAACTTTTTTGCGCTAGAATGCGGAACACAAGAGAGTGCCACGCATATCGCGCCAGGCGCCCCTAAGTTCGTTGCCTTCCCCCAGGAGGACGCTCATGTCTTACGTGCCGTACGGTGGCTCTGTGCCCGGCCCCGGAGCGGATGTGGTCTCCAGCATTCGTGAGGCAAACCAGGACTTCTGCACCGCATTCAATACAGGAAACTACGATCAGTGCGCCGCCCTGTTCACCCAGGACGGTTGTTTTATGCCCCCAAACCAGGAAGCAGCCCAAGGTAAAAAAGCGATCGAGCGCACCTTGCAGAAATTTGCCGACCTCGGCTATCAGGATTTGCGCTTGGAGACGGTTCGCATCGACAGTTCCGGCGATATGGCAGTCGAGATCGGCCGCTACACCGTCGCCATACGCCAGCCCAATGGAACCACGGTAGTTGATCGAGGTAAGTACCTCAACGCCTGGCGCCGCATGGGCGCATGGCTGAAGGCGGCTGACTGCTGGAGCAGCGATCTCCCTGCGATAGTCAGCGAAGCGAGCATCAACCGGCAATTCTCAAACGGGCCAAACCCAGGCATTCTTCCGACTGATGTCGCACGTACCGCCTGAACCCGGAGCACAGAGTCCTCGCGCCGTAGCTCCACAATCCGGCGGGCACCCGTCGGAACCCGCGAGCCTATACTGCCCCAACTGCTCATCCCGCCTGACCGAGCATCGATGTAAGCTAAGCTGCTCAAAATGCGGCTTTTATCTGAGTTGCTCGGACTTCTACTAGTAATACCCGATTGGCCTTTTCCCTCGTCCTTCTTATCCTGAGCCGGTTAGGAGGAGCGGAACAGGATTTTCACCGTTTCCCCTGTGCGGGGCGGCCGAAGGAGAACGGTCGTCAGGCCGCCCACGCTCCTTCCTCATCCGGATGGCTGGGCCGCTAACCCTCTTTCTGCTTTTCATACCCCGAACAACGGAGTACCGGCAGTCGCGGATATTTCGGAAACTCCGGGCGGGTAAACGACAGTTGGCATTGCAGGAATACCGATCCGCGGTCCGACGCGATGCGCCGCGCGTGAACGCAGCTGCCGCATAGCCCCGGTTCGGGCATGCGCGGCATCGGCGAATTCTCTCGAGGCTTCACGTCCGGAGCATAACAAAGGTATGTTCCTGCTTCGGCTTTGAGTGGTATAGTGCGCGCGCTATGTTCCACCGCCGCCGCTTCGCCCTGCTCGCACTCTCGACTCTCCTGTTGTTCTCCCTTGCCTCTGCCCAGGACCAGAAGGAAGGACCAGCGCCCCGTTTTCGCGCGAAGACCATGGCGGGCGAGAGTTTCAACAATGAGTCGGTGAAAGGCAAGGTCGTGCTCCTGGAGTTCTGGACTACATGGTGTCCCTACTGCCGGCGTGAAGAGGAAATGATCGACGAAATCGATAAGGAATTCTCGCCGAAGGGCCTGGTCGTTCTCGCCATCGATGTCGGCGAATCAAAGAAGATCGTCAAGCAGTACCTGCAAGACAATCCGCGCTCCTGCAAGATCGTCTTGATGCAGGATACGAATCTGGCTGCGATGTACGAGGCCAAATCCTACCCCATCTATGTAGTAATCGATCGCGAAGGGAACATCGCAGGAACACAGCGGGGCGCCGCCGGGGAACGGGGACTAAGAGACATGCTGAAACGCGCGGGGCTCGAAGGGGGAGAGTAGTTTCTGGCTTTTGGTTGTTAGCTGTTAGCCATTGGCTTTTGTCTGTTAGGGTTTCGCACTCACGAAACTGGAGGCCGAAGCCTGTTAGGCCGACGCCTGTCCTTACGCCGCTGCAATCCTGCGAATCAGATCTTCCTGCTGAGCGCGGCTCTCGGCTCCGATCGTGAACGCATCAAGAACTCCGAGTGACAGCGCATATCGCAGTGCCTCATCCTGCCGCTTGCTCATATCGCCCTGCCCCAGGATCTTCATGCCGACAACGCCTTTGCCGGCGGCTTTCATCTGGCGCAACACGCTGATGACGCTTTCCGGGTCAGCGTCCATGTGAGATCCAATTGGATTGATGCGCGCCAGATCCACGTCGACCCATGGCGATGCCGCCGCGGCTCGCAGCGCCTCAATCGAGTGGCACGAACACCCGTGCGCACGAATGATGCCCTTCTGTTTGGCTTCTGAGAGCACGTCCATTACGCCGCGATAGCGCTCGGTCCAATCGCCTTCTGTTAGGCAGTGCATGAGAAACACGTCAATGTAATCTGTACCCAATTCCTTGCGGAACCGGTCAATGTCAGCACGCATCTCTTTGGGATCGCGCGACCACGACTTGGTCAGGATCGTGACCTTGTCGCGCTGCACATGTTTCAGCGCCTCCGCGACATGCGGGTGCGTGCCGTAAGCGTCTGCGGAATCGAAAAACCGCAACCCGCGGTCGTATCCGTTGAGCAGCAGATCGGAGAGGCCTTTAACCCCCAGCGCCGATTGGTTCGAGTGGTGACCGACGCCGACCGTACCTGTCCCCATCGCCAGCCTGCTGGTCTGAATCCCTGTTTTGCCGAGCGTCACCGAGTCCGACGCGCTGAACTTCTGCGGCGATGGCGCCCAACCAAAAGCTTCGCGGCCCAGAATCCTCGAGCCAATCCACGCTGACCCGACCGCTTTTGCGGCCACACTCAGGAACTCTCGCCGCCTCATACACACCTCCACTTGCGCTACCGAATTAGACCATAGATCCGGATCGAAGGTTATCGCGCTGACATTCAGAATTTTTAGTGCGATGTTGGACGGAAGTCGTAGGCGAATGTGTTACGCCGAACCACACCACCAAGTCCTTTCACATTCGTACAAGGATGTGACAGGCATCACATCGACCTCTACTCATCGCCTGTACGGTCTATGAGTAGAGGAACTTGATGATTGCACCAAGATGTTGTCCTGTATGCGGGCAAAATTCCATCCAGCCCGTCGTACGTTCTGCCGTTGTCCGCATAGAGGGCCAACAGAACCCCATCACCGAGGCTTTGGCCTATCGGTGCAGCAACGGACACCTGTTTCTGATCGGAACAGACGGTACTGAGAACGACAGCACGAAACCGGTTCGCTCCTGATGACTGGCTCGCGCAACGCAAAAAGGGTGGCCGAAGCCACCCTTTTCTTTTCATGCAAAACTTGTCTTACAGAAGTTGTACGTTCTCTGCCTGCAAGCCCTTTGGCCCCTGCACCACATCGAACTGGACCGCTTGGCCTTCCTGGAGGCTGCGGAATCCATTCGACTGGATGGCTGAGAAATGCACGAAAACGTCTCCGCCGGCCTGACGAGCGATGAACCCGTAGCCTTTGGCGTCGTTAAACCACTTTACTGTTCCTTGTTCCAATTTCTTTTCCTACTTCTTTGTTGATTTTCTGCTGAGAAGATTCTGCTGTGAAAGGCGGTGTCGCAGGTTTGCGGGACCAACTGTCAACGGCGGGTAATCCAACTAAGCCGATAGCGATTGGATGCCGGAGTCTGCCCCGCGATTCGCGATTTTTTCGGACGCTCTGGTCACCCTTCGCTGGGTACTATCCGGACGTGTTCCGTCCCGCACGATTGAGCTATAACGAAAAGCGGTTTAGATCCCAGCTTCGCACCCTTGAAGGAGATAGCCTTGGTCGCTACTGCCGCCTGCCCAGCTCCCGACAGCCGCTCATGGACAGAACTTTACCGCAACGCAATCCTGGAAGTTGACCGCAACAAGCTTCCTGAATTGATCGACGCGGCCGAAGAAGCCCTGATGGCGCGTGCTCGCGAACTCTTCGACGATACTCGCGACAACATCGAGGAACAACACGCTCTCGACGATGCCCTCTACGCTCTCAGGGCATTGCGCGATAGCCTCACTTCCGGCCGCATGCGCCCGAACTGATCCGACATCAAATCGCACGACCCGCTGAATACCGCAACACGAGTAGAACGACCTCTGCCCGAACCCATATTCCTCTGGACTAAATGCACGAAGGCAAAGATAATTCGCCGAATGAACTACACTCCGGAAGCCTGGAGAGCTTTTATCGAGCAACTGCAAACCGTTTCCCTGAACGGCCACGCGCGTCCCTACATCCTTGAATCGTGGTTACGGTGCAGAACGGCGCAAGTAGACCCCGCGCCGGCCCAGGTGCTGTTGCGGCGCACTTCGGATTTCGATCTGCGTGTGCGGCTGGAAGCGAATAACAGTCTTATCGAGTCGGCGGTGCCGATCTTGGCAGCTTTGTCCGAATCGCTCACGCCGCTCTCGCACGTGTTGTACCTGACTGATGCTCACGGCATCGTCCTCTGGTCGACGGGGAACAACGACACCATGCGCGCATACGGTCTCTTACCAGGTTTCGACTGGTCAGAAGCCACCATGGGAACGAATGGGGCCGGAACCGCTCTCGCCGTCAACCGACCCGTCGCCGTCATTGGGCCAGACCACTACTCTCTTCCCTTCCACGACGCCACCTGTCTTGCGGCGCCCTTGCGCAAGCCAACAGGCGAGTTGATCGGAGCCATTGACCTGAGTACCCATGTTGAGGATGCGGAACTAAGCCACCTATCGGATGTGATAAAGGCTGCTTCGGACATTGAGGGCGCGCTTCGCACCCGCCTTAACCCAAGTTCAATTGCACCCAGCGGTGAGGACCTCCGTGGTGCAACTATGCAGAGAAGGCCGCGGATTAATTATTCCTGAGGATTGCTGTCCTTCTTTTCTGTTTCTGGCTTGTCGCCCTCCGTCTTTTCGCTTTCCCCCTTGTCGGCTTCGCTCCTCCCGGCATCCCCTTTCGCCGTATCGGACGATTGGGCGTCCTGCTCCTCAGGAGGCGCCCGGCGGACCAGGATCAACTCGTGCTTCGCCTCGCAATTGTTCGCTGGATCCACAAACGCCGTTCCCAACAGATTGTCTTTCTCTCCGTGAAGCAGCAGTCCGTGTTTCAAATTATTCGGCAGCCCTATCATGCGCGCCTTGCCCTGGTTGTTAGTGGGCACTTCCAAATCCAGGCGGCGCACATTCAGGAACCCATACGCTATTCGCACCGAAACCTTGGCGCCCTCGACGACTTTTCCGCCCGGACGTTTGACCGTGATTTCGACCGAACACGGCCCTAATCCGCCATCGATGACCGGAACCTGTTGCGGTGTGGCCTGCGGTGCTGGAGAAGAAGTTGCATTCTGATTCGACTGCTGAGCGAGCGAGCAAACTCCCGAGAACATAAGACCGGCTACAAGAACGACGCGAAGAACAGAATTGGATGGCATGCCTTCAGGATAACCGAACTTGAGAATGCCGTGACATCGACGTTTTCCGCCCAGAGTACAATCTCGGCCATGAAAAAGCCTCTCCTGTTCACGTTGCTGCTGCTTGCTGCCAACGTTTTCGCGCAATCATCGAAATCGAACTCCGTCCTCGACATGCCCGAGTTCATCCACGACTGGGAAATTTCCAAGCAGTTCACCCTCGACGTGGCCAACGCCATGCCTGCGGAGTTCTACGACTTCAAGCCAAACCCGGACGAGATGAGCTTCGGCCAACAAATCGTTCACATCGCCGGCGCGAACATCTTTCGTTTTCACGAGATCACCGGTATTGAACCGCCCGTGAAATTCGACCCGGCGCATCCTCCGGCCGCGGACAAGCAATCGGCCACCAAGCTGCTCCAACAATCCTTTGATTACGTTCTGTCCGCGCTTCCGCAAATCACACCAGAACAGTTGAAGCACACCTGGCACATCGCATCGTGGAAGGGACGTCCCGATCCCGACGGACGCGCGATGATCATGAACATGTTCGTGCACACGGCACATCACCGCGCCCAGTGCGAGGTGTACCTCCGGGTAAAAGGAATCAAGCCGCCCGACTACACTTTCTGATTAGCCGCTCCGGGCACCTGGCAGCTATCGCCCGCATCGACCTTCGCTCGTCTAGAATGGCAGGGCAGCAATTCATACTCAGGAGATCGAAATGCAACGCAAGGCAAGTGCAGTATGGAAGGGCGGACTTAAGGACGGCAAAGGAAGCGTGTCGTCGACTAGCGGAGTCTTGTCGAACACGCCGTATTCGTTCACTACTCGGTTCGAGAACACACCGGGAACGAACCCGGAAGAACTGATCGCCGCTGCCCATGCAGCGTGTTTCTCGATGGCGTTGTCGGCCCAGCTCGGGGGAGCCAATTTGACGCCCGAGAGCATCAACACCACGGCGAATCTAACCATGGAGAAGCTCGATGCCGGGTGGACCATCACCGCTGTCCAACTCGACGTAACAGCCCGCGTACCAGGAGCCAGCCAGGAAGCCCTCAATAAGGCCGCGGAAAATGCCAAGAGCGGCTGCCCGGTTTCCAAAGTCCTCAACGCCAAGATCACCATGAATGCCAAATTGGAAGGCTAAGTCGAGCCTGCATTCACGGCGGTGGTCGCAAGAGAAGCCCGGTTCAACCGGGCTTTTCCTTTCACAAAAAGGTGCGAGCTAAGAGCTAAGCGCTAAATGCTAAGAGCTAAATGCTAAGAGCTAGATCCTAAGAGCTAGATCCTAAGAGCTAGATCCTAAGAGCTTCTAACAGCTACGATGCTTTTCGCTTGCCGCTGGCCTTGTCGTGCGCCTTTTCCTGCTCGTTGCGGAGAATCTCCCGTATGCCTCGATTGATCCTCGCCGCGTCGTCGACGGCGCTTTCGATCATCTTTGCCCAGCGCCTTCCATTGCTGTCGAGCTTGGTCTGCGCCAGCAAGTAGCCGGCTTGCATGATCGTCTCAATGGAGTTGCTCAAATCGTGGGCGAGGTGTCGAAGCTCGGCCGTGACGTCGCGGGGTAATTTCTTCAAACGAGGCATGTCCGGATCAGGAACAGAGTGGCGTCTCGACGGTGGGTTGGCCCTCGGCAGATGCGTCATGGCAGTGCACTACGTAGCATGACGGGTTTGATACGAATCTTCACTACGGTAATGACTGTAGGAAACCGTATCGAAAGCGGAAGTTAAGCACAGTTCCGCCGCAGCACGCCTCAGAGTCTCTTCCGGTAATGAACACAGCGGTCCACAACTTCGTAGCCCAAAGCCTCGTGTACGCGCTGGGAAAGCTCATTGTCGATGAGGGCATCGGAGGCCATCTCCACGCATTTATGAGTGCGCGCCCACTCCTCCGCCTTGGCAAGCAGGTTCTTGCCTAGGCCGCGCCCGCGGTACTCCTCGCTTACGTACCATCCCTCGATGTACCCCACGGGTTGCGCTGGATTGCAACCGTCGGCATGCGAGCGCAAGTCGACTTCCAGAAAACCAACCAGTGTTCCATCGTGCGCTTCGGCGACCAGAATGGTCAGGGGCATGGTCAGTACGGAAGCAGCGCTGGGCCCGAGGAGCAGCCGGAGTTCATGGGCGTGTTCGCCGACAGAAGACTGAGGCCATAGCGCCTCGAGCAGCGGCGCCAGTTGGTCGACATCGGACGCTTGCGCTCCCCTGATGTGAACATCGTGCACGAGATCATCGTAGATGACCGCCGATCCTGCTGACAACGCGACCGCGCTCTGGTTTGACACGAACCCGAGCGTCTGTAGAATAGAGGAGTAGTTCTTCCACACAGGCGGCCGTCAACGGCTGCTGCGCAGAACAGAGTCACTTGCCGAAGTGGCGGAATTGGCAGACGCGCATGGTTCAGGTCCATGTACCCGCAAGGGTGTGGGGGTTCGAGTCCCTTCTTCGGCACCACAATTTCTATTCACAATAGTTTCAATAACTTCTTACGCGCAATCCGCCGTAGCGCGGTTGTAGCGTGGTCGTCGCCAACTTCAAGGAACCATGACCGTACGTGGCGTACATTCCCTTGCAGGCATGACCACCAGTCAATGAGTGTAATCGCCTGTTTTCGCCAGTTGCGGGAGAACTGGTACTCAAGTCACTTGCTAAACCTCACGGCAATGCTCTCCAATTGAAAGCCGAACAATGCGGAACCTGCTCAGAGCGTGCGTGCTTTTAACCGCCTTTTCTGTGCTGTGTCTCATCTTCTTCGCGAACACTGCTCTCGCTCTCACAACACGGGGCTACTGCGTTGTCCTGTTCACGCTGCCATTCACCAATAAGACGTTTGAGTTCCCGAACTGGATGTGGGGACCGATACCGATGTCTGTTGTCGGTGCTTCGATACTGGTTTCGGTGATCCTTTGGACGACCTTGCTCGTCAGGCGCACTCGACTACGTTCGATTTCTGTATCGAAGTCATAGTTGGCGTAACATCCTGATTACACTCAGAACCCATTTGTCAGTCATCGGAAGAACCGGAACAAGTGCCATAGGCCGATTCCGATCGCCACTGTCCCAGCGATCCGCAAGTAGTACCGTCGTTGCTTGAGTTGGCGATTGCCCGAAGAATCAGGAAGTGCGCTGAGATACGAGCGGACACTCCGCCGCGTGTAAAGACAGGAGGCGCCGATTAGAAGCCAGAGGACGGCCAGCACCAGCCGCGTGATCGGCATAACAGCGGAGTATAGTGCGCCATCAGGTCGATATTGGTGAAAAATCGCCATTTCACTCATCTTCCCGGCAGCGGGGGGCGTTCGGGATTCTAGTCTGGTTTGTAGCTGAAAACAGTTCCAATGATGCAGGCATTAAGATTCGTCCTGGCTTGATCAACGATGTCCAACAGTTCGTCGCTGTAGCTCCCTGATTCGTCAAAACGGCGTGCCGCCTCGATACCTAAGACTTCCCATCCATAACCTTTGAGAACTGCCGATACCTTTTGTTGTGCGCTCTCGGGCGAGTCAGCCCAAGTGACTGTGTTGGCAAAGCCCTTCGTGTCGTCAGAAGGCAGATCGCCCGGTTTGACTAGAATCTCAGCGGTGACGACCCAAAGCTGTTGCATAAAGACCCGTCATCCCCGTCACGCAGCCAACACTGCCGGAATGTGCCGCTGCCGCAAGCGCAGATAGCCACCGAAGAAGCCACAAACCGGGGCACTGATCAAGATGAGGATTTGTACCCAGGGGGCGTGGGAGTCCCTACCAGAAACCATCGAATAGATTCCGATTGCCACACAGAGGAACGAAGAAAGCGTTCCGTTCAGCAGTTCGTTATGCTTGGCCAGCCACGCCGCCACGTAACCGGCTAATACAGAACAGGCGAGACCGACGGCCAATTGCATCCCATGAAGCCAAGGATTTCCGTGGCTCACAGCAGCGATTGCGGCGCCAAGTTGGTCTTTTGGAGTGTGTGCCAAATCAACTTTGGAGACGGCGTAAACTGCGAGGGGAATACCCAAGACCGATGACGAGAGGATGTCGACGATTCCTCCGATCAGCACGCCTTTCAGCGAGACGTTCACGGCCACGACTATACCAGAGTGCCCAAGACAAACTGTTGTAACATCGCCATTTCACCAACTACGCGCCCGCCTAGCCCAGATGGTTTATGAGTAATCGCCTGTTCACGTCGGTTGGATTTCTGCGACAATCGGTTCGTTATGGCCGCATGGGGCGAAATAGAGAAATCACTGAACTCGTGCCACTCACTATTTTTGGAGGAGATTGGCGAACCTCAGGAGAATGTTCTCCGACTCCTGTTGCTCGAAGCACAGCACGGCGATGAAGCTGAATCGATGCAAGTAGGCGGCGCGACAATTAAGGATTTGCACCGCGTGCAACCAACAGTGCGAAGCAGGACGTTCGAGCTGATATGGCATCAGTACATCGTGTACGCCGTCACGAACGAGTCATTCGGCCGGCCCCATGGCGAGGAAGCCGAAGGTTCAGGGCGTCTGCTGCGCCACTACTCCCAATCACCTTTGCTCGACTACGTGGCACGCACTACGGTGGCGACGAAGGACTATCCCGGCCCATACACTCATGTGCGTATTCTCTCGGAGAACCACATCGTAGATGTAGTCTCGACGGGGATTCCGAGCTTACACGTCCGCTAGGCGTCGTCAACTGGCGAAATATCGCCATTTCACTCATTGACGGCTGGTCAAAACGTGTAATCGCCTGGTTTCAACAGTTACAAATCAATGCACGTCAGACTGTGCCCCTCTATCTAGCTCAACAATTCTCACCACGTCATCTTCCAGAATCGCCAATCGGTGCCCATCGGGACTGAGATCGAACGCGAAGCGGTAATGATATTTGACAGCGGCTGGGATGGACGCAATCTCTTTCGCCGCCTCTACGTCGTACACGGCCAGTCAGAATCGTAATGGGGCTCACCATGTCCTGTGGATGGGATGTGCCTCAGTATTGAAAACGTGGGTTTTTAGGTCGATGGTGCTCGGCGGAGCGAAAAGAAGATATAGATACTTGAGTGTCTCCGCGAGAAAAAAGCTTTCCATCTCGTCGCGCCTGGTCTTGGTTTTGACACTACTAAGAGCGGCATAAGCCACATCGGTCCTACAGCACTTCTTCAGATCGTCCAGAAAGGTCCGTCCCATATCTAGGTACCGTGACTGGTTGGTGAACGCGTAAAGGTAATACGCAGACTCGATAATTTCGGGCCTCAGGGAGTAACCGTCGTAGGTTACCTGCATGTTGGCGTAGTCGATGGCCTCGGGTTCGACACCGAATGCGCTCCACATTTTGAAAGCGGAATCTTGCAGCCGCCGGGCGCGGCCGACATCGCCTGATAAAGCAAGCGCACCGGGAAAGAAAGCATCCAGAGCTCCGAAGTTTTGTGCCACCCGCTTCCCGGTATTCATGTCGACTTGCCCATACCACAATCCACTCCCTGTCTCGTCGGCGAGGTACTTGTTGACTGCGGCGATGCTGGTGTTCCACATCTGCTGACAATCTTTGTCGCCAAATAGCAGCCAGGCTTTGAGCAGGTACTCGTAGTAAGAATCGATTCCGCCACCGATATGGCTGGTTGTATCGGTCCACTTTCCTGTTTCAACGTTGATGCCAGATCCCACTAAACCAATTGAAGAACGACGCTTGTAAAGCTCCACGAGGGCAGCCTTCGCTTTATCGTAGTAAACCGGATTGCCGGTCAATTTCGTGAGCGTGCCGAACTCAATCAGCAGCGTCCCGACTTCCGCGGGATTAGTGTCCGGGTCTCGAACCTTCCCTGTGTGGAGGTTTACTTCGACATAAGGCATGCCCGTGGGAGAGGCGAATGCGGGAAGGAGCCGGTTGCCCAAATCCTGTGCCAGGTTGAGCAGCCTTGCGTCGCCGGTGAGTTGATAACTGCTGAGCAGGCCACCCAACAGGCGAATCGTAATCTCAAAATTCTTGACGTAAATGTCGTGGTCGAAGGAGAGCCTGGTCGCGACGAGTTCACGGGCTTCCTTCGCCTGATCATCCAAGCCCATGATGATCAGGGTGTCGAGAGCGTCGACTGGAGTCATCAACAGCGAGACTGCGTACCAATCCTTGTGGCCTTTGCTCAAAGGAAGCAGTTCGTCGTGTCCCCATGCGTACTGCTTGTACGCATTCCAGGCGTGCAAGAACTCCTGGCGGACTTCGTCGGCTGTTTGCGCGTTGGTCGTGGTGGGCAGGGCCGCGCTGGGGTGCGACGCCTGGTTCTGAGGAGGCGCGCTGCTCGGTGCGGGCGGGCGTTGCGCGCCGGCCCGTGCGATGGCGATCACAGCACAACATTCGACAATCAACAAACGGATGGCTAGCCGCATCGAACTCCCTGCATCATTTTGCTACTTCGACTTGCCGTGGAATTGGCGGAAGAGCAAATTGCACTCGGACGGTCTTAATCTCAAACGGTTTCGTTGGCACCGTCACAGTGTTGTTGGCCAGCGCAAGCTTGCCGGCCGGGCGCTCCATCAGGTCCGCATCCTCTGCGGCCTGCGCACCCGGAGGAAGCTGGATTTTGACGTCTGTGTTCTTTCCCGCCCACTCATAAAACCGGAGCACGAGGCTGTTGTCGTCCTCCGCTTTCTTCATGGCGGTGAGCACGACGTTGTCGGCCTCAACTTGCAGAAAACCGTGCTCCGCAGCCAGCGATCCTTGATGTTTTTCGGTTGAGATAGAGAGCAGCTTGTAATTCAGGTCGTACCCTTGCCGCACCGTCAGCGCTTCACGCCACGTCCCGGCGTGCGGATAAAGCGAATACGTGAACTCGTGATGGCCTTCATCGGCGTGCGGGTCGGGCCACTCGGGCGAGCGCAACAGCGACAGCCGCAATACGTTTCCTTTTGCGTCATAGCCATACTTGCAGTCGTTCAGCAGGCTGAAGCCATGTTTATCGTCTGAAATGTCGGCCCAACGGAGCGCCGGCACCTCGAATTGGGCCTGCTCGGCGGGAGTGTTGCGGGTTGTAGGACGTTCCACCGAGCCGTACGGAATTTCGAATGTTGCCTTTTGATTGTGTGCGCTCAGCGGGAATGCGACCTTCAGCAGGATATGCTTCTCATGCCATTCGGCTTGCATATTGACGTCAACCCGGGGGCTCGCGGGATATAAGGTCACGTCCTGAATGAAAGTTGAATTCTGAAAATGTTTTCTGATGCGGATCACGGCGCGCAGAGGTCCGCTCTCGATCAGCTTGACTTCATCGGCGGCAGTCAGGTCCCAATGCTGAGCTTCGAAATCGGCATCGATGTTCCATGCATCCCACTGCTTCGGCTTGTCGACGAAGGTTTGCAGCAGGTTGCCGCAGACCGCATTTTTCGGGCCTCCGCTATCAGTTTCTGAGGCGGCCAGCGCTTCCTTATTAGAGCGCTTGTCGAATAGGCTGGTCATACAGCCGGTTTGAGGATCGATCTTGACGCGCACGAATTCGTTCTCGAGCGTGTCGGCGGATGCTTTCAGCGTAGAACTCGCAGGAACCGTTTTGCTCGCCGAGCGGACGAAATAAGTTCGATAGCCCAACGCGGGGGTTCTTGCCAGAACCAGCAAACGTGCCCGGTGCGTGGGCCCGTCGATGTGAAGTAACTGGAATTCGGCGGGCTTGCCGGCGGAGTCGCTCACGGCGATCCCTTGTGCCGCACTAGGTAACTGGGCCTCGAGCTCGATGACCTCTTCACGCGGCCATGACAGGGTGTTGAACACCATGATCGGCACGCCCTCGCCTTCAGTGTTCACGTGAGCTGAGATTTCACGAAGCGAATCCTGGATGATCTCGTCCCCCGCACGTCGAACGTCCGTCAAATTGCGCTTCGCATCAAGGTAGTTCACGCCGATGCCGGATCCCGGCATGATGTCGTGGAAATGGTCGAACAGCAGCCGTTTCCAGGCGCGATTCATCTCCTCCTGCGGGTAAGCTCGTCCGTCCAGCAAAGCAAGTGACGCGAACTTTTCCGCGTTGAGCATGGTCTCTTCGCTGCGGCGAATGCGCCGCTTCGTCTCCGCTTGCGTGGTAAACACGCCGCGGTGGTAGGCGAAGTACAGCTCGCCATTCCAGGTGGGCACTGTCATGTCCGGCAGTTTCTTACCCAAGGCATCGAAGAACTCAGTAGCCGTACCGAGCTCGAGCTTCGGATAGACCGTGTTCGGCGACATTAGCACCTGCCCGGCATCGAGCATTTGCCGCGTTGGACCACCGCCGTGGTCGCCCACCCCGTAAAGATGCATGGTCTCGGGCTCGTCTTTAAGTTGCGGACCATAGATCGATGGCGCCCACACCGAGAGATCCTTGGCCATGTTCGGCCCTTCGATGCCACCGGCATAATCATGCGGGAAATACGTGAGCAAGCGACTTCCGTCGGGCGCCTGCCACCAGAAAAGCTTGTAAGGAAAGGTAGTGAACTCGTGTGCCCAGAGCAGCTTTTGCGTGACGAAGTAATCCATCCCGGATTTCTTGTATATCTGCGGGAGCTGCCAGTTGTAGCCGAATGAGTCCGGGTTCCAGCCGATCTTTACATCGATCCCAAAGCGGCTCTGGAAATATCGCTTACCAACCAGTATTTGACGGGTGAGAGATTCTCCGGCGGGCATGTTCAGGTCCGGCTCAACCCACATTCCCCCGATTACCTCCCAGCGACCTTCCTTTATGCGCTGCTGGATCTGCTGAAACATGTCAGGATATTTCTCTTCGATCCACTCGTAGGTGCGCGCCGACGACATGGTGAACTTGAAGTCGGGATACTCCCGCATCAGGTCGAGAACACTCTGAAACGTATTGCGTACAACTTCGACGGTTTCTGTCCATGGCCAGAGCCATGCCATGTCAATGTGCGAATTGCCCACAGCGTGGATTTTGAACTGCTGCAGCCACGGTCGAAGTGCCAGCAAATTGGTCTGCGCCTGCTTCAATGAATTATCAAAGCCGTTCTGATCGCCGCGATCGAGTGTAGAGAAGTCGATCGCCTTAACTGCCGCATCCAATTGCTGCTGTCGCTGCGCCTTACCCTCCGGGTACGCGGCCACCATTGGCTCAGCCGACATGATTTCCATCCGCACGAACCCTGGATCCGGCCTGGTTTGTGGCGTGATCACCAGCTTGCTGTCGGAGATGCTGGTCTCGACCGCTGCACAATTGATTCGGACGCTGATCAGGAATTTCTGTCCGGGCTGCGCGTTCTGGGTGAGAGGAATCGGCTGCTGCATGTCTTCGTCGCCGCGGTAGACAATTCCACCATTTGAGAAGATCGTCAGGAGCAGCGCGTCCTTGCTGTGCACCACAAACTCCAACTGCACGCGAGCACCTTGAGTCGCATAGCCATTGATCTTGTCGGGAATCTCGATCGTGCGACGCAAGACTCGCGGCCCCGTCTCCCAGGGTTGGTGCAGATTGACCACCTGCCAGTCCGAATCGTTCAGGTTCGGATCTTCGGGGTGAGGTACATCGGTGTGAAATCGCCAATCAGGCACTTCGAGAGTAGTCAACGACTGCAATCGATCCAGAGTAGGCTTGTAGGGATCGGGAGGTGTTTCCGGTGTCGACTCCTGGGAAGCCGCCGACGTGATGAACAAAAATAAGCCAAGGCAGAGTGCAGTGAGTGTCCTCATGGCGTTCGGAGATGCATTTCAATTTGCGGAGCAAATTCCACAGAGTGAAATCGTACTCGACTGCAGAGCGGGCTGTCCGGTTTTCCCACAGACAGCCCGACAAGTTGATGAGAGGGGAAGGCCCGCAATGCTGCCACGGGTGACTTATCTTCGCTTACTGCGGTGTGTGTCAATGCCTCGCGTTGTCATCTGATCGTTCCCCACTAAGTCGCTCAGTTCATTCGGGATTATTGAAGTTGTTCCCGAGTTCGTTAGGCAGGAGCGTTGCGCATTTGGTTCATTGCGGGTGCTTACGCTTTCTCCTGGAGGGAACGCGAATCATTAAGTCCGATTGAACGCCTCGTCGCAGAGTAACTGTATAATGTGGCACTTTCCATGCGTTCTTTTTGGGCCTTCTTGACCAGCGTTGTTCTTTCCGTTGCGGCCGGACAACAATCTGCGCATCCTCAGGAAGTTAAGCCGGGGAAGTTCACCCAACCAGACCGCATCCTGAAAATCGACGAACCGGCTCAACCAGTGCCCGACAAATCGAAGTGATTCGTGTAGCCAAGTCGCTAATCAGCTCTCTCGGACTGTTGCTCTCATCTCTTTGCTGGGCTCAGTCGCCGGCAGGACCGTCTTCTCAACGGGAGGGCATCGCCGCCGGCTCGGCACACCCGCCAGTTCTCGATGCCAAGCACCGGCCGATTACCGCTGGAGGGTTCGTCGACGGGGCTCCGGTGGTATTCGAGGATGTCACTAAACAATCAGGTCTAGACAAGTTCCATAACCGGTCGGGCATGCCGGAGAAAACGACGATCCTCGAAACGCCCGGCTCCGGCGTTGCCGTCCTCGACTACGACAATGACGGCTGGCTTGATATTTATCTCCTGAATGGGTCGACAGTGGCGGCGCTGAAGAATAAAGAGCCTGCTCCGCGAGCCATGCTTTTTCACAACAATCATGATGGCACGTTTACGGACGTTACCGACAAAGCCGGTGTAGCCAATGAGCGTTGGGGTTTCGGCGTTGCCGTAGGTGACTACGACAACGACGGATGGCCGGACCTCTACATTGCCAACTACGGGAAGAACCGGCTGTATCACAATAATCATGACGGCACATTCACCGACGTCGCCGAAAAAGCCGGTGTAACGGTGGGCGGGTGGTCGACCGGTCCAACGTGGGGAGACTACGATCGCGACGGATTGCTCGACCTCTTCGTTCCCGGGTACGTGAAGTTCGATGTTGATCATCCGCCGGGTTCGGCGGGCAGTAATGTACCGCTTGCTTCGTGTCAGTTCCGCGGCGTCCCGGTGTTTTGTGGTCCGCGGGGATTGCCAGGCGAAGGCGATCACCTCTTTCATAACAACGGCGATGGTACGTTCACCGACGTTAGTACGAAGGCCGGCGTTGCTGATCGGTACGGGTATTACGGGCTCTCTTCCGTCTTCCTTGATATCGACGATGACGGCTGGCCGGACCTGGTCGTCGCCAACGACTCGGTTCCGAGTTATCTCTACCGCAATCGTCGCAATGGCACCTTCGAAGACGTGAGCTACATGTCGGGATTTGCGCTGAGCGGCGAAGGTCGCGAGCAGGCGTCGATGGGAATTGCGATTGGCGATTACAACCGCGATGGTCGCGTCGACCTGCTCGTTACCACGTTCTCCGATGACTATAAAACCCTGTTCCGCAACGAAGGCGACGCGGAGTTCTTCGACGTCACGGCGCAGGTCGGACTGCTCGATCCCACGATTCCCTTTCTTGGGTGGGGTGCTGGGTTCCTCGATTTCGACAACGATGGGTACCTTGACGTTTTCATGGCGAACGGACATGTCTTTCGCAACGTCGAACGCCAGGATTGGGGCACAACCTACGCTCAGAGGCCTCTTCTGTTTCGCAACGTCGCCGGTAACAAGTTTCAGGAAGTCGCGGCAGCGACTGCGAGCGGCTTGGCCACAGTTATTCCGGCACGTGGCGCCGCGTTTGGAGACCTGTTCAATGACGGGCACATCGATGTGGTCGTCAATAACATCGACGGCCCTCCGACTCTGCTCCGCAATGTCGTGAAGAATGCGAACCACTGGATTACGTTGAAGCTGGTCGGCGGAGCCAAGAGCCCTCGTGATGCTATCGGCACGAAGGTTTTCCTCTTTACGGGTGGAAGCAAACAGCGGGCCGATGTTTATAGCGGAGCAAGTTACGCGTCCAGCTCTGATTTCCGGGTGCACTTCGGGCTGGGTTCGTTGACTAAAGCAGACCGACTCGAAATCCACTGGCCGGACGGTCTAGTGCAGCAAGTCGAGAACCCGCCAATCGACCGCATACTTATAGTGAGTGAAGGCAAGCCCGTCGAAGCTGCGCGATAAGAGGGCGTCCTAACGAGCGTGCAGCGGTCCTGAGTACTTCTAAAAGCGGTATACGCAAACCTGTATGGCGGGCGTGCTGATAGGCCATTCACCACCAGAGCCAACCTCGATTTCCACAGTTTTTCCTGAGGAACAACTGGCATTAACTTCCTTCTCCCCACGGAGATATCCGGGAACGTACAGATGACACTCGGGTGCATTGACTCACCTCAGGTGCTGACACACACTGCCCTCGATGTGGGCGCCTGACCGTCGTGGGGCAGGTAAACGTCTGTCGAGTTGCCGAGGTTGGCCGGTCTTCGGTCGCGCCTCAGTGCGGCACCTTTCTATAGCTCAACCGAGCGGAGAACTTTAAGGAGTCCCAGATGAAGACGTCCTCGAGTTTCGCGGTTGCTTGGGCGCGAGTTCCTGTGGTCTGCAGCATTTTCGCCCTGTTCGTGTGTATCACTCTAATGGTTCCATCTCGGGTTCAGGCGCAGGCTTTCAGCGGTATGAATGGAACGATCACTGACACTTCGGGTGCGGTTGTGCCGGGTGCTACGGTGACCGTGACAAACGACGCAACCGGTGTGGTCACGAAAGCGGTTACCACTTCTGCGGGCACCTATTCGATTACCGATCTCATCCCCGGTTCTTACACCGTTAGAGTAGAAGCTCCCGGCTTCCAAGCCGGCATCATCAATGGCGTCTACGTCGACGTTGCCAGAAGGTCGACGGCCAACGCCGTACTTCAGCCGGGTTCAGTCAATGAAAAGGTGGAGGTCACGGCAAACGCGATCACATTGGAGACAGATCAGCCACAGCTCGCGACAACGGTCGAGCCACAGCTCGTAGCAGAACTGCCGAACGAGTTTGGCAATGACATTGGAGCACGCGGCCGTCAGATTGATAACTTCCTGGTGCTCACCCCTGGGGTCACAGGCGGCTCTTTCAGCCATCGAATCAATGGCGGCGTTGATTTCCAGAACGAGATCGTGTTCAACGGCGTTCCGGTTGCCCAATCGGAGACGCAGGGATTACAGACCAACATCAACCCGCCCTATGAACTGGTCAACCAATTTAGCGTTTTGAATTCGGTTTTTTCCGCTCAATATGGACTAGGGCAGGGCGTCGCGCAGTATCAATTCACGTCCGGCACGAACGCCTTGCATGGCGACGCATTTGAAATTCTCCGCAATGACTACTTCGACGCTCCTGGAGTAAACCCCAACACACCCGGCAAGCCTAACCCTGACAAGGAACACAACTTCGGATTTTCGGTCGGCGGTCCCGTCTTCATTCCTCACCTGTACGACGGAAGGAACAAAACTTTCTTCTACACAAGCCTGGAATGGTATCGGCTGAAGAGTGCAGTCAGCGGGACGATGACGATGCCCACCGCGGCAGAGAAAGCCGGTGACTTCAGCGCTCTAGGGAACAATATTTATGTACCAGCGACGTTTACGCCTCCACCGGGATGCAACGTCACGCCGGGCGCGCAATTTCCCGGGAACAAAATCCCCACCGCGTGTTTCAGCCCAGCGTCGACGGCAATTCTGCCGATTTTGCCGGATCCGACACTTCCCGGCTTGACGAACAACCTGAGATCGCAGGTCAATTCTACTTTCACCAAGCAGGCCTCCTGGGGATTCAATGTCGATCACAATCTCTCGCAGGCGCAAACACTACACTTCTCGTTTTGGCGGGACTCGTATAACCAGCCGAACTGTTGCGATAATCACGCGCTATTTTCCCCAAGCAGTCCCCTGTCCGGCATGAAACAAGAACCGAGACTCGGAACCGGAATCTTCTTAACATATTCCAATACCTTGACCAATCATCTGGTCATGACCGCCGGCATGGGCTGGATGGGTGAAATCAACAATGAACTCAATGTTCATCCTGGATATACGTTTCCGGGAATCATAGGTGGAACGGTTTTTCCTCACATTGATTTCGGGTGTGGTGGGAACTCGAGTTGCCCCGCGCAAAAGCCAAACGATCTAGGAGCGGGGAACGGCGGTGAATCGTTTTCGAACAACCGTAAGCTGGGGCTCAGTTGGACTAACAACTACCTTTATACGCACGGGCGACACACATTTAATTTTGGATTTGAAGCCCGTCGCGCTTACCAGGACGATCAGGAATGCCAGTTCTGCACCGGAGCAGTGAATTTCAGCTTTCTAACGACCAGCCTGCCTTCCGATGCGAACAGTGGCAACGGTTTCGCTAGCTTCTTGCTGGGTCAGGTCGATTCCGTGGACAGGCGGTTTGCGATCGAGGAGAAGCTCCGGAACTTCTACTTCGCTCCTTACATTCAAGACAACATCAAACTTACACCACGATTCACACTCGACGTTGGAATCCGCTGGGACATCATGCGGCCGTTTACCGAGAGCGGCAATAACATCGTATTCTTCCAGCCCAACATTCCTAATCCAGCGGCAATCGATCCGGCAACTGGTCAGCCATTGCTCGGAGCTGTTAGCAGGTTCGGCCGTTGTCCAGGTTGCGCGGGAGCAGAAAGGGGCAGCATCGATTGGCACCAGTTCAGTCCGCGCATAGGGATCACCTACGCGCTTACGCCAAAAACTGTGGTGCTGGCCGGCTACGCTTTGAACCATCTCGATGGCGGGATGTTCGAATTCGGCACGAATAAAGTAGCGGTCAATTTTGGCAATCTGTTGGCTGGCGTTGTGCAAGTGCCGTCGACAAACTCGACCAATCCGGGGTATGGATCGTGGGATGCCGCTCCCATACCCGTTCCCGGCATTACTCCCTTTACCCCGACCTTGGGCAATGGCAACAACGTGAATGCCCTCACACTACATCAGGGCCGGGCTCCTTACAATGAAGCTTGGAACTTCGGAGTTCAGCGAGAGTTGCCTTGGAGTATGTTCTTGTCCGCCTCGTACGTCGGCAATCGTGGCATTCATCTTCCCTCGCAGTTAAACCCGTTCAACCAGATGAATCCGGCGTTCCTGTCGCTGTGCACACCCGGTTCCTCGAGCTGCGTTCTCGGCAATCCAATCACCGATCCTGCAGCGCAAGCTGTCCTTGCCGCTAACGGATTTGCAACGTGTGCTGGGATATTCACTCCGTACTGCAACTTCACGACTGATTTTCCCGATCCAACCGATACCCTGCAGCAAGCGCTTCTGCCCTTCCCCCAGTACGCGGGCATCTTTAACAACTTCGAAACGTCTGGCAGTTCTCTGTACAACGCTCTGCAAACTCAGTTGCAAAAGCGTTTCAAGAGCGGAGTAAGCTTCCTGGTGAACTACACGCTGTCGCGAATGATGTCGAACACGAACAGCGGATTTACTTCGTTCGCCAGCACTGCGCTTAACAAATTCAATCAACGGGCAGAGTGGACGATCGACAACAATGATCAAACGCACATTCTGAATATCAGCGGCGTATACGAACTGCCAATCGGCCCTGGGAAGCGGTTCTTAAGCCATGGCGGCTCACTCGTGAAGAACCTGATTGGCGGATGGCAAGTCAGTGGCATCCTGTCGTACTCTACCGGAACTCCGCCAGGCCCCAACCCGATTTCGGCGAATGGCGACCCGCTGGGATCCGGCGCGGGAAATCGTGCCAACGTCGCTTCAGGCGTTCCCATCGGCGTGAACTGGGACAACTATCATCGCGGCCTCCCAGTGTTCACGATAGGCGCGTTCAGCGATCCGGGACAGTGGACACTCGGGAATTCACCGCGCGTGCTGGGCGCGCTGCGAAATCCCTTCAATGAAAACGAAAACATCGGTTTGGGCAAACACTTCTATTTCGGCGAAAAAGTGTCTGCTGAACTCAGGATGGAGTTCTTCAACATCTTCAACCGGGCCCAGATATGTGGGTTCGGGAACACTGACACGAACGTGTCAGATGGAGCCGGGGCTTTCGGTTTCGACAACATATCCTCGCCCGGTGTACCTGCTCCCTGCCAAGGCAACACCCCACGACACGGTCAGGCGTTCTTCAAAGTAACATTTTGACGAACGCGACCATCCACAACGCAGCCGGAGCGTACGCGCTCCGGCTCTTTTCAGCTCGCTGACCGACCTGGAATAATGCGTTTATGAAGGCGTTTGTGGCAGCGGCCGCACTTGGTTTTGCGCTCGTCATTGCGTGCATTCCAGCACGGCCACAAACCCCAACCATGAATCCGCCCGATCAGACGCATGGGCAGCCGCAACTTGATCCTCAACTAGCGAAAGCTAGAGTGCTTTTGCAGAACGGCAGCGTCACTGAGGCGGACCAGTCGGTACGGCGCTACCTGGAGTCTCATCCCGAATCGTCGGACGCTCATTACTTATTGGGACTGATTCTCTTCAAGGAGAACCGGCCCAAGGATTCTCTAGCGGAATACACCGCCGGCGCCCAACATCGTGGCCCATCCGCTTACGACTTAGAGGTTGTCGCGCTCAACTACGTGCTACTGGGCGACTACATGAACGCGGACACCTGGTTGACAAAGTCTGTCTCGCTGGATTCGCACAATTGGCAATCCTGGTACTACCTCGGTAGAACAAAGTACAACGAAAACCGATTCGAGGAAGCGATCCACGCTTTCGAGCAGTGCATCAAGTTGTCTCCGGAAAACGTGAAAGCGGAGGACAACCTTGGCCTGTCCTATGCCGGCCTGGGTCGCGCGGAGGATGCCGAGGCGGCGTACCGCGAGGCCCTTCGGTGGCAATCGCAGTTGCTCGAGCAGGATCCGGGACCTTATCTGGATTTGGGAATTCTGTTGATCGAACAGAACCGACCGCAGGAAGCAGTCGGCTATCTCGCTCGGGCGGCCCAGATCGCTCCAGAAGATCCGAGAACGCACGAGCACCTGGGGAAGGCTTACGACCGTCTGAATGACTTGCCCAAGGCACAAACCGAACTGGAAAAAGCTGTCGCTGCCAAACCGGACGATCCGGCACTCCATTTCTTGCTGGGACAGGTGTATCGCCGCGAGGGATTCAAGGAGAAAGCCAAGGCCGAGTTTGACCGCTCAGCCATGCTGAACGGAACTCATTCCAATGCCGGAAATCCCACAACAATGCACAGATAGCAAGCGCCTAATGTGAGGCTTCGTCCTTATTTTTAATTACTTCCTGAGCGCGCTCGGCGGTGGCCGCACGAGCGGTTTCCTCAAGCTTGGCAAAAACCTGCATTTCGGCCTTAGCCTCTTCCGTTTTGCCCGACGCGCGGTAAGCTTGGGCAAGCAGAAAATGGATGGTGGGCTCGTCTGGATTCGATTTCACCGCCACCTGCAACTCCGGCAATGCGTCCTGGCTCCGATTCAGCTTCAACAGCGCCCGGGCATGATCGACACGGGCTTGATTCAAGTTCGGACATGCTGCGAGCGCCTTCTCGGTATCGGCTAACGCCTCCTCGGGTTGAATGTTCTCTTCGAGCAGGATATTGCCGAGCTTCCATTGCGCCATGCAGTTGTGCGGGTCATTGCTTAGTTCTTGGTGGAATTGTTCGGTTGCCGCAGTCCACTGAGCGAGATTCCAATATGCATTCCCAAGCGCATAGTGCGTGCCGGCTTGATGAGGCGCCATTTCGACGGCCTTCTTGTATTCCACAATGGCGCCGTCGTAATTCTTCATGCTCTCCATGATCTCGCCTGACATCTCATGGGCAAGCACTGAGTTAGGATCAATCGCGTTCATCTTCGCCAAGGCTTGCTCGGACAACTTCATGTAAACTTTGCCGAGCAGATACCAGATTTCCTGACTGTCAGGCTGCCGTTGCGCGAGCTTCTGAAGATGCTGCGCCGCCCCGTCATCTCGTCCCAGCTTCAACAACGAGCGCGCCAGGTACAGCTCCGCATTATTGTCCTTTGGATTGGCCCCTAAGGCATTCTGTAACGGCGATATGGCGTCAGAGTATCTACCCAGTTCATATAAAGAGATTCCCAGCAGCGCCGATGCCGACGGCATCTTCGGATCTACTTTCAACCCACGCTCAAGCACCTGGGCTGCCTTCTCGAACTGGCGTTGCTTGAAATAGAGGAGACCGAGGTTGTTGTAAGCGGGTCCCAGGCGAGGAGCGATGCGAAGAATCTCCTTGTACTTCGCCTCCGCAGCAGCCATGTCCCCCGAAGCCTCGGCAGTCTTCGCCTCCCCATAAAGCTCTTCCGGAGTTCGGCTCACATTTTGCGCATTAGCAGCAACAATAGTCATCAGGCTAATGAGACATGGAACAAGAAAAAGCGGACGTTTCCCGGAGGCATGCGGCAAGGCAAGGTACGACATGGTGCCGGATTCTATATGAGTTGCGAGCGGCTCTGTCAATGCACGGTGCGTCGCCAACGTGCTCCCGGCTATGTTCTTGAAGCGGAATGGATTGCCTGAAATTGTTCCCGGCTCAGCCAGCCCTTCATCGCTCGGGTTCGGCTTGAAAAGCCAGTTTATACGTGGTACCCTGCGCCTCAATCGATTCGGCTGGCCCCCGGCCATGGACACCAGTGCCCATCTCTCCCGCACAATAACTTTTGGGGTATTTGAAGTCGACGCTCGGGCAGCGGAGCTCCGGAAGCACGGAACCCGCATCCATCTACAGGAACAACCTTTCCACATTCTCATGCTTTTGCTGGAACGTCCTGGCGAGCTGGTGACGCGGGAAGAACTTCGGCAGAAGCTGTGGTCCGCCGACACGTTTGTGGACTTTGATCGCAATCTGAACAAAGCGATTAACAAGCTGCGGCTGGCCCTGGGGGACTCCGCCGAGAGCCCACGGTTTATAGAAACGCTCCACCGCCGCGGTTATCGCTTCATTGCTCCCATACGGTGCGAGCAGGTTCAAGTCGTGCATGCGGTTCCCCAGATCCCAAGCACGGATGGAAACTTGGCACTAAGCTACCCCGAGCATGCAGAGATCCTGCCGAATCCAGGGCCGCGTCCCGTCCTGGTAAGAAAGATGCCGCCGAAACTCTGGCCTTATGTGGCACTCGCAGTGGTTGGCGTTGCGTTAGCTCTATCGTACTTCGGCGTGCGAGATGCGGGAGGCAGAAGTGCTTCGAGTGTGACCCCCAGGAGGTCGCTGGCGGTATTGGGTTTCAAGAATCTATCTGGGCGGCCAGACCAGGCGTGGCTCTCCACAGCGCTCTCGGACTGGTTGTCCACCGAACTGTCGGCTGGTGAGCAGCTGCGCACGATCTCGGCGGAAAGCATTGCCCGAATGAAGATCGAGCTATCGGTGGCGGAAGTCGAAAGCCTCGATCGCGACAGTCTCAAGCGGATAGGTAAGAACCTCGGTACAGATTTGGTCGTGGTAGGTTCCTACGCCAGTCTGGGCCAGGACAGCGGTGGACAGATCCGGCTTGATCTCCGCCTCGAGGATACGCGGACGGGCGAGGCGATTGACGTCCTTTCCGAGACAGGCACAGAAGCTCATTTGTTCGATCTGGTTTCTCATGCGGGAGCGCGCCTGCGATCGAAGCTCGGCATACAAGCGGTGACGCGACAGGAAGCTGCCGAGGTTGCGCTCGCTTTGCCGGCACATCCAGAAGCCGCAAGACTCTACTCCGAAGGCTTAGCAAAACTCCGGATCTTCGATGCTTTGGCGGCCCGTGACCTGCTACAGAAAGCCATGGCGATCGAGCCGGACTACTCTCTGTCGCATTCTGCGCTGGCGACAGCATGGTCGACGTTAGGCTATGACGATCTTTCGCGTGCAGAGGCAAAACGCGCATTCGACCTGTCGTCGAGTTTGCCACGTCCCGATAGGCTCTTGGTAGAGGGCCGATACCATGAGGCTTCCAAGAACTGGGACAAAGCCATCGATATTTACCGAGCACTGTTCGAGTTTTATCCGGACAGCCTCGACTATGGATTGGCGCTCGCCAACACGCAAACCATAGCGGGCCGAGGCAAGGATGCCCTGAGCACGATAGAACAGTTGCAAGGATTGCCATCGCCGCTGGGAGATGATCCGCGGATTGACATGGTCGAGGCGCGGGCGGCCGAATCTTTGGGCGATTTCCGACGCGACCTTGCTTGCAGTAGCCGCGCGAATAACAAGGCGCAGAATGTAGGGGCATCTCTCCTCAGGGCGCAAGCGCTCGTGGACGAAGCGTGGGCGTTGATCAATCTGGGGAGAGTCGAGGAAGCGCCAGCTGCTATCAATCAGGCGCGGCAAATATTCGAGTCAGCAGGGGACGAGCGCGGTGTTGCGCAGGCGACGAATCTCACAGGTATCGTGCTCCAGAGCCAAGGAGATGCGCTCGGAGCCAGGAGCCAATACGAAAAAGGCCTAAACATCTATCACAAGCTGGGAAACAAAAAAGGGGTGGCCGACGAACTCGACAACCTTGGCGATGTGCTGTTTGCACTCGGAGACTTGAAATCGGCTCGCCAGTCTTACGAGCAGTCGGCCGACGCTAACACTGAGATCGGCAACCAGGATGGGATTGCTTTAGCCAAAGGCGCGCTCGCTCCCGTGTTCCTCGCTTTAGGCGAGCCGGAAAGTGCCAGGAAGAGCGCCCAGGAATCCTTTGAAATTTGTCAGCGCATCGGTGATCGCAGCAAGGCGGCGATTGCATTGGCCGGAATCGGCAGCGCCCTCCATGCCGAAGGCCGATTGGAGGAAAGCCGCAAGTATGAAGATCAGGCGGTCGCAATCTTCAACGAGATCGGCGACAAGCAGAGCGCTGCCCGTTTTCAACTCTCAGTCGCACAGTTGGCACTGGATCAGAATAATCCTGCCGAAGCTGTACGGATCGCGCGTCAGTCCGTGGATGAATTTGAACGCGAGAAGGCAATACGGGACCAAGCGGTAGCCAACGCCGTCCTGGGGCGCGCACTTCTCATCCAGAATGATTTAACCGCGGCAAACTCCGCGCTTCACACCTCCAGCTCCTTGCGCGGTAAATATCACGATCGCGGCGTCGAACTCGCCGTCGATTTAGCTGTCGCTCTGACCGAGGTGGCATCGATGCGGCCGGAGGACCGGGAGCACGGAAAAGCTGCAATTCACAGTTTCGTCAATCAAGCCAGCAAAGAGGGATTTGCCGAGTATGCACTGCAAGGGCGATTGACACTTGCCAAGTTACAGCTGACCACGAATCCCCTCGCTGCACGGGCTCTTCTCGAGGGTGTTCGCAAGGACGCCAGCGGTAAGGGGCTGAACTTAATCGCTGCTCAGGCCATGACAGCACTGAACGCGAACCCACCGTAAACGCGGTGACAGCTCTAAGGAAACGGGCTTTGACTTTCAACTCGTCGTTTTCCGCTGCGCAGACGAGGCTGGCGGTAGCATCAAAGCCGTTCGAACCATCGGCATGTGCTTTTCGCAAGTTAATGTGGCCCCGTTGCGAGTTCATTGAAGCCTGTCCTTCGCCGGCGTAAATACAGCTAGCAAATCACCGGTTTGATATCGATCACCGGTGTCCCATCAATTGCCTCGATCGGCCCGATGCGCAATCGGTTCTTCTCTACCTCTCGGACTGTGACCTGATGAAGCCCGATGGGGTTCGGCCGGTCTGGCGACCGTGTCGCAAATACTCCGGTTAACCTGCGCCTCGGATCGGATCGCGGATGAACCTTGAGCACATCGCGATGCGCCTGGTGCAACCAGGTCAGCACGATGATCTCGTCGCCAGCCACGATCCCGTCCAGCGCGTCCACGACAGACAATTCGACTTCCAGCCAAGCATCGGGAGCCCCTTCCCCGCCCTGTTTCGGAGCCTGGCTCCGCGACTTCAGCTCCGAGCGAATCACACCCACCGGTCGAAGTTCCCCCCGCTCGGTGCTCGACGATCTACTTGCTTTTGACTCTCGATTCATCTGGTAATCACCTCCCGAGTCCTGAAGCTCCGAAAAGCCCGTCGTTAGCAGCATTACGCCCTGCTGTGTTTCGCAACAAACGCGCAAATCTCTTGAACCTCGAATGTACTCCAGATATGATCCTCCCCACCTTCTGGATGATCGGCGAAACCATATCGCATTACAAAATCTTGGAAAAGCTGGGTGCTGGCGGCATGGGCGTCGTTTATCGCGCCGAAGACACTCGCTTGGGACGAAAAGTCGCTCTCAAGTTCCTTTCCCTTGAATTTTCCAAGGATCGGCAGGCCCTTGATCGTTTTGAGCGCGAGGCTCGTGCTGCGTCTGCCCTGAATCACCCCAATATCTGCACGGTGCACGAGATCGACGAGTTCGATGGCCAGCGCTTCATCGCGATGGAACTGCTCGAAGGTGTCAATCTCCGCAACCGGATCGCCGGCCAGCCGTTCCCTGTGGAGGACCTTCTCGACACCGCCATCGAAGTCGCCGAGGCGCTCGATGCGGCCCACTCGGAAGGCATCGTTCATCGCGACATCAAGCCCGCTAACGTTTTCATCACTAAGCGGGGTCACGCCAAGCTTCTGGATTTTGGCCTTGCCAAGCGCAGCGCCGAGCGTGCGCCGCAAGCTGTCGCTTCCGGCGTCACCCAGGCCACGATGGAAGCCTTTCTTACCAGCCCCGGCGTCGCCATGGGAACGGTGGCGTACATGTCGCCCGAACAAGCTGCCGGCAAAGACCTCGATGCCCGCACCGATATCTTTTCTTTCGGTGCTGTCCTTTATGAAATGGCGACAGGCCGTCAGGCATTTGGCGGAACCACTTCGGCGGTCATCTTCGACGCGATCCTGAACAAGCCACCGGCGTCGCCAGTGCGCATCAACCCTGACCTTCCCGCGGAACTGGAAGCCATCATCAATAAGGCGCTGGAAAAAGATCGTAACCTGCGGTACCAGACCGCGTCCGATCTCCTCGTCGACCTGCGTAGGGTGAAACGCAACACGCAGTCGGCGCGAATCATTGCCGCCTCGGGATCTGCGCCGGTTCTCGTCCAGCCCGTACGAAAGAAGTGGCCGCTGGTCGCAGCCACCGCCGCGGTCGCGGTACTGGCCGCGATTGCTGCAGTCGCTTACTTCACGGGCTGGTTCTCAAGGAACCGGATCTATACGCAGGCCGAGCTCAATCCCAAGCAACTCACTTTCAACTCGCCCGAAGATCCAGTGGCTCAGACCTCGATTTCGCCAGACGGCAAGTATCTACTCTATGCCGACCTCGAGGGCCTCCATTTGAAGCTCATTGCTACCGGTGAAATTCAATCGTTACCCGTTCCCGACGCGTTTTGCTTCCGTTGAGCGCGCATCGAATGGTTCCAGGATGGAACCAAGCTCCTGGTCAGCGGCCCCGTCGGACCTCAAGAGAAACACGGTATCTGGGTCATCTCTATCATCGGAGTCAGCCTTCACAAGCTGCGCGATGGCGCACGCGATGCCGCCATTTCTCCCGACGGTTCGCAGATAGCTTTTGCCGACGCCAACACCCGCGATCTTTGGGTAATGAACTCCGACGGCTCGCAAGCGCGCTCTTTTTATAAGCCGGAAGGATACGAGCTTTTTGCTCCCATGTGGCTTCCGAGTGGTCGCCGCATTCTGTACGGGAAATACCGCAATCTCGGCGGTACCACAGATGTTGTTCTTGAAAGCCGCGATCTGAACGGTTCTAACCCTACGGTTTTGCTCTCTAATGCAGACCTCCGCGCAATGTCTTGGGCGCAGCCGGGACGATTGCTGCTGGGTATTCGCGAATCACCGCCGCGGCAGCAGGACATCAATCTCTGGCAGATTGAATGTGACCGCGACAGCGGCAAACCTACGAGCCCGTTGCGCCGTTTAACCGATTGGACTGGTTTTGCCTTCGCCAGCATCGCGTCGACATCCACCGGGAAAACGATCGTTTTCCAGAACATGCGCCAGCAGAGTGATGTTTACATTGGCGAATTGGCAGAATCCGGCGCCACTTTGCGGGATCCCCAACGCCTCACCCTTGATCTCCGTTACGACTGGCCTACGGCGTGGTCGCCTGACAGCAAGAGCGTGGTGTTCTATTCCGATCTCGGCGGGAACTTCGATCTTTACCGTCAACATGTCGCCCAGCATGACATTGAAAAACTTACAACCGGTTCCGAAGAAAAATGGGCGCCCCAAGTCACTGCCGATGGCAAATGGATTTTTTTTATGGCCTGGCCGGCAAACTCGGATCCGGGGAAGGCTTCCGCAAAACTCATGCGGGTTGCGGCCTCGGGCGGTCCTGCCGAATTCGTTGCCGACTTGAAGGGCCGCCCCTCCGACGCTTTTACCACCGTCGCCGGCTTTCCCAGCTTTCGTTGTCCCACGCTCGGAAACGCCGATTGCGTGGTAGCCGAGGCCAGCAATGGCCAGGAAACAGTATTCACTGCGATGGACGGTGCCGGCGCCCGCAAACGCGAGATTATCCGGCTGGCCGGAAATCCCGAAATCGTGAACTGGGCCTTGTCTCCTGACGGGTCGCGTTTAGCGATTACCACCTTCGACTACAACTCCGCCAACGTGCAGATCGTTCCTGTGAACGGCGGCGCACCCCAGAAATATTCAGTTATGCCCTGGAACGAACTGGTTGCGGTTGCGTGGACGTCTGATGGCAAAGCACTCTTCCTGGCGAGCAACTCCTCGCGCGGAACTGCCCTAATCCGTTATGACCTGGGTAAGAGCTCGAAACTTCTGTGGAAGACGACCTGGGACTTGTTTCAGATCACGCCGTCTCCCGACGGCAAGTACTTGGCGCTTGGCCCAAATATTTACGACGCCAATGCCTGGATCATCTCCGACCTGCCATCCAAATAGGCGCTCTGGGCGCGGATTCTCCTCGATCCGCGGCGCACGTGCACGCTATCACCCGAAGTGCTGGAAGTCCTTCCAAAACTCAGGCCAGCTCATCTTCGGAGGTCCGCAAACAAAAATGTCAGGTCGGAACTCGCTCTCCTCGTTGCTGACACCAAGCCGGTTGCCTTTATGTCCAGCGACGCGGCACGACGTCAAAGTCTCATCGACATAGTGCTGCGACAACCCGAGCACGATTAGCGTCGACGGTGGCGGCTCTGGATATCCGCGGTACCACGCTGAATTTGTTCCGCTAATCGGACGCGGAAGCTGGTATCGAGGACCAAGAATTTCGATTGCACCCTGCTCGCCATAATTTCCCACCAGCACTCCGACATTGTTACGTTGTTCCGGCGGCAGCGCATCGCGAATGTCGGCAACGGTCCTGACCAGTTCGTCCCACCCGATCTCCTCTCGCAGGTCGCCGTTGTTTTTGAGCGCGAAGTCGCGGAGCGGTCCACTCGACGCCAGCGGCAAGATAATCGCCCCGATATGGGCGCCGCAGATCGCCACTGTGGTAAAGAAAACGGCTTCGATGGACCGCCTCCATCCTTTCGACAGCGTTCCTACCCAGCGTTCTCCCACGACGCTTCCCATGGCAATCAGCATCGGATAAGCCGGCGCCAGGTAATAGTCGCGTCCCCGGCCGATCATGAACAGTGCGAGAGGAATGACATACATCCACGCCAGCATTCGATAGCGCCGATCCCGAAGAAATGCGATCAGCCCTGCGACCCAAAGCGGCACCGAAGCGGGATTCGTACAGATCCACAACTGGTTGATCAGAAATCCGTCGGCGCGACCCTGGCTGACATCACGGGCATGAATGTGCTGCAAGAAGTGATACGAGACCAGGCCATGCCGGAACTGCCAGATGACATTCGGCAGACAAATTACAGCCGCCAACGCAGCTCCCGCCCAAAACCAGCGGCTCAGAAAAAAACGCCGCGCGCTGGTGAGCAACATTCCGCCCAAAACGCCCGCAATATAGAAGACGATCGAATACTTGGTTTGCAGTCCGACCCCGACGACTGCTCCAATCGCGAGCCACCACCGCGCGTCGTCTGACTTGAGCAGGCGAATCACGAAGTACGCAATCAGCACCCACCACAGGTAATCGAACGAGCTGTACTGAAATTCAGTCCCCTCAAACATGGGCAAGGCTGACAGTGTCACGGCGAGTGCAGCCGCGAACTGCGCCAGGCGTCCGCCGCCCAGCTCAAAAGCCATCAGTCCTGTTACGATCACCGCTGCCGCTTGCGTGATAACTGAAAAAAGTCTTAATCCGACCAGCGACAGCCCGAAGATCCCCATACTGATTCGCTCAACCAGCGGTGTAAACGGCGGGTACGCGACAAAGCCCCAGTCCAGGTGCCGCGCATCGCTGAGCACCTGCAGTTCATCACGGTGAAAACCGTAGCGGCTGTTGGTGAGCACGTGAATCAGCGCCATGGCCCCCGCGGTTGCTAGCAGCACGACAATATCGGGCCGTCCTCCTGCCTGCACCTCTAAAGATGGTTTCGGATTCGTCGACACGATGCCATCCCCCTACGAACATTACGTTGCGCTACCCGGTGAAGTTGCACAAAAGCACCGGCCACTCCCCTGGCGTGGTTCCGGGTACTTTTGTCATAGTCGCTGGTTCGCACGACCTACGACGTGCGTAACCTTGCTGGACCCAGCCTCAAACCCGATCATGACCTTGGATGATGCCTCTCACCGGGCTGGGTGGCGTGTGCCCACCTGCTAATCAGGCACGACTTAACCAACCACTTGCATGATGGGAACCAGGGGATGAGCTTACACGCGCAGCGATTCTATACGCGATTGGCGACGGTACTGGCGTTCGGTCTTATCTTGTCCGCACCTTTATTCGCCCAAAATCTTGAAGTTTCGGAAACGAAACCGGCAACCGTCGTAGGCACAGTAAGCGATGTGAACGGGGATACGGTCGCTGAGGCCACGGTCGCGCTCGAGGCCACCGACGGCAGCGATCACCGCACCGCCACTTCGAACGAGAACGGATACTTCGAGTTCCACGACTTGAAGCCCGGCGTTCCCTATCAGCTCAAAGTGGCTGCCGAAGGATTCTCCGATTGGACCTCGCCGGTTGTCACCCTTGAGCCCAGCCAGTTCAGAATCATCTCGGATATCCGCCTTCAGGTTCAGCTGGCGCAAACCACGATGATCGTGACGCAGACCGTGGAAGAGGTTGCCACCGAACAAGTCCAGGTGGAAGAAAAGCAGCGAGTCCTAGGAATCATCCCAAATTTCTACGTCGTGTATGACCCCGACCCGGTGCCGCTCACCACCAAGCTGAAATTCCGGCTGGCATTCAAAGTCGCTAGCGATCCGGTCACAGGCCTCGGTATCGCCTTCCTCTCCGGAGTGCAGCAGGCTGGGGATACGCCGGATTACGGACAAGGCCTCCAGGGATTCGGCAAGCGCGTGGGCGCCAATTCGGCCGATGGTTTCACTGATATCATGATCGGCGGCGCCATCCTGCCGTCGCTCTTGCGCCAGGATCCGCGCTACTTCTACCAGGGAACCGGGACCAAGAAGTCACGCATCGGGCATGCTGTCTTTCATCCCTTCGTGTGTAAGGGTGATAACGGCAAAATGCAGCCCAACTTCTCCAGCTTAGGCGGAGATTTGGCCTCGTCGGCAATCTCCAATCTTTATTACCCGCAATCCAACCGCGGTCTCGGGCTGGTGTTCACGAATTTCGGTATCAGCACCGCGGAACGGGTTGCCACCAGTCTGGTCCAGGAATTCGTCCTGCGACCACTCATGTCGCACCCCCGATGAGCAGACGAACGCTGCTTCAGATCGAGGCTGCCCGCCCAACACAACGGGCCTTCCTTCTGCTGATGTTGTTTCTTGTGCTCCTGAGAACTTCGAGTGCACAGAACAACACGTTGGACGTCTCCGCCGACGCCACTCGATCGCCTGCAGTCGCTGGTGCGCACAAGTCGCTCAAGGCATATCACGAGGGGAACATTCGCGACATCGACGCGATTGGAAACCGCGATGTCGGCTGTGAACGTGGGCTGGCCAGTCGATACAGCCTGGAAGAACAGGTCGAACTCGGTAGATCGTTGGCGCGGGCAATGGACGCGACCTTCGCGCTTGTCACCGATCCGGTTATCACGGGTTACATCAATCGTATCGGTCAAGATCTGGCGCAAAACTCGGATGCGCAAGTCCCGTTCGCTTTTGCCGTCATTCAGAACAAAGCCGCCAATGCGATGTCGCTCCCCGGAGGCTTTGTCTTCGTCGACTCGGGATTGATTCTGGCTGCGGACAACGAAGCAGAGCTGGCGGGAGCGCTTTCTCACGAAATCGGCCACATCGCCGCCTGTCACGCTGCGCAAGTGATGGCACGGGAAGAACTGGCGAACAACAACACTTCCATGCCCCTGATGTTTCGGATTGCGTCGCGCCGCATGACCGCCAGCACTGTGTACGTAAAGCCGACCGTTTTCGAGGCTGAGGCAGACCTGCTCGGCCTCCAGTATCTCTACAAGACCGGGTATGATCCGCAGGCTCTACCATCCTTGTTTGAGAGGATCAAAGCTGTCCAGAAACAACGACCCAGCAATCCCGCGAAGGCCTCCGAGTTCCATTCACAACTGAGCGATCGCGCGGAAAAGGCTCGCCACGAGATCGATTCCCTGCTGCCCCCTGCGGCCGAATACAAGCTGGATACATCCGAGTTCCAAGACATCAAGCAAAGATTGTCGAAGCTGCAAGATCGTCACGAACACCTGACACTGAAATAATCCCGCGGGATGAATGTTGGTCCCTTGCAGTTACCCTGGTAATTAGCTTGCGTGGGTCGTCGCTCCTACTATAAGCGGAAAACATTCGGAGCTGCCCTCCAGTGGCGGCGCCTGGGAGAGATGTATGGCTACTGCGGGTATGGCTTATGGGGAGCGTCGTTTCGGCGCGGCGTATACGCTACCGATATGTGTGAGTCTGCTCGTACTGGGACTATTGGGAGGCCTCTGGGCGGCCGCTTCGGATGAGCCGGCCACAGCTTCACATGCCACATTGACGTGGGTTTCCCTGTTCCTGGTTGCGGGCGTCGCACTACTCTGGATGGCACTCGGAAAATCCGCGCTGATCGTCAACGATGCGGGCGTGCGCCGCGAGTCCTTGTTCGGACAGCAAGAGCTGGCGTGGAACCAAATTACGGAAACGCGCTATCGCGTTGTTCCCATCAATTGGTACGCACACTTCGGGCTGATCGGGGCCCTGATCGCCATGGCGTCGAAGTCCAGCAAGTCTGGCCGGGCGCATCTTACGCTCACACTGTTGACCGGCGACGGCAAAAAACTGAAAGTCACGTCCAATTTCCGCCACGCCGATGAAGCGATCGGAATCATTTTGGAGCGTATCCTTCCCGCCAAGGTCCAGAGCGTCAAAGCGCGCTTGCAGCGTGGCGAGACCGTAAAGTTCGGTGGAATCGGCCTCTCGGCGACGGCTGTGACCTGGAAGAACACCTCGATTCCAGTCTCAGAGATCACCAAGGCTGAGCTGGCCGCGAGCAACCTGCAAATCAAGCGACAGGGCAAGTGGACGAGCGCAGTCAGTGTGCGGTCCGACAAGGTGCCCGACGTGCTCGTGTTCCTCGAGGTTCTCGAATCGCTCGCTCCCCAAGTCAAGGCAAGCGGAGTCGATCCGTTGGCGCGGGTCAGGATCTAAGAACTCCGAGTGCGCATTGCCCGTCTCGCAACCTCGGAACATCCGTGCGCGCTGCAATGTTGTTTTCGGATCCGCAAGTTAGAGATCCATACCCAAGCCGAACTCTGCCCGGATCAACTGCCGTTAACGTAGCAGCTGGTTACTTTCGTACCATTTACGAGAACCACAGTATCCGCAATGCTGTCTAATCATGCGTACCGTCCTGAAGCACGGCCTGGTTGCAGTGCTCCTGTTGCTCGCAAGCCTTGCTCACGCATCGGAGCAACGGTATCACCTCCAGATCGATGACACCTACGAGACGTCGAAAGGTGTACGGATCATATTGGCGCACAGCGCTTGGTACAGGTTCACTCTGGCGTGCCAGATGTCCGATCGAATGGGCTGTTCCGACGCGGACCTCGGCAAGACCTACGTCCTCGTGCTGGACAATAAGAGCGGTATACAGCGATCGATCCTCGTAGATTCCAGCGATGAACAAACCAGCAGCATCGATTTCATGGTCGATGTGTTGCGTATGGACACGAAGTAGACTGCCGGGGCTCCCCAGCCACTCTTCGACAATCTGGACCGACTACTCGTACCGCAGCGCCTCGATAGGATTAAGACGCGACGCGCGTATCGCCGGGATCATGCCGCTGACCAGTCCCACGACCGCCAGAATGGTCGTCGAAATCAAGACTGTTCCTGGTGAAATCATGAGTCGAATGTCGCCTGCTTCTCCGTGTTGGGCGAGCGCACTATAAAAGGTAAGATTGCCGACGGAGAAGGAAACCACATAGGCGAGGACGATTCCCAACAATCCCCCCAGGACCGTGATCGCGAGCGCTTCGGCCAGGAACTGCACAAGAATGTCAAAACGGCGGGCGCCCATTGCCTTCTCGACACCGATCTCGCGGGTGCGCTGGGCCACGCTCACCAGCATGATGTTCATCAAGCCGATACCACCAATCCCCAGCGTCAATGTTCCAATAAACGCAAGCAGCACTTGCAGAGCCATGGTGATCATGCGGAATTCCGATAGCTGCTCCATTAAGCTGAAAACGAACAGAGCGCGCTTGTCGTCGGGCCGAAAATTGTGCTGCGTTGCCAGGGTCTTACGAACTGACCTCTCCACCTCTCCGTAGTTGAATCCGAGAAAATCCAGCCAGATGGTGTCGATATAGCGCGTGTCGCGGAAGTCGCTTAGGGTTGTGAAGGGAATATAGACGACGCGGTTGATGCTGTTTTCGGTGCCTTGCTGCGGCCGTGCCTTCAAGACACCAACCACCTCGTAGGGAATTCCCTTGATCCGAACCTTCTCTCCCACGGCGAAGCGCCCGGAAAACAGTTTTTCCTTGGACTCGGAGCCCAGCACACAGACGCGCGCGCGCATCTGCAAATCATCGGCACTGTAGAAGCGCCCGACATCCAGCCGCAGATTCTCAATCTCCTGTAGCGCGGAATTGCTGCCACTGACCTGCCACGTGTAAGAACGTCCTCCATAGCTGATGGGAGCTTCGTAAAACGATTCCGGGCTGATCCGGATCACTTGCGGCACGTTCGTCAACAAGCGGTCGATGTCGTCGCGGGTCAACCGCACATTGACCCCGGCTTTATTTCCTCCCGCTTGCATGGAGGTGCGCCCACCGGCGACGGCCATCGCCTGCATGCTGGCATACGATTTAAAGATATTGACGATCGCCGTGGAAAACCCGGTGCCGTAAGCCAGCAGCAGCACTACCGTCGCAATTCCCCACGCCATTCCCAGCACCGTGATCGCGCTGCGACGGCGTTGATTGCGGAGTGCTCCGTAGGCTTCTGCGAACACGTCTCTCGCCAGGATCATCAGCTTGCCTCTTGCCGGAGCGCTTCCACCGGAGCGAGCAAGGCCGCCCTTCGTGCCGGATACAATCCCGCAATGATGCCGGCCGCGGCGAGGCTCCCTGCAGCCAGCGCAGCGCTCGCCGGGTAAATGTGAGGCAACTCGAATCCATCGATAGGCGGAAGGAACGCGAAAAGCCGGGTAAACCCATAGGCCGCGCTCACTCCCACGGCTCCGCTAATCGAGGTAAGCATCAGCCCTTCCAGGAAGAACTGGAACAGAATGCTTCGCTGCGTTGCGCCCAGCGCCTTGCGTAGACCGATCTCGCGAGTGCGCTCGGCGACTGACACCAGCATGATGTTCACAACCCCCATCGCGCCGAGAGCGAGCGTCACCAGGCCCACAGCTCCCAGGAAGACATCCATCGCGTCGGAGATTTTGCCCACCATCTCGGCTGTGGCAATCGAGTCCCAATCGTCAAAGGCGTCGGGCGTTTCCGGATCGAAGTTGTGGTTTCGCGCGATAATCGCCCGTACAGATTTCCTGGCCCGGTCGTGCTGTTGTCGCGTTGTCGGCTGGTAGGCCACATACTTCACCGCGTTGGCGTTGCCTTCTCCTTTCATGGGGAAATAGATAGCCATCGTCGTGTAGGGCATCACCAGCCGCATGTTCTGGTCGTTGTTGTTGCCATGGCCGATGCGCTGCATGGTCCCGACGACCTGGAAGGCCACGCCATTGATCAGGATCCTGCTGCCCACAGCCGGGTGGCCGGGGAACAGGATGCGCACGAATTCGCTGCCGATCACGCAGACATTGTTGCGCTCGCTCTCGTCGCTCCAGTTCAGCCAGCGCCCCTGGTCGACCGGCTGACGTCGAATGTCATAGAACTGTGGCTCGGAGCCATCCACGTACCCGTTGCTGCTGCCGTACTCGCTCACGAGGCGAAGGTCACCCCGATAAATGATGGGCGCGGCATTCCGGACATAAGGCGATTTGCGGATCTCGAGATAGTCCTGGTAATTCAGGTAGTACTGGCGGGAGGAAAGCTGGCTGCCGCCCAGCGCCGGAACACGGCCGTTGTAGACTTGCATGTAGTCTTCGCCGAAGTCAGCCAAATTCTTCTCGGTTCCCGCGCGAAAACCTTCGCCCAGTCCGATCAGGAGCAGCAAAGATCCAACTCCCCACGCGATTCCGAACATGGTGAGGAACGAGCGGAGCTTGTGCGCCCACATGGCAGCCAGCACTTGTCCGAAGCTGTCGGCAAAACGTGTCACATCCTAAATCTTGCGTGGCCTCGCGTTCTCTGTCGATGACGCGCGTCACATCTGTCGGGACAACCCCGCCGGACGGGTCCTTCGCCGAACGTCCTTGACCACACTCACCATCTCAACCGTGAGAGCGCAGCAAAGATATGCCCGCAGTGATCCATAAGGCCGCTCAAACGCAATCTGGACGTGTGCAACTCGCTATCTCGCTGTTGAACCATGGAGCGGCTTCTCACGATCAGCATCCAAATTCCTCAACCCGACGCATTGGTAAAAAGAGCACCCGGAACTACACTCGGGGCGATTCATAAATGAAGTCACTACCGTATCCAACTAATTACTAGCTGCCTGTTAGTCTGCAGAAGTTGCAAGTTCACCAGGGTCGATCCCTGTACGCTGGACGGCACGTAGACAGGAGAACCATGCGGAAAGGTGCATCGATACTGCTTCTAACACTGTTGTTCCTCTCGATCATCACTATCATCCCAGCCCGGGCTCAACAGAATACCTCGTCATCATCTAGTAACGATACCGTGGAAGGCACCGTGGTTTCTTCCACGCGCAGCACGCTGGTGGTTCGAACCGACGAGAATGACTTTCAGCTGTTCACCTACGGTAACGGCGCGGCCCGTCCCAGAACCATCGCGCCCGGTTCGAGAGTTCGCGTCACCGCCGGCGCGGCAGACGAAAATGGTACCCGCTCAGCAACCAACGTGACCGTGGTTAGCGCCGCCTCGAACACCGGGTCGGTCGACAAGGGTGCTCAGGCCGCTCCCGTACCGGACAAGGTTCGGGATGTCGAAACCCAGATCAGGAGAGAAAGTCGCCGCTGGCGCTTGGGCGTGCATGCTGGCGCGGCATTCAATCCGGAGCTGTTCAGCTTTGGCGTACAGTCCCAGATGGGCCCCATCTTTCATCCCCGAGTCCTGTTCCGGCCGAATGCCGAGTTCGCTTACGGGGAGGTTACTGACCTGGTCGCGCTCAACCTCGAGGGCATTTATCGCTTCTCCCAAACCTGGCGCAAGGGAAATTGGACTCCTTACCTCGGACTGGGGCCGGCACTGATCTTCATTCACCAGAGTTTCCAGTCGGGACGCCAGATCGATTTTGGAAATTTCGACTACGAGACGGGATTCAATGTGTTGGCCGGCTTGCAATCGCGCCGCGGCACATTTGTTGAATTGAAGACCAGCTTGTACTCGGGCCCGGCACCCAAGCTCCGGCTGATCGTGGGCTACAACTTCTAACGGGCACTCGGACGCCGCTTGGCTTCGCCCCCTGCAGTCGCCTGCCTTTTCCCGGGCCAAAAGAAAAGAGGCCCCATTTCTGGGGCCACAGAAAAGAGGCGATGTGGAAGGGAAATCAGGGAAAGGTGATGCAATCGTTCCGCGAGGAACGGAGGGTCAACAGAAGTCGAGAGCACAGTGAAGGTAATCGCAAAGTCAGCGGCCTCTTTTAATGCAGGAGGATTGTGCACTTGCCGAACCAAAACGGGCTGAACTTTGCGCCCCGACAACCACAATCGCAACCCCTTTCCCCGGGCCAACTTACCCGGGCGCCCGTCAAACCCCATGTTTCCCATATCGGGAAAAGTCTGTATTTCCCAAGTGCAGCAATCTGCACACAGTCGCACCCTCGCCGCACACCGCTCTAGCCATGAAAAAAGGCACGGCCTCAGCCGTGCCATCTTTTCAAAAACGGGCGTCCTCTAGCTGTTGCCGGTAACGGTTCGCAGCTTACCAGGCAAAAAGTGATAGGGAGGCCACGGTCCACTGATCGCCAGCTCGCAATTCTTTAACTGCTTGGCGGCGGTGGTGTAGCGGTTCTGGTATTTCTCGACAGACTTGGAATCGATCAGGTGGGCAATGTCGATCAGCATTCCGGCGGCATCGACCTTCTTGCAGCTGATCTCTTCCTCGAGGGGATTGAACAGCTTGTGAACTTGCACCGAAATAGCCCGGGCCTTGGTTTGCCGCTCGCGATCGCGCGAGGCCTTCACCTTGAGTTGCGCAAGGTATTCGCGGCCAACGGTGTCGGGCAGCTGCGTTTCCAGCATTGCGTCGCGCAGCGCTTCATCCCGCACTACCAGCTTGATGTGCATTTCGGCCTTGCCACGGAGTTTCTGAACGCTTTCTCCGAAGGCTCGCCGGTTGGCGCGAACCGCCTGCCGGAGAGCTTCATCGGTGTCAAATACGGTTCCAAAACGGAAGGGCAGAACGGTACCCTGGCGGAAGCAGACGCTGACCACGCGAGCGTGTTCCAAAACTGACTTCTGGTCCAACTCGCCGCTGCCCCGGTCGTATTCACTTACGATGACCGCGAATTCGCCGCTGGGATAACCGAACACGGGAGATCCATTGACACCCTGGATGCTTTCCAGAAGAAAAGGACGACGAGCTCGAGTGCCATTGGAGAGGGTTTGCAGCTCTGTAAGGCAATATGCGTACCACGCCATGTTTTAGTTTCTCCGAACCTGGGTCCGCAGCATTAGAGCGACCGCGGGTTATTACGAAGCTGGGTACTTCGAATCAAGGAAGAAAGGGCTAGGTACAGCGACTAGGCAGGACGTCAATAGCACGTCCTGGGGATCATCTTACTTCGCCGCCGTGAAGAAATGCAACCATTTCGTGGCATTGACAGCCAAGATTTTTTGTGGAAAGACCAATGTTTACGCACGTTTCCCTAAGCAAGTAGATGGCCAACTGAATCTTGTCCCATTTGTTGTGCGGAATAAAAATCAGAAATCCTGCTTTGACCACGACTGCGGAACCATAATTCCGAAGGGAAACGCAAATATATGAAATGTTGAAGATCAACCGGCTGTGCGGCTACTTTCTTCTGCCGTTCTTCGAGGCGGCTCTCGTTGCCGCTCTATCTTGCATGGCTAAGTTCACGACTCGCAGCATTTCATCCCAGGGCGCAGGCTTACCCGTCCAAATCTCAAATTGACGCGCGGCTTGCTGTACAAACATTTCAATCCCCGGAATCACGGTTGCGCCGCGAGCCCGCGCCAGCGCCATGAAGGGTGTCTCCGGCGGGTCATAAACCATGTCAAACACGTAGCGGGCGTTGATCTCCTTCTCGGAGAGTAGCGATTCTTTTGAGCTGCCCATTCCCACCGGAGTCGCATTGATTATCACATCGAACGACAGCTTCTTCAGGTCCGCGCGTTTGGCGCACTTCACCTTCGCTGAACGCGCCAGCTTGAGTGCGGGAGCGGCGCTGCGATTCAAAATCCAGATCTCCGCGCCACGCTCCTTCAGGCCATAGACCGCCGCGCGTGCTGCGCCTCCAGCGCCCAGCACAAGGATCTTTGCTCCCTGCAGCGCGATTCGCTGCTCCAGCGGCCGCACCACCCCGGAGGTGTCGGTATTGAAACCGTAAAGCTTCCCATCCTGTGCCCGCACCACGGTGTTGCATGCGCCGATCTTGGTTGTGTGCGAGTCCGTGTTGTCCAGGTATTCCAATATGGCTTGCTTGTACGGCATGGTGATACTGAGCCCATGAATGGGTATATCCCCGATGCAACTGATCAAGTCAGGCAAGCTCTTCGCGTGCAGAGGCAGGTAAACACCGTTGACATTCTCCCGGCGCAATGCCGCGTTCATGATCGCGGGCGACAACGAATGTGCTACCGGGTCTCCAACAACCCCATATACCCGGGTGGCCGCGTCCACCTGCTCGATTCGATACGTACTCCGCAATTCTTGCGCCGTGACCTGTCCCGGTCCGGTTTCTTCGCCGCTGGTCGCCGCCGCAAAGGTAAAAACACTGCCCGCCCGCACGCTCAGCAGACGGCTGATGATGCCCTGCTCGCCCATGCAGAATCCGATAATGGAGTGCCGGTCGCCGTGCTGCTCGAGAAACTTCATCATCTGCACGTTGTCGTACAGCGTCGTCGCGGTCGTCACCAGCTTGTACAAATCGGCCGGCGTCTTGGTCATCCTTTGCAGGCTCTCTTCCAGCTTCTTGGTCGCCCGGAAGTCGTGATAAGAGAGAATTAGCGATGCCCGCGATCGGAGACGCTGTATGTGTTCCGCCTTGGCGCGCTCGGCAGTCTGCAGCTCAACGTCGATGAGCTGGCATCCCGCGTCCGCCGCCTTGGCAAGAACCTGCAGCTGGGAGGCGATGGAGCCTCGGAACTTTCCCCCGCTGTTCACCCGCCGGCAGGTGGCAATCAGGACGGCATGGGGGTTGTACTCAGTAAACTTCTTGATCTTGGGAAGCGCCAGCGCGGGCTTGGAAAGATAGTCTAACCTGAACTCCAGGAACGGGTTATCCCGAACCAGGGACTCCGCCTTCTCGACCATGGCGTTGGCGTCCTGCCCAATGACCGCGACGCAGACCCTGGGCAAGCGCAGGGGGATGCGGCTGGGCATAACGCGCGGCGTATACGTGTTGGCAGCCAAACCCATGGGAGTAGTCGGCGCGATATTACAGTCCCGTAATTGCAGATGCAACAACGGATTATGCGCAACACGTTCGAAAACTTTTTGCCCGGTCCACAATGACACCCTCGTAACCTTGACCCTCCCCCGTACGCAGGTTACTTTCCGAGTGAACCCCCTTGTATCCCCGAGACTTACCCGGAGAGGAGCAAGTCGAGTCCTTCGCGACTCGGAGGTAACATGAAGAAAACAGGACTGATATTGGTTTTGCTGGCGGCTGCGGCCGGGTTCGCACAGAACCCTCCGGCCAGCACGGCAGCGCCCGACAAGGGCTCAAGCCCAGCGAACACTCTCGAGACTAACGGGAACTTCCCGACGGTCCAGATCACGACCCCGACCTATGCCGACCTGTATTGCGCCGGCTTCATGAGCAAGCAACTGGTTCCCAATGCAAACTATGTCACTGGGGGCTTGCAAACCCCGAACACGACCAAGTTTGTGCGCGGCGACATCGTCTACATGGCCGGGTCTGGGTACCAGGCCGGACAGCAGTACTCGATCGTGCGTGAGCTGCGGGATCTCAATGAGTTCGAGATGTACCCCGGAGAGTCGGGCCTGGTGAAGGCCACCGGGCAGCCTTATGCGGAACTGGGTCGGATCAAGATCCTCGACACCCGGCAGCACAATGCTGTCGGTGTCGTTGAGTACTCTTGCGATACGATCCTGCCGGGCGACGTGGCTATCCCCTTCGCTGAAAAGCCAACCCTGAGTTTCCATCCGCCTACGAAATTCGACCGCTTTGCTCCGCCCTCGGGCCGTACCAGCGGCCGCATCGTCATGGCGAAAGACTTCGACGGCATTCTCGGGACCGGCGCCAAGGTTTACTTGAACGTTGGTTCGAACCAGGGCGTGAAGATCGGTGACTACTTCCGCACCGTCCGCTCCTATACAGCCGATGAGCACGACCCGGTCGATTCGCTCTCGTTCAAGTCCAGCCTGGCCGAAGACACACAGAAGAAACCGCCTTCCTGGGGTCATCACCTTCTTGAGCGCTCCAAGGGGCCGACCATCAACGTTGCCGACCTGCCCCGCCGCGCTGTGGGCCAGGTAGTTGTCATTGGCGTTACTCCGACCACCGCGACCGGGATGATCACCTTCGCTTTGGAAGATGTGCATATCGGTGATGGAGTCGAACTCGAAGCTGAACAGCAATAACCCGTAACTCGAAGTCAGTCCTGCATCGGGGAGAGCAATCTCCCCGATTCGTTTTTGACAGGCATTCAGCCACCCAGCAACCGTTCCTGAGTGCTGAAGTCGGGTGCTGAATGCTTCTTTCCCTTCTCCCGCAACTTCAGTACGCTAATACCGCCTCTAAAGCCGCAGCATGCCCTTGGTCCACCACCCCGGCCGCTACCGCGCCTTCCCCGCGGCGTTATTGCTGGCATGTTTGTTGACCGGCGCCCAGGCGGCCCCGCTTGCTTCCAAGGACCGGGTCAAAGTCTTCGAGGAGGTTTGGAGCCTCATTCGAGACCGCTACTATGATCCGAATTTTCACGGCCTTGATTGGAACGGCATTCACGAGCGTTATAGCGAGAAGATTCGCAAGACTACAGGCGACGACGAACTCTATGGACTGCTCAAGCAGATGACCGGAGAATTGCGCGACGCGCACACGCGTTTCCGCACTCCCGCCGAGCGCCAACGGGCTTCGCGTCACGTTGCCACCACGACCGGCATATTGGTTGGAAATGTCGAAGGCGTGCCTGCCGTGGTTGACGTCGAGCCGGACTCGGAAGCTGATCACTCCGGCATCGAACCCGGCATGGTGCTGGCCAGTGTCGATGGACAGCCTGCCGCCGAACGCCTTGCCGAAATCCAGCAACAGGCAGGGACATCCTCGTCGGAACGTGCTACCGCCTTGCTCGGCTACTACCGCCTGCTCGATGGTGAACCGGGAAGCTTGGTGCGGGTAGGCTTCACTCGCCCCGACGGCAGCCCGCTCGCCGTGGTGCTCAAACGTCACGTTGTATCCATCGCACCCGGAGTCAGCAGCCGCACACTCCCTTCCGGCCTGGTCTACATACGTATCCCGGTCTTCGACGCATCGGTGGCCAAGCAGGCAACCGCGATTATCCGCAAGAATGCCAATGCCCCTGGAATGATTCTGGACGTGCGCGGCAACCCCGGCGGGAGTTTCGCCGGAGTCCTGAAGATCGCAAATAACTTTTTTTCACGACGCGTGTCGTTCGGGCGTGTACTCACCCGCTCTGGCTCCGGGCCATCGTTCGTTTTGCGGGTATTCGGCGTTCCTGCGCAATTGCAGACCGGCAAACCTGGCGGACAGGTATTTACCGGGCCACTGGCAGTTCTCATTAACGAAGGCTCCGGGAGCGGCGCCGAGATTTTCGCTGCCGGCATGCAGGAGAACGGACGTGCCAAGATCGTGGGCCGGCAAAGCTGCGGATGCGTTCTCGGCAGCGTTGCTCACAAGGTGAAGGGCGGAAGCGAAGTCGATATCAGCGAGTTCTCCATCATCACCTCGCAGGACAAACGCCTCGAGGGCCTCGGTGTCATTCCCGATCTCGCCGTCCCGCTGACCGTCAACGACCTTCGCCAGCACCGCGATGGCGCCCTGCAACAGGCGCAGAGAGTTCTCGATGCACATGCACGTGCGAATTAAAAGCTCCAGACTGAACTCGCTGCGCGCGTGTCATTCCGAGCATGAACTTACCCGTCTCGCCCTCCGTACCATCTCCTATCCATTATGCGTACCCGGCGGATAATCAGGTTCTGTTTGCTGTTGTATATTCTCGGTTCGCTGATTCTCGGCATCTCTCTCGGTGAGCTAGCCTTCCGTCCAAACCGGCGCCTGATTACACAAGAACAGACGATAGGGATCAGTGCCGACTTTGGGGTCAGCCTGCAAAACGTCTCGATCACTGCTAGCGATCACGTTACGCTCCGCGGTTGGTACGCAAGGCCGGTAAGTAGCAACGGCAATGCTGTCATCCTCCTCCACGGCCACGGTGACAACCGCCAAGGTATGACCGGATATGCCGAACTATTCCTTTCAAGAGGCTTCTCCGTACTGCTCCCGGACTCCCGAGCCCATGGCGAGAGCGGGGGTCGCTTTCCAACGTTTGGGATCAACGAAAGTGAGGACGTCCATCGTTGGTTTGACTGGCTGACCAAACAAGATCATCCCAAGTGCATCTTCGGTATGGGCGAATCGATGGGTGCTGCCATTCTGCTACAAGCAATAAGAAAGGAATCCCGTTTTTGCGCAGTTATTGCAGAATCGCCTTTCGCCAGCTTTCGTGAGGTTGGGTATCTACGAGTCGGGCAGTTTGTGCATGCTGGACCTTGGCTGGGTGAAGTTCCCCTGCGGCCGGCGGTCGAGTTGGCCTTCCTGTATGGGAGAGTCACCCGCCATGTCGATCTAACCAAGGCGTCCCCAGAATTCGCCGTAGCGGAGTCCCGCGTCCCGGTTCTGCTGATTCATGGATTAGCCGACACTAACATCCCTGTCCAAGAGTCGGAAACAATTCACGCCGCCAACTCGGCTTACACAACTTTGTGGGAGATCCCTGGCGCCGGTCACTGCGGTGGTATTAGCACAGTTCCAAAGGAGTTCACGGCGCGAGTAGTAGGTTGGTTCGAGTCACACGAGTATGCGTCAGCTGCGAAATAACCAATACCTAGTTGGCTGAGTGCTAACTGCTGAGTGCTGAGTGCTGCTGATTACCAGCTTCTGCAAACTGCTAATTGCCAATTGCCAATCGCTATTCGCTACCTGCTGTACTGATTCCTCTTTTTCTCCTCATGCCGCTCGGTGCCTAGCTGAATGAGCCGATCAATCAACTCGGAATACCCCAGTCCGGTTGCGGCCCACAGCTTGGGATACATGCTGATCGAAGTGAACCCCGGCATGGTATTGATCTCGTTCAAGTAGATCTTGCGCGACTTCGGATCCATCAGGAAATCCACCCGCGCCAGCCCTGAGCAATCCACGGCCCGAAACGCGGCAATCGCCAACTCCCGGACCGTCTTCATCTCGGACTTGCTCAGCTTCGCCGGAATGATGAGCTGCGAGCCTTCGTCGAGATACTTGGCGTTGTAATCGTAGAACTCTTTGCTGGGCACAATCTCGCCCGCAATCGAAGCCTCCGGCTTGTCATTGCCCAGCACGGAGCACTCGATCTCCCTCGCCTTGTTCTTCTTTCCTCCGACCCCTTCTTCGACCACGATCTTGCGGTCGAACTTGGCAGCTTCCTCGATACACGGCCCCAGTTCTTTACGATCGTGCGCCTTGCTGATTCCAACCGAGGAACCCAGGTTCGCAGGCTTCACAAATACGGGGTACTTCAACTTGCTCTCAACCAGCTTCTGAATTTTTTTTGGATTCTCTTCCCACTCACCGCGGAGAAACGTGACATGCCTCACGATCGGCAATCCCGCCGCGCGGAACAAGGACTTCATCACATCTTTATCCATCCCCGCGGCTGAACCGAGCACCCCCGCGCCGACGTAAGCAAGATCCGCAAGCTCGAACAGCCCCTGGATCGTCCCATCCTCGCCGAAGGTTCCGTGCAGCACCGGAAAGATCACATCGACGTTGATCGCCCGGTCGCTCGCCCGCCGTAGCAGCGTCGAGTCTCCCTGCAGCGGCATCAATCCCTGCTTGCGGACCGGCTCCGGCGGAACCACTACCGCTTCGCCCTTCATCAGGACGGCGGCTCCCGGAGTCGCCTCGGGATCGCCGGCGCGGAGATGTCGCGGCTCGTGTTCGCCCTTCAGCAGGCGTTCGGCGTGGTCTGCCGTAAGCCACCGCCCATCCTTGGTAATGCCGATCGGCACGACGTCGTACTTGTTCTTGTCGATCGCATTGAGGACGGAAGCCGCCGACAACAACGAAACTTCGTGCTCGCCGCTCCGGCCGCCAAACAAAATGCCCACCCGCAACTTTTTCATGACAGATCAGTCTGGACGGCTAGCATGACTACGTCAATCTCCGCAGTGGTTCGTGGTGGGTACGGAAGTGTGGGGTAGGAACGAGCATTCAGCACTCAGCATTCAGCACTCAGCACTCAGCACTCAGCATTCAGTACTCAGACTTCAGGTTTTGGCTCTTGGTCCAACGCCCGGTGTCCGCCCGTACTCGCTGAATCGACACTGAGCCCTCGGTAGTCGGAAGTGGAAAATCCATCACGGCCATCACTATTTCGGCCGTGGGTTGTTCGCGAATTGCTGATTGCTGAGTGCTGAGTGCTGAGTGCTGAATGCTGAGTGCTGAATGCTGAGTGCTGATTGCTGAGTGCTGAATGCTGAGTGCTGATTGCTGAGTGCTGAGTGCTGAATGCTGAGTGCTGAGTGCTGGTCGAAAGCTAAATGCGAATTGCCAATTGCTGGCGGCTGGTTTTCTAGCACCTCCGTGCTATTCCCAACTTCCATCCAGCATCTTACCTTGGCCAACACTCCGCCTTTGGCCAGCAAAGTCAGGTGAAACCTATGCGGGACTCCAGCCGTTTCGCAAGACCTTTTGCCGACGTTTGGCAACATCTTCCCTTCGAGCCGAGTGCGTCGCTCGGGCACTTCCTCAACCGCTTCATCACGGGCGGCCGTTTCGACGCCGAACGCTTCTGGGAGTTCGTGGCTCACGTCAGCTCTCAGCCTTCAGCTCTCGGCTCGACCGCTCCGGTTGTCGGAGAAAACTGAGTTTCAGCGCGATTAGAACGCGTGGTTGGTTCAACACGGAGTCCTCAGGTTGCTCGTTCTTCAAGCCAGAGGCCTGGAGCCTGACGCCCGAACCCTGAAGCCAGACGCCTGAACCCTGAAGCGCCGACCCCAAAACAAATGCCGGGCTGGTTTGCCCGGCATGTCGTTCTATCCACTTTCGGGGCTCGACTTGGTTCTGAGGTCCCCGGAAGAAATCGATTACATCACTAGTGCGAGATTCTCAAGCTCCTGCTGCAGAATGGGCATCGAGCATCCCGAGATCTCTACGCGCGAGGCGGCGTCCATGGCTGCCTGCGGCGAAACTCCATAGCCCCGGCCCATCAGAAATACCTGCAATAGTTCCGCGGCTTCCCGCGAATCGATCATCCCCCCTTGCAGGAGATCGTTTCGCAGGGCCGTCAACTCCGTCACCGTGAAGCGTTCTTTCATGGCCATCACCTCCGACCCTGCCTTTGAGGTATTAGACTCACCGGGTGCCATGATCGTTGCATGCAATTTGGCTGCCGCACCTACGGTCTAATCCGTAAAAGGCCCTGTGGGTCGCCCCTACTCGTATTAACCCCATTCCCATCGACAAGTTGCACCTTGCGCTTGATACGCCGCCCTCCAGGTAACCAATCCGTGGTTACGCGTCGAACTGACAAATTGTGTCGTTTTGGCACAAAGGGGTGTGAGACCGTGTGTCAGACTGCGCACTTCTGAAAATCACAACGTCATTCTTAAATCAGGAGGGATCGGTCGTCGCCTCGTCGACCAGCAGGATGGGGATTTCGTCTTTGATCGGATACACCCGCTTGCACGTCCCGCACTTTAAGCCCTCGCCCTTCTCGACCAGCGGCGTCTTGCACGCGGGACAGACCAGCATCTGTAGAAGGTCACGGTCGATCATGCGGACATTTTACTCCTGAGGATGAACTCGGGGTACGCAATCCGACGCGAAAGAATGACCGCAGGGCCTGAGGCCCGACGCCCCACTTCCGTGTCACAGCGGCATCAGTTCGTTTACGATAGTATTTCCGTCTCGACAAATCCCACAATCGAGGAACTCATGGCGGCCACCATCCTGGACGGCACCAAAATCGCTTCCGACATCCGCGCCGAAGTCACCGCAGAAGTCAAGAACCTGGCCGCTGCCGGCGTCCGTCCCGGCCTCGCCGTGGTCCTCGTGGGCAACAATCCCGCGTCGGAGATCTATGTTCGCGGTAAGGTCAAAAGCTGCGAGGAAGTCGGCATCTACAGCGAGAAACACACGCCCCCGGCGACAGCCAGCACCGAAGAACTTCTCGACCTGGTGCATGACCTGAATTCCCGTGACGAGATTGACGGCATCCTGGTACAGCTTCCGCTTCCCCCGCAGGTCGATTCCAAGAAAGTGCTGATGGCTGTCGACCCCGCGAAAGACGTGGACGGCTTTCACCCCGTTAACGTTGGTTTCCTCTCGACGCAGCGGCCCGGTCTTGTTCCCTGTACTCCGGCCGGCATCATCGAAATTCTGAAACGCAGCAATATCCCAATCGCGGGACAAGAAGCTGTCGTGGTGGGGCGCAGCGACATTGTCGGCAAACCAACCGCCATGCTCCTGATCAACGGCAACGCGACGGTTACGGTTTGCCACTCGAAGACCCGCGATCTCCCGGGTGTCTGCCGCCGAGCTGACATCCTGGTCGCCGCCATCGGCCGCACCGGCATGATCACGCGCGACTATGTCAGGCCCGGAGCCACCGTCATCGACGTCGGCATGAACAAGATCACCGACCGTGCCGAATTCGAAAGGTTTTTCAAGGGCAACGAAAAACGCGAGGCCGCCTTCGCGAAGAATGGTTCGACGCTGATCGGTGACGTGCACCCCGAGGTCGTCGAAGTTGCCGGCGCGATCACGCCCGTTCCTGGCGGCGTAGGCCCGCTGACGATCGCCATGCTGATGGTCAACACTGTGAATGCCATGAAGCTGCGACGCGGGTCGCGCATTCCGGAGCTGTCGAGAGCGTAAGTCACGACGGAGATCCATTGCTCAAAGTTGGCCTGACAGGTGGCATTGCGAGCGGTAAATCCGTGGTAGGCGAGATGTTCGCTGCGCTCGGCGCACATGTCATACAGGCCGACACGATCGCCCACGAACTCATGCAACCCGGGCAGGCGGTTTATGACGAAGTCGTTCGCCACTTCGGCCGCGGCATTCTTAACCTCGACGGCACCGTGAATCGTCCCAAGCTGGCCGAAGCTGCCTTCAGCAGTCAACCGCCCCGGGTCGACGAATTGAATCACATCGTCCATCCGGCGGTGGTTAAGCAACAAGATGAGTGGATGGACGAGATCGGGCGCCGGGAACCCCGCGCCATTGCGATGGTTGAAGCCGCGCTGATTCTGGAAGCCGGTGCCACAAAGCGATTCGACCGGCTGATTGTTGTGACCTGCCATCCTGACCAGCGTGCTCGCCGCTGGGCCACTCGCGTTAAAGTCGACCAAGAGACCGCCCGCCGCGAGGTCGAGCGTCGCATGGCCGCGCAGATCCCCGATCACGAAAAAATCAAAGCCGCCGATTACGTCATCGACAACTCCGGGTCTCTCGACGCCACGCGGCGTCAGGTGCAGGATGTGTACGCGAGGCTGAAGGCGGAAGCAATTCGCAGGTAGGAATTGGAAACTGCTCCTTTGTTGTCATCCTGAGCGAAGCGAAGGGCCCCTGCATTTCCTCTAACCCGAAAACTGGAGCCTGACGCCGGCCTTGTTAAAATCGTACTCGACACTTCGAACCCAGGCCACATATGCGACTTATTCGTCCCCTGCTGATCGCCATCATCATCGCTGGCGCGTTCTTCTATTTCACGACGTACCGCCACAACGCTCTCCGCTCGGTTGACTGGCTGGGCAAACCACACAAGCTGGAGATCACCGAGGCAGCCAGCGACAACACGGTCGACGCCGAAGAGCAAAACAATATCAGCGTCTACCGGAAGAACATCCCCACTGTCGTAAACATTACCTCGCGCGCGGTGACATTCGACTTTTTCTATGGCCTGGTGCCGCAGGAGGGCCAGGGCTCGGGCTTCGTCATTGATAAAGAAGGCCACATCATCACCAACTACCACGTGATTGCCGACGCCCGCCAGGTCGAGGTCACTCTGCACAATCGCAAAAAGTACCGCGCCCAGATCGTTGGTATGGACCGGGCGCATGATTTGGCCATCATTCAGATTAAGGCGCCAGACCTCACCCCGGCCGTGCTCGGCGATTCGAAAAACTTGCAGGTTGGGCAGCGTGTCTATGCGATCGGTAACCCGTTCGGCCTTGCCGGTACGCTGACCACCGGCATCGTGAGTTCGATTCGGCCGGTGCAGGAACCGGACGGCATGGTCATCGATGAAGCGATCCAGACCGATGCCGCTATCAATCCCGGCAACTCGGGCGGCCCGTTGATGAACTATCGCGGCGAAGTCATCGGCATCAACACCATGATTCTCTCCAGCGTTGGACAGAGCGCCGGCATCGGCTTCGCTATCCCCATCAACACGGCGAAAGCGGTTATGAACGACCTGGTCACCTTCGGCCGTGTGCGTCGTCCCGCCCTCGGCATCCGCACCATCCCGATCAGCCCCGAGCTGGCGAATGAAATGGGACTCGCGGCCGACTACGGGTTGCTCATCGTCCAAGTCGTCCAGGGTGGCCCGGCAGATCGCGCCGGCCTTCGCGGCGGCACCGAACAGGCATATCTCGGCAACACGCCCATCACTCTCGGTGGCGACTTGATCGTGGCCATCGAAGGACAGCGTGTCGAAGATCAGCAGGATTTATCTCATGTCATGAACAACCACCGCGCCGGCGACACAGTCCACGTCACCATCTACCGCGGAAAAAAGAAGATGGACGTCTCTGTGACTCTGGGCGAAGCACGGCAACAGGTGTAAATTCTCTCTGCGGTCCTCTGTGCCCTCTGTGCCCTCTGTGGTTAAAGGGCTCGCCCTTTGTGTAACCGAAGCCTGAGTGCAGTCAAAGGTGTCCTTCGTGGTGAATCAGGATCACTATGCGGAATAACAGTCGCTTGTGCCTCGTTGTGCTCCTGCTGTTGCTGGTCTCGACATCATTTGCCCAGGTGCCCGCCTCGCGCCTCGCTCACGTGCGCCACGGCATCAACATGTACGGCTGGTTCGGACAGGTCTACGGCCCCGAGGGCTACACCAAAGAGCATTTTGAAAAGCACGAGACCGCCGAGGACATCGCCCTCATCAAGTCCATGGGCTTCGACCACGTGCGCCTCGTGATCAACCCGCAGCCGATGTTCGTCCACGGCCAGGCTGACCGCCTTCCCGCCGACTATCTCGCCTTTCTCGATCGCGGCGTGAAGATGATTCTCGACCAGGGTCTCGCCGTCGTCATCGACATGCACCCCGAAGGCGATTTCAAGCACAAGCTTGCAACCGATGCTGATTTCGTTCAGAACTTCGAGGACTTCTGGCGCGCCCTCGCTCGCCACTACTCAAACTTGAACCCTGACTACGTTTTCTTCGAGATTCTCAACGAGCCGGAAGATACAGATCGCTACCGCTGGTACGGTGTCGAAGCCAAGCTGGCATCCGCCATACGGGAAGGCGCGCCGCAGCACACGATCATCGCCGCTGGCGCAAACTGGTCGGCTGACGATGAACTCGTCTTTCTCGAGCCGCTCCGCGATCCGAACGTGATTTACAACTTCCATTTCTACGAGCCGCACACGTTTACCCACCAGGGCGCGACGTGGGGTTTGCCTTGGTGGCACTACGTGCATGGCCTCGCCTATCCGTCCAACCGCGAGTCGGCGGAAAAAGCTGCCGCCCTGGTACCCGATGCCATGAACCGCCTGCCAGTCTTGCGCTACGGCATGGAGCATTGGAACGCGGACCGCATCGACATGGAAATCGGTCAGGCCGCCGCCTGGGGCAAGAAATGGAATGTCCCGCTCGTCTGCAATGAATTTGGCGTCTACCGCCCGAATGCCGATCCCAAGGACCGCGCCGCCTGGATTCGCGACGTCCGCACCGCGCTGGAAAAATACGGCATCGGCTGGACCATGTGGGAATACGACAGCACCTTCGGCGTGGTCACAACAGAGAACGGAAAGAAGGTGCCCGATCCAGTCACACTGACGGCTCTCGGCCTGAAGTAGCGATTCAGATCGATCCCAACCATCGGACAGGAAAGCTCCCGCCGAGCGCGTTGGCAAGTTTTCGATCGGCAGTAATCAACAACGAGTTCGTCGCATTTGCCAGCGCAACATACAGGCTGTCATACACAGTTCGATCGTAATCGCATGCAATTGTCAGCGCGTCCGGAAGCAGATCGCGCGAAGCTACGGTCGGCAACTGGCGCCCGGCCAGCTCGCTGATCACCCGCTCTGCCATGCTTCTGGACCATCTGGACTCGCGGACGCCCTTCCACGCCACATTCCCGACCTCAGCCCAGAAGATGTCTGGGACGATGAAGCGCAACTTGGCGCGTCCGTAGTCCTCAAGCAGTTGGTCGGCCTCCGCGGCAAGATCTTCCCCGGGAAAGGCCCACTTGATGGCAACACTCGCATCGAGAACGATGTCGGTCACCGCTCCCGGTCCTCCCGAATCATCTCCTCCGCGCTCTTAAACGGTCCCCTGCCCAACGGTGGTTGAGACCTGAGGGTTCTCAAAACCTGGACGAATCTCCGCCGGCTCTTGAGTTCCTCCTCGGTAGGTATGTTCTCTCGAAGGAGTTCAATCACCTCGGCGGCCAACGATTTGCGGTTCTCCTTCGCTCGCTTCTTAAGCGCTTTGTACAACTCGTCCGGAACGTTCTCCACGTACAGGGTTGCCATAGGGTTTTCCTAGGGATAGCATAGCATATCCATAGGCGCGCAACAACGGCTGATACCAAGTGGAGCTACGGGCGTCCTCGCCCGTAGGCCCGCCTACCCTTTCCTTGACACCCCGTTCCCCACCCTTTTATTCTTTCTTTTTGCTCCTTGCAGAACGTACGCTCCGTGTTTCCGCGGCCTGAGTGCTAATCTGGGTGGGGCGGCGGAGATTCCCGATGTTCATCGATATCCATGACTTAGAACGGAATCCCCTGGAATTCCGGGAGGAAATCCGTCCGGACTCGATTGATCTTGGGACCGACATCCGGCAGGTCAACATTCTCAAGACCATCGGCCGCGCCGACCTGGTCGAGGAACATCACGGCAAGCACAAGGTAATTCAGGACATCCGTCTCAAAGGCGACCTGGCGACGCGCCTGCAACTAAGCTGTGCCCGCTGCCTGGAGCCGGTCATGCAGGACATACAACGCGACTTCGACCTGCTGTACCGCCCGCAGGGGAGCGATGCCGGCCATGCGGAACTGTCCGTCACCGACGCCGAGGCCGAGATCGGGTATTACACTGGCGACGGGCTCGAACTGGAAGATGTGCTCCGCGAGCAGATCCTGTTAGCGGTGCCGTTGCGGGCTTTATGCAGTGAGGAGTGCAAAGGCCTGTGCCCGCACTGCGGCAAGAACCTGAATGAAGGCCAGTGCTCCTGCGCCGAACCGGTTGAAGACCCGCGCTGGGCGGCGCTGAAAGATATTCGTAAGAGATTGGAATAGTTATCTGTGCTCCTCTGTGCCCTCTGTGGTTAAGGAACTAGGGCGTACGAGCCAGCAGGAATACGAAAGAGGAACCATGCCTAATCCGAAACGCCGACATTCCAAAGCACGCCGTGGCAATCGCCGCGCGCATGATTCGATCAAAGGCCATTCGCTCGCCGAGTGTCCCAACTGTCATGAAAAGAAGATGCCGCACCGCGCCTGCCCGAAGTGCGGCTACTACAAGGGACGCGAAGTTCTCGACGTCGAAGAATCCGCCTAGCCCCGCATAGATGGCCAGCGTCATAGCCCTCGACGCCATGGGTTCGGACCGGGCCCCCAAGCCCGAGGTAGACGGCGCCATCCTTGCCGCACGCCAATATGGCGTGCGCGTGCTTTTGGTCGGCCGCGAGCCGCAACTCCGGTCCGAGCTCGACCGCCATCCGAACATCGCCCATCTCCCTGTCGAGATCGTCCATGCGAGCGAAGTGATCCGCATGGACGACAAGGCCGCCCAAGCCGTCCGCGCCAAACGTGACTCATCCATGCGTGTCGGCCTGCGTCTCGTACGCGAAGGACGCGCAGCCGGGTTTGTCACCGCCGGCAACACCGGCGCGGCCATGGCTACCGCAAAGATGGTACTTGGAGCGCTGCCCGGCGTGGATCGTCCCGCACTGGCGGCGGTTTTTCCTACCGCGCTTGGTACGGCTGCCACCCTGCTTGACGTCGGCGCGAATGTCGATACCAAGCCCGAAAATCTCGAGCAGTTCGCGGTCATGGGTGAAATCTACTTCCGCAGCATCTTTGGCACGAAACGCCCTCGCGTGGGATTGCTCTCCATCGGCGAAGAGGAAGGCAAAGGCAATGAACTGACACGCGAAGCCTATCGCCGCCTGAAGCACCTGCCCATCAACTTTCTTGGCAACGTCGAAGGCCGAGATCTCTATAACGGCATGGTTGATGTCATCGTCGCCGATGGCTTCGTGGGCAACGTCGCTCTTAAGGTATCCGAGGGCCTGGCCAGTCTCGTGCGTTATGTGTTGAAAGAGTCATTGCGCGCCACGATCACCCGGCAATTCGGCGCATTGCTCTCCCGCAGCGCGTTCGCCGATTTCAAACGCCGTCTCGATTATTCCGAATATGGCGGAGCACCGTTGCTTGGTGTAAAGGGCGTCTGCATCATTACTCATGGCTCGTCGAATGCAAATGCCATCAAGAACTCCATCCGCGTCGCCGCTGAGTTCTCGGAACGCGGCATCAACGCGAGCATCGAAAAGGGTTTGGCGTCACTGCCCGCGCGTGCTGCGGCCAGCACCGTGGCAGTTTCAAAAAATTGAGATGGACGCAGATCGAAGCATTGCCTTTTGTAGCAGAAATGCTTGATGCTGTTGGATAGCTCAAGTCAGGAACACCGAGCAAGATGAACCACCACCACTCCAGCCGCGGAGCGGCGGCATGGGATAGCCCGGCACGGTCCTGCCGGGTAAGACGCACCACTCCAGCCGCGGAGCGGCGGCATGGGATAGCCCGGCACGG
>Ga0070741_10001147_pt1 | contig 83897 bp, 77 predicted proteins | sample Coa_R1_4_FD_66440 | JGI IMG/M metagenome (GOLD analysis project Ga0070741, IMG submission 66440) | Surface soil microbial communities from Centralia Pennsylvania, which are recovering from an underground coalmine fire - Coalmine... | ecosystem: Environmental > Terrestrial > Soil > Unclassified ... | reverse complement strand
CGAGACGCCGCGGCCGCGGCCGGCGGTCGCGCTCGCCGAATTCGGTCTCCCGTACGCGTCCGAGCCGGAAATCCCGCGCCACCTGGCGGAGTTCCTGGCGCGCGCGGCGGTCGCGGCCGGCGGAGAAGCGATCGCGCCCGACGCGGTCCTCTTCAACGGCGGCGCGCTGAAGCCCCGCGCGATCCGCGAGCGCATCCTGGACCAGCTCGCGGCGTGGGCCGGAGATCGCCCGCGCGAGCTCGCCGGGACCGACCTCGACCTCGCAGTCGCGCGCGGCGCGGCGGCGTACGGGCTCGCGCTGCGAGGCGCCGGCGTCCGGATCGGCGGCGGCGCGGCGCGCGCGTACTACGTCGGCGTCGCGAGCGGGACTACGGAGGCCGGCGCCACGCTCAAAGGGGGCGGCGCTTCCGGCACCATCCGCGTCCTGTGCATCGCGCCGCGTGGAATGGAGGATGGCGACTCGGTCGAGATCGCGACCCCGGAGTTCGAGGTGCTCGCCAACGCGCCCGTCCGCTTCCCGATCTACGCCGCGAGCGCGCGCGCCGAGGAGCCGGGGGGAGCGCTCGTCGACGCGGATCCCGCGACGCTGGTCGAGCTGCCGCCGATCGCGACCGTGCTCCGCTTCGGGCGATCGCTGCAGGCGCGCGCGGTGCGCGTCCACCTGCGCTCGCAGCTGACGGCGACCGGCACGCTCGAGCTCTGGTGTCATGCCCGCGACACGACCCATCGCTGGCGCATGGGCTTCGATCTCCGGAGCGCGCCCGCGTCCGCGCCGGAGGCGGCGTCTGCGATCGCAGCGGCGGACGACGCGGACGGCGAGACGGATGCGGCCGGCTCCGCGCTCCGGCCGCCCGCGTCCGAGGTCGTGATCGAGCCGGAGCGCGTGGCGGCGGCGCGCGCGCTGATCGAAGCCTGCTTCGGAGCGTCGGGCGGGCCGGATCCGGTCCGGCTCGGACGCGACCTCGAGGAAGCGCTCGGGTGCGGCAAGGACGCGTGGCCGCTCGCGGCCATCCGCGAGCTCTGGGACGCGCTCGTCGCGCTCGAGCCGGCGCGAGCGCGCTCGCCCGCGCACGAGGCGCGCTGGCTGAACCTCGTCGGTTTCCTCCTCCGGCCGGGCGTCGGGGAGGCGCGCGACGCGTGGCGCGTCGAGCAGGTGTGGCGTCTCTTCGATCGCGGCCTTCAGTCGCCGGGTGCGACGCAGGCACGCGCCGAGTGGTGGACGCTCTGGAAGCGCGTCGCGAGCGGCCTCACGCGCCAGCAGCAGCAGGCGCTTCACCAGGAGATCCGCCCCGTCCTGCTCCCGGACGCCCGCAAGAAGGGGAAGCCGAGCCGGTGGAAGGGCGGGCCGCAGGAGGTGCGCGAGATGTGGCAGGTCGCCGGCGCGCTCGAGCGGCTGCCGGCCGGGACGAAGCTCGAGATGCTGCGCGCGCTCGCGCCGCGCGTCGTCGCGGATCGGGCGAGCGACGCGGAGCTGTGGGCGTTCGGACGGCTCGCCGCCCGCGCCCCGCTCTACGGGCCGGCGAACGCGGTCGTCGAGCCGAGCGCGGTGGAGCCGTGGCTCGCCGACCTCGCCGCGCGCCCGTGGCCGCGCGCCGCCGCGACCGCGCTCGCGGTCGCGCAGGTCGCGCGCTTGACGGGCGATCGGGTGCGCGACGTCGGCCCCGAGCTGCGCGAGAAGCTCGCGTCGCGGCTCGAGTCGGAGCCCGAGGGCCGGCGCCTCGCGCGCTGGCTGCGCGAGCGCGTCGCGATGGACGTGCGCGACCAGGCCCTCGTGCTGGCCGAGTCGCTTCCGATCGGGCTCCGGGTCGCGGATGTCGCCGCGGACAGTGCGCCGGCGGCTTGAGAGTGTTTGCGCCCGCGGGTAGCGGTCGCCCGTGCCGCGCGCGCGACGCCCGTCGTCCGGACCACCCGCGTCGTCCGCACCTCGGCGACCGGCGGATCCGCGCGTCGCGCTCGGACGCCGCGCCGAGGACGCGGCCGCCGCTCACTTGGCAAGGCTCGGCTACGAGATCGTCGCGCGCAACGTCCGGCTCGCGGGCGCCGAGATCGACCTCGTCGCGCGCGACGGCGACGCGATCGTGTTCGTCGAGGTGCGGTCGCGCTCGCATCGCCGCCACGGCGGGCCGCTCGAGACGATCGGAGCCGTGAAGCGCCTCCGCATCGCGCGCGCGGCCGCGGCTTTCCTCGCGCGCGCCGGCGCGAGCGCTCGGCCCGCCCGCTTCGACGTCCTCGGCGTCGACTGGCGTGGCGAAGAGCCGGTCGTGAGCGTCGTGCGCGGCGCCTTCGAGAGCCCGACGTGACCGCGCGACCGTAAAGCACAGGAGCGGGTGGATTCGCCCCCCGCGCCTGGTAGAAACAGCCCGACATGCTCGACATCCGGCTCATCCGCGAGCGCGCCGACTGGGTCAAGGCCGAGCTCGCCAAGGTGCAGGCGCCGCCCGCGCTGGTCGACGACGTCCTCGCGGCCGACGCCGCGCGCCGTGCTGGGCTGCGCTCGCTCGAGGAGAAGCGCGCGGAACGCACCCGGCGCTCGAAGGAGATCGGCGCGCTGCCGCCGGAGGAGCGGAAGACGGCCGGTGCCGCGCTCAAGTCGCTCTCCGAGGCGATCGCCGCCGAGGAGGCGATCGTCGCGGACCTCGAGAAGCGCTTCGAGGACGCCATGCTCGAGGTGCCCAACCTGCCGCACGAGGCGGTCCCCGTCGGCCGGGACGAGAGCGAGAACCAGATCGTCCGCGTCGTCGGCGAGCCGGCGAAGTTCGACTTCGAGCCGCTGCCGCACTGGGACCTCGGGCCGCGCCTCGGCGCGATCGACTTCGAGCGCGGCGTCAAGATCTCGGGATCGCGCTTCTACGTGCTGACCGGCCCGGGCGCGCGCCTGCAGCGCGCGCTCATCGCCTTCATGCTCGACCTCCACACCCGCGAGCACGGCTACCTCGAGGTCTACCCGCCGGCGATGGTGAAGGGCGAGTGCCTGGTCGGGACCGGCACGCTGCCGAAATTCGCCGACACCGTGTACCGCGACATCGAGGGCGAGCTCTGGTTCGTCCCGACCGCCGAGGTGCCGGTCACGAACCTCTACCGCGACGAGGTGCTCGAGGCCGAGCGGCTTCCGATCCGACACGTCGCGTACTCGCCGTGCTTCCGGCGCGAGAAGATGTCCGCCGGGCGCGACGTCCGCGGCATCAAGCGCGGCCACCAGTTCGACAAGGTCGAGCTCGTCAAGTTCGTCCGGCCCGAGACCTCGGACGCGGAGCTCGCGTCGCTGCTGGACGACGCGGAAGAGGTCTGCCGGAAGCTCGGGCTCACCCACCGCATCGTCCAGATGTGCACCGGCGACCTGAGCTTCCAGGCGGCCATGAAGTTCGACGTCGAGGTGTGGGCGCCCGGCTGCGGCGAGTGGCTGGAGGTCAGCTCCTGCTCGAACTTCCGCGACTTCCAGGCGCGCCGCGCGAGCATCCGCTATCGCCCCGCGCCCGGTGAGCGTCCCGAGCTCGTCCACACCCTGAACGGGTCGGGTCTCGCGCTCCCGCGCATCCTGATCGCGGTGCTCGAGACCTACCAGCGCGCCGACGGCTCGGTGGAGCTGCCGCCCGCGCTCGTCCCGTTCTACGGCGGCGATGGCCGGATCCCCGCTCTCTGAGCGCGCCGTCCGTTCCGGCCATGGCCTCGTCCTTCCGAGTCGACGTCGGCGGCATCGCGCTCGCGGTCGCCGATCACGCGCCCGGGCGCGCCGACCTGCCGGCGCTCGTGTGCGCCCACGCGACGGGCTTCTGCGGCGCGGTCTGGCAGCCGATCGCCGAGGCGTTCCGCGATCGCTTCCGCGTGATCGCGTTCGACGAGCGCGGGCACGGCGACAGCGACAAGCCCGCGGACGCGTACGCGTGGTCGGATTTCGTCCGCGACCTCGCGGGTCTCCTCGACGCGCTCGCGCTCCGGGACGTCGTCGCGGTCGGGCACTCGATGGGCGGCGCCGCGGTCGCGGGCGTCGCCGCGGACTTTCCCGGTCGCATCGGGCGCGCGATCCTGCTCGATCCGGTGCTGGTTCCCCGCCTCGACGCGGCGGCCGCCGCGGCGCGTGCGCAGAACCCGCTCGCGGAGGGCGCGCGCCGGAGGCGCCGGCTGTGGAGCAGCCGCGAGGAGATGCTCGCATCGTTCGCCGCCCGTCCGCCGTTCGCCGACTGGCAGCCCTCCGCGCTGGTCGCCTACGTCGAGCACGGAACGCGCGACCTCCCTGACGGTCGCGTCGAGCTCAAGTGCCCGCCCGAGATCGAAGCCACGATCTACGAGCAGGGCGCGCGCTCGGCCACGCTCGAGTATCTGCCGCGCGTCTCGGTGCCGGCGCTTCTCGTCACCGGCGGCGCGAGCCCGACGCTCCCTCCCGATCTCGCGCGGCATGCGGCGGCGCTGCTGCCGGACGGTCGCCTCGAGATGCTCCCGGGCGTCGGTCACTTCGTGCCGATGCAGGCGCCGGACGCGGTCGTCGCTCTCGTCCGGTCGTTCCTCGACGAGCGCGGTGTGCCGTGAGCGCCACGTCCGGCCGCCGTGCTTCGGGGGACGTCAGCCGCCAGCGCGCTCGCAGGGACGCTTCGCGATCGCGGGGGCCGGTGCGCCGTCGGCCGCTGCGCTCGCGAAGGGATCGCGCGTCGTCCGGACCAGGTAGCGCCATTGCCCACGGATGCGGGCGCCGGCCGCGAGGAGGCGGCGCTGCGCGCGCGCGTTCGGTGACTTGGCAGCCGAGAGTCGGGTCATGGACGCCCGGTTCAGCAGGACGCGTGCCATCGCACCCGCCAGCGCGCGCTCGCCGAATCGCCGCGATTTCTCGACGCCGGGCCGGGGCCGATGGCAGAAGCGTCGTCCGCTCCCGTCGGAAATTTGACGGAACGGGACAAGACGGCACGTCCGTTCGACGTCTGCGGGGCGCGCGATGAGGACCGTCGTCTGCGTGAAGCAGGTCCCCGAGGTATCGGAGCTCGCGCTCGACCCCGTCACCCGCCGCCTCCGCCGCGAGGGCGTCCCGGCGCTCATCAACCCGTTCGACCGCCGCGCGCTGCTGGAGGCGCTCCGCCTGCGGGACGAGCTCGGCGGCTCCGTCACCGCGCTCTCGATGGGCCCGCCGCAGGCCGAAGCCGCGCTGCGCGAGTGCCTCGGGCTCGGCGTCGACCGCGCGATTCTCCTCTGCGACCCGGTCCTCGCGGGCGCCGACACGCTGGCGACGGCGCGCGCGCTCGCGCGCGCGATCGCGGCGATCGGCGCGGACCTCGTGCTCGCGGGACGCTACAGCATCGACGCCGAGACGGCGCAGGTCCCGCCCGAGCTCGCGGAGCTCCTCGCGATGCCGTTCGTCGGCGGCGTGCGGCGCCTCGCCGTCGCGCCCGCCGCGCTCGCGGGCGCCGCCGCAGCGGCGATGCTCGAGCTGCTGGCGGAGTGCGAGCTCGACGACGGCGCGGCGGAGATCGCGGTCGCGCTTCCCGCGCTCGCGAGCTGCACGGATCGGTGGAAGACGCGGGCACCGATCGTGATGCCCGACGACGAGCGAGCGGCGACCGGTCGCGTCGAGACCTGGCGCGCCGCCGACCTCGGCGGCGACGCGGGCGAGCTCGGCCAGGCCGGCTCGCCGACCTGGGTCGCCGACGTGCAGGCCGTCGAGTCCGCGCGCGCGCGCCGGCGGATCGACGCGCGCGACGACCGTTCGCTCGCGGTCGCGGAGGTGCTGCGCGCGATCGCGGAAGCCGGCGCGTCCGACGGCGCGTCGGCCCGCGGCACCTCCTTCCGCCATGCGCGCGTCGCCGACCCGCGCGGCGCCATCTGGGTTCTCGCGGAGCGCTCGGCGGCGGGCGCGCTGCGCGACGTCTCGCGCGAGCTCCTCGGCGCAGCCGACTCGCTCGCCGCGGAGCTCTCGGTGGGGATCGCCGCGGCGGTCCTGGACCCGCTGCCCGCGGATCTGATGCGATCGCGCCACGGCGACGAGGATCCATCCGGCGGGCTCGCGCGCGACCTCGGACGGGCCGGCGCCGACGTGCTGCTCGCTCCCGGCTCCGGGACGCTCGCGCCGGACGTCGCGGTCGGCGCCCTCGCCGGCGCCGTGGCGGAGCTCGCGCCCCGCATCGTGCTCGCGCCGTCGACCGCGCTCGGCCGCGACGTCGTGCCGCAGATCGCCGCCCGCCTCGGCCTCGGCTTGACGGGCGACGCGATCGGCGTCGAGCTCGACGACGCCGGCCGCCTGCGGCAGCTGAAGCCGGCCTTCGGCGGTCTCGTCGTCGCGCCCATCCTGTCGCGCACGCGCCCGGAGGTCGCGACGCTCCGGCCCGGCATGCTGCGGGCGCCCGAGCCCGATCGCGCGCGGCCGCACGCGGTGATCGTCGCGTGCGGCGGCGGCGCGGCCGGTGCGCACGAGCGCCGGCGCTGGCTCGGGTTCGTCCCCGAGGTGTCCGAGGAGGGCGCGTCGCTCGAGTCGGCGCGCGCGGTCGTCTGCGTCGGCTTCGGGCTCGGCTCGGCCGCGGTCGCGCGCGCCGCGCGGCTCGCGCATCTCCTCGGCGGCGCCGTCGGCGGAAGCCGGCGCGTCTGCGACGTCGGCTGGCTGCCTCGTCAAGCGCAGATCGGGCTCTCGGGACGGAGCGTCGCGCCCTCGGTGTACCTGGCGCTCGGCGTCCGCGGCTCGTTCAACCACATGGTCGGGATCCAGCGCGCCGGCATCGTGATCGCGGTGAACCGCGATCCCGACGCGGAGGTCTTCGCGGGCGCGGACCTCGGCGTCGTCGCGGATGCGCCGTCGTTTCTCGAGGCGCTGATCGCGGCGCTCGAAGGTCCGGCGTCCTAGCCGCGCGTCGCGACGCGCTCCCGCGTCGTCCCTGCAGGAACCCGCGTTCAGGAACCGCGGTTCACGGGATGCGTACGGCCGGACGCTCCCGTCGTCGCCGAAGGTGCGTTCGGCTCGAAATTCGAGCCGCGGCGCGCTTGGGCACGTGGCACAGCGACTGCACAGGGCGGCGTCGGGAGGATCCGACGATGACGAGGACCATGACTGCGGTCGCGCTTCTTCTCGCCGTCGCCGCCGCTCCGGCGACGAGCCAGGCACGGTTCGACAGAGGCAACGTCGGCTTGCCGCCCTCGACCCCCGGCTTCGAGCCCGGGGATCCGCCCCCGCCGCCTCCTCCGCCGCCGCCGCTCTCGATCCAGAGCGTCGGCGTCGACTTCATCGAGATCTCGGTGCGCCCGCCGGCGGGACGAGTCAGCCAGCTCGTCAAGCAGGCTCCCGGCGGCGCCTTCGTGCCGTTCGGCAGCGTGACCCCCGGCGTGAACGCGGTCGTCCGCGACCCGAACCTCGGCGTCGGCAAAGAATACTGCTACCGCATCACGGTCCTCGGCGGCACCGCCGGGCCCGACCAGAGCACGACCCGCTGTGCGACGACCGATTGGCGGGTGGGCTTCGAGGGCGCCGGGATCAGCGCGGCGGAGAGCGCCCGTGTGCTGCGGCTCTTCGACTGGCGCGACACGGAGACCCTCGCCGAGGGTACCGAGGACGAGCCTGCGCTCTACCACATGAACGTGCTCGTCGAAGGCAGCGACCCGCTGACCGAGCAGGGGCTCCGCACCATGGGCATGCACGTGCAGGCGCAGCCCATCTTCGAGCAGGAGCTCGACGGCTGGGACGACGGCCAAGCCGTCGCTCGCCCATGCAACTCCGACGTCGGTCCCGTGATCACGCAGGTCGCGTCCGCCGCGACGGCGGCGCGCGTGCGGGACGTCGGCGTCGCGCGGCCGACCTCCGGGTGCGTGCCGATCGGCCGCTGGCTCTTCGCGGCCGTCCCCGGTCGCATCTACAACGAGATCCGCGACCGCATGCTCGAGCAGATCGGCCGCGGCGAGGCGCCCGGGATCCGCGCGCTGGTGTTCCGACGCGTGCCGGTCGCGGCGGCCCTCGCGCCCGGCGTGAGCCGCCACGTCCTGAACTACCAGTACCTCGGCGAGCAGGGCTTCGACTTCAATGCGATCCAGCGCTGCTTCGTCCAGGACGGGACCACCTTCTGTCAGACACAGCAGGAGATCCTCGGCTGGCTCACCCGCAAGATCGTCCACTGGGTGGTCGAGATCGGCGATCGCATCGTCGAGGGAGTGCGCGCGACCATCGGCCGCATCAAGCGGCTCATCAAGGGCGAAGTGCGGCTCGACCTGAACTTCAATCTGCTCAACACCGACCCGGCGTTCGGAAGCGGCGAGATCATGCGGAGCGGCTGGAGCGGCGAGCCGCTGTACCTCGAGCACGTGAAGGTCGAGGTTCGCCAGGGGCTCGCCGCGTTCTACGGCGAGACCGACGATCAGGGCTACGTGACCCTGTTCGTCGCGAAGAACTCCGACACCAAGGTCTGCATCCAGGTCGAGAACGACACGGCGGAGCTGACGGAGTACTTGATCGAGAAGACGATCTGCGTCGCGAACCTGGGCTCGCTGAGCGACTACACGCGCCGGACGATCGACGTCCAGCATCCCTACCTGAACGCGCTCGCCGGGATGACGGACGCGCGCCGCTACATGCAGCGCATCGCCGGCTTCGAGATGCCGAAGATCACCGTGCTGGTCGGCAGCCAGGCGGACGAGCTCGCCGTCGCCGGCCGCTCGTTCACGCCCTGCATGGGGCGGCGGCCGGGCTTGCTCGGGCTCGGAGCGGACCTCCTCGGCGCGCTCGGATCGCTGCTCAACCCGGCGTTCCTGCTGGCGACGACGGCGACCGAGTTCTTCTACTCGGTCGACATGATTTTGCGCACGGATCAGGACGATTCGCGCGGCGTCCCGGTGCACGAGTACGGGCACGCGGTCATGTGCGAGATGCTCGCCAAGCAGGGTCTCGACGCGTTCGAGATGGCGTGGACGGACGTGATCATCTCGACCGCGAGCCAGGCGCCCGACAGCCAGGCGAGCTACCTGAACGAGGCCTTCGCCGACTTCCTGACCGAGCAGATCGTCGGCGGCACGAACTACTTCTCTCCGAGCGCGTCCTTCGACTCGATGGACGTCCACTACTGCCCGGCCGGCGCGACCTGCTTCGACGAGAACTTCGGCAGCGAAGCCACGTTCTCCGACCAGGTCGCGCGCATCGCCTCGATCCTGCACGACGCGTTCGACGGCAATCCGCAGGGCCTCGGCCCGAACGACGGCTCCGACTGGCAGCAGCTCGCATCCGGCGCGCCGCTCACCTACGTCGGAAGCGCCGACTCGGACCTCAAGGACGAGGGCGTGCGGCTGCCCGGGACGGATCTGATCACGCTCTTCGAGCACTGGGACGATCGCGGTCAGCTCCTGCGCGAGGACAACTTCCTGGGCGGTCTCGCGGACCTCCTGAAGGCGAAGGGCATCTCCGAGAGCGACGTGTGCGCGCTCTTCGCGTTGCACGATCCGAGCGCGACCTGCCCGGATTTCGTCGCCCGGCGTTCCTGGCTCGACTGGCTCGACGACGCGTCGGCCGCGACGCTCGGCTCCTTCGCCGCCATGCCGGCGCCCGCGCCCGCTCCGGGCGGCGCGGCGGTGCGCGGCACCGCGGTCGCCGGCGCGATCGCGCTCCGGCCGGCCGTCCCGGCGCCCGGCGAGGCGCCGTGCGCCGACTGCGCACCCCTCGTCGTCATGGACGGCGTGCAGAGGATCGCGATCTCGGGGCTCGCCGGGGAGCGGCGCGAGACCGCGTTCGCCTTCCGGCTCGGCGACGGCTCGTTCAAGGCGATCGACCCGCTCGGCCAGCTCCTGCAGGGCACGTGGCGTGCGGTGAATGACGCCGGATCGAAGCTTCGGCTCCGCCCGGCCGCCGAATCCGCTCGCGCGCTCGCGAACTTGATCGGCGAGTCCCTGAAGGACGCCGGGGTGGACGCGCGGTCGCTCCGCATCGCCGCCCGCGCCAAGATCGACCTCAAGCTCAGGAAGGGCGAAGCGCTGGTCGGAAGCGTCGTGGTCCCGTTCGAGGTCGAGGTCGGCGGCCAGACGCTGCCCGGCAAGTACGTCGCGAAGCTGCGCGGCGCGTGACGCCGATCCGGCGCCGGGCGCTCGCACGCAGGCGGGCGTGCGCGCGGCGCCGGGCGCGCGACGAGAGCGCGCTCAGGCGAGGACCTCTTTTCGGAGGATCGTGAGCCCGGGTCCGACCTCGTAGAGGATCGGGACCCCGGTCGCGAGGTTCAGCTCGAGCACCTGCTCGCGCGTGAGCTTCTCGAGGTCCATCACGATCGAGCGCAGGCTGTTTCCGTGCGCGGCGACCAGGACGTTCTCGCCCCGCTCGAGCTCCGGCGCGATCCGCGCCTCGAAGTACGGAAGCGTGCGCGCGGCGGTGTCCTTCAGGCTCTCGCCGCCGGGAGGCGCGACGTCGTAGCTGCGGCGCCAGATGTGGACCTGCTCGTCGCCGTACTTCTTCGCGGTCTCCGCCTTGTTCAGCCCTTGCAGGTCGCCGTAGTGCCGCTCGTTCAGCGCCTTGTCGCGCTCGATCGGGAGATCGTTCGCTGCGAGCTCCTCGAGGACGATCGCGAGCGTCTCCTGCGCGCGCACGAGCTCCGACGTGAAGCAGCGCGCGAAGCGGATGCCGGCTTCCTTCAGGCGGCGGCCGGCGCGGCGCGCCTCCTCGCGTCCCTTCTCGGTGAGCGGGACGTCGACCCAGCCCGTGAAGCGGTTCTCGAGGTTCCACTGGGACTCGCCGTGACGGAGGAGGACCAGAACGGACACGCGCACTCCCTTCGCTGGCACCCGCGCCGGGTGATCGAACGAGCCACGTGTGATACTGGACGGGTCGTTCCGAGGCGAGCCACGGAGGTCGCGCGAATGAAGGTGGTCGTCGATTTCGACAAGTGCAACAGCAATGCGGTCTGCCAGGTCGCCGCGCCCGAGGTCTTCGAGGTACGCGAGGACAACTTCCTCTATGTGCTCCAGGAGAACCCGCCGGAATCGCTCCGCGCCAAGGTGCAGGCGGCCGTGCGCGGCTGCCCGACGAAGGCGATCTCGATCGCGGAGGAGTGAGCGTCGCGCGGAGCCGCGGCCGCGCGCGGAGGCCGTCGGCTCAGCCGGTGATGGGACGCTCGGGCTCGCCGACGCAGTACGCGCAGCGGCACAGCGCGCGCAGCTCGGGAAGGAGGTAGAGCGTCTCGTGGCCGTCGCTCCAGCGGAGGAAGACGCTCTCGTCGCCGAGGAGCTCGACCGCCGCGAGCTCGAGGTCGCGCGCGCCCGGCGCCGCGCCCTCGGCCCGCCGCGCCGCGCACTCCTCGCACGGGCAATGAGCACGCAGGTGCGCGAACGGCATGATCGAGTCGTGGCCGTCGCTCCAGTCGACGCCGAGCGCATAGCGCCCGACCAGGCTCGTGGAGCGGATCTTCGCGGATGGAGCCATGGAGCGACCGATCGCAGACCCGTCCAGGGTACGGAACCGGTTCGAGCGCGACAACCGCGGGCCGTCCTGGCGGTCGTCGCGCTGCTTTCGGCGGCCAGCCCGGCGAGCGCGGGGCCGGTGGTCGCCCCGTCGGACGCGCTCTCGCATGTCGGCGAGTCGGTCGTGGTGGAGGGCCACGTCGACTCCGTCGTGTGCTCGCCGCAGGCGTGCCTCCTCTCGTTCGAGCCGGGCTTCAGCGGCCTCGTCGTCGCGATCCCGGGCGACGCGGTCGGGGCGTTCCCGGACCCCGATGCGACCTACGAGTCGCGACGCGTCCGGGTGCGCGGCACGATCGGGGAGCGCGGCGGCCGGCCGCGGATGGAGGTGCGCGACCCGACGGCGATCGAGCTCGCGGACGGATCGGGTGCCCCGCCGCCGCGGCCACGGCCGTCGCCGGCGAGCGTCGCCGGCGTCGAGCCGGCGCGCGGCGGCACGTCGGCGGGCGGGTCGAGCGGCGTCGGGGCGCTCGCCGGCCAGGTGCAGGTGCACGTCGACGGCGATCCGCCGCGTCGGCCGACGCTGTCCGCCGACGACGCGGCGCGCAAGCTCGGCATCGAGCTGAACGAGCTCAGCCGCGAGCAGGCCGCATCGAACGAGGCGCCCGTCGGGGCGTCGAGCGAGCTGCAGCTCGTGCGCGAGCAGCTCGCGGCGATCGCGTCGCGCCTCGCGAACCTCGAAGCGCGGCTCGACGAGATCGACCAGCGCGTCGCCGCGGTGGAGGAGATCGCGGCGGCGGGCGCGGACGCGGGTCAGGTGGCGCCGGCGCCCCGGTTCGCCGTGCCGGGCCGCGACGCGCCGCCGCTCCACCGCGTGCAGAGCGGCTGGACCGCGGAGCGCGTCGTCCGCGTGATCGGCGAGCCGCTCGAGGTCGCCGGGCAGCCGCCGGGCCCTTTCACCTGGTACTACGGCGGCGGGCGAGCGATCACGATCGACCAGCACGGCCGGGTCGCGTCGTTCGTCGGGTTCTGAGGGCCGGGCGACGCGCCGGCCCGGCGCCGCTCAGCGCGCCGGGCCTTCGCCTGGCGGGGGCGGCGGGCCATCGTCGTCCGCGTCGTGATGCTTGACGGCGGGCGGCTGGCCCTCGTCTTCACCCTTCCGCTCCAGGGCGTCGCGGAAGTCGCGCAGGCCCTTCCCGAGGAACTTGCCGACGTCGGGCAGCTTTCCCGGTCCGAAAACGAGGAGCGCGATGATCAGGATGACGATCAGCTCGGGGATTCCGAGGCCGAACACACCGTGATTCGAACGCCTCCGGGGCGTCCTGTCAAGCCGCGCCGGGGCGCGCGTTGGCCGCTCGCCCGCGGAATGGTACGCGCCACGGCCATGGCGGCGTGTGCGGGGGTGGGGAAATGATCCCGACGGCCGCAGAGGAGGGCGCTCCCAGCGCGCCGCCGCGCGGTGGGCTCACCCGGTCGGCCGGCATCGTCGGCGCGGCGGTCTTCGTGAGCCGGATCCTCGGGCTCGTGCGGGAGCAGGTCTTCGCGGCCTTCTTCGGCGCGAGCCGCGAGCTCGACGCGTTCATCACAGCCTTCCGCATCCCGAACCTGTTCCGCGACCTGTTCGCCGAGGGCGCGCTCTCCGCCGCCTTCGTCACGTGCTTCACGCAGAAGCTCGAGCGCGAAGGCGACGCCGCCGCCTGGCGGCTCGCGAACCTCGTCCTGCACGCGCTGATCGTCGTCGTGGGCGGCCTGGTCCTCCTCGGGATGATCGGGTCGCCGTGGCTGGTCGACCTCATCGCGCCGGGATTCCGGACGGTCCCCGGGAAGAGCGAGCTCACCGTCCACCTCACCCGGATCCTGTTTCCCTTCCTCCTTTTCGTCGCGCTCGCGGCGGTCGCGATGGGGATGCTGAACGCGAAGGAGCGCTTCGGAGTTCCGGCGTCGGCGTCGAGCTTCTTCAACCTCGGGTCGGTCGTCGCCGGCCTCGCGTGCGCCTGGTGGCTCGCGCCGGACTACGTCGGCGCGGTCTGGCGCCTCGGCGCCGAGCGGGCCGCGCTCGCCGCGCCCGACGCCGTTGCGCGCGCCATCGCGGGCATGGCGATCGGAACGCTCGTCGGCGGGGCGCTCCAGCTCGTCGTCCAGGTGCCGTCGCTCTATCGCGTGCACTACCGCTACCGGCCGATGCTGTCGTTCTCGGACCCCGACGTGCGACAGGTGCTCGCGCTCATGGGCCCCGCCACCATCGGGGCCGCGGCGGTCCAGGTGAACGTGCTGGTCAATAACAATTTCGCTTCGTATCTCGGCGACGGCGCCGTGTCTTGGTTGAACGTCGCGTTCCGCTTCATGCAGCTGCCGATCGGCGTGTTCGGGGTCGCGGTCGGCGTCGTCGCGCTGCCGGCGGTGTCGCGGCGAGCGGCGCGCGCCGACTCGGCCGGCTTCGCCGACACGGTGGTGCGGGCGCTGCGCCTGGTGTTCCTCCTCTGCATCCCGTCGGCGGTCGGCCTCGCGGTGCTCGCGCCCGAGGTGATCGGCCTCGTCTACGAGCACGGCCGCTTCGGCGCCGAGGACACGCGCATGGCCGCGCAGGCGCTCGTCGCGTACGCGCTCGGCCTCGCCGGGTACGCGAACATCAAGGTCCTCGTCCCCGCGTTCTACGCGCTCGGCGACGCGCGCACGCCAGCCGCGGTGAGCTGCCTGTCGATCGCGGTGAACGCGCTGCTCAACTGGCTCACGATCTGGAAGCTCGGCTACGGTCATACCGGCCTCGCGCTCGCGACGTCGACGGTCGCGGTGCTGAACCTCGCGATTCTCTACGCGATCCTCCGGCGGCGGATCGGAGCCCTTCCCGGCGTCGCGGACGGGCTCTGGCGGATCGCGCTCGCGAGCGCTGCCGTCGGCGTGGTGTGCGTCGGCGTCAAGTGGGGTCTGGCGCCGTTCGTGGACGAGGCGCGGGCCTCGGGTCGCGCGGCGGTCGTCGCGGTCGCGATCCCGTCCGGCGTCGCGGCCTTCGCCGCACTAGCGTCGGCCCTCGGCGTTCGGGAGGTCGACGAGCTGGCACGCCGCTTCGCGCGGCGGACGCGCTGAGCCGACGCCATGCCGCGCGCTGCAGTCCCGGGTGCACGCCGTGTCTGACCGCGTGCCCCCCACCTCGCCGCGCGCGGTCCCGGCGATGATCGCCGGCTACCCGACGGTCATCGTCGCGCACGACGTCGGGCCGATCGACGTCGCGCTCGTCTCGGTCGACGATCTCGAGACCCACGTCGATCGCGACCGCATCCTGCGCGGCGAAGGCGGCGACCCGCCGTACTGGGCGCTTCTCTGGAGCGGTGCGCTCGAGATGGCGCGCCTGCTCGCGACCGACGTCGACTGCGCGGGCAAGACCCTGCTCGACGTCGGGTGCGGTCTCGGCATCACCTCGCTCGTCGCCGCGCGCCGCGGCGCGATCGTGACGGCGATCGATCGCGAGCTCGCCGCGATCGAGTTCGTGCAGGCGAGCGCGCAGGTGAACGCCGTCGCGATCGAGGCCGTCGTCGGCGACGTGACGGAGGTCCGTCTCGCGCGCCGCTACGACCTCGTCGTCGCCGCCGAGCTGCTCTACGACGCGACCGCGTTCGACCGGATCGGCGCGGCGCTGGTCGCGGCCCTCGCTCCCGGCGGATCGCTCTGGATCGCGGACGCCGGACGCGTCGGCACGCAGCTCTTCTACGAAGGTCTCGAGCGCCGCGGCCTCGCGATCCACGAGGTGCTGGCCCGCGAGGTGAGGGAAGAGGGCACCCTCGTCCGCGTGCGCCTGATCGAGCTCAGGCGCGCGTCACCGGTCCGGACGTGAGGGCGAGAGAGGCGCGCGGATGTCGAGCGGCCGTCGCTGGCTCTACGCGGTTTCCCCGGCGCGGGCGCCATCGGCGTAGCGGTACTCGACCTGGTCGTCGAGGAAGACCTTTCCGCCCTCGCTGACCCAACCGAACCGCGTGGTCGGCTTCCCGTCGATCAGGTGGTTCACGAGCTTCACCCGGGTGACCGCCTCGCCGGACTCCCTGGCGACGTGCCAGGCCTTCAGGACCACCTTGCCGCGCGTCGAAGCGCGGGCTGTTTTGCTGAGCTTCTTTTCCGCCATCGTTCCCTCGTCGCCGCGGACCGCACGTCCGCCTCAGCCGCGTTTGGTAGTCGCGCGCCCCGCAGCGCGCAACCCCGCGCCCTCGAGACGCGAGCGAAGCGAGCCCGCAGCGAGTGCGGCCCGGTTCCGCTTTGCCGAACGGGGCGAGGGAAGCGTCCGCGTCCCTCGCTAGAAAAAAGCGGGCGTGCGGGGGATCCGCACGCCCGCCATGCTGTCGCCGGGAGGTGAGGGGGGCGGGGGGACGAGTCCCGCCGGGGGGACGGCGACAGAGCCACCGATGGAGCGGAAGGAGGCGGGCCAGCCGGGCAGCAGCCCCCGTGCCACCCCCGGCCGCGTCGAAACAGCAGTTCTTTCGAGGGAAATCGCGCACCAATGCACGGTCGGGCGGGGATCGCGCGGCTCTGCGCGCCCGTGGAATCCCCTGCTGTGTTGCGTAAGCTTTTTTGTTGTCCGCAGCCTTGATTTTTGAAAAAAAATGAAAAAACATGACAGAAGAGGCTGACACACTGAGTCAATGCTGATAGTAGGCGTGGTCCGGTGGCGGTGGAGCAGGTGAATCATCGGCCGGTCTGGCTCGTCTAGACCGAAGCGCGTCGGACGCGACGCGCAACCTCCGTCCCGGCATCGTGTTCGCGCCATGCGCGCGCCCCGGGGTGGGGGCGAGGGCCCGGTGGAGCCGGTGACGGCACGCGCCGAGGTGAGAAGGAAGAAATGTACGTCGAGGATAGAGAAGAGATGCGAACCGCGACCACGTATCCCGCGGAGGGCGAGACCCAGGAGTGGACCGAGCCCGCGGCGGAGGAGCCCGCTGCCACCAGCGCGGCGCCGTCTCCCCAGGAGATGGGCGAGTTCGAGGCCGAAGCCGCACACACCGTCGAGCCGCTCATCGGCGATCTCGACGTTCTGGGGCGCTTCTATGCGGACCTCGCTCGCACCCCGCTGTTGGATCGCGAGGCCGAGCGGTCGCTGACCAAGGAGATCAGCCGGGCGCGCGAGGCTGTCGTCCGCTGGCTCCGGCGCAATCCACGGATCGTGAACGTGACCCTCACGGAGCGCGGCCGCGGCGTGATTCGCCCGACCGAGGAGTTCCGCGAGCGCGAGATCCTGCTGGTCGCGGATCGCGCGCGCCGGCTGGCGCGCAGCCCCGCGAAGCTCCGACAGGCGCGCCTCACGCGCGAGCGCGTGAGCAAGTTCGCGAAGGAGCTCGAGATCCGTCTCGAGGCGTACCGCACCGCGCGCGACGCGATGCTGCGGGCGAACCTCCGCCTCGTCGCCGCGATTGCCCGCAAGCACGCGCGCCGCGGGCTGCCGCTTCCCGACCTGATCCAGGAGGGAACGCTCGGCCTCCTGCGCGCCGTCGAGAAGTTCGACCCCGCGAAGGACATCAAGTTCTCCACCTACGCCGTGTGGTGGATCTGGCAGTACATCGCGCGGTCGATCGACAACGATCGGTCCGTCGTTCGCACGCCCGTGCACTGGCACGAGCTGCGCCGCAAGGTCGGCCGCCTGTCGCAGGCGCTCGAGTCGAAGCTCCACCGCGCGCCGTCGAAGGACGAGATCGTCCAGGCGGGCGGCATCGACCAGAACCAGCTCGAGATGATGGCGGAGCCGGCGCACGTCCTGTCGCTCGACATGGAGCTCGGACACGACGACGACCGCACGCTCGCCGAGGTCATCCCCGACGAGCAGGGCGACCGGCCCGAGGCGCGGAGCGTCGCGGGCGATCTGTCGCGTCACCTCGAGACGGTGCTGACGGAGTTGCCCGATCGCGAGCAGGCGATCATCCGCCTGCGCTTCGGGCTGGACGACGACCAGGTCGAGACGCTCGAGGAGATCGGCGTCCGCTACGGCGTGAGCCGCGAGCGCATCCGACAGCTCGAGGCGAAGGCGCTGAGCCGCCTGCGCGACCTCTGCGGGTCGGCGGGCCTGGAGGCGTTCCTCGAGGCGTGAAGCCGTCCGCGCGACACGCCGCGAACCAGAAGGGCGGGGCACCGAAAGGGCCCCGCCTTTTTCGTTTGACGGGATCGCGAGCCATCCGCTCCCGCGGTAGCGACCCCTACGCGTAGACGCGGTAGTCGATCGCCGGGAAGATGTTGTCGCGAGCCTCGACGATCGCGAGCCAGTCCTCGTCGATCGCGCCCGCCGCGATGTCGTCGTGGAGCTTCTGCACGCGCCCGAGGTGAGCCCGCGTCCGCTGCACCGCGTACTCGACCACCGTTCCGCGCGACATGATGAACGCCCAGTCGCTCGACTGCGCCAGCAGCAGCTCGCGCGCCGCCTGGTTCAGCGCCCGCAGCTCGAGGCCGACCGCGTGCGGTGAGCGACGCGCCAAGGACGACATGCGCTCGGCCGCGAAGTCGAGGTGGCGGTAGATCCAGTCGTTCTCGCCCGCGAGCCAGACGGAGTTGTACCCTCCCGCCCCCCAGCTCGACGCCGCCGGCATGGACTCCTGCAGGACGGGATGCTGCGCCAGGAAGTCGCCCGGGGTGACGAGCGCGAACTCGTGCTGGTCGTACGCCGCCTGGCGGATGAAGGTCTCGAGCCACTGCGGGCCCTCGAACCACCAGTGCCCGAAGAGCTCGGCGTCGTACGGCGCGAGGACGATCGGCGGCCGGCCGAGGCGCTCTGCGACCGACGAGATCTGCTGCGCGCGCGCGGACGTGAAGTTCGCGGCGTGGGCGTTCACCTTCGCTGCGGCCCAGTCGGGGTTGTAGACGTCCTTCTGCGGGCCGGCGCCGGTGATCCGGTGGTACTTGAAGCCGGTCGCGACGCGCTCGCCGGACGGCGGCAAGAGCGGGCGCACGATCTCGTAGTCGAGGTCGAATCCGACGTCGCGGTAGAAGTCGCGGTAGTCGTAGTCGCCGGGATAGCCCTCGCTCGCGCTCCACACCTGGCGCGACGACTCGACGTCGCGCCCGAACGCCGCCACGCCGGACGGCGTCACGACGGGCGCGTAGGTCGCGAACGCCGGCCGCGGCTCGGCGTGCAGGAGCCCGTGCGTCTCGACGACGAAGTAACGCAGCCCGTGCTCGGCCAGGATCGCGTCGAGCCCCGGGTAGAAGCCGCATTCCGGCAGCCAGATGCCGAGCGGATCGCGCCCGAAGAAGCGGCGGTGCTCCTCGACGCCGACGGCGACCTGCGCCCGCACGGCCGCCTCGCAGCCGCGGAGGAGGGGCAGGAAGCCGTGGGTCGCCGCGCACGCGATGATCTCGAGCGATCCCTCGTCCTGCAGCCGGCGGAACGCCGGCACGAGGTTGCCCTCGAGCTCGTCGACGAACGTGCGCCGCGTCCGGCGCAGCAGGTCGCGATAGAACTGCGCGAGCCGCTGCAGGCCGCCGTCGCCGCGCGTGCGCTCGAGCTCGCGCTCGGAGAACGAGATCAGTGCGTCGAGATGGCGCACGTAGCGCTGCTGAAGGAGAGGGTCGACGAGCATGTTGAGGAGCGGCGGGGTGAGCGAGATCGTGAGGCGATGCGGAACGCCGTCGCGCGCGAGCGCGTGCAGCGCGGAGAGGAGCGGGACGTACGTCTCCGTGAGCGCCTCGAAGAGCCAGCGCTCCTCCAGGAAGTCGCCGTGCTCGGGATGGCGCACGAACGGCAGGTGCGCGTGCAGCAGCAGCGCGAGGTACCCGTGCGCGCTCGTCATCGTCTCCACCGCGGCCGGCGGCCGGCCACGAGCCACCTCGCGTCAGCCGATCGGGAGACCGTGGCTTCCGCCCACGTCCAGCTCGACGAGCCTGCGACCGGCAGGCCAGTCGACCGAGCTCGGGAGCGATCGCCGTTCGAGCTCCTGCCAGAGGGCCTCGACCGCTGCCGGGGCCGGCACCGGCTCGGTCGCCGCGGCGGCGCTCGACTCACCGACGGTTCGCCAGCGCACCGTCGCATCGCGCGACGGCTCCGCCGCCGGCATGTCGACGCGCACGGGCGCGGCGAGCGGCGCGAAGCGGCCGTCGGAGAGGAGCCCGATCGCGATCTCGTAGCGCCGCGACGTGCGCGGCACGTCGACGTACCAGCTGGTCGCGAGGGGGGGCAGCGGCACGAACCAGAAGCCGGTCTCGCGCCCGTCGCCGGCCGCGAGCGCCGCGATCCGGAGCGCGTCGCCGGGGGGCGTGCCGGGGCGCCCGTCGGCTGCGATCGAGGCGAGCTCGCTCGCGACGCGCGCTCGGTGCTCCGGGCTCACGTCCCACCACGCGAACACGGTCTTCGGGTCGCGCGGCAGCGCGGCGACACGGTCGCCGCCGTAGCGCGTCGGAAGCGGCGGCGTCGGCGGCTCGCTGTCCGCGCGCGCCGCGTGCGCAGCGACGACCGCATTCGCGGCGTGCGACGAGCGGCCATGGTCGGCCGCGATCGCGTCGGACTCGAGGTCCGCCGCCGAGCTCGGCGGACGGGTGCGAGGGCCGGGTGCGCCGGGCGACGTCGTCGGCCACGGCGCAGCCGGGCCGGCGGCGTCCGGTGCAACGTTCGAAGCGGTCGACCCGCGGAGCTGGCCCTGCGCGAGCTGCACGATCCGCGATGCGATCGACAGAACGCCGCGTCCGGCCGCGACCAGAGACCAGCCGATCTCCGCGACGGTCCCGAAAACGTTCTCGAGCACCTCCGCCAGCGACGAGGCGCGCTCGTGCGTCGAATCCTCGCGCTTCACCCGAGAGCAGTGGCTAGCGAACGGAAGCGCGAAACGCGAGCCGGCGATCCCGCCCGGCCGACCGCTCACCGGCGCTCCGCTGGCAGCAGCACGACGCGCCGGAACGGCTCGCGCCCGCGGCTCACCGACGCGAGCCCGTAGCGCTCGGCGACCGCGTGCTGGTGCCGGCGCATGGCGGCGGGCTGCGGGCGGAGCTCCACCGCCTCGCCGCGCTCCAGCACCGATCGCACGGCGGCTTCCAGGTCGGCGTCGCCGTCGGGCGCCTCGGCGCCGCGCGCGCCGTCGGCGCCGTGTCCGGCCACCTCGACGAGGAACCGCTCGATCTCGGAGAGGCTGCTGTTGCGGAGCATGTGCACCGGAAGGTCGCGCGCGAGCGCGTCGCGGAGCTTCGGCGGCTGCCGCTTCGCGTACGTGCGAAGCGTCAGGATCACGTTCGCGTCGCGGGCGGAGCGCGCGATCGCGGCGGTGACGCCGGTCGCGCGGATGGCGCGCTCGAGCCGCTCCTCGCTGACCGCGTACGGGAAGATGCGGAGCGGCCGCACCGGGCGATACGCGTCGAGCGGCGCCGCGGCCGGAACGGGCTCGGGCGGCCGGATGACGACCTCCCCCGACTCGCCGCGCTCGCGGATCTCGGCGCGCGCCGGATGGCCGCGCAAGACCGCGTCGACGACGCGCGCGACGTCGTGGTGCACGGCGAAGCGGTCGCGCGTCTCGATCTCGATCAGGATGTCGAACGTCGGCGCCTGCTTGCGCTCGAGGACCGTCTTCTGCGTGTGGCGCCGGCGCGCCTCGTCGTCGCCGAGGGTGACGGGCTGGATGCCCCCGAGGAGATCCGCGAGCGTCGGGTTGCTCAGGAGGTTGTCGAGCGAGTGCCCGTGAGCGGTGGCGACGAGCTGGACGCCGCGCTCGGCGATCGTGCGCGCGGCCGCCGCTTCCTGCTCCGTGCCGATCTCGTCGATGACGATCACCTCCGGCATGTGGTTCTCGACCGCCTCGATCATGACGGCGTGCTGCCGCTCGGGGCTCGCGACCTGCATGCGTCGCGCGCGCCCGATCCCGGGGTGCGGGATGTCGCCGTCGCCGCCGATCTCGTTCGAGGTGTCGACGACGATCACGCGCCGCCCGACCTCGTCGGCCAGGACGCGCGCCGCCTCGCGCAGGAGCGTCGTCTTGCCGATCCCGGGCGGCCCGAGGAGGAGGATGCTGCGTCCCGACTCGACGACGTCGCGGATGATCTCGACCGTGCCGAAGACCGCGCGGCCGACCCGGCACGTGAGGCCGACGATGTCGCCCGAGCGGTTCCGGATCGCGGAGATCCGGTGCAGCGTGCGCTCGATGCCGGCCCGGTTGTCGCTCGTGAACGCCCCGAGGCGCGCGGTCGTGTGTGCGAGCTGCTCGCGCGCGACCGGCCCGTCGCCGAGCCAGACGGTGTCGCCGGGGAAGCGGGCCTCGGGGGGCCGCCCGAGGTCGAGGACGACCTCGACGAGGCTCTCGAGGTCGGGGTGGCGCTCGAGCTCGCCCCGGATCGTCGCGGGCAGGACGTCGAGCAGCAGTTCCGTACTGTCCGTGAGCTGTTGGCGTTGCGGCTTCACGGCGCGCGCGGGCGGTTTCGTCAGTGACGCACCTCGAATGCGGACTTCAGCGCGGTGAGGTGCTGGAGCTCCGTTCCCATCTTCTGGAGGCGTTGGAGAAGTCTATCGGCCTCGCCGCTCGCCCACTCGAGCTCGGACGCCGACAGCGACGCCAGGGCGCTCTCGACCTCCGCGTAGCGCTGCAGGAACTCCGCCATGCTGGCGATGCCGTGCTCGGCGAAGCGGCGGTCGACCTCCTCGGTGAAGCGCAGGATCGCCTCCGCCTGCTGGACCGTCTGCTCGACCTGCATCTCGACCGTCCTCGCCGGTCGCGACCGCCGGCTTCGTGCCATGCTACCCCGATCCCCAGGGAGGTGGAAGCGGCGGGCGCGTTCCCCTAAGGTCTGGCGATGTCCGTGCTGGCCCCGGGTGGCAGACGGGTGGGGATCGCTCGTCGCGGGAGAGGAGCCGAGGATGGGAGCCATCAAGAAGATCGTGGTCGCGATCGACTTCTCCAGGCTGTCGTTCGAGGCGCTCGACTACGCGATCGACCTCGCGCGCACGGCCGACGCGCGCATCACCGCCCTCTACGTCGTCGAGCCCGTGGAGTTCGCCGGGGTCGACGTGCTGGGAGGCGCCCCCATTGCGACCCAGGCGCTCGTCGACGAGCATCTTCGGCAGGCACGTCGCGAGATGGACCAGGTGAAGGCGAAACGTCTGGCGGATCTGCCGGGCGCACGCGCCGTCGTGCAGCTCGGACGGCCGGCGGACGCGATCGTCGCGGCGGGTGGACGAGGTCGAAGCAACCTGATCGTCGTCGGCACGCACGGCCGATCCGGGCTCGCGCACCTGGTCATGGGAAGCGTCGCGGAGCGCGTCGTCCGGCACGCGGAGTGCCCGGTGCTCGTCGTTCCCGGGCGCGGCAAGCGGGGGGCTCGTTGAGACCTCAACCATGAATCGCCGCGGCCCCGGTGGGGGCAACCACGGAGACGATCGGTCGCGCGACGTCGGCGTCCAGGACGACGCCGCGCGCAGCGGGTTCGGGGGGCGACGGTGGTCGGATCTCCCGCTGCCGACGGAGGAAGTGCCGGGCGGCGTAACCCCGGCCGCGCCTTTCGGCCGCGCCGGCTGGCAGCAGTACGATCGCGACGTCGAGGAGGACGAGGAGGGCGCGCCGCGCCGCCGGAAGCCGCCGGCGCCGCCTCCCTATCCGCGGAAGACCGTCTCCGCGCTCGGCGGCACGGTGCGCGTCACGCGCGACGACGCCGGAATCCCACACGTCTCGGCGCGCACCGAGCGCGATGCCTACGCGGTCCTCGGCTACTGCATGGCCGAGGACCGGCTGTGGCAGATGGACGTCGTCCGACGGCTCGCGCTCGGCCGATCTGCGGAGCTCTTCGGACCCGGGTATGCGGGGCACGACGCGCTCGTGCGAACCGCCGGGATCCCGCGCCGCGCCGCCGCCGCGGCGCACCTCCTCACGGGCGGCGCACGCGACGTCCTCGCGACGTTCACGGCGGGCGTCAACGCGGCTCGCACGGAAGGCCGCCCGCCCGAGTGCGAGCTGCTCGCGTACGAGATCGAGCCCTGGACGATCGCCGACTCGCTCGCGGTCGAGCTGTTGCTCGCCTGGGCGGCGTCGCTCCGCATCTGGCCGTCGAAGCTGGCGGCGACGCGCGCCGCCGCGACGAGCGGCGTCGAGCGCGCGCGATGGGTCTCCGAGCTTCCGCTCGACGCGACGATCGCGAGCGGAGATCGCGCGGCGAGCTGGCGTCTCGCCGACGCCGGGATCCTCGACGTCGTCGCGGGGCTTCCGATCGACGCGATCGTGGGCGGCTCCGCGGCGGCCGTGCGCTCGCCGTCGGGCGCGGCGATGCTCGCGGGAGCGCTCGATCTCGCGCCCTTCCTTCCGCCTCTCGCGTACCTCGCCCACCTCGAGGCTCCCGGCCTGTCCGTCGCCGGCGCCTCGCTCATCGGCGCGCCGCTCTTCGCGCTCGGCCGAAACCGGGATTGCGCGTGGTCGGCGACCGCTGCGGGCATCGACGACGCGGACTGCGTCCTCGAGGAGATCGACGGGATCGGGAACTTCCGCACGGAAGCGGGCTGGTCCAAGCTCGCGACCCGGCGCGAGCTGGTGCGCGTGCGCGGCGGTGAGCCCCTCCACTTCGACGTCGTCGAGTCGCGCAACGGCCCGCTCGTGTCGCAGCTCGCGCAATCCCTCGCCGGGAGATCGCCCGACGCGCGCCGGCCCGCGCTCGCCGTTCGCTGGGGCATCAACTGCCCCGCTTCCGGCGTCGCGGGATGGCTCGCGCTGGCGCGCGCCCGTGCCGCGGGCGATCTCGCGGGTGCGGCGGCGCTGCTGGCGCGCGGTCCTTTCGCGGTCGCCCTCGTGGGCGCCGACCGCAAGGGGCAAGTCGGCCGCTGGACGGCGGGAGCGATGCCGGTCCGGAAGGGCAATGCGACTCTCGCGGTGCGCGGCTGGCTCGGCGAGGGCGCGTGGACCGGCGCACGGTCGCTCGCGGACGCGACGTCGGCTCCGTCCGGCCACGCGGTCTGCGCTCAGGGATCGTCCGCCGAGGACGGCGGCGAGGCCGCCCGCGTCGCGCGACGTCTCGGCGAACGCGCCGCCGCCGCCGGCTCGCTCGCCACGCTCGCGGACGCGCTCCTCGACGCCGGAGACGTGCTCGCCGGCCGCTTCGCAGACGTCCTCCGGGACGCGCTCGCGGCCGCCCCGGACGCTTCGGATCCGGAGCTCGCCGATGTTGCCGCCCTGCTGCGCGACCGCGACGCCGCGCCGGTCGCGATCCTCGCGACCGTCGCGCTCGGCGCGCTCGCGAGCGAGATCTTCTCCGAGAGCCGATTCGGCGAGATCGCGCGTCTTCCCGGCGTGGCGATGCGAGCGGCCGCGCGCATCGCGCTCGCGGAGGCGTCGCCGTGGTTCCCCGACCGCGCCGGGCGCGACCGCGCGGTGGTCGCGGCGGCGCGCCGGGGCGCGGCGGCTCTGCGGGCGGCGTGCGGCGACGATGCGGCGCGCTGGTCCTGGAGCGCGATCGTCGACCTGCACCAGCGGCACCCGCTCTTCGCGCACGAAAGCCTCGCGAGCGCGGTCGCGCCGCCGGCCGAAGTCGCGGGATCGCCGTTCGCCGTTCTCCAGCTCGCGCTCGGCGGCGCGGGTCCGACGTTCGACGCGACCCTCGGGCCGGTGGCTCGGCTCGCCGTCGACCTCGCGACGGACGAGCTCGACGTCGCCCTCGCCGGCGGCGAGAGCGGGCGGGCCGGCAGCGCTCACCTGCTCGACCTCCTGAACGATTTCCGGGGCGGCCGCTATCGCAGGTTGCGCCTCACGGCCGACGTGAAGGGCGACCTGAGCGAGCTCGTCTCCGGCTGACCCCGTGACGCTCTCGCGCGCGATCGGAACCATTGCGCTCGTCTGCCTGCTGCCGGCGCAATGGCTCGCGGTGCTGGCGCTGGGCGGCGAGCTCGGCCACCCCGCACACGCCGTCTCGTCGGGCTTCGCGATCTTCGGCGCCGCGTTCCTTCTCTCGTGGGCCGCGGAGACCGGACAGGTCGACATCCCGCAGGCGCTCGCGCTCGCGTTCCTCGCGCTCGTCGCCGTGCTGCCGGAGTACGCGGTCGACCTCTACTTCGCCTACCGCGCGGGATCGCATCCCGAGTACGCGGCGTTCGCGACCGCGAACATGACGGGCGCGAACCGCCTGCTGATCGGCCTCGGGTGGCCGGCGGTCGTGGCGGCGCTCTGGCTCGCGAAGCGCCGCGGCACGATCTACCTGAAGCGCGACGAGGCGCTCGAGCTCACGTGCCTCGCGATCGCGACCCTGTACGCGTTCTTCGTCGCGTGGAAGGGGAGCCTCGGGCTGGTCGACGCCGTCCTCCTGCTCGCGCTCTTCGCGTTCTACATGGTGTCGGCGGGGCGCACGAAGCACGAGGAGACCGAACTCGAGGGCATTCCCGACGCGCTCGCTCGCCATCTGTCGCCGACCGGACGGCGGATCGCGGTGATCGCGCTGTTCGTGGTGTCCGCGGGGACGATCCTCATCTCGGCCGAGCCGTTCGCGGAATCGCTCCTCGGGATCGGGCGGGAGTTCCACATCGAGGAGTTCCTTCTCGTCCAGTGGCTCGCGCCGCTCGCGTCCGAGTCGCCCGAGTTCATCGTCGCGATCCTGTTCGCGGTGTCGGGCAAGGCGAACGCCGGCCTGCGCGCGCTGGTGTCGTCGAAGGTGAACCAGTGGACGCTGCTCGTCGGCATGCTGCCGATCGCGTACAGCGCCGGGGGCGGCGGCTGGTCGCCGCTGCCGTTCGACGATCGGCAGGTCGAGGAGGTGTTCCTGACGGCGGCGCAGTCGCTGTTTGCGCTCGCCGTGCTCGCGAACTTCCGGTTCTCGCTGACGGAGGCCGGTCTCCTCGCGGCGCTCTTCGTGACGCAGCTCTTCTCGACGGAGCCGCACGTCCGGTGGCTCTACTGCTGGGGATACCTCGCGCTCACGGCGCTCGTGGTCGCGTTCAGCCCGAGCAATCGCCGCGGGTTCATCGAGATCCTCCGCTTCGGCCGCGGCGCCGCGCCCGCGTCCTGAGGCTCAGGTCAGGATGCCGGCGGCGCGGAGCTCCTCGATGCGCCGATCGTCGTAGCCGAGGACGTCGCGCAGCACCGCGTCCGTGTCCTCGCCGAGGAGCGGAGCGGCGCGCTCGACGGCGAGCGGCGTCCCGTGCAGCTTGTACGGGATTCCCATGTGACGCTTGACGCCGACCTCGGCGTGCGGGAGCTCGACGAAGTAGTCCCGGCCGCCGAGGTGCGGGTCGTCGTTCAGGTCCTTGGCCGTCATCGCCGGGAACGCGGCGACGCCGGCGCCCTGGAGCGCGGCGGTGACCTCCTCGGGGGTGCGCGACGCGCACCACTCGCCGAGGAGCGCGTCGAGCGCATGCTCGTTCCGCTTGCGATCGGTGGCGGTCGCGAAGCGCGCGTCGCCGCCGAGCGCCGGATCGACGACGGCCGCGAGCCGGCGCCACTCGTCGTCGTCCGCGACCGCGATCGAGACCCAGCGGTCCGGGCCGGCGCAGCGGTAGACGGCGTGCGGCGACCACAGCGCGTCGTGATTGCCGTGCCGCCCGGGCGCCTCGCCCGTCATCGTGTGTGCGAGGATGCCCTCCGGGAGGAGCGCCATCGTTCCTTCCCACTGCGAGAGGTCGATGTACTGGCCCTCGCCCGTGCGCCTGCGATGGACGAGCGCGGCGAGCACCGCGACCGCCCCGTGCAGGCCGCCGGTCGGATCGCCGTACGAGATCCCGACGTGCATCGGCCGCCAGTCGGGGTAGCCCGTGAGCGACGAGAACCCCGAGAGCGGTACCTGCGCCGGACCGTACGAGACGTACTCGCGCTCCGGCCCGGTCGCGCCGTACCCCGAGAGCGCGATCATGATCACGTCCGGACGCAGCGAGCGGCACGTCTCGTACCCGAGCCCGAGCCGATCCATCACGCCGGCCGCGAAGTTCTCGACCACGACGTCGCTCTTGGCGACGAGTTCCCGCGCGACCGCGAGCGCGCCCGGCTCCTTCAGGTTCAGCGCGAGGCTCCGCTTTCCCTGGTTGTACTGGTTGAAGTAGCCGGAGCGGTTGAAGCCGGGCTGCCCCTCCGGCCACGGCGGCAAGAGGCGCGTGACGCAGATCCGCGACAGGGTCTCGACGCGGATCACCTCGGCGCCGAGGTGCGCGAGCTGGAGCGTGCAGAACGGGCCCGCCCACACCCAGGTGAAGTCCGCGACGCGGACGCCGGCGAGCGGGCGTCGCCGCTCGCTCCCGCGCGACGCCGCCGGCGCGGTCACTGCGCGACCCCCGCTTCGCGGAGCCGCGCGATCTCGCCGGAGGAGTAGCCGAGCTCACCGAGCACGTCGGCGGTGTGCTCGCCGAGGCGCGGCGCGCGCCGCCGGATGCGCCACGGCGTCGACGAGTGACGATAGGGCGCGCCCGGCATGGTGACGTCCCCCCCCGCCGGCGACTCGACGGTCGCGAAGAAGCCGCGCGCCTTCAGGTGGTCGGACGCGAGCAGGTCGCCCATCGTCGAAACCGGCGCGAACGGAATCCGCCGCGCCTGCGCCTGATGGTAGAGCTCCTCGACCGTGTACTGCGACGCGAGCTCGTTCAGGAAGATCTGGAGCGCGTCCCAGTTCGCGCCGCGCGTCAGCCGATTCTCGAAGAGCTCCATCGACGCCCACTCCGGATTGCCGACCATCTCGACGAAGCGGTGCCACTGGTGCTCTTCGACGCAGCAGATGAAGACCCACCCGTCCTTGCACTCGAGGAAGTCGAGCGGCTGGATCGGCTTCTGGCCGAGGCGGGACGGGATCAGGCCCATGTACGGATAGAACTCGAACGTCATCTCGAGAATCGACGTCAAGCACTCCTGCATCGAGATCTCGACGAGCTGGCCTTCGCCCGACGTGAGCCGCTCGAAGAGCGCGGCGAGCGATCCGAGGGCGCCGTTCAAGCCCGCCTGGAATCCCGCCTGCTGGCCGAACGCCTTGAGCGGCGGGAGATCGTCGGCTCCCGGGCCGCCTCCGTTCAGGGTCGCGACGCCGCCCGCGCACCACAGGTTGAGGTCGTGCATGCGGAGGTCGCGATGCGGGCCGGTGAGCCCGAACGGGCTGATGGACGTGACGACGAGCCCCGGGTTCGCGGCGCGGAGCTCGTCCGCGTCGAGCCCGAGGCGGGCGATGTCGAGCGGCGCGACGTCGTGGATCACGACGTCGGCCTCGCGCGCCAGGCGCGCCAGCACCTCGCGGCCCTCGCTCCTCTCGAGGTCGACCGCGATGCCGCGCTTGTTCGTGTTCAGGTAGAGGTAGAGCCCGCTCGCGTCGGGATCCGGCCTTCCGCCGGCGAACGGGCCGCGGCGCCGCGCCGTGTCGCCGCTTCCCGGCGGCTCGATCTTGACGACTTCCGCGCCGAGGTCGGCGAGCTGCTTGGCGGCGTACGAAGCGGCGACGAAATCGCCGCACTCGACGACGCGGATGCCCGCGAGAGCGTCGCGTGCCGTGGGCGTGGCGCTCACCGTCGCGCCTCGTTCAGGAGAGCGTCTCTCGCGGCAGCGAGGCGAGCAGGTCCTCGGCGCGCTCGGGCTCCGCCATCCCGCCGAGCATGACGAAGAGGTCGGTGTGGGAGTAGGCGCGGGTCGGCCACTCGCGAAGCGTGCGCCACTCTCCCTTCTGGTCGCCCGGGGCCAGAAGCCGGACCACGCCGGTTTCCGTGAGCCCGATCGCGGCGCGGCCTTGCGGCGTCGTCGAGAAGAGCACGTAGCCCGGCTTTCCCATGGTGACGAAGTACATCGGCGTCGATCTATCGGGATCGCTCATCGCCGGCAAGGCGAGGTTGTGGCTTCGGGGGCGGGTCGGTACGACTGCGCCTCCGCATGCTGCGCGTGGGCCTCACCGGCGGGATCGCCTGCGGCAAGAGCCTGGTCGCGCGGTTCTTCCGCGAGCGCGGCGTGCCGGTCGTCGACGACGATCAGGCGGCGCGCGACGCGGTCGCCCCCGGCACGCCGGGGCTCGCGGCCGTCGTCGCGGAGTTCGGTGAGGGCGTGCTCCTGCACGACGGCACGCTCGACCGCGCGGCGCTCGGCCGCACGATCTTCGCGGACGATCGCCTGCGCAGGCGCCTCATGAACGCGACCTTCCCGTTCATCGGGCAGCTCGTGGTCGATCGGATCGCCGCGGCCGAGCGCAGCGGAAGCCCGATCGTCGTCTACGAGTCGGCGCTCCTCGTCGAGAACGGCCAGGTCGAAGCCTGGCGGCCCCTCGTCGTCGTCACGACGTCACCGGAGCTGCAGCGCGCGCGGCTTTGCGCTCGCAATGCGCTCACGCCGGAGCAGGCCGACGACCGCATCCGCTCGCAGATGCCTCTCGCCGAGAAGGTCGCCCGCGCCGACTACGTGATCGAGAACGCCGCCAGCGAAGCCGCCGCCCGCGCGCGCTTCGACGAGGTCTTCAGCGCGCTGGAGCAACGTGCCCGACGCGGCGACGCTCCCTCTCAGTAGTCCTCGTCCATGTCGCCGTGGTCGTGGCCCGCGCCCGCCGCGGCCTTCTTCGCCGGCTTCTCGGCGATCGCGGCCTCGGTGGTGACGATGAGGCCCGCGACGCTCGCGGCGTTCTGGAGCGCGGTGCGGACGACCTTCGTCGGGTCGATCACGCCCGCCGCGACGAGCGGCTCGAACGTCTCGCGCGCGGCGTTGAAGCCGAAGTCGCCCTTGCCCTCGCGCACGCGCGCGACCGCGAGCGACGGCGTGTAGCCGGCGTTCTCGGCGATCTGGCGGAGCGGCTCCTCGAGCGCGCGCCGCACGATGCCGACGCCGTACGCCTGCTCGCCCGAGGCCGACACGCCGTCGAGCGCCTTCGACGCCCGCAAGAGGGCGACGCCGCCGCCCGGAACGACGCCCTCCTCGGCGGCGGCGCGCGTCGCGTGCATGGCGTCCTCGACGCGCGCCTTCTTCTCCTTCATCTCGACCTCGGTCGCCGCGCCGACCTTGATGACGGCGACGCCGCCGGCGAGCTTCGCCAGCCGCTCCTGGAGCTTCTCGCGGTCGTAGTCCGAGGTCGTCTCGTCGATCTGCGACCGGATCTGCTTGATGCGGCCCTGAATCGCTTCCTTCTTGCCGGCGCCGGCGATGATCGTCGTGTTGTCCCGGTCCATCTCGATGCGCTTCGCGCGGCCCAGGTCCGCCACCGTCACGTTCTCGAGCTTGTCGCCGAGCTCCTCGGCGATGACGCGACCGCCGGTCAGGATCGCGATGTCCTCGAGCATCGCCTTCCGGCGGTCGCCGAAGCCGGGCGCCTTCGCCGCGGCGCACTTCAGGATGCCGCGGATCCGGTTGACGACCAGCGTCGCGAGCGCCTCGCCCTCGACGTCCTCGGAGATGACGATGAACGGGCGTCCGGTCTGGGCGATCTTCTCGAGCACCGGGAGGAGATCGTGGATGCTCGAGATCTTCTTCTCGTGGATGAGGATGAACGGCTCGTCGAGCTCGACCGTCATCTTCTGCGGATTGGTGACGAAGTAGGGCGAGAGGTAGCCGCGGTCGAAGCGCATGCCCTCGACGAGGTCGAGCGTCGTGTCGAGCCCCTGCGCGTTCTCGACCGTGATGACCCCGTCCTTGCCCACCTTCTCCATCGCGTCGGCGAGGATCGCGCCGATCTCCTCGTCGCCGTTCGCGGAGATCGTGCCGACCTGGGCGATGCGCTGCTTCTCCTTGACGGGCTTGCTCTGGCCCTTCAGGTCCTCGACGACCGCGGTGACGGCGCGGTCGATGCCGCGCTTCAGCTCCATCGGGTCGTAGCCGGCGGCGCACAGGCGAAGCCCCTCGCGCACCATCGCCCGGCCGAGCACGGTGGCCGTGGTGGTTCCGTCGCCCGCGAGGTCCGACGTCTTGGTCGCCGCCTCGCGCATGATCTTGGCGCCCATCGCCTCGAACTTGCCCTCGGGCTCGATCTCCTTGACGACCGTCACGCCGTCCTTCGTCACCGTCGGAGCGCCCCACGATTTCGCGATCAGCACCGTGCGGCCCCGCGGCCCGAGCGTCACCTTGGCCGCGTCGGCCAGCAGGTTCACGCCGCTCAGGATTCCTTCGCGCGCTTTCTCGTGGAGGTGAACGGTCTTCGCGGCCATGGCGTGTCGTCTCCTTCTTGGATCGAGATCGCGTCCCCGCAGGCGAGGCCGTGCGACGGCCCGTCGCCCGGGCACGCGGACCATAGCCACGCCGGGACGACATGCAAGGTGGAGGGCGAACGCTTCCTTGTCTGCCCCGAAGTCAGTCGCTAGAGTCCTTCGTTCGTCTCCGGAGGCCGGGGATTGGCACGCGCGCGGGCGCGGGACCCACGGCCCCGACTCGAGATTCTTGGAGGTTTTGTCGCGATGGCGACGATGATCACCGACGAGTGCATCAACTGCGGAGCGTGCGAGCCCGAGTGTCCCAACACCGCGATCTACCAGGGCGGGGTGGAGTACGACTGGCAGGGCGCGAAGCACGCCGCGCTGAGCAACGAGATCTTCTACATCGTCCCCGAGAAGTGCACCGAGTGCGTCGGCTTCTACGACCACGAGGCCTGTGCCGCGGTGTGCCCGGTCGATTGCTGCATCCCGAACCCGAACATCGTGGAGAGCGAGCAGCTCCTCCTGACGCGGGCGCAGGAGCTCCATCCCGACAAGACCTTCGGGCCGGACTTCCCGTCGCGCTTCAAGGTCGGCGGCGACGGCGCCGCTCCGGCCGCGGCCGCCGGCGACGCCCCCGCGGCCCCCGCGGCCGCCGCAGCCGCCGCTCCGGCCGCCGCCCCCGCCGCCAAGGCCGCCGCGCCCGCGCCGGTCGTCCGGATCGGCAAGGTCGAGAAGAAGGTGGCGGCGCCGCTCCAGCAGCCCGCGCCGCGGACGGCTCCCTTCAGCGGCGAGCTGCCGATCGACTACGAGGAGGCGCTCGAGCTCGCGAGCCCGAGCGCGGGGCCGGGGACGCTCCCGGCGCCGCTTCGCCTCGTCATCGCCCTCTCGCAGCCGCTGCTCGGTGCGCTTCCCGCGGGGATCAAGGCGCGCCTCGAGGCGAGCGTCGGGAACCCGCGCGTGTTCAGCGCCGCTGGTGCGACCGGCCTCAACATCCTGATGCACGTCGTCGCGCTGCCGCTCGTCCTGACCGCGTTCGCCGTCCTCGTGCGAGGCGACAGCCTCTACAGCGACGCGGTGCGCCCCTGGTTCTTCTACGGGCTCCTCGCGGCGATCCTCGAGGCGATCGCGCGCCTCCGCGAGGCCGTCATCTTCGCGCGGCCGACCTCCGAGATCGTGTGGCGCGGAAGCTTCTACGGACCGGCGCTCGTCCCGCTCGTGCTGCCGATCGCGAACCGGTTCAGCGGCGGCCGGTCGACCGGCGAGGTTGCGGTCGAGGGCTACTACCAGACCGCCGGCGCGTTCGACGAGAAGCGCGAGCGCGAGCGGCGCTACGGCGAGATCTTCGCCGTCGAGGAGCGACCTGGCGGGTACGTCTTCCGGCTCGAGCTGCCGCGCCGCATCCCGCCATCGGGCATCAAGGAAGAGCTCGGCCTCGGCGACGAGATGCCGGACTACGGGCTCGCGCTCTCGCTGCGGTCGAGCTGGTTCGAGGTGCATGGAAAGGTCATCGACCCGCGGCTCCGGACGGTCGCCGCGAGCGCGCCCGCGTTCCCGCCCGATTTCACGACCCGGATCCCGCTCGGCGAGCGCTGCTTCGGCTTCGTGTACCGCTATCGCGACAAGAACCTCGACGTCGTGATCCTGAAGCAGTCGGTCGCGAGCCACATGCCCGGCGCCGCGGATGCCGCCTGACCTGCGGGTCCTCGGCCTCGGCCACTGCCTGCCGCCGCAGATCGTTTCGAACGAGGAGCTCGCGGCCGCGCTGGGAGAGCCGGCCGCCGACATCGCGGCCCGGACCGGGATCGCGGAGCGCCATCGCGCTGCGGACGGGGAGGGCCCTTCGGACCTCGCGCTGCGCGCCGCGCGCGACGCGCTCGCGGCCGCGCGCACGACGGTCGACGAGCTCGGTCTGATCGTCTTCGCGACCGCGACGCCGGACGTCACGTTCCCGGGCGCCGCCTGCTACCTGCAGGAGAAGCTCGGCGCTCCGACGGTCGGCGCGCTCGACGTCCGCGCGCAGACCGCGGGCTTCCTCTGCGCGCTCGACCTCGCGAGCTCGTTCGCCGCGGTGCCCGCTCCGCGGGGCGGCCGCGACGCGCGCTACGCGCGGATGCTGATTGCCGCGGGCGAGGTCCACGCGGGCGGTCTCGATGCGACGCCCCGCGGCCGCGACATGACGCCGCGCTTCGGCGACGGCGCGGCGGCGGCCGTCGTCGGCCAGGCCGACTCGGGCCCGCGCCTGGTCGCGGTGCGCTGGACGACCGAGGGCGAGCTCGCCGATCGCTTCTGGTGCGAGTATCCCGCGAGCTACCAGACGCCGGTTCGCATCACCGCGGCGGACATCGCCGCCGGCAAGCACTTCCCACGCGGCGACCTCGCCGCGCTCGCTCCGATCGCTCGCGATCGGCTCGGCGCGGCCGCGCGCGAGGTGCTCGACGCGGCCGGGTGGCGGCCCTCGGACGTCGACCTTCTCGTGATCGACTACGTCGACCCGGCGGTCGCGGGCGATGCCGGCGAAGCGCTCGGGGTCGCGCGCGAGCGGACGGTCGTTCCGACGCGCGAGTTCGGCCACGTGATGGCGGGCGGGATCGCGATCGCGCTCGCGCGCCGGCTGGTCGCGCTCCACGCGGGCGCGCGGGCGCTCCTGGTCGCGGCGGGGCCGGGCTTCACGTACGGCGCGGCGGCGCTCGAGGCGTGAGGGGAAGCGGAGGTCGCATGGCGGTTCTGCGATCGCACATCCTGGGCATCGGCACCGCGGTTCCGGATCGCGTCGTGACGAACGACGACCTGAGCCGCGTGATGGACACGTCGGACGACTGGATCCAGCAGCGCACCGGCATCCGCGAGCGCCGGCACGTCGCGGCCGACTGCGGTGCGAGCGATCTCGGAAAGATCGCCGCGGAGGAGGCGCTGCGCTCCGCCGGCCTCGGCGTCTCGGACATCGACTTGATCGTCTTCGCGACGCTTTCGCCCGACATCGACTGGCCCGCGTCGGCGTGCCTCCTCGCGTCGAAGCTCGGCGCGCGCCGCGTGCCCGCGTTCGACGTCAAGAACCAGTGCTCCGGGTTCATCTACAGCCTCGCGTGCGCCGACGCGGCGATCCGCGCGGGGCGCGCGCGCCACGCGCTCGTCGTCGGCGGCGAGATCCACTCGACGGGGCTCGACCTCACGACGCGCGGCCGGGAGGTCGCCGTCATCTTCGGCGACGGAGCGGGCGCCGTCGTCCTCGGCCCGTCGCCCGAGCCCGAGCGCGGCATCCTGTCGACGCACCTCCACGCCGACGGCAAGTACGCCGAGAAGCTCTGGCTCGAAGCGGCCGCGAGCCGCCGCCGCCCGCGCATCGCGCCCGAGGACCTGGACGGCCCCGATCCGAGCGCGTTCCCCCGCATGCAGGGGAAGTTCGTGTTCCGGCACGCCGTGACCCGCTTCCCCGAGGTGATCCGCGAGGCGCTCGCCTACAACGACCTCGACCTCTCGCAGCTCGACGTCCTGATCCCGCACCAGGCGAACCTGCGCATCAACCAGATGGTCGCGATGGGCCTCGAGCTCGACGAGTCGAAGGTGGTGAACAACATCGAGCGCTACGGCAACACGACGGCCGCCTCGATCCCGCTCGCGCTCTCCGAGGCGATCGCGGACGGGCGCGTGAGCGCGGGTAAGCTCGTCTGCCTGGCGGCGTTCGGGGCGGGCTTCACGTGGGCGTCCGCGCTCGTGCGCTGGTGACCGTCGCGCGGCGACGCCCGCGCCAACGCTTCCTGGTGCGCCCGATGACGCGCGAGGACCTGAGCCAGGTGGTCCGGATCGAGCGTACCTCCTTCGACCACCCTTGGCCGAGGAGCGCGTTCGAGCACGAGCTCGACGTCCCGTTCTCGCGCTCGCTCGTGGCCCACCCGCGCGGCGATCCCGCCGCCGTCGTCGGCTACCTCGTCCGGTGGCACGTCGCGGACGAGATGCACCTCCTGAACCTCGCCGCGGCTTCCACCGTGCGGGGCCGGGGGCTCGGCCGTAGGCTCCTGCGGCTCCTCCTGGCCGAAGCCCGGCGGAAGGGGGCGCGCGTCGTCACGCTCGAGGTCTCGGAGCGCAACCTGCCGGCCCGGGCGCTCTACGAATCGCTCGGATTCCGCGTGGTTCGCCGCCGTCGCGACTACTATGCGCCACGCCACCACGCGCTCGTCGCGGAGTGGGCGGCGAGCGGCTGACGCGTCGCGCCCATAACGTCGTTATGAGGCTACGGTCGACGAACGTCCATTGTTGCTTCAAGTGTAAATTTCCGTTAGAATTCGCCCGCGTTCCTGGAGGGTCCCGCCCTTATGTCGTTTAAAGTTGGGGAAAAGGTCGTGTATCCGGCACATGGAGTCGGCGTCATCGAGAGCATCCAGAGCCGGACGATCGCCGGGACGGAGAAGAAGTTCTACATGCTCCGCTTCCTGGAGAGCGACATGACCATCATGGTCCCAACCGAGAACGTCGAGTCCGTGGGGCTCCGCCGGATCATCGGCAAGGACATGGTCACCAAGGTGTACAAGATCCTGCGCGACAAGAAGGTCGAGATCGACCAGCAGACCTGGAATCGTCGCTATCGCGAGTACACCGAGAAGATCAAGACGGGCTCCGTCCTGGAGATCGCCAAGGTGCTGCGCGACCTGTTCGTCCTGAAGGGAGACAAGGAGCTCTCGTTCGGCGAGCGGAAGATGCTCGACACCGCGCGCAACCTCCTCGTGAAGGAGCTCGCGATCGCCCGCCAGCACCCCGAAGAGAAGATCATGGAGGAGCTGCGGACGATCTTCGCGCCCTGAGCGCGCCTCACGGCTCGTCGCGCTGCGCGCCCTGACCGGCCTTCAGGGCCTTTGGCGGTGCGGTTCGGGGTTCAGGCCGCCGCTCCGGAACCCGGCCAGGTCCAGCACCACGCGCGCGAAGCCGGCCTCGCGCACCGCGGCGACGATCGCGCGCCGGAGCTCGGGATCGAGGCAGCGCGCGATCTCCGCCTCGGCGATCTCGAGCCGCGCCGTCGCCTCCTCGTAGCGGACGCGGAACTCCCGGAACCCGAGCGCTCTGAGCGCCGCCTCGGCACGCTCCACCTGGTGGAGCCGCTCGTGGGTGATCGCGGTCCCGTAGGGGAAGCGCGACGCGAGGCAGGGCGACGCGGGCTTCTCGGCCGTCGCCAGGCCGAGCGCCCGGCTCGCCTCCCGAACGTCGCTCTTCGTCATCCCGGCCTCCACCAGCGGGTGCCGGATCCGCTGCTCGGCGGCCGCGCCGAGCCCCGGGCGGTGGTCGCCGAGGTCGTCGACGTTGACGCCGTCGACGATCGCCGCGAGCCCGTGGCGCTCCGCGTGCTCATGGCAGATGCGATAGAGGTTGTCCTTGCAGAAGTAGCACCGGTTGATCGGGTTCTTCGCGTAGTCCGCGATCGCGACCTCGTCGGTCGATACGACGACGTGCCGGCCGCCGACCGCGCGGGCGAGCTCGCGCGCCTCCGCCAGCTCGTGCGCCGGCACCGCGGCGGAGCTCGTCGTGACGGCGAGCGCGCGCTCCCCCAGCTGCTCCACCGCGATCCGGAGGACGAACGCCGAGTCGACGCCGCCCGAGTACGCGACGACGGCGGAGTCGAGCGACCGAACGATCGCGCGCAGGCGCGCGACCTTCCGTGCGACGGGCGACGGTTCCGCGAGGTCGCCGATCGGCTCGATCTCCATGGCAGCGTTCTCGCGCGCGAGCGCGCGCATCAGATCCCGGCGGCGCGGAAGAGGTCGGTCGTCAGGTAGCGCTCGCCGGTGTCGCAGAAGACGGTGAGGACGACCTTTCCGGCGCCGAGCTCGCGCGCGACCTGGATCGCCGCCCAGCAGTTCGCGCCCGAGGAGATCCCGACGAGCAACCCCTCGTCGCGCGCGATTCGCCTCGCGGTGTCGGCTGCGTCCTCGTCGGTCACGGTCATCACGCGATCGTAGGCCTCGGGATCGAGGTTCTCGGGCACGAACCCCGCGCCGATGCCCTGGATCTTGTGATACCCCGGCTCGCCGCCGGAGAGAACGGGCGAGCGCTCCGGCTCGACCGCGACCACCAGGCAGCCCGGCCGCTCCGCGTGCAGCACCGTGCCGACGCCCGTGATGGTGCCGCCGGTGCCGACGCCCGCGACGAACGCATCGAGCTGCGGGAGCTGCGAGAGGATCTCGCGCGCGGTTCCGTGGCGGTGGGCGTCGGGATTGGCCGGGTTCCGGAACTGCTGCGGCATGAAGGCGCGCGGCTCCCGGCGCGCGATCTCCTCGGCGCGCGCGATCGCGCCGTGCATGCCCCTGGTGTCGGGCGTGAGCACGAGCTCGGCGCCGTACGCGGTGAGGAGGCTCCGGCGCTCCTCGCTCATCGTATCCGGCATCGTGAGGATCAGGCGGTAGCCCTTGATCGCGCACACGAGCGCGAGCCCGATTCCGGTGTTCCCGCTCGTCGGCTCGACCACCACGTCGCCCGGACGGAGCACGCCCTCGCGCTCCGCCGCTTCGATCATGCTGAGACAGATGCGATCCTTGACGCTGCCGCCGAGATTCGCGAGCTCGAGCTTCGCCCAGACCTCCGCAGCGCCGTCGCCGGGAAGGCGCTGCAGGCGCACGACCGGGGTGTTTCCGATGAGCTCGAGCGCGGATGCGGCGACGACGTTGGGAACCGGCATGGGCATCGATGCTAGCGAAGGAGCGTGAAGGATTGAAGCGGCCGGCAGAGACGGCCGACGACGCCGCGGACGCGTCGCTCGTGCTCTTCCCGGGCGCGCTCGGCGACGCGGTCTGCTTCGAGCCGACGGTCGCCGCGCTCGCGCGATCGGCGCGCGTCGCCCTGTACGCGCGCGGCGGCGCGGCCGAGGTCGCCGCGCTCTTCCCCGCCGCGCCGGAGGTCCGCTCGCTCGACGCGCCCGAGATCGCGCACCTGTTCGCGCCGCTCGCGCGCCCCGAGGACGCGGGCGAGGACCCCGAGCTCGCCTGGCTCGATCGCGCGGGTCGCGTCGTGAGCTTCACCGGCGCCGGCGAACCGGCCGTCCGCGCGCGGCTCGCGGCGCGCTGCCCGAACGCGGTCGTCGTGCCCTTTCCGCGACCGCCGCTCGCACTGCACGCGAGCGACTACTTCCTCCGGCACGCGACCGGCGATCCGGCGGCCGTCGCTCCGCCGCCTCGCCTCGTGCCGCCGGCGGACGCAGCCGCCGCCCTCGGCGCCTGCCTGCGCGAGCTGCACGGCGACCGCCTCCTGCTCGTCCATCCCGGCGCCGGTGCTCCGGGAAAGCGAGCGCCGCGCGAGCTGCTCGTCGCGCTCGCCGCACGGTGGCGGCGAGCGGGCGGAGCGGTCGTCGTCGCGCTCGGTCCGGCCGAGCGCGCGGAGCGCGACGAGTGGTCGGACGTCGGGGACGTCGTCGTGCCCGCGAGCGTCGCCGCGCTGGCGGGCGCGATCGCCGCGGCGGCGGCCTACGCCGGGAACGATTCGGGGCCGAGCCACGTCGCGGCGGCACTCGGCGTTCCGGGTGCTACACTGTTCGTTGCCGGCGACCCGAGCGCGTTCGGGCCGCGCGGTGCGCGCATGTCGATCGTCGAGCTCGCCGGAGCGTCTTCGGCGCACGCGATCGAGGGCGCGTGGGGAGCGCTCTCCCGGGCTTTACCTTGACATCCCGGGGGGGCGGCACTACGGATTTCACACGTATGAGCAACGGGTTCCGCACCGCGATCCTGCTGGCGGCGCTGACCGGATTGATCCTTTGGGTGGGCGGGGTGCTCGGCGGCCAACAGGGGATGGTGATCGCATTCCTGTTCGCCGCAGTCACGAATTTCGTCGGCTACTGGTTCTCCGATCGCATCGTGCTCGCGAGCTACCGCGCCCGCCGCGTCGAGCCGAACGAGCTGCCGATGCTGCACCGGATCGCGAACAACCTGCGCGTCAAGGCGGGGCTCCCGGTGACGCCGGCGCTCTACGTCATTCCGACCGAGGCCCTGAACGCGTTCGCGACCGGCAGGAACCCGCAGCACGCTGCCGTCGCGGTCACCGAGGGGATCCTGCGCCTCCTGAGCGAGCAGGAGCTCGAGGGCGTGCTCGCGCACGAGCTCGCGCACGTCAAGAACCGCGACATCCTCACGTCGTCGATCGCGGCGACGCTCGCCGGCGCCATCATGATGCTCGCCTCGATGGCTCGCTGGGCGATGATCTTCGGCGGCATGCAGCGCGACGAGCGCGACGGCCGCGGCGGGCTCGAGCTCCTCGCCATGATGATCTTCGCGCCGCTCGCCGCGACGCTCATCCAGCTCGCGATCTCGCGCGGCCGCGAGTACGCGGCGGACGAGTCGGGCGCGCGCACCATCGGCAACCCGCTCGCCCTCGCGTCGGCGCTCGAGAAGCTCGAGGCCGCGAACCAGCGACTTCCGCTGGACGCGAGCCCCGCGACCGCTCACCTCTTCATCGTGAACCCGCTGTCCGGAATGAGCCTCGCGCGCCTCTTCAGCACGCACCCACCGACCCAGGACCGCGTCGCCCGGCTGCGCGCCATGGCGGGCATGGCGGCCTGAATCCGATCTGCATCGCCGGGGGAGAGCCCCTCGCGAGGAAGCGATGAGCGACGCTGAGACGAACCGCGGCAAAGGCGGGTCCGCGCCGGCCGAGGAGTCGGAGCCCGCGACCGGGTTCCGCGTCATCGACCGCAGGCGCTTCGCGCCCGACGGGAGCGATCGCGGCGAGCCCGAGTCGACCGTCGGCTCGTCGGCCCACGCGACCGGCGCCGCGCCCACGAGCGAGGCGAAGACCTCCGGAGCCGCCCCGGAAAGCGCGGCTTCGGCGGCCGGCTCCGCCGCGCACCCCGCCGGCGAGCCCCACGCGGGCGGCGATTTCGTCATGTCGGACGCGCCCGCCGGCGAAGCGGCGCTCGAGCCGTCGCTCAGCACGCTCGTGCTGAGCCTCAGCACGCAGGCGCTCATGCACCTCGGCGAGATCCCCGACGTCACGGCCGGCAAGCCCGTGCGCGACCTCCCCGCCGCGCGCAGCATCATCGATCTCCTCGCCCTCCTCGAGCGCAAGACGCGAGGCAACCTCGACGCGGCCGAATCTGCACTCTTCGAGCGCGTCCTCTACGATCTGCGCATGCGGTTCGTGGAAATCTCCCGCGGCTAGCGACCGCCTAGTGACTCAGACAACCGAGACCGCCTCCACACGCCGACGGCGTGCCGGGGGGCCCGAGCGCCGCGCCGGTTGCGCGGCCGCTGCTCGCGTCGCCGCCCGGACGACGCGGACGGCATTTCGTCCGGCGGCGGTCGTCCGCCGGCGGCAACGCACCGAGGATCGAACTCCATGCGCAGCGTGATCAAAGTCGTCGTCCTGCTCGTCGTCGGATTCGCCGTCGGCGTCTTCGCGGTCCGGAGCCGCAGCGGCTCGCAAGGCGGGTCGACGCCGGCGGGTGCGCCGCGGGCGGCCGACGTCGCCGCGACGTCGCACGATCACAGCGGCCCGGCGGTCACGCCGGTCGCGCTGGCGCAGGGCGGCACGTGCGCGCAGTGCGCGCTTCCCGACTTCACGCAGCTCGCGGCCGAGCTGCAGGACACGGTCGTCAACATCTCGACGTCGAGCAAGGGCGGCGGCGGCCCGGGCGACACCCCGCGCGGCGGCCGGCCGCGCGCACCCCGGAACCCGCGCATGCCGGGCGTCCCGGAAGGGCCGGGCGGTGGCGGCGGCGGCCCGGGCGAAGATCCGCACGAGTTCTTCGGCCCGTTCGAGCGCTTCTTCGAGGGACCGATGCCGCGCCGGCGCATCCCGCAGCGGAGCCTCGGCTCCGGCTTCATCTTCGATACCGCCGGCTACATCCTGACGAACAACCACGTCGTCGAGAACGCCGACGAGATCACCGTCAAGCTGCACGACGGCGACGAGGTGAAGGCGCAGCTCGTCGGACGCGACGCCAAGACCGACGTCGCCGTCCTCAAGATCGACGCGAAGAAGCAGCTTCCGACCGTCACGTTCGGCGATTCGGACGCCCTCAAAGTGGGCGAGTGGGTGATGGCGATCGGCAACCCGTTCGGGCTCGAGTCCTCGGTGACCGCGGGCATCGTGAGCGCGAAGGGCCGCTTCATCGGCCAGGGCAACTACGACGACTTCATCCAGACCGACGCGCCCATCAATCCCGGCAACTCGGGCGGCCCGCTCATCGACATGCACGGCAAGGTCGTCGGCATCAACACGTCCATCTTCAGCCGCAGCGGCGGCAACATCGGCATCGGGTTCGCGATCCCGATCAACCTCGCTCGCGACCTCATCCCGGACCTGCGCGAGAAGGGACACGTCACGCGCGGATGGCTCGGCGTGATGATCCAGAAGGTCACGCCCGACATCGCGGAGTCGCTCGGGCTGCCGGGGTCGAAGGGCGCCCTCGTCGCCGACGTCGTGAAAGACGGACCCGCCGCCAAGGCCGGCATCAAGACCGGGGACGTCATCACGAGCTTCGACGGGCACGTCGTGAAGGAATCGACGGAGCTGCCGCTCCTCGTCGCGCGCACGCCGATCGGGCGCGACGTCGAGGTGAAGGTCCTCCGCAACGGGAAGGAGGAGGCCGTCAGCGTCAAGATCGCCGAGATGAAGGAGGAGGGCGAGGCGGGCGGTCCGGGCGGCGAGTCGGAAGCGTACGGCCTCACGGTCCAGAACCTCACCCCGGAGATCGCGGAATCGCTCGGCATCAGCGGCGACGTGAAGGGCGTCCTGGTCGCGGGCGTCGAGTCGGGGAGCGTGGCCGAGGAGGCGGGGCTCCGGCGCGGCGACGTCATCATCGAGGTGAACCGGCAGCCGGTCCCCGACGTGGACGCGTACAACAAGGCGATCGGCGGCGTCGAGGCGGGCAAGAGCGTCCTGCTGCTCGTCCGGCGCGGCGAGAACACCGTGTTCCTCGCGCTCAAGCCGCCGCCTGCCGGCAGCAACGAGTGAGGTGGCGCGGCCGCGTGTGCGATGTCTGATTCCGGCAGGCCCCGCCGCCGCCCGCTCTGGGTGCTGGCGGGGCTCGCCGCGCTCTCGCTGGCGGGCCTCGCCGCGCTGTTCGGCGCGGTCGAGGAGCGCCGGCTCGCGCGCGTCGTCGACGACAAGTTCGCCGGCCGGCGCTGGGACTTCCCGTCGCGCATCTACAGCGACGAGTTCCTCGTCTTCGTCGGCCTCGACGTCGAGGCGGCGGGCCTCCGCCGCCGCCTCGAGCGGCTGAGCTACCGCGCCGTCGCGGGCGCGCCTGCCGTCGGCGGCGAGGTGCGCTGGGAGCCCGGGCGCATCGAGGTGGCGCTCCGGCCGGGCGCGGAGGGGCGGCATGCGACCGAGCGCGTCGCGATGGCGGTCGAGGGCGGCCGCATCGCGCGCATGACCGACATGGACACCGGCGAGGAGATGGCGGCGGCGGCGCTCGAGCCGGAGGAGATCACCGGCATCTACGAGGGCGAGTGGCGCCAGCGGCGCGCCATCCACGTGACCGACGTCGCGCCGATGCTCGTGCGCGCGATCCTCGTGACCGAGGACGGCCGCTTCTTCGACCACCACGGCGTCGACGTGGTCGGGATCGCGCGTGCCGCGGTCGCGAATCTGCGCTCGGGTCGCGTCCGGCAGGGCGGCAGCACGCTGACCCAGCAGCTCATGAAGAACTTCTTCTTGACGACGGACCGCACGCTCGCCCGCAAGCTGCGCGAGGTCGCGATGGCGCTGGTCGCGGAGCGCCGCTACTCGAAGATGCAGATCCTCGAGGCGTACCTGAACGAGATCTACCTCGGTCAGCGCGGCGCGCGCGGCATCTTCGGCGTCGCGGAGGCGGCGCGCTTCTACTTCGGGAAGGATCCCCGCGACCTGAGCCTCGCAGAGAGCGCGCTGATCGCCGGCCTCATCCGCGCACCGAACGCATACTCGCCCTTCCAGTCGCCGGAGCGCGCGCTCGAGCGGCGGAACACCGTCCTGCGCCTCCTGGTCGAGGCCGGAGAGGTGAGCGAGGAGCAGGCCGAGGCGGCGCGCGCCGCACCGCTCGGCGTCGTCGGCGGGAGCGAGGGCGAGAACCAGGAGGCGTCCTACTTCGTCGACTACGTGAAGTCCGAGCTCGCCGGCCGCTTTCCGGCCGACGTGCTCACGACCGAAGGCCTACAGATCTACACGACCCTCGATCCGCTCCGGCAGGAGCAGGCGACGCGCGCGGTCACGGAGGGCCTCGCCCGGCTCGAGCGCGAGCATCCGCGCCTGGTGCGCCCGGACGACCGCCTGCAGGCGGCGCTGGTCGCGATCCAGCCGCACACCGGCGAGATCGAGGCACTCGTCGGCGGCCGCAGCTACCAGACGAGCCAGTTCAACCGCGCGACCCAGGCGCGTCGCCAGCCGGGGTCGGCGTTCAAGCCGATCGTGTACCTCGCCGGGCTGCTCGCGAACGGCCCGGCGCACATCACGCCCGTCACGATGCTGGAGGACTCGCCGTTCACGTGGGTCTACGAGGGCGACCGCGAGTGGAGCCCCGAGAACGACGGCGGCCGCTACCACGGGCCGGTCACGGCGCGCACCGCGCTCGAGCAGTCGCTGAACGCGGCGACGGCGCGCGTGGCGCAGAGCGTCGGCCTCTCGGCGATCGTCGCGCTCGCGCACAGCGTCGGGATCGCGAGCCCGTTGCCGGCGGTTCCGGCACTCGTCCTCGGCGCGGCCGAGGTGACGCCGCTCGAGCTCACGTCGGTGTACGCGGTGCTCGCCGCGGGCGGCACGCGCGCCGAGCCGATCGCGATCAAGCGCGTCGAGTCGCGCGACGGCGAGCCGATCGCGGGACAGGTGCCCGAGCTGAGCGCCGTCGTCCCGCCCGCAGACGCCTACGTGCTGACCCACCTCCTCGCCGGCGTGCTCGACCGCGGCACCGCGCGGAGCGCGCGGCGTGCCGGCTTCGAGCGCCCGGCCGCCGGCAAGACCGGCACGACGAACGACGCGCGCGACGCCTGGTTCGTCGGCTACACGCCGGATCTCGTTGCCGGCGTGTGGGTCGGCTTCGACCAGCGCGCGCCGATCGGCTTGACGGGCGCGCGCGCGGCGCTCCCGCTCTGGCTCGACTTCATGAAGCCCGCGACCGCTGCGATCGCGCCGCGCGAGTTTCCGCCGCCGCCCGGCGTGACCCTGGTCGCGGTCGAGCGCGAATCGGGGCGCCCGGTCGACGCCGCGGCCGGCGCCCCGTCCAACGACGTCATCGAGGAGGCCTTCCGCGACATCGATGCGCCCGCCGTGTCGGCGAGTGAGACCGTCTCGCCGCACGCGCCCGATGCGCCGGCGCCGGAGCCGGAGGCCCCGGCCGGCGATCCACCGGCGCCGCCGCGTCCCGACGCCGTGGACGAGCCGGGCGCGGGATCGCGGGTCGCCGCGCTGGCGGCGCGCGGTCGGGTTGCCGGGCTCGCGCCCGTCGGCGAAGAGTCGCGCTGAGCGATGGCACGGAGAGAAGACGGAAGAGGGCGGGCGCTCGCGGCGCTCTGCATCGCAGTCGTCGCCGCGGCGACGGCGTCCGGCACCGGCTGCGGCGCGCGCCGGCCGACCGCCCGTGAGCCGGAGGAGATCGCGACGCCGCCGCCGCGCCCGTCTCCGACCCGGAGGCCGCGCCCGAGGCCGACTCCGCGCCCGACCCCCACGTCGACCTGGCTGCCGGCTCCGAATGCGCCCGAGCAGCCGCTCGCGACCCCGCCCGGCGCCGCGTCGCCCGGCGCCTATCCGGCGGGCGGCCGGGACGTGACGCGCGAGCCGTTCACGCGCGCGATCGACGCCCGCACTCCCGAGCCGACCGCGCGCGCGCTCGAGGCGGCCGACCGGGCGCGGGTCGAGCTCGAGAGCGGCACGACGGGACGCGCGATCGACCTCGCGGACGAGGCGCTCCGCATCTCGCCGAACGCGGTTCCCGCGTGGGTCGTGCGCGCGCGGGCGCTTCTCGCGGAGGGATCGCCCGGGCTCGCGCGCTCGGACCTCGACCACGCGGCGACTCTCTCGCCCGATCCGGCCTGGATGGCCGAGATCGTCGCGCTCCAGGGCGCGACGCTCGAGGCCGAAGGCAAGAACGAAGCGGCGCTCGCCGCCTATCGCCGCGCGGTCGTCATCTTCCCCGCGAACCGCACCGCGCGCGACGGCCTCCGCCGCCTCTCGAGCCCGTGATCGTCCTCGGCATCGAAACCTCGTGCGACGACACGGCCGCAGCCGTCCTCGACGCCGGCCGCGAGCTCGCGAGCGTCGTCGCCTCGCAGGACGACGTCCACGCGCCCTACGGCGGCGTCGTGCCCGAGCTCGCGGCGCGGAACCACATCGCGCACGTCGTCCCGGTGATCGAGCGCGCGCTCGCGCAGGCCGGCATGAGGCTCGACGACGTCGAGGGCGTCGCCGCGACCCGCGGTCCGGGTCTGGTCGGCTCGCTCCTCGTCGGGCTCTCGACCGGAAAGGCGATCGCGCGCCGGCGGAAGCTGCCGTTCGTCGGCGTGCACCACATCGAGGGGCACCTCCTCTCGATCGAGCTGGATGCTCCGGTCGAGCGACCCTTCCTCGGCCTCGTCGTCTCGGGCGGCCACTCGGCGCTCTACTGGGCGCGCGAGGACGGGAGCTACGCCGTCCTCGGCGAGACGCGAGACGATGCCGCGGGGGAGGCCTTCGACAAGGCGGCGAAGCTCCTCGGGCTCGGCTACCCCGGCGGGCGCGCGATCGAGCGCCTCGCGCGCGAGGGCGACCCGGACGCCGTCCCGCTGCCGCGCCCGCGCGTGCGCGGCGCCGCTCTCGACCTGAGCTTCAGCGGCCTCAAGACCGCGCTCTGGCAGAAGCTCGAACGCGAGGACGCGCCGCCCGCGGCCGATCTCGCCGCGTCCTTCCAGCGCGCGATCGTCGACCTTCTCGCCGACGTCACCCGCCGCGCGATCCGCGGCACCGGCACGACGCGTCTTGTCGTGACGGGCGGCGTCTCCGCGAACGGCGCTCTGCGCGACCGCATGGCCGAGGTCGCGGCGGACGAGGGCGCGGCGCTGCTCGTGCCGCCCTTGAAGCGGTGTACCGACAACGCCGCGATGATCGCGTACGCCGGCTGGCGGCGCCTCGCGCGAGGAGAGCGCGATCCCTGGACGCTCAACGCCGAGCCCGACCTGCCGCTCGGCCCGCGGATCGCGATCGAGACCGTCGGTGGGTGAGCGCGGCGCGCGCCGTCGCGCCCTCGGCCAGCACTTCCTGGTCGATCGCGGCGTCGCGGAGCGGACGGTCGCGCTCGCCGGCCTCGCGCCCGGGACGCGCGTCCTCGAGATTGGCCCGGGGCGCGGTGCGCTCACCGACGCGCTGCTCGCGGCCGGCCTCGACGTGACCGCGGTCGAGATCGACCCGGAGCTCGCCGCGCGCCTCGCCGCGCGCGGCGATCCGCGCTTGACGGTCATCGAGGGCGACTTCCTCCGGCTCGACCTCGCGTGCCTCCCCGCGGCCCCGCTGCCGGTCGTCGCGAACCTGCCGTACTCGACCGGCACCGCGATCGTCGCGCGGCTGCTGGAGAGCCCCGAGCGCTTTCCGCGGCTCGTCGTCATGCTGCAGAAGGAGGTGGCGGATCGCCTGTGCGCGCAGCCCGGCTCGCACGCCTACGGGAGCACGACCGTGCTCACCGCCCTGCACGCGCGCGCCGAGCGCGCGTTCGTCGTCCCGCCGGGCGCGTTCGCGCCGCCTCCGCGCGTGGACTCCGCGGTCGTGCGCCTCTCGGTGGAGGCGACGCCGCGCGCCGACGTCGGCGATCCCGCGCTCTTCCGGCGCGTCGTGCGGGGCGCGTTCGCGCAGCGCCGGAAGACGCTCCGGAACGCGCTCCGCGCGGCCTTCGGCGAGAAGCGCGCTCGCGCGTGGCTCGACCGCGCCGGGATCGACGGCGGACGGCGCGCCGAAACGCTCTCTCTCGCCGAGTTCGCCGGCCTCGCTCGCACCGCGGGTGCCGATGCGAGCCCGGACGCGGCGGCGGGCGCCGCGAGCGCGGCGCCCGCGCGCTGAGCCCCGGACGCACCGCATGCCGGAGCTGCCCGAGGTCGAGACCGTGCGGCGCACGATCGCGCCGCACGTCGTCGGACGGCGAATCCTGCGCGTCGACGTGCGCGAGCGCCGCCTGCGACGGCCTATCGCGCGCGACTTCGCCGCGCGTCTCGCCGGCCGGCGGATCGCGGCGGTGGAGCGCCGCGGCAAGTACCTGCTGCTCGACGTCGGCGACGGCCTACGATGGATCGTCCACCTGGGGATGAGCGGGCGCTTCTGCGTCGGCGAGCCGCCCGCCGGGATGCCCCACGTGCACGTCGTCGTCGCCCTCGACGGCGGCCGGCAGCTCTACTTCCGCGACCCGCGCCGCTTCGGGCTCATGCTTCTGTCGGACGACGAGCGCGCCCTCGGACCCATCGGCGTCGAGCCGCTCGACGCCGCGTTCACGGGCGAGCGCCTCTTCGCCGCGACGCGCCGGCGCCCGCGCACCACCATGAAGTCGCTTCTGATGGACCAGCGCGAGGTCGCCGGCCTCGGCAACATCTACGTCAACGAGGCCCTCTACCTCGCCGGCGTCCGGCCGAGCCGGCGCGCCGGGCGCTTGACGCGAGCCGAGGCGGAGCAGGTCGCCGCCGGTGTGCAATCCGTGCTCGCGCGCGCGATCGAGAGCCGCGGATCGTCACTTCTCGACTACCGCGACGCCGACGGCAACGAGGGCGAGTTCCAGCGGTCGCTCGGCGTGTACGAGCGGGAAGGCCAGGCGTGCCGGCGCTGCGGCGCGACCATCCGGCGCCTCGTGATCGTCGGACGCTCGAGCTTCTACTGTCCGGCTTGCCAGCGCTGAGCGTCGCGCGTCGGCACCCTTCCGATCAGCGCAGCGCGGGACGGCCGGCCCAGGCCGCGAGGCCGTCGCCGAGGAGCTGGACGCCGAGAACGGTGATGCCGATCGCCGCCGCGGGAGCGACCGCGAGGTGGGGCGCGACGACGAGGAGCGCGCGTCCCTCGGCCAGCATCGCGCCCCAGCTCGGCGTCGGCGGCGGAGCGCCGAGGCCGAGGAACGAGAGGCTCGCTTCCGCCACGATCGCGCCGCTCACGCCGAACGCAGCCTGCACCGCGAGCGCGGGCAGCGCCTTCGGCAGCAGGTGGCGGACCGCGATCCGGACGCGCGACGCGCCGAGCGCCTCCGCCGCGCGCGCGTCGTCGCGGCTCGCCGCTCCCCGCACCTCGGCGCGCACGAGGCGCGCGTAGACCGGCCAGCCCATGACCGCGAGCGCGATCGCGACGTTCCGCGCGCTCGGCCCGAGGACGGCCGCGAGCGCGATCGCGAGGAGGAGCCCGGGGAACGCCAGGAAGACGTCGGTCGCGCGCGCGATCGCCTCGTCGAGGAGGCCGCCCGCCGCGCCGGCCGTCGCGCCCAGCACCACGCCCATCGCGAGCGCGGCGGCGGTGGCCGCGGCTCCGACCGCGAGCGAGAGGCGGGCGCCGTGGACGAGGCGCGCGAGCACGTCGCGTCCGAGCGCGTCGGTTCCGAGCGGGTGCTCGTGCGACGGCCCGCGCAGCGCGGCCGCGAGGTCCTGCCGGAGCGGGGGAGCCGGCGACAGGACCGGCGCGAGCGCCGCCGCGGCCGCGATGGCCGCGACCAGAGCGAGCCCGCACGCGGCGCGCCGCCGACCCGGCGCCGATCTTCGCGCGGCTCTCACCGCGCCGCGCGGAGGCGCGGGTCGACCCACGCCTGGAGCAGGTCGGCGACGAGGCTCACGCCGACGAAGGTGAGCGCGATCGCGAGCGCGCACCCCTGCACGACCGGGTAGTCGCGCGCGCCGATCGCCTGCACGAGGAGGCGCCCGATGCCGGGCCACGCGAAGACCGTCTCGGTCACGACCGCTCCGGCGAGCAGCCCGCCGATCTGGACCGCCAGGACCGCGATCGCCGGGGTCGCGGCGTTCCGCAGCCCGTGCCCGGCGACGAGCCGGACGCGCGACGCCCCGCGGGCGCGCGCCGCGCGCGCGAAATCGCGCGAGAGCGCTGCCGCGAGCGCCGCCCGGAGCTGGCGCGCGAGCACCGCGGCCATCCCGAGCCCGAGCGTCAGCGCGGGGAGGACGACGCTCGCCGGCCCCGAGCGGCCGGCGACCGGAAACCACGGCACCTCGACCGCGAACGCGAGCAGGAGCAGCGGCCCGAGCGCGAACGTCGGCATCGCGGCCGCGAACGTCGCGAAAGCCAGCGACGCGCGATCGGCGCGTCCGCCCGGCCGAGCGGCGGCGGCGATCCCGATCGGCACGCCGATCGCGAGCGCGGCTGCGAGCGCCGCGGCCGCGAGCTCGAGGGTCGCGGGGTAGCGCGCAGCGAGCAGGGATGCGACCGGATCGCCGGTCGCGATCGACCGTCCGAGGTCGCCGCGCGCGAGGCCGGCCGCGCGCGCCGCGAGCTCGCTCCACGCCGGCCGATCCAGCCCGAGCGCGCTCCGGAGCTCGGCGCGGTCGGCAGCGGTCGCGCGCTCGCCGAGCATCGCGTCCACCGGATCGCCCGGGATCGCGCGCAGGAGCGCGATGACGAGGGTCAGGACACCGACGGCGGTCGCGAGCGCGAGCCCGCCCCGCCGGAGCACGAGCCGCGCCACGTCAGCTCGGCCGCGCGGGCGCCGGCGGCTCTCGCCACCACGCGCGCGCGAGGCCGCGCAGGTCGCCGGTCGCGACCGGCGCGAATCCGGCGAGGCGCGGCGTCTTCACGACGACGTTGTCCGTCCACCAGAGGGGAACGTACGGCAGGTCGCGCGCCACCTCGTCGGCGAGCGAGCGGTAGACCCGCCCGCGCGCGTCGGCGTCCGCATTCCGCCGGCCATCCGCGGCGAGCTCGTCGACGAGCGCGTTCGCGTAGCCGCCGCGGTTGTTGCCGCGCGGCGGGGCCATGTCCGAGCGGAGCCAGCCGAAGTAGAGATCCGGGTCCTGCACGCCGACCCAGGCGAGCGACACGAGCTCGAAGCGACCGCGCCGCACGTCGCCGAACATCGCACCCCACTCGAGCGGCCGGAGATCGACCGCGATGCCGACGTCGGAGAGGAAGCCGGCGATCGCCTCCGCGATCCGGCGCCGGAGCTCGACGGTCGACGTCTTCACCTCGAGCCGGAGCGGTAGCGCCCCGGCCTCGGCGAGGAGCGCGCGGGCGCGCGCCGGGTCGTACGCCGGCCGGGCGACGCCGGCGTGCGCCCAGTGCCCCGGGGGGAACAGCTCCGACGCCGGTCGCGCCAGGCCGTCGAGCAGGTGGGCGACGATCGCGTCCGCGTCGATCGCGTGCGCGATCGCGCGCCGGACGCGCGGGTCGGCGAGGGCCGGGACGCGGAGGTTGAAGCCGAGGTACTGGAAGGTCGTGCCGGGCGCCTTCACCACCTCGAGGCCCCGCGACGCGAGCCACGGGACCAGCTCCGGCTCGACCGCATTCTGCACCAGGTGAATCGTGCCGCGCGCGAGGCCGAGCGCGCGCGCGGTCCCGTCCGGCGATGCGCGGAAGACGATCCCGGGGAGCCGCGGCGGCGGGTCGGCGGTCGGGGCGGCAGCGAGCGCGACCGCGTCGACGTCGCGTCCGGCCCATCGGAACGGGCCGCTCCCGATTGGGCACGGCGTGGTTTCGGCGCAACCCGCCGGGACGATTCCGAGCGCGGTCGTCGCGAGGAACGGCGCGAACGGCGCGCGCAGGGTGAACCGCACCGTCCGCTCGTCCTCGGCCTCGACCGAGGCGACCGCGTCGAGGGTCTCCGCGTGCGCACCCTGGAAGGCCGGCAGCGCGAGCGAGCGGTAGGTCGCGACGACGTCGGCCGCCGTCACGGGCGAGCCGTCGTGGAAGCGCGCGGAGCCGAGGTGAAATCGCCAGCCGAGCGGCCCGTCCGGCTCCCAGGCGATCGCCAGGTCGGGTGCGATGGCGCCGTCGGGCGCCGGCGCGGTGAGACCGCGATGGACGAGGGCCGAAACCTGCTCCGACACGGCATCGAGCGCGCTTCGCGGGTCGAACGACGTCGGCAACGCCTCGACGCCCACCACGAGGAAGTCGGGCGGATCCGCGTGCGCGGGCGCGCAGGCCGACGCCAGGAGGGCGACGAGGAGGACGCCGATCGACCGCGCCGGATGGCCCCCGAAGCGCGCCAAGCGTTGACCTGGATTGAGGAATCCTGATACCTCTGCGCCCGTTGGCCTCAACTTGCTCTCCGGCGAGGTCGATGGACCGCATAGATGGTGTGGACGCGGTCCGTGGAGGATGCAGAACAGGCCGGGCGTCGTCTTGGCCTGGGCGGCGCCGGTCGGGTGGGGAGATGCGGATGAATCCAGGCACCATTTCTTCGGGGAAAGCGGCCGCGTGCCTCCGCATGCGCGCCGTCCTGTCGGCGGCTCTCGCGATCGCCGCGCTTTCGACCTTCCAGACGTCGCCGTCGGCGCTCGCCGCGTCCGACGACTTCCCGCGGCCCGCGAAGCTCGCGCCCGCGATCGAGTTCTGGAAGCGGATCTTCGCGACCTACTCCGAGCACCAGGTCGTGGTGCACGATGACTGGTACCTCGGCAAGGTCTACGAGGTCATCGACTTCCGGCCCTGGTACGCCGACGGCGAGCCCGAGACCGCGGAGCTCGCGATCCTCCGCCGCGCCAAGATCGACGAGACCAAGGAGCGCGTCCGCGCGACGCTTCTGCGCCTGCACGCGCTCGGTCCGGATCCCGACCCGTCGCAGCTGTCGGACGAGGAGCGGAAGGTCGCGGCGCTCTTCCGCGACGTGCGGGACCCCGACAAGTACCTGGCGGCGACCGAGCGCATCCGCACGCAGTCCGGCCTGCGCGAGCGCTTCGGGCGCGGCATCGCGCAGCAGGAGCGCTACCTCGATCGCATGGAATCGATCCTCGTCCGCCACGGCCTGCCGCGCGAGCTCGCGCGCCTGCCGCTCGTGGAGTCCTGCTTCGACATCGACGCCTACTCCAAGGTGGGCGCGGCCGGCGTTTGGCAGTTCATGCCCGACACCGGGCGCCAGTACATGCGGGTGAGCGGCGACGTCGACGAGCGCCGCGACCCCATCCGCGCGACCGACGCGGCCGCAGAGCACCTGAGCAACGACTACGAGGCGCTCGGCACGTGGCCGCTCGCGATCACGGCCTACAACCACGGGCGCGGCGGCGTCGCCAAGGGCGTGCGCGAGACCGGGACGACCGACATCGGCGAGCTCGCGACCCGCTATCGCGGGAAGGCCTTCGGGTTCGCGTCGCGGAACTTCTACGCCGAGTTCGTCGCCGCGGTGGAGGTCGCCCGGGACGCCGACGAGCACTTCGGCGACCTGCCGAAGGTACCGCCGATGAACGCGGTCGAGATCGAGCTCGAGCGCCCGATCCACCTGGCCGCCGCGGCGCGCCGGATCGGCTGCGACACGGACGACCTCGCGCTCCTGAACCCGGCGCTCATGTCGCCGATCACTCGCGGCCGTGCGATGGTGCCGCGCGGCTACGTCCTGCGCGTTCCCGCGTCGGCGGGATCGTCGTCGCACCAGGTGGCGATCGCGCTCGCCGGCGTCGAGCCGGACGAGACACAGCTCGCGTCGGCCCGGCCGATGGTGCGGAGCGCCCGCGTCGTGCGGATCGCGTCGAGCCGGTCGTCGTCGGGGTCGGCGCGGAAGGCCGCCGCGCGCGGCGTGCGCGTGACGACCGTCGCCAGCCGATCGAACGGAAAGGGGTCTTCCGGGAAGGCGACCGTGGTCGCCTCCGCGAAGCAGCCCGCCCAGGCGCCGGTCGTACACAAGGTCACCGCCGGGCAGACGCTGGCCGACATCGCCCGTCGCTACGGGACGACGGTCGCTCTCCTCCAGGGCGTGAACAACCTGCACCGGTCGCGAACGCTTCAGCCGGGGCAGCGCCTCCGCATCCCGCGCGGCGACACCTGAAGACGGGCGCCGGCGGCGGGCGCGCTCGCTCGCCGTCGCTTGCGGTACCCGGTGGCCTCGCCGAGGGGCGGGGCGCGACCTCGCCTGGTGGTCGGGGCGTCGCTATACTGTCGCGGGCGCGCGCCGCGCGCCTGCGAGCCATGCGCCATCTGCCGGTCTTTCTCGACGTCGCCGACCGCCCCTGCCTGGTCGTGGGCGGCGGCGCGGTCGCCGCGCGCAAGGCGGAGGCGCTCCTCCGCGCCGGGGCGCGCGTGACCCTCGTCGCGCCCCTCGTCGGGCCCGAGGTCGAGTCGCTGGCGCGAGCGGACGGCCGCTTGACGCTCCACCGCCGCCCGTACGAGGTGGCCGACATGGCGGGATGCTGGCTCGCCTACGCCGCGACCGACGACCCGGCGGTGCAGGAGCGGGTCGCGCGCGACGCCGAGCGCGAGCGCGTGTGGCTGAACGCCGTCGACGAGCCCGAGCGCTGCTCCTTCGTCATGCCCGCGATCCTGGAGCGCGGTCGCGTGACCGTCGCCGTGGGAACCGGCGGCGCGAGCCCGCTCCTCGCGGCCGCGATCCGCGACGAGATGGCCCTGCACGTCGGCCCGGAGCACGCGGCGGCGGCGGACGAGCTGGCGGCGCTCCGGGCGCGCTTCGCTCCCGGGGCGGCGCGCCGCGCCGCCTTCGCGAGCATGCTCGCGGCGGGTCTCCTCGAGGCGCTCCGACGCGGCGACGCGGCGCGGGTCGCGGAGATCACACGGGAGGCGTGCGCCGAGCTCGAGGCGCGCGCGGACGGTCCCGCGGGCCTGCCGTGATGGAGCCCGCGCTTCTCCTCGCGAGCCTCGTCCTCTACCTCGTCGGTACGCTCGCCGGCGGCGCCAACGTCGCGCGCCCGGGGGAAGGGACGCGCCAGGCGACCGCGATCGCGCTCGCGCTCGGCTTCGTCGTCCAGGCGGCGGCGATCGGGGTGCGCTCGATCCCGCTCGGAACGCTCGTGATCGCGACCTTCGCCGACCAGGTCGCGCTCTTCACCTGCCTGGTGGCCGGCGTGTATTTGCTGGTCCAGTCGCGCTATCGGCTCGCGGTGCTGGGCGCGCTGGTGGGACCGATCGGATTCGTCGGTGCGCTCGTCGCGCTCGTCGACCACGGCGGCGCGCGCGATCTCCCGCCCGAGCTCCGGAGCCCGTGGCTGCCGGTGCACGTGACGCTCGCGTTCCTGGGAAATGCCGCGTTCGCGTTCGCCTGCCTCGTGAGCCTGATCTACCTCTGGCAGGAGCGAAAGCTGAAGGCCCACAGCGTCGACTTCCGCATGCGCGGGCTCCCGTCGCTCGAGACGCTCGACCAGGCGAACTTCCGGTGCCTCACCTGGGGCTTCGTGCTCCTGACGCTCAGCATCCTTTCGGGAGTGCTGTGGGCGGAGCTGTCGTTCGGGCGCCTGTGGGCGTGGGAGCCGCGGACGATCTGGTCGACGATCGTCTGGATGATCTACGCCGTGCTCGTGCACGGGCGGATCACGGTCGGCTGGGGTGGACGGCGCGCGGCCGCGCTCACGATCGTCGGCTTCGGCGTGCTGTTCGTCTCCTTCATCGGCGTGAACGCGCTGGCGCCCGGCCGCCACGCGGAGAGCTTCGGGTGAGCGGGGCGCCGGCGAGAAACGTGCGCGCTCTGCGTCCCGAGGGCCCGCGCGATCGCGAGCACGAGCTCTGGCTCGTCGGCGTGAGCCATCACACGACGCCGGTCGAGATCCGGGAGCGCCTCGCGATTCCCGAGGAGGACCTCGCGAGCGCCGCGCGCGGCCTGCTCGCGGACGCGCCGAGCGTCGTCGAGGCGCTGGTCCTGTCGACGTGCAACCGGGTCGAGATCCTGGCGGTCGCGCGCCGCGGCGGCGACGCGGGCGACGCGATCGTCCGCTTCCTCGCGCGGGAGCGCGCGGTGGCGCCGGCGACGCTCGCGGTCCACCGCTACCAGCGCCGCGGGAAGGACGCGCTGCACCACCTCTTCCGGGTCGCGTCGAGCCTCGACTCGATGATGGTCGGCGAGCCGCAGATCCTCGGGCAATTGAAGGAGCAGTACCGGATCGCGGCCGAGGCGGGGACCGCCGGCCGGCTCCTCCGCCGCTGCCTGGAGCGCTCGTTCCGCGTCGCGAAGCGGGTCCGCACGGAGACCGGCATCGCCGGCAAGGCCGTGTCCGTCAGCTCCGCGGCGGTCGACCTCGCGAAGCGCATCTTCGACGACCTCCGCGACAAGACCGCGATGGTGATCGGCGCCGGCAAGATGAGCGAGCTCGCGGCCCGCCACCTGCAGAGCCACGGCATCGCGAGCGTCATCGTGACGAACCGTTCGTTCGATCGCGCCGTCGAGCTGGCGCGCGCGTTCGGCGGCACGCCGGTCCCGTTCGAGCGCTTCCCGCAGTACCTCCACCTCGCCGACGTCGTCCTCGGCTCCGTCACCTCGACCGGTTACATCCTCGGGGCGTCGCAGCTGCACGACGTGCTGCGCGCGCGGCGGCGCCGCCCGATGTTCTTCATCGACCTCGGGATGCCGCGCAACTTCGACCCCGGCATCAACGACATCGAGAACGTCTACCTCTACAACATCGACGACCTGTCGCGCGTCGCCGACGAGCACCGGGCGGAGCGGGGGCGAGAGGCCGTGCGCGCGGAGGAGATCGTCGACGAGGAGACGGAGCGCTTCTGGCGCGCGATGTCGGGCCAGGACCTGACGCCCACGATCGTCGCGCTCCGCGGCAAGCTCGACGGCATCCGGCGGGTCGAGCTCGAGCGTGCGCTCGCCGCCTTGCGCCGGCTCGAGCCCGACGAGCGACGCGCGCTCGAGGCGATGACGAGCGCGATCGTGAACAAGATCCTGCACGTTCCGCTCTCGGTCCTGAAGGAGATCGCGCAGGGCGAGGACGGCGAGGCGGCCGCCGAGATCGCGAGCATCGTCCACCGGCTGTTCGCCCTCGATTCCGCGTCGGCGGCGGACGTCACCGACGAAGCGCCGCCGGCCGCGTCCACTCCGCGCGCTGAAGCCGGCGACGATGGCGAAGGCTGAAGCGGGGGCGCAGCCGCTCCGGCTCGGCACGCGCGGCAGTGCGCTCGCGCTCGCGCAGAGCGGCCAGATCGCGCGCCGGCTCGAGGCACTCGGCCACGCCGTCGAGCTCGTCGTCATCCGGACGACGGGCGACAAGCTCGCGAACGTGTCGCTCGCGAAGGTGGGCGGCAAGGGCTTGTTCCTGAAGGAGATCGAGGAGGCGCTCGCGGCGGGTGCCATCGACGTCGCGGTGCACTCGCTGAAGGACGTTCCGGCGGACCTCGCCCGCGGCTTCGCGATCGCGGCCGTTCCCGAGCGCGCCGACGTGCGGGACGTGATCGTCGCGCGCGCGCCGGACGCCGGTGGCGAGGCGGCCGCCGGTGGCCTCGCGGTCCTGCGCGCGCTTCCGGCGAACGCCCGCGTCGCGACCGGGAGCCTGCGGCGGCGCGCGCAGCTGCGGGCGATCCGCGCGGACCTGGACGTGCCGGGGATGCGCGGCAACGTCGACACGCGGCTCGCGAAGCTCCGCGCCGGCGCCGCCGACGCGATCGTCCTGGCGGCGGCCGGCCTCGCGCGGCTCGGGGTCGCGGTCGACGCGGCGCCTCTCGATCCCGGATCGTTCCTCCCGGCGCCCGGGCAGGGCGCGCTCGCGCTCGAGGTCCGCGCCGGCGACGCCGGCGTCGCGGCTGCCGTCGCGGCCCTCGACGACCCCGCCACGGCGAGCGCGTGCGAGGCCGAGCGCGCATTCCTGCGGGCGCTCGGCGCGAGCTGTCAGGTGCCGGTCGCGGCGTACGCGCGTGCCGGCGCGCAGGGCGAGCTGCTCGTCGACGGGCTCGTGGCGAGCCTCGACGGCGCCGAGGTCGTGCGCGAGCGCGTCGCGGGAGCGCCGGGGCGCGCGGCCGCGCTCGGGACGGAGCTCGCGGAGCGGGTCGCGGCGCGCGGCGGTCGCGACATCCTCGCGCGGGTCGTGCGCGAGATCGGCTCGCTCTGAGCGCGTGCGCCGGCGCGCGCGGCCGCATCATTCGTCAATCGAGCCGCTGCACGCGCTCGACGACGAGCACCCGGCCGCGGGCGCGCTCGTAGACGCGCCCCGTGACCGCGACGTGCTGCGCGACGAAGTCGCGCACGGCCGCGCTCGGGTCGCTCGCGGGCGTGTCCCCGGCGAGCGGGTAGAGCGTTCCGGTGTCGTCCTCCACGATCGCGAGGCTGCCGCCGCGCGCGATGCTCGCGAGCGCCGCGGCGCGGTGCGCCTCGCCGCGGCGGCCGTCCCGGAGATAGCCTTCGAGGTCGACGACCTCGCCGCGGATCTCGATTGCCCGGCCGAGCACGAGCGCGGGCGGCTCGGGGCCGGCGCTCGCGCCCGGCCGCGGGGTCGGCGCCGCTGCCGAGAGCCGCGCCAATGCGAGGATCACGAGCGCCGCGATCGCGGGCGGGCGAAGCATCGGCGCGCAGCATAGCGGCCGCGTGGCGCCCGGCAATCGCACGCGTCGCGCGTTGCGGCTCGCGCGCGCGCCGCCCGGCCGTGCGGTTGCGACGGCAGGGGGCCGGCGGTAGGTCTCGCCGCGTGGCTAGCGGGACGGTGTACCTCGTCGGCGCCGGTCCCGGCGACCCCGGGTGCCTCACGCTCCGCGGGCGGGACTGCCTCGGGCGCGCCGACGTCGTCGTCTACGACTACCTCGCGAACCCCGAGCTCCTGCGCCACGCGCCTGCGCGCGCCGAGCGCGTCTTCGCGGGGAAGCACGGGCGCGGCCCTCGCCTCCTCGAGCAGGACGAGATCAACCGCCTGCTCGTCGAGCGCGCCCGCGCGGGGCAGACCGTGGTCCGCCTGAAGGGCGGAGATCCGATGGTGTTCGGGCGCGGCGGGGAGGAGGCGGAGGCGCTCGTCGCCGCCGGAGTGCCGTTCGAGGTCGTCCCGGGCGTCACGGCGGCGCTCGCCGTGCCCGCGTTCGCGGGGATCCCGGTCACGCATCGCGACTGGGTCTCGGGCGTGACGGTCGTGACCGGGCACGAGGCGGAGCACGAGAGCCGCGTGCGCTGGGACCGCATCGCGACCGCCGGCAACACGATCGTGCTGATGATGGGCGTGACCCAGATCCGGCCCAACCTGGAGGGCCTTCTCGCGGCGGGCCTGCCGCCGGACACGCCGGGCGCCGCCGTGCGCTGGGGCGGTACGCCTCGGCAGCAGGTCGTCACCGCGGCGGCGAGCGATCTCGCCCGCAGCGTCGAGAGCGCCGGCCTCCGGCCGCCCGTGACGATCGTCCTCGGACCGACGGTCCGCCTGCACGACCGCCTCGACTGGTTCGCGCGCCGGCCGCTCTTCGGCCGCCGCATCGTGGTGACGCGCGCGCGCGCCCAGGCGAGCCGCTTCGCCGCGCTCCTCGCCGAGCGCGGCGCCGAAGTCGTCGAGTGCCCCGCGATCGAGATCGCGCCGCCCGATTCGTACGACGCGCTCGACCGCGCGATCGACCGCCTGGATGGCTACGACTGGGTCCTCTTCACGAGCGTGAACGGCGTCGACCGCTTCTTCGATCGCCTCGACGAGCGCGGCGTGGACGTCCGCGCGCTGCATCGGGCGCGCATCGCGGCGATCGGTCCGGAGACGGCGCGGTCGCTCTCCCGCCTGCACCTCCGGAGCGCCGTCGTGCCCGACGACTTCCGCGCGGAAGGATTGATCGCCGCCCTGTCCGCCGAGTCGCTCGCGGGCGCGCGCGTCCTCCTGCCGCGCGCGGCGGGCGCCCGCGAGATCCTGCCGCGCGAGCTCGAGCGACTGGGCGCGGAGGTCGAGGAGGTCGTCACGTACCGGAGCGTCCGCCCGCCGGAGAGCGCCGCGATCCTGCACGACGCGCTCGCGGCCGGGCCGGTCGACGCGGTCGCGTTCACGAGCTCGAGCACGGTGCGCGGCTTCCTCGCGCTGCTCGCTGAGGTCGATCCCTCGCACCAGCGGCTCGACCTCGCGCGCGTCGCGGTCGCCTGCATCGGCCCGGTCACGGCGGACACGGCGCGGGAAGCGGGTCTCTCCGTCGCGATCGTCGCCGAGAGCTACACGGTGCCGGCGCTCGCGACCGCGATCGAGCGCCATTTCGCGGACGCGGCGGACGCCGCTCGCAATCCGGCGAGCGCCGGCAGCGGAGACGTCGCATGACGACCGGCTCGTTCCCGACGGTGCGTCCGCGTCGCCTCCGCGGCTCCGCGCGCCTGCGCGAGCTCGTGCGCGAGACGCGCATCGATCCCGCGCAGCTCGTTCTGCCACTCTTCGTCGTGCCCGGGCGGGGGAAGGCGGTCGACGTCGCGTCGATGCCGGGCGTCAAGCAGTGGTCGGTCGATCGCGTCGTCGAGGAGGCGTCGCGCGCCTTCGAGGCCGGGGTCCGCGCCGTCATCGTGTTCGGGATCCCGGAGGCGAAGGACGCCCGCGGCAGCCACGCCTGGCGCGACGACGGGATCGTGCAGCAGGCGCTCGGCGCGATCGCGCGCGACGTGCCGGGTCTCGTCCGGATCACCGACGTCTGCCTGTGCGAGTACACCGACCACGGCCACTGCGGCATGGTCGAGGACGGCGACGTCGCGAACGACCCCACGCTCGAGCTCCTCGCGCGCGAGGCGGTCTCGCACGCCCGCGCGGGAGCGGACGTCGTCGCGCCGTCCGACATGATGGACGGCCGCGTGGGCGCCATCCGGCGCGCCCTGGACGACGCCGGCTTCGCCGGCGTTCCGATCCTGTCCTATGCCGTCAAGTACGCGTCCGGCCTCTATGGCCCGTTCCGGGACGCGGCCGAGTCCACGCCGCAGTTCGGCGATCGTCGCAGCTACCAGATGGACCCGGCGAACGGCCGCGAGGCGCTGCGCGAGCTCGCGCTCGACCTCGCGGAGGGCGCCGACATGGTCATGGTGAAGCCGGCGGGGACGAACCTGGACGTCATCGCCGCGGTTCGCGCCGCCTGCAGCGTGCCGGTCGCGGCCTACCAGGTGAGCGGCGAGTACGCGATGATCAAGGCGGCCGCGGCCAACGGCTGGATCGACGAGGCCCGCGTCGTCGACGAGACGCTCCTCGCGATCCGACGAGCCGGTGCTGATTTGATCTTGACGTACTTCGCGATCGACGCGGCGGCGCGATGGCGGTGAACGGAGCTCGGCCGCAGCCGCACTGCGCGGCCGGCCGCGCGGAGGTGGCGCGATGTCGCTGACCGGACGTGTGACCCACATCGGAGTGTGCGTGTCGGACCTCGAGCGCGCGCTCCGGTTCTGGACCGCCCTCGGGTTCGAACGCTCGGTCGGGTACCCCGAGGGCCACCACGAGGGCCCCGTTCTCGACTCCCTGCTGCGCTTGTCCGGCGCGGCGCTCGACAACGTGTTCATCGAGCGCGACGGCTTTCGCCTGGAGCTCCTCGTCTTCGGGTCGCCGCGCTCCGCGCCGGTCGCGCGCGACATGAGCCACCTCGGGTTCACGCACATCTCGATCCGCGTTCCGGACATCGAGCGCGCGGCCGAGGCGGTCGCGGCGGCGGGCGGGACGGTCCTGCCTGACACGCTGATCGAGGTCGGCGGGAGGAAGGTCGCGATCTTCCTCCGCGACCCCGACGGCCTTCCGATCGAGCTGACCCTCGGGTCCTAGAGCCGCCGCGGCGACCGCTTGGAGGCCAGTCGCCGCGTCCCCACGAGCTCGGAGACGAAGGGCTTGAGGCTCGGAAGCCGGCTGTGATCTATAGCGAGCGGGCTCGCTCGGTATCGGAATGACCTCCACGGACGGTCCACGCGCGCCGGAAGCCTCGGACCGCGGATCGCGCGACGCCCGCGCGGTCGCGCGCCCGTTCGTCGGGCGCGAGCGCGAGATGGACATCGCGGCCGCGACGCTGCGGCGCGCGGCGGCGGGGCAGGGCGCGATCGTCCTCGTGGCCGGCGAGGCCGGCATCGGGAAGAGCCGGATGGCCCACGAGGTGGCCGCGCTCGCCCCGGGACACGGCATGCGGGTGCTCCTCGGCCGCTGCTACGAGGGCCCCGGCGCTCCCGCGTTCTGGCCGTGGGTGCAGATCCTGCGCGCCTACGCCGGCCTCCGGGAGCCCGCGACGTTCGGCGACGATCTCGGCACGGCGGCGTCCGACGTGGCCCGGATGACGCCCGAGATCCGCGAGTTCCTGCCGGACCTTTCGCAGGAGCGCGCCGCTCGCGGCGAGCAGGCGCGCTTCCGCATGTTCGACGCGGTCGCCCGGCTCCTGCGCCACGCCGCGAGCAGCCAGCCCCTCGTGATCGTGATCGACGATCTCCACGGCGCCGACGAGCCGTCGCTGCTCCTCCTGCGATTCCTCGCGCGCGAGATGCGGGAGGCGCCGCTGCTCGTGCTCGGCACGTTCCGCGACGGCGAGCTGACGCGCGAGCACCCGCTCGCGCGCACCGTCGGCGAGCTGGCGCGCGAGGGAATCTGCGAACGGATCACGCTGCAACGGCTCCAGGAGCGCGACGTGACCCGCTACATCGAGCTCGCGGCGGGCGTCCCGCCGCCGGCGTCGCTCGTGTCGGCGATCCAGGACAACAGCGGCGGCAACCCGCTCTTCGTGACCGAGATCGTGCGGAGCCTGATCGAGACCGGCCAGCTCGACGCGGCCGTTTCCGGCTCCGCGACGAAGCTGCCTCTCCCGGACGGCGTCCGGTCCGCGGTCGCGCTCCGCATGTCGCTGGTCTCGGCGGAATGCGCCGACACGCTCACCACCGCATCGGGGTTCGGGCGCGAGTTCGCTGAAGCCGCGCTCGGGCACGCGGCCGGAGTCGGGCTGCAGGAGCTCGAGCGGATCCTGGAGGAGGCGCTCGCGGCTCACCTGGTCGAGAACGTGCCGGATCGCCCGGGTCGCTACCGCTTCGTGCACGCGCTCGTGCGCGACGCGCTCTACGAGGACATCCCGGCGCCGCGGCGGCGGCAGCTGCACCGCCGGTGCGGCGAGGCGCTCGAAGCGGTGACGGGCGACGAGCGCGACCTGCCGCTCGCGGAGCTCGCGGCCAGCTTCTTCGCCGCCGGCGACGCGCGCGCGGTCCAGTACGCGCGGCGAGCCGGCGACCGCGCGCTCGCGCTGCTCGGTTTCGAGGAGGCGGCGCAGCAGTACGACGTTGCGCTGCGCGCGCTCGAGCGCGCGCACCCGGCGGACGACGCCACGCGCTGCGATTTGCTCCTGGCGCGCGGCGAAGCGGAGAACCGAGCCGGCGACGTCGAAGCCTCGAAGGAAACGCTGCTCGCAGCCGCGGACATCGCGCGCCGGCTCGGCGATCGCGAGCGCATGTCGCGCGCGGCGCTCGCCTACGGCGTGCGCGGGGTGTGGGGCGAGGTCGGAAACGTCGACAACGTGCTCGTCGGCCTGCTCGAGGAGGCGCTGGCGACCTGGGGTCAGGAGGACCACGAGCTTCCGGCGCGGCTGTCGTCGCGGCTCGCGACCGCGCTCCTCTTCGCGGACGCCGCGGAGCAGCGGCGTGCGCTCGCGGATCGCGCGCTCGCCACGGCGCGCCGGCTCGGGGACCCGCAGGTGATCGCGGAGGCGCTCATCGCCAGCCGCGTGGTCTGGTGGGAGTACGATCGCCCCGACATGCGCCTCGCGATCGCGACCGAGGTCGTCCAGCTCGTCGACGAGGCGCGCGACCCCGAGCGCGCCTTTCAGGCGCGGCTCTGGCGGCTGTGCGACGTCATCGAGCTCGGCGACATCGGAAGCGCGGACCTCGAGCTCAGCGCGCTGCGCCGGATCGCGGATCGCCTGCGCGACGCGACCCACCTGTCGCAGGTGACCGCGATCCACAGCATGCGGAGCGCGCTCGAGGGACGGTTCCGGGAAGCGGAGGAGCTCGCGAACTCGCTCCTCGCCGCGAAGGACGCGGGTCCGGGCGTCGCGAGCATCTTCCCGCTCGTCATCTGGAACGTGCGGCGGCTCCAGGGGAAGCTCGCCGAGATCGAGGGGATGCTGCAGGGAATCATCGAGATGCTGCCGGGCGTGCCGGCTTTGCTGTCGGCCGTCTTCGCGGTCGTCATGCGCCAGCAGCAGCGCGTCGACGAGGCGCGCCACCACTACGAGCGCGCGGTCCTGAGCCTTCGCGACCTGCCGCGCGACCACAACTTCCTGATCCTCGGGAACTGCCTCGCCGACGTGTGCGCGTACCTCGGCGACGCGGTGCACGCGGATGCGATCTACGGGGCGCTCGCGCCGTGCGAGGGCCACTGCATCATCGACGCGAACGGCGTCGCCTACTTCGGATCGGTGTCGCACGCGATGGGGCTTCTCGCGCGCACCGCAGGCCGGCACGACGACGCCCGCCGGCACTTCCGGGACGCGATCGCCACGTACACGCGGATGGGAATCCGCCCCTGGCTCGCGCTCGCGCAGCACGACCTCGCGGCCCTGCTCCTCGAGCGCGGCGATCCGGCCGAGCGCGCTCACGCGGAAGACCTGCTGCAGCGCGCGTCCGCGACCGCGTACGCGCTCGAGATGACGGGGCTCGAGAGGGATCTGCAGGCGATCGGATCGGGCTCTCCGGCCGTGCCGGCTGCCGACGCCGCGGCTCGCGCGGCGCCGCCAACGCCTTCCGACGCGCCTTCGCCGCCGGAGGCGGAGACGGTGCGCGCGGAGCCGGCGGACGTCTCTCCGCGCGAGGGGGGCGGCATCCGGCGCGAGCCCGGCCTCTCGGACGACGTCGCGGCGTGGATGATCCTGTACGACGATGCGACCGCCGTCCTGCGCGACAGCCGCGGGGCGCGTCAGCTCGTCCGACTGCTCGACGCTCCCTGGACGGAATTCGAGGCGACCGAGCTCGCGCGCGGCGAGCCGGAGCCGAGGATCGAGTCGGGAACCGCGGCGAGCATCTCGTCGGACAGCGGCCTCACGGTGCGCTCCAACCTCGGCGACGCGGGCCCGACGCTCGACGAGCGCGCTCGGCGCGAGTACGGCGAGCGCCTCGCCGCCTTGCGAGCCGAGCTCGACCAGGCGCGCTCGTACCACGACCTCGCGTGGAGCGACCGCGTCCAAGCGGAGATCGAGGCGCTCACGAGCGAGCTGACCGGAGCGTTCGGGCTCGCCGGGCGCCATCGCCGCGTCGCGTCCGACCTCGAGCGCGCGCGCGTCGCGGTCACCAAGCGGCTCCGCGAGGTGATCCGGCGAGTCGAGGCGCTCCACCCGTCGCTCGGACGTCACCTCGCGGACAGCATCCGGACCGGCACGCGCTGCGGGTACTTTCCGCGCCCGGGCGCCCGTGCGATCGCGAGCGCTCGCGCGCGCGGACAGAGCGCGGCCGGCGACGACGACGACGGCTGAAGAGGAAGCTTGCCGCCGTCACGTCGGCGGGACGCCGTAGCCGCAGAGGAACGTCTCGCCCCCGAGCACGAACGTGAGGCGCCCGACCTCGACGTTGCCACCGACCTCGGACAGCGAGATCACGTCCGGCGAATCGGACGGATCGAGGTCGACGTTCCGGCAGAACGTCTTCTCCCAGGTGAACGGCACGCCGTCGAGCGTGCCGGTGCCGTCGGCGAAGAACGCGATCGTCAGGTCGCGACCGCTCCCCGCGCTGCACACCCAGGGCGTCCCGTCGCGCGTCACGGCGTCCTCCTCGAACTCGAACTGGCAGTCGCTCGAGCTGCAGCCCGCGATCGCGAGCGCGATCGCGAAGCCGCATCCGGCGACGGTCAGAATCCGAAGCGCTCGATCCACGAGGAGTCCGCGTTGCGAAGGTCGAGGCGGGCCGGCAGGCCGGACGGCGAGCGCTTGTTCTCGCCGATCCGGAACACGCCCGGACGGCGCTCGCCGTCGACCAGGAGGTCCACCGTCACCTGGTTGTAGTCGCCCGCCAGCGTGACGTCGAAGCCTTCCTCGGCGTCGCGCGTGCGGACGTCGAAGAGGAGCTTCCCGGGCCGCGGCTGGCGGATGCGGAGGTTCTCCGAGAGCGGCGTCACGTCCTCGAACGCGCCGGCGTTGCTCGTCCGGAGCTCGCCCTCCACCTTGTGCGACCGCTCGGCGTCCGCCGTGACGCGCAGCCGGAGCCGCCCGCCCTGGAACCAGAAGTAGACCGCGGTCTCGTCTCCCGAGGTGAACTGTGGTCGGCCGTGCACGATGCGGAAGGGGAGGGTGTCGCGCACCGGGTCGGCGGCCGCGGGAAATGCACGCGAGCAGAGCGTGACGGCGAGGAGCGCCGCGGCGAGCCGGGGCGTCCGGCTCACGCCTCCTCCGGACGGCTCGGAAGCTCGCAGAACTCCGCACCGGCGTCCGAAGCGCCCTCCAGCGTGAACGATCGGCTCACCGTCCAGGTGAGCCCGAAGGTGCAGAAGTACACCGCGTGGTGGCCCGACTCGCCGCCCGCGACCGCGATCAGGAACTGCTCGGGGCGTGCGGCGAGCGGGACCGTCCCGTCGCTCTCGACGTACCCGCGCATCTCGAGCTTCGGCCAGTAGCTCTTCGGCCAGCGGTCGATCGGCGTTCGCGTCCACGCGAAGAGCATGCGCTGGACGTCCTCGACCGAGAAGCCGTCGCGCGCGATCTTGTACGCGAAGTCGGGACAGAGGAGGAGCAGCATGTCACCCTTGTCCTGCGGGACGAGGACCTTGTTGTTCCCGATCCAGTCGATTCCGTGCGCGAGCACGCGGACGAGGTCCTCGCCGGCCTCCGCGAAGACGTCGGCGATGTCCTGCGTGCCGGTCGCGCAGGTCACCGTGACGACGCTGTCCGACGGCTCGAAGCCGCGCCGCACGTGGAACGGCGCCCACGGGCTCCGCTCCTCCCACTCGCCGAAGCAGAGCGACACGCGGCCCGGCTGGCCGAAGCACGATTTGGTGACCGCGCCCGGGATCGAGCCGCCGACGTTCCGCAGGACGAGGCGCAGCGCGCGGCCGATCGTCGCGTTCGCGCGCCCGTTGTGGCCGAGGCACGAGTAGCCGCACTCGATGCCCAGCGCGTGGCGCGCCGGGCCGTTGATCATGACGGCCGGGGTGGCGCAGCAGGTCGTCGTGTTGACGGCGTAGAGGTTGAACTCGGGCTGCGTCACCGCTTCCACCGCGGCGATCACCGCCGGCAGCGACTGCGGCGCGCAGCCTGCCAGGACGGCGCTCACGGCGATCTTCTCGACCGTCGCCTCGCCGCGGCGGGGCTCGACCACGCCGACGACGTGATCGGGCGGGAACGGCGTCGCATCGAGCATCGCCTGGACGCGCTCCTCCGTCGGCGGGATGACGGGCAGCCCGTCGCCCCAGCCCTGCTTCTCGACGAGCTCGAAGACGGCGAGGGGGTCGTCCGCGACCGACGTCACCTCCGACACGAGCGTGCCGCGCGCCATGCGCCGAGCATGGGCGCGGCTGCCCGACCGGTCAAGGCGCGCGCCATCGGGACGCGAGCGCCGGGATGCCAGCGCGGACGCGCTAGCGCGACGGCGCCTCCTCGGCGAGGAGCGCGACGATGTCCTCGAAGCGCGCCCGCGCGATCGCGACGATCTCATCGGCCGGTCGCGTCTCCATCGGATGTGGCAGGACGAGCGTCGGGAGATCGGCGTAGCCGCGCGCTCTCGCGGCCTGCACCGCGAGGTTCGCGAACACCTCGGTCACGACGACGACGGCCGGGACGCCGGCGTTCTCGCAGATGACGGTGTCGTGGACACTCCACGACGTGCACGACCCTCAAGTGCCGAGGCCGACCACCGCCGCGTCGACCCCGCGCGCGAACTCGGCGACCTTGTCGCTCTCGCGCTCGGGCGTCCCGATGCGCGACTCGGGGTCGAACATCACGACGTCCGCCACCCCGAGCCGGTCGTTCGCGAGCCGTCCGAGCTCGTCGGCGAAGACCTCGAACGATCGCCAGGTGTGATCGCGCCGGATGCCGAGACGCTTCCCCCGGAGGCTCGGCAGCCGGGCGGCGAGCGGCTTCGTCTCGGCGGGGCCGAGGGCGACCGGCGACAGGATCTGGATGTCCGACATCGCGACCTCCGTGGGCGCGCTGCGCGCGCCAGCAGGGGTGCCCTACTGCGCGCGAGCGGGCTCCCGCAAGGCGCCCGCGGCGATCCAGACCCGCGGCTCTCGCGGCCGGGTCGTCGGGTCGACGTTCACGAGCTGGTCGTAGGAGGCCGAGCTCGGACCGCGCTCGTGCATTCGGCATCGCAGATTTCGCGCTGGACGGTCGCGAAATCGCCCGCGGCCCCCTGTCCCCCGCCGCCGCCGTCGAGCCTTCGTCGGCGCACCCGGCGCCGAGCACGAGCGGCAGCAGGAGCACGAGCGCGGCTCAGGGCGGCTGCAGGCGCATTCGACGCGGCTTCGCCATGCGAGCTCCGGCTCAAGAGGCCCACGGCGCGCATCCGATTCCCGCCGGGACGGCCCGAGCGGGCGCGCGCGGCTCTTCTCCGGGCCGGGGCGGCCCGCCAACGGCTCGTCCACGGGCGTCCCAGCGTCGTCTGTTAGATTCGCCGGGCTGCCCTCGTCTATATGTGCCCCTCGGGCGTCGGGTTGACACCGCGGAGGGTTTTGGCCTAACGTCGCCCGTCCGAACGGGGGCGGGGGGTCGTCCTTCGGGGGGAACCGATCACGGCCCGGCGCGTCCGCTCGAGACGGCGGAAGCAAGACAGGAACGCCGGGGGGCTCCAGGCCACGCCGTGGCCGAGCACTCGGCCGGATCAGCCCGAGGAGGCGCGCATGCGAGTCCAAAGAGCTGTGGCCGTGGCACTACTTTCGCTCGCTTGGGGGTGCGGAAATGCGGCTGTGCGGCAGGGGGGCGTCGGCCATCCCGAGGTGATGTGGGCGCTTCGCCAGCCGGACGAGTCGCCGCTGGTCGCGCCCGATCCCACCGAAGATCTCGATCTCGCCGCGTCGGACGACGCGCTCGGAAACGACGCGGCCGAGCGGTTCCTGGCCGGGCAAGCCAGACTCTGGCCGACCGGCGAGCATCCGCAGGTGGTCTCGCACGCCTCCCGCCTCAAGCGCGAGATGGTCGGCCGCCTGCGGAGCGGGCTCGCCCGGAGCGGCCGCTACCTCGACATGATCGAGCGCGAGTTCCAGCGCCAGGGCGTCCCGGTCGAGCTGGCGTACCTGCCGATCATCGAGAGCAATTTCTCACACGACGCGGTGGGCGGCGGCACCGTCGGGCTCTGGCAGTTCACGGCCGGAACCGCGAAGCGCTACGGCCTCATCGTGACCCGCGACATCGACGAGCGGCGCGACCCCGAGAAGGCCTCGCGCGCCGCCGCCCGCCTCCTGCGCGACCTCTACGAGCGCTTCGAGAGCTGGGACCTTGCCATCGCCGCGTACAACGCAGGCCCGATGCCGATCGAGCGCGCGCTCGCCCGCATCCCGGGCGCGGACTTCTGGAAGCTCGCCGACCGCGGCCTCCTGCCCGGGACGACGCGAGCCTACGTTCCGAAGGTGCTCGCGACCGCGCTCATCGCGAGTCGCCCCGAGAACTACGGCCTGACCGACATCGATCGCTCGGAGCCGCTCCGCTACGACACCGTGGTCGTCCGGAAACGGCTCGACGTCGCGACGATCGCCACCCTTTGCGGCAGCAGCCGCGCGGTGGTGGCGGACCTGAACCCGTCGCTCCGGACGGGCGTCGTGCCGAGCATGCCGCAGGGTTACCCGATCCGCCTGCCACAGGGGACGAGCGAGCGCTTCCGCGTCCAGTACGCCGCCTGGCAGCGCGACGACGGCGTCGCCGCGCGCTCGGCGATCTGATCGTACCTTCGAGGAGATCCGCGCGCCTCGCGCGCGGCCGAGCGAAGCGAGCCCGCGGGGAGTGGGGCCCCGGCGGGCTTTGCCCGACGGGGCGAGGGGAGCGATCCCCTCGTGCGATGACTCGGGCCCCGGCGGGCTTTGCCCGACGGGGCGAGGGGAGACATCTCCTCGGTAGATCAGTGCAGGGTCTGGCGGCCTTCGGCGACCACGCCGAGGACGGTCACGCCCTCGTCCCGCTGGCCGACGTGATAGAGGATGAAATAGCCCTCGATCGGCAGGTAGTAGCAACCGCCGCGACCTTCCAGGACCGAGTAGCCCGACGGCAACGGATCCTGGGCCAGCGCGAGGATGGCTTCGCCGATCTCGCGGAGGGGCGCTCCGGCGATCTGCTCCATCTCCCGGTATGCGCTATAGGTCAGGTTGAGCTTCATCTTCGTCCGTCCGGATGAAGGTTCGGTTGCGGCACGCCTCCACTTGAGGCGCCGGGCGCGAGCCGCCGGCGGTCGCCGGAGAGCCCGCGCCCATGAATCCCAGAACCGATGCCCGTCGCGACCGCGCCGTGCCCGCGCGAAGCCTCGTGCGCCCCGACGTCGCGGCGCTCGCCGGCTACGTTCCGGGCGAGCAGCCGAGCGACCCCGCGGTCATCAAGCTCAACACGAACGAGAACCCGTATCCGCCGTCGCCGCGCGTCCGCGCCGCGATCGCGGACGCGTGCGAGCGCCTGCACCTGTATCCCGACCCGACGGCGCGGGCGCTGCGCGAGCGGGCCGGTGGGCTCTACGGCGTCGACCCCGACGGCATCGTCGTCGGCAACGGCTCCGACGAGCTTCTGACGCTCCTCATGCGGGCGGCCGTCGCGCCCGGCGACGCGGTCGCGTTCCCGGTGCCGACGTACTCGCTCTACGAGACGCTGGTCGCGCTCCAGGGCGGCGCCAGCGTGACGATCCCGTTCCCCGCGAGCTGGTCGCTGCCGGAGGAGCTCTTCCGGGTGAAGGCGCGGATGCTCCTCGTCTGCAACCCCAACGCGCCCTCCGGGACCACCGTCGCGACCGCGCGCCTCGCGGAGCTCGCGCAGGCGCACCCGTCGGCGATCGTGGTGCTGGACGAGGCCTACGTCGACTTCGCCGACGAGAGCGCGATCGGGCTCGCCGGGCGGCTTCCGAACGTCGTCGTCCTGCGCACGCTTTCGAAGTCGTACTCGCTCGCCGGGCTGCGCGTCGGGCTCGCCGCGACGACGCCGGAGCTCGCGGCCGAGCTCGTGAAGGTGAAGGACTCCTACAACGTCGGCCGGCTCGCGCAGGCGGGAGCCCTCGCCGCGCTCGAGGACCAGGACGCGATGCGCGAGCACGTCGCGCGGGTTCGCGCGACGCGCGACCGGCTCACGCGTGAGCTCGTCGCTCTCGGCTTCGCCGTCGTCCCCTCCCAGGCAAACTACGTCTACGCGCGCCGGCCGGGCGAGCCCTTGGGCCCCGTGGCTGCGACGTTGAAGGAGCGCGGCGTCCTCGTCCGCCATTTCGTCGCGCTGCCCGACGCGCTCCGCATCTCGGTCGGTACCGACGCCGAGATCGATCGCCTTCTCGCGGAGCTGCGCGACCTCACGTCGACGTCGCACCGCTGATCGGCCGCCGACCTGGCGCGAGCGCTGGTGCGCGGACGCCCTGAGCGCACGGACGCGCGGCCGAAGTCAGTCGGCGTCGGCGTCGCCGTCCGCGTCGAGATCGCCGCCGTCGTCGTCGTCCGCGGTCGCACCGGCCGCGGCGGGGCTGGCGCCGGGGGCGGGGGTCCCGGGTGCCGTCTCGAGGAAGTCGGCTCGGCGCTTGTCGATGCGCTGGAAGACGTAGTCGTTCAGCGTGTAGACCGTCTTCCCGCCGGCCGCGGCGACGTAGAGCTTCTTCTCCTGCCCGGTGCCGCGCTGGGCGGCGAGGATCGTCCCGAGCGCGCCGCCGTCGGCGCCGCGGACGTCGATCTTGATCGCCGGCTTGTCGAGCCCGAACTGCGACGCGTCGCCCGCCTCGCTCGCGATGTCCGCCCCCTTCAGCGTGCGGAGGTCGTCGACGAAGCGGTCGATGATCATGTCCTTCGGCTTGGCCTCGCCCGCGGCGGCCACCGTCCACTTCCCGTCCTTCTTCTCGAGCGTGTAGGAGCCGCCGTTCGCGTCGGTCACGACCACGGAGCCGACCTTGTCCTTCTCGAAGGCGAGGACGGTCTTGTCGCGGAAGTCGGACGGCTTCTTCGCGAGCGACGTGAAGAGGTAGTCCCCGACGGTGAAGATCGAGCCGCCTTCGCCGCGCTCGACGTAGATCTCCTTCTTGGCCGTATCGGTCGACGCGCCGCCGACGAGCAGCTTCTGCTCCTCCTTCTTGTCGCCCGCGACGACCGCCACGACGATCCGCGGCGGGGTGAGCCCGTACTTCGGATCGGGCGGGCTCTTGTCCTCGTCGACGAAGTCGAGCGCGCGCATGGCGCGCAGGGTCGAGAGGTAGCTGCGTACCTGGGTCGTGTCCGCCTTGGCGGCGCTCGGCTGCACGAGGACCCAGCCGTCGCCCTCCTTGCGCAGGACGACCTCGGGCTGCGTGCCCGCGCGGATGCGCAGCTCCTGGACGGCGTCGTCCTGGAAGGTGAGCACCGTCTTGTCGCGGAGGTCCTTCAGGTCCTTCTTCACGCCGGAGTGGAACGCGGCGGTCGTGAGCAGGACCGCGGGCTCGTCGTCGCGCCGGGCATAGGCGGAGTAGCCGACCGGCGTCGTCTTTCCGACCGAGACCTTCGGCGGATGCGAGCCGTCCTCGAGCGTCAGCGTGACGGTGGCCGCCGGCTTGTCGAGGCCGAAGGGGGCGAGGCTCTCCGGCTTCTCGTCGATCGTCTTCTTGAGCTCGGCGTCGGCGATCGCTCCGAGGAGGCTCTTGACGACGGTCTGGTCCGCTTCGAGATCGCGCGGGGCGACGATGCGCCAGTTGCCGTCCTTCTTCGCGAGCTCGATCCGGCTCTCCGGGTACTCGAGGACGATGCCCGAGACCTTGTCGCGGTCGATCGTCAGGAGGGTCTTCTTCTCCGACTCCTTCTCGACCGCCGGGCGCTCGACGAGCCAGAGATACGCGCCGACGGCGGCGACGAGGAGCGCCAGGACGAGGGTGCTGCGGAACCGCATCGCGAAGGTCTCGGCGCGATCGCCCTCAGAGGCTCGACCTTCTCCACCAGACCGCGAGTCCCGCGACGAGCAGGATCTCCGGGAGGACGAGCACGGAGAGGTAGAAGATGACCGTCGCCTGATCCTGCGTGAAGCGCACGCGCGACGCGCGCACCGTGCGCGGGCGGATCGAGAGCAGCTCCTCCTGGCTTCCGAGCCAGCCGACCGAGTTGAGGAGCAGGTCGCGGTTGAAGAACTGGTTGATGTTCCGGTTGTCGCCGAGCTTGCCGGTGCCGAAGACGACCAGGCGCGCCTCGCCGTCCCCGAGCCCGAGCTCCTTCAGCTTCGCGTCGACCGCGACCGCGATCGAGATCGGCCCCTTGGTGTCCTTGCCCTCGTCGAGCTCGGCCTGACTGTCCTTGAAGAGGCGCGGGAGGTCGGTCTCCGCCCAGCTCGACTGGCTCGATTTCGCGATCGACGTCACGGTCAGGCCGGGCTTCGCGTCGCCCGGCGAGACGCTGCGCGTGAAGCGGAAGAGCGTCCGCTCCTTCAGGTCCTTCGTGATGGGATGCGCGCCGTACGTGCTCACGTACTGCTCCATCACCTTCTGCGGACCGCGGAAGAGATCGACCACCTGGTCGATCACGACGTCGTCGCCGACGGCGACCCCGTACTTCGCGAGCAGCGGCTTCAGCTGCGCACCCGTGCCGGGCGACAGGAGCAGCAGGACGCGGCCGCCCTTTCCGAGGAAGTCGCCGATCGCCTTCACCTCCTCGTCGGTGAGCGGCTTCTCGGGCGCGACGAGCGCGAGGACGTTGCAGTCGTCGGGGACCTTCGCATCCTGGGCGAGGAAGACCTTCTTCACGTCGTAGTTCTCGGCCGCCAGGGCGGCCTTCGCCTCGCCGTAGCCGCCCGGGTCCTGCGTGTCGTCGATGCTCGGCTCGCCGGCGCCCTCGACGAAGCAGACGTTCTCCTTCTTCTGGCGAGTCACCTTGATGATCGCGTTGGTGAGCGACTCCTCGCTCGCCTGCGAGACCGTCGTCGCCTGGTCCTTGAACGCGACGCGCACGGTACGGTACGCGCGCACGCCGTACTTCTCGGCGAGCTCCGGCTGCTTGTCGGGATCGATGAGCTTCGTCTTCACGCGCGGCGACGCGCTCGCGAAGCTGTCGAGGATCGCCTCGATCTGGGGATCGTGGCCGCCCTCGAGGAAGGCCTGGAGCTCGACGTCGGAGTCGACCCCTTCGAGCACGCTCTTCGCCTGCGGAGCGAGGCTGAACGCACCTGCCTCGCTCAGGTCGAAGCGCTTGTTGTAGCGCGTCCCGAGCCAGTTCGCGGCGACGAGCAGCACGATGAAGAGGACCGATGACACGACCATGTTCGCGCCGTACTTCGTCGAGCGGGACGACAGGAGCTGGCCGAGGTCGCCGAAGCGGGCGGCGAGGAAGTACACGAGCAGCGCCGCACCGACGCCGAGGTGCACGAGGACGTAGAGCGAGAGCGCGCCCGTGAAGTAGAGCGCGATCCCGCCGAAGACGACCAGGATGAGACCGACGAGTCCGAGCAGCGACTGGGATCTTCGCATCGAGGAGTTCCGGCCCGGGAGCTAGCGCCAGCGAATCGACTCGACGGAGCGCTCCGTCAAGAACATCCAGCCCGCGATCATCGAGGCGAAATAGACGAGGCTCTTGGTGTCGATCACGCCGCGGATCATCTCGCTCGAGTGCTCGATCACCGAGGTGTAGCGCAGGACGGCGCCGAGGGTCTCGCCGGCGGTGTCCGCCGCCCACCCGACGACGAACAGCAGCAGCATGATCACGAGGCCGGTGACCGCCGCGATGATCTGGTTCTCGGTGAGCGACGACGCGAACATCCCGATCGCGAGGAAGGTGAGCGCGAGCAGGTAGAGCCCGAGGTAGCCGGCCAGCATGATGCCGAGCTCGGGGTTGCCGTAGAACGCGAGGATCGCCCCGTAGATCCCCGTGAGGGCCACCATGACGGTCAGGAAAACGGCCGTCCCGAGGAACTTTCCGAGCACGATCTCCCAGATCCCGACCGGCGACGTGAGCAGGAGCTCGTACGTCCCCGAGCGCTTCTCCTCGGCGAAGCTCCGCATGGTGATCATCGGGACGAGGATCACCAGCACGACGGACAGGTTGTGGAGGAGCGGCGCCAGCACGAACTCGTTCACGTTCAGGCGCTGCATGGCCTCGGCGCCGCCCTGGAAGCTCGAGTACATCGAGACGAGCAGGTTGAAGCGCGCGAGCAGGTTGAAGAAGAACCAGCCGCCGAGGAGCAAGAAGCCGGTCATGACGACGTAGGCGATCGGCGACACGAAGATCGAGCGCAGCTCGCGCCCGGCGATCGTGAGGACGTTGCGCACGCCTCAGCCTCCGTGCCCTGCGGGCGGCGGCTGATCGGGCTCGCCCGGCGGCGTGGCGTCGCGCTCGTGCGCGAGCGCGGTGTCCGCCGTGATGAAGCGCAGGAAGACCTCCTCGAGGCTGCCCTCGCGCGTCAGGTTCGCGAGCGTGTCCTCGCACGCGATCCGGCCGTCGTTGATGATGACGACCTTGTCGCACACCTGCGAGACCTCCGGCAGGATGTGCGTCGACAGGATGACCGTGCGCTCGCCCGCGAGGTCCTTGATCAGGCTCCGGATCTCGATGATCTGGCGCGGGTCGAGGCCGATCGTCGGCTCGTCGAGGACCAGGACCTCGGGCTCGTTGATGATCGCCTGCGCGAGCCCGACGCGCTGGCGATACCCCTTCGAGAGGTGCGACAGCAGCCGATCGCCGACGGCGGCGAGGCCGGTGCGAGCGATCGCGCGCTCGCGCGCGTCCGCGACCTGCGACCGCGCGACGCCCTTCAGCTTCGCGACGAACGTCAGGTAGGACCAGACCGTCATGTCGGGATAGAGCGGCGGGTTCTCGGGCAGGTATCCGATCCGGCGGCGCACCTCTGCCGACTGCGTGAAGACGTCGAAGCCCGCGACGCGCGCCGTGCCGCTCGTGGGCGGGAGGAAGCCCGTGAGCATGCGCATGGTCGTGGTTTTCCCGGCTCCGTTCGGGCCGAGGAAGCCGAGCACCTGGCCGCGCGCCACCGAGAACGAGACTCCGGCGACGGCGACCCGGTCGCCGTAGCGCTTGGTCAGGTCATGGACCTCGATCATGTTCGCGTTTCGACGAACAACCCGCGGAAAAATTCGGCGCGTTCTTAGTTTCCGCCCCGCCGCTTGTCAAGGTGAACCGCCTCGAGCGATTGCGCTCCGCCGCTCCGCGCGCGGTCGCGTCGCGAGTCGCACCGCAAGCAGAGAAACGCGACCCGCGCGCGCGTCGGCGAGCGCGCCGCGCCGCCCGCGAAATGGACTTCCCGGGGGCCCGTTGGTACTCGTTCCGGGGTGTCGGATGCCAAGACCGCCCAGCGGCTCTGCCTGGTCGACGCGAGCGGCATCCTGTACCGCGCGTTCCACGCGCTCCCGTCGCTGACGACGCGCTCCGGCCTTCCGACCGGAGCGGTCTACGGCTTCACGAGCATGCTCGTGAAGCTCTTGCGCGAGCACGATTGCAGCCACATCGCGGTCTCGTTCGACACGCCCGGCAGGACGTTCCGCGACGACGCGTACGCCGAGTACAAGGCCAATCGCGCCGAGACGCCGTCGGATCTCGTCGTCCAGATCCCGTACGTCCGCCGCATCGTCGAGGCGCTCGGGCTCCCCCGCCTCGAGGTCCCGGGCGTCGAGGCCGACGACGTCATCGGCACGCTCGCCGCGCAAGCGGTCGGGCGCGGCTTCGAGGTCGTCGTCGTCACGAGCGACAAGGACATGATGCAGCTCGTCGGGCCGCACGTGACCTTGCTCGACACGATGCACGACCGCGTGACGGGCGTCGCGGAGGTGAGGGAGCGGTTCGGCGTGACCCCGGAGCAGGTCGTCGACGTCATGGCCCTCATGGGCGACTCGATCGACAACATCCCGGGCGTGAAGGGAATCGGCGAGAAGACCGCGAGCCGGCTGATCGCGCACTTCGGATCCGTGGACGAGCTCTACCGCCGGCTCGACGAGGTCGACGGCATCGGGCTCCGCGGCGCGCAGCGCGTCCGGAGCGTGCTCGCCGCGGACGAGGCGGCGGCGCGCCAGAGCCGGTTCCTCGCGACGATCCGGACGGACGTCCCGCTCGACGTGCGGATCGACGACCTCGTGCGGGCAGCGCCCGATCCGAAGCTCCGCCGCCTCGCCGAGGAGCTGGAGTTCGCGAAGCTCCTGAAGGACTTCCTCGTCGACGATGCGCCCGTGGTCGCGCGCCCGGTCGAGACCGTGTCGCCGGACGCGTTCGACCACTGGGCGTCGCTCGGAAAGACCGCGGGTCTCGCCCTGGTGCCTCCCGCCGCCGGCGCGAACCTCGCCGGCGGGCGACCGCGCGCGGCGGGCGCGGCGATCGCGCTCGAAGGCGAGGGCCCGGTCTTCCACTGCACGCGGGTCCCCGATTGCGTGCGCGCGCTGCTCGCCGCCGGCGGCGGATCGCACGGCGCGATCTTCGTCGACGATCTGAAGACCGCCCTGCACCTCGTCGGCCTCGACGACGAGCTCGGCGCGCAGTCGGCGACGACGCTCTGCGACGTCTCGCTCGCCGCCTACGTCCTCGACCCGTCGCGCCGCGCCTACACGATCGATGCGCTCGTGAGCGACCGCCTCGGGCGATCGCTTCCCGATCCGGCGACCGCGGAACCGGCGGCGCGCGCGGCCGCGGTCGCGTCCGCGCTCCTCGAGCTCGGGCCGACGCTCCTCGGCGAGCTCGCGGCCGCAGGGCTCGAAGGTCTCTACCGCGAGGTCGAGCTGCCGCTCGCGCGCGTGCTCGCCGTCGTCGAGGCGCGCGGGCTCCTGATCGACCGCGCCGTCCTGACGCGCGCCGGCGACGAGTTCCGATGCGCCGCGGACGCGCTCGAGAGGGAGATCCACGAGCTCGCGGGCGGCCCGTTCAACATCTCGTCGCCGAACCAGCTCCGCGAGGTGCTGTTCGACAAGCTCAAGCTTCCGACGAAGGGCGTGAAGCGCGGCAAGACCGGGCTCTCGGTCGACGCGGACGTGCTGGCGAAGCTCGCGGAATCCCATCCCATCGCCGCCAAGGTGTGCGAGCACCGCGCGCTTCAGAAGCTGATCTCGACCTACGTCACGTCGCTCATCGCGCTCGTCGATGCGGACACCGGCCGGCTCCGCACGTCCATGAACCAGACGGTCGCGTCGACCGGCAGGCTCTCCTCCAGCGAGCCGAACCTCCAGAACATCCCGATCCGGACCGCGGAGGGCCGGCGAATCCGCGAGGCGTTCGTCGCGCCGCCGGACATGGTGCTGGTCGCCGGCGACTACTCGCAGATCGAGCTCCGCGTGCTCGCACACCTGACGGAGGACCCGGTCCTGCTCGCGGCCTTCCGGAGCGGCGAGGACATCCACCGCCGCACCGCGGCCGAGGTCTTCGGGGTCGCGCCGGACCAGGTCACGCCCGACATGCGTCGGCGCGCGAAGGTGATCAACTTCGGCGTCCTGTACGGGATGGGGCCGCAACGCCTCTCGCGCGAGCTGCACATCCCGCTCGCGGAAGCCGACCTCTACATCCGGCGCTATTTCGAGCGCTACGCACGGGTCCGCGCATTCGCGGACCGGGTGCTCGAGGCCGGCCGCCGCGACGGGTTCGTGACGACGATGATCGGCCGCCGGCGCTACCTGCCCGACCTCGGCTCGCGCGTTCCGAACCTCCGGCAGGCGGCGGAGCGCATGGCCTGGAACAGCCCGATCCAGGGCAGCGCGGCCGACATCATCAAGCTCGCGATGCTGCGCGTCGAGCGCGAGCTCGAGCGCTCCGCGACCGGAGCGCGCATGCTGCTCCAGGTCCACGACGAGCTGCTGCTCGAGGTCCCGGCCGCGGCGGCCGACGAAGCCGGCGACATGGTGCGACGCAGCATGGAGTCTGTCGTGGAGCTTGCGGTGCCGCTCGTGGTCGACCTGAAGCGGGGTCCCAACTGGGCGGCGATGCGGTGAATTTCCCGCCCGGGGCCTGCGTCTAGTGTCGGCAGAGCGGACAGACTGGGATCTCGTCCGGCTCGCGGGGGATGGCGATCGGGACGCCTTCCGCGAGCTCGTCGAGCGCTACCAGCGAAGGGTGCTCGCGGTCGTGATGGGAATGCTGCACGACCGGGAGGCCGCGCTCGATGTGACGCAGGAGACGTTCATCAAAGCATTCCGGTCGATCGGACGATTCAAAGGCGATGCGAGCTTCTACACCTGGATCTATCGGATCGCGGTCAACCTCGCGATCGACTACCAGCGCCGCGAGTGGCGTCGACCGATCGTCGAGAACAACCGGCCGTTCGCCGACTCGAACGAGGACGTCCTCGATCGCATCGGCGACGAGACGCCCGGCGGCGACCCTTTCCAGGCGGCCAAGGACAGCGAGCTGCGCGCTCGCGTCCGCGAGGCGATCGACGAGTTGACCCCGGATCACAAAGCCGTGATATTGCTTCGAGAACTGGAAGGTCTGTCGTATGAGGAGATCAGCCGCGTGATGCAGTGCTCCAAGGGCACCGTGATGAGCCGGCTGCATTACGCGCGCAAGAAGCTCCAGCGGCGCCTCAAGGAGTTCTCTTGAACTGCAGGGACGCCGAGCGGCTCCTCGACGCCTTCTTCGACGGCGAGCTCGACGGTCGCCTGATGCGCGACGCGGCTCTCCACGTGACGCGCTGCAAGCGCTGCGAGAGCGAGGTCGGCGATCGCGAGCGGCTGCAGGAGCTGCTGGTCGCGGCGGTCGATGACGAGGTCTCCCAGGTGGACGTCGGCCGGGTCTGGCAGGGCGTCGCTGCGGCCATCGGATCGTCCGCAGCGGACCGCGGCGCTCGCTCGCGGCGCGGAGCCGGTCGCAGGAACGGTGCCGACCACGGCTGGCTCCGCCTCGCGGCGGCGTCGTCGCGCAGCACGGGCTGGCTCATCGGGCGACGCGCTCCCGCGCGCACCGCCGACGATGGCGGCTTCGACGAGTCGCTCGATCCCGCGGGCGAGTGGCTCGCGCGCGAGGCCCCGCGCTCCGCGAGCCGATCGTGGCCGCTCGCTGCCGGCGCGGCGCTCGCCGCTTCGCTCGTCGCCGCGCTCCTCGTCGGAAGAGGCGACGCGCCGGTCGGCGATGCGCCGGTCGTGCCGCAGATCGCGTCCGCTCCCACCGCGCCGTCGCGCGCGGAGCCCGCTTCCGCCCGGATGGCGATGGCCAAGCCCGCCGCGAGCCAGGTACAGGTCGAGTCCGTCGACTACTCGGGCGGACGGTCGCTTGCGATGTGGACCGAGCCGGAGACCGACACGACGGTCATCTGGGTCGACGACGAGGACCCGACGGCGCCCAAGCCGACGAGCGCGCGATGAAGCCCGCCGCCGCCGGCTGCCGGCGGTTCTTCCGCGAGAGATCGGTCGCCGTCGCGAGCGCGGCGAGCTCCCTGGTCGCGCTGGTCGCGCTGGTGGCCGTCGTCCCGGTCGAGGCGGCCGAGCGCGTGATCGTTCAGGTCGTGACCGTGTTCGCGACCAACACCGGCGAGCACTTCGACTCGCAGCTCGCCGCGATGCGCCGGCAGCTCGACAAGCTGCCGCACTACCGGTCCTACCAGCTCATGAGCCGGCAAAGCCGCGACGTGAGCCGCGGTGATCCGGTCGACGTCGAGATCCCCGGCGGCAGGATCCTCCGCATCGTGCCGAAATCGGTCGGTGACGACCGCGTGCTGCTGAACGTCCTCCTCCGCCAGGACAGCCGCGCGGTCGTGCGGACGGACGTGACGCTCGGCCCGACCGGCACGGTCCTCGTCGGAGGGCCGCGCCACGGCGACGGCGTGCTCATCATCTGGATCGGGGCGCAGCCCGTTTCCACCGCACCCTGATCGGCTTTCGGGCTCGGCCGCACGGTCGTAAGGCCGCGATGCGGGCTGGCCGGCGGGCCGCCGGGGCGCTACCATTCCCCTCGCATGGAGCGGGGGAATGCCGGGGGGACGTTGGTCCTCGACGTCGTGGGGATCGCGTGGGACACGCTCACGCGGTCGGCGAGCCGCGCATGGGAGATGGCGGAGAGCTTCTCGCCCGAGGAGTGGCTCTCGCGCGACGGGGTCACGGCGATCGCTCGCCTGACGCGCCCGGTCGAGCCGTTCAACCAACCGGAGTTCGCCGCGCCGCTCGTCGGCCTCGCCGGCGCGATCCTCAGCCTGGTGCTGGTCGGGGTCGCCGTTTCGTCGCTGTCGACGCTGCTGGTCGCGCTCCTGGCGCTCGCGTTCCTCCTGACCCGCGTCTACGGCTTCAGCGTGCAATTCGGCTGAGCCGGCGAGGTCGAGAGCGAGTCACGCCTTGCCGGCCATCGCGGCGGCGAGGATCCGCGACGTCGACTCGCGCATGATGCGGGGATCGACGGGCCGCCCTTCGGTGAGCGCCTTTCGCACGTCCTTGCCCGAGATCGACACCGGCTTCTCGTCGGGGTGGTTCTCGGTGAGGTCGACGCGGCCGATCGAGTCGTAGTACGCCGCGAAGCCGACCTTGACGGGCTTGATCTTCAGATCGCCCGCGAGCTTCCCGAAGATCTCCTGCGCGTCGAAGTCGCCCCAGATCGCCGTCCCGTCGTGGTACGGCGCATCGGCGTGCTTGCGGCCGATGACGATGTCGGTGAAGCCGAAGTTCTGGCGGTAGATCGAGTGCATCACCGCTTCCTTCGGGCCGCCGTAGAACATCTTGATGTCCAGGCCGAGCAGGATCACGCGATCCGGGACCGCTTCGCCGCGCGGACCCCAGAGCGCGGGATCGCTGTCGCCCTCGCCGAGGCCGCGCTGGTCGATGAGCGCCTCGTAGGTCGCCATCCGGACCTCCGCGTTGACGTCGTCGCCCTTGGTCTCGCCGATGAGCGGATTCAGGCACGCGCCCGCGTTGAACCCCTGCCGGATCAGCGTCTCGAGCCCGTACACGAGCGCGTACTCGTGCGCGCGGTGGAGCGGGTTACGCGTCTGGAACGCGACCACCCGCTCCCATCCCTTCTCGCGGAGCAGCGCCCGCACCTGCGTCGGTCGCAGGACGTGCTTCCCGAAGCGCGGGTGCTTCGGCTGCGGCAGCACCTCGATCTGCCCGCCGAGGAGGTGCGTCTTGTCGGCGTCGCCCTTCAGGACCATGTCGGCGCCGGGATGGTCGGTCCGGTCCGTCTGGTAGACCGAGCGCAGGTATTTGGCCTTGTCCCACGGGAACACGTCGGTGACGTCGAGCGCCGCGACGACGTCGCGCGCGCTCGTTGCCAGCGCGACGCGATCGCCGGCGCGCAGATCGCGCGCGAGCGCCTCCGTCACCGGCAGCGAGAGCGGGATCGTCCAGGCGAAGCGCCGGCCGCCGTGCTCGATGTACGAACCGTCGAGGACGCGATGCCAGGTGGCGCCGTCCATCGGGCCCGTGAGCGGAGAAAGCCCGCCGTCGCCGAAGCGGTACACGGTCGACAGATCCGCGTCCGAGACCGGGATGCGGCGGAGCTTCGCGACCTCCGAGCGGAACGCGGGAACGCGCTCGGCGGGGACGGTGCGATCCACGGGCTGGTCGAGCCCTCCGTGGGGCGGGATGAGATCGGGCATGGAGATCTTCCTCTCGTTGGGGGCGGCCGAGGCGGGACGAAGCGGTCGCCTCGGTCTAGCGTTCGGGTTCAGCGCGAGCAACCGCGCGGGCACGCGGCGCGCGCGATCGGCACGTCGCGCCAGGCGGCGTCGCCGGGCGCGAGGCGGAGCGCGCGCGCCGCGCGATCCGGCTCGATCTCCGCGACCCACCGGCAGACGACGAGCGCCGCCATCGCGCCTGCGAGGGCGAGCGCGATGGTGTCGTACCCGGCGCCGCCGCCGCGCGGCGCCGCCTCCGGCGATCGCGCGTCGCTCGGCTCGCCGGCGACCGCGAGGCACGCGAGGCAGCCGTCGCCGCGCGGCGCGATCAAGAGGTCGACCGCGCTGCCGCCGCGCCGGATCGCGACCTCGCCGCGGCGAGGAAAGCCGAGGCCGTCGAGCACCGCCCGCGCGGACTCCGCGACGTCCGCGAGCACGACCGCGTCGTACGTCGCAGATCGGGTGGCGTCGGGCTCGATCACGCCGAGCGCGACGTCGGGCGAGCGCGTCGCGAGCTCGGCCCACGCCATCGCGTCGGGCTCGGTCGCGGCGCGCGGAGCGCGCGCGTCGCGCCGGAGGTCGATGCGACCCACGCCGGCGCCGGCGAGGTAGGTCGCGACGGTCGCGAGGGCGGGCCCGCCGCCCGCGAGCGCGCAGCGCGCGGAGAGAAGCTTCCGCTGCCCGGTTCCGCCGAGCTCCCGCAGGATGATCTGCCGGCTGTAGAGATCGACCTGCCGGTCGCGCAGGCTCACCGGATCGGCACGACCGGCGAGCCGCGGCGCGGCCTCGCCGCTTCGCGCGCGACGTCGCCAACGTGCGGCGCGCGCTCGCTCCACCCGAGCCAGAGATTCGTGCTCAGGTACTTGTCGCCGAAATCGCAGAAGATCGTGACGATGTCGCCGCGCTCCAGCGTGCGCGCGAGCTCGAGCGCGGCCCAGCACGCGGCGCCGGACGATTGGCCGACGAGCAGCCCTTCCTCGCGGCCGATCCGGTACACCATGTCGTACGCGTCCTCCGTCGGCGCCGGAATCTTCCCGTCGAGCTCCCGCTCGTGGTAGATCGCCGGCACGATGGAGCTCGCCATGTGCTTCAGACCCTCGAGGCCGTGGAACGCGTCCTCGGGCTCCACCGCGATGACCTGGACGTCCGGGTTTTTCTGCTTGAGAAACCGGCCGACGCCCATGACCGTGCCGCTCGTGCCGATCGCGGAGAGGAAGTGCGTGACGCGGCCTTCGGTCTGCTGCCAGATCTCGGGCCCGGTCGTCTCGAAGTGGGCGAGCGGGTTCGCTTCGTTCGAGTACTGATCGGGCTTGAAGTAGCGGTCGGGATCGCGAGCGATGATCTCGCGGCAGAGCAGGATCGCGCCGTCGGATCCTTGGAGCGGATCGCTCTCGATCGGCTTCGCGCCGTACGCCTCGATGATGCGCTTGCGCTCGACGCTCGCGTTGCCCGGGATGACGAGCTCGACGCGGTAGCCGAGCGCCGCGCCGATCATCGCGAGCGCGATGCCGGTGTTGCCCGACGTCGAGTCGATGATCGTCTTCCCGGGTCGGAGCGCGCCGGTGCGGAGGCCCTCCTGAATCATCCGGAGCGCCGGACGGTCCTTCACCGAGCCGCCCGGGTTGAAACCCTCGAGCTTCGCCCAGACGCGGACGTCCGGCGGAAGGTCGCGCGTGACGCCGGTGAGCCGATAGAGCGGCGTTCGGCCGACCAGATCGAGGACGCTCGCCGCGCGCAGCCCGTCGGGCCGCTCCACCCCGGCGCTCGGCCGCGAGCCAATCTTCAGCGGCCGCCCCCGGCGATCGCGGGGACGATGGAGATCTCGTCGCCGTCCTTCAGCCTGGTGTCGAGCTGCTGCAGGAATCGGATGTCGTCGCCGTTGACGTAGAGGTTCACGAAGCGGCGGACGCGCCCCTGCTCGTCGCAGATTCGCTCGCGGATCCCCGGGTACTTCTTCTCCAGGTTCTCGACGAGCGAGGCGACGGTGTCGCCGGATCCTTGGACCGACTCCGACCCGGCGGTGAACTTGCGGAGCGGCGTCGGCACCTTGACGGTCACGGGCATGTCTCGAAATCCTCCTGGTTGAGCTGCTGGCCGATATTGGCGCCCGGGGTGCCTAGACGCAAGGTTTCGTAGGACCAGGCGCGTGAACCGAGCGAGCGAAGCGAGCCCGCGGCCTCGCAGGGAGTGGACTCCCCACCGTTTGTCAATGGGCCGCAAGCGGACCGTTGCGTCGCATGGGGTCGTAGCGGGTTTGTTCCCTGAGCATCGCGCAGGCGACGCGCAGCAGCCGGTCGGC
>Ga0070741_10001146_pt1 | contig 83918 bp, 84 predicted proteins | sample Coa_R1_4_FD_66440 | JGI IMG/M metagenome (GOLD analysis project Ga0070741, IMG submission 66440) | Surface soil microbial communities from Centralia Pennsylvania, which are recovering from an underground coalmine fire - Coalmine... | ecosystem: Environmental > Terrestrial > Soil > Unclassified ... | reverse complement strand
TCGGCCCCGGCCGGAGACGGCGAGTTCCCCGGAGCTCCCCGTGGCAGCGGCCGCGGTGGACGCCGAGCCCGAGCCTGTACGCGTGCCCGCCTCGGCGGAGCCCCAGGTCGCGCTTCCGGACGCTGCCCCGCCGCCGGCCGACCTCCGACCGACGCGGACCGATCGCGTCCTCACGTCCTCTGCCTCGCCGGCCGAGACCGTCTTCGAACCTGCGCCGGAGCGGCCGGCGGACGCTCGTGGCGCGACTGCGCCGCCGCAACCGGCCGCCGGCCGAAGCCCGCAACAGCCCAGCCTGGACCTTCCGCCTGGCACGACGTCCGAGCAGGCGGCCCCGAAGCTCGCCCAGCCGGCTCTGCAGACCGAAACGGTGCCGGTCGTCGAGCCGGAGCCCGGCTTCGCGACGGCGAAGGCAGCACGCCCGCCCGCCGCGCCCGTTGCCGACCTCCGTCCGGCCGCGGCCGTCCAAGCGGCGCCCATCGACGATCCGCAGCCCGCGCGCGAGCCGGCGCCGGAGGAGCCCGCGCCGGCGACCCGCATCGGGCCGCAGCCCGGCGCCGGATCTACGCCGATGCCGCCGACGACCGAGAGCTTCGTGCCGGAGCCGCTTGCGAACCGGGCGGAGCCCGACGCCGCGCCGACGACGAGTTCGCCTTCCACCCGGCCCGGCCCGCCGGTCGTCGCCGGACCGGCTCCGGCGGAGTCCCTGCCGGAGACCGCACCGCCCGAGGTGTCGCAGACGAGTGTTGAGCCCTCGCCGCCCGCGACCCCGCCGAGCGTCGCGGAGCCCGACCGCCTGGTGGCGCCGGCCGCCCCCGAACCGGCGCGAGCAGCTCGCGCGTCGACGACGCCCGCGACCGTTCCCGCCGAGCCGGCTCCTTCGCCCAAGGCTTTCGCGACCCCGAGCGTCCAGCTGCCGGTAACCGACCGGGAATCCGAGCCGGCGGCGACGCCCGCGACCGTTCCCGCCGAGCCGGCTCCTTCGCCCAAGGCTTTCGCGACCCCGAGCGTCCAGCTGCCGGTAACCGACCGGGAATCCGAGCCGGCGGCGACGCCCGCGGCCGTTCCCGCCGAGCCGGTTCCTTCGCCCAAGGCTTTGGCGACCTCGAGCGTCCAGCTGCCGGTAACCGACCGGGAATCCGAGCCGGCGGCGACGCCCGCGATCGTTCCCGCCGAGCCGGCCCCTTCGCCAAGGGCCGTCGCGCCCGCGATCGTCCAGCTGCCCGTGGCCGACGGGGAACCCGAGCCGGCGGCCCAGCCCTCCGTGGTGCCGCTCCTCGACCCGGCACGGCAGCCTGCGGCTCCACCCGAGCCAGCCCGCGCGTCCGACGTGCCGACGCCGCTTCCCGATCTCGACACGCCCGCGCCGCCGCCGCCCGTGACCGCCGACCGCCCGGCGACGGCCCACCAGCCGCACGCGGCGCCGCCGCACGCGGGCTCGTCCCCGGCTGCGGAGCCTCCGGCACCCGCGGCCGAGCCGGCGCCGGCCGCCGTTCCGGCTTCGCGCGCCTCGGCCGAGCCGGCGCAAGCGCAGGCTCCCGACGCGGCGCAGCAACCCGACGCGCAACCCGTCGTCGGGGCCGCTCCCGCCCGGCTCGAGCGGTCCGCCGCCTCGCCCGAGCGCCCGGCGATGCACGTGCCCGGCGTGAGGCTCGAGCAGCTCGTCGAGCGCGCCCGCGCGACGCTCCACCTCGCCGCCCGGCAGGGACGGACCGAAGCGCGGATCAGCCTTCGTCCGGCCGGGCTCGGGCACGTCAACATCCGACTCTCGTACCGCGCGGGCGGCGTCACGGCCATTCTCAGCGCCGACTCGCCGGCAGCGGTCTCCGCGCTCGTCAGGTCGAGCGGCGAGCTGCGCCGCGGGCTCGAGCAGCAGGGCGTGACGATCCTCGGCCTCGACATCCAGCACTCCGCGGCGGAGGAGCGCCAGCCGCAGTCGCGTGGCGACGGGCCGTCGCCGGACCAGGCGCCGGGCGGGCCTGCATCCCTCGCGGCCGACGACGACGACAACTCGACGGAGGAGCCAGCCGCCCGGCCACGCCGCGCGCTGCTCGGCACCACCGTCGACCTCCTCGCCTGATCGAAAGGAGCTCAATGACCACATCAGCCTCGATCGATGCGCTCGGCGGCCTCAAGACGGCGGCCACCGCGTCGAGTACCGGAGTGGGATCGGTGCTCGGGAAGGACGACTTCCTGAGGCTGCTCGTCCTCGAGTTGCAACAGCAGGACCCGATGAACCCGCAGGACGAAAAGGAGTCCCTCGCCCAGATGGCTCAGTTCTCGACACTCGAACAGATCACGAATGTCTCGAACAGCATCCAGGCGCTGGCGTTCAACGAGCAGGCCACCCAGGCCGTGCAGCTCGTCGGCAGGACCGTCAAGTACACGAAGGCCGACGGGTCGACCGGCGAAGGCGCCGTCGAGCTCGTCAGCTTCGCCGACGGAAACATCAAGCTCAAGATCGGGGACGACTCGGTGCTGCCGAACGCGATCCTCGAGGTGAAGTAGATGGTCGATCCGACCGGATCCGTCCGCGGGGTCGCCGCCGCCGAGCGCGTCGGCAGCCCGGTCGCGAGGCCGACGGGGCCCGGGTTCGGCGACCTGCTCGCCGAGAAGGTCTCGGCGGGGGGAGGGGTGCGCTTCAGCGGTCATGCGCTGCAGCGCATCGAGCACCGCGGGATCGGCCTCGACGAGGCCTCGCTCGCACGGCTCCACGACGGAGTCGCCAGGCTTGCCGCCAAGGGCTGCCGGGAGTCCGTCGTGCTGGTGGACAGGACGGCGTTCGTGGTCTCCGTGCCGAGCCGCACGGTCATCACCGCCGTCGACAGCGACCACATGCGCGAACAGGTGTTCACGAACATCGACAGCGCGGTGATCGCGTAGCAGCAAGCACTTCCCGCAGGGCCCACAACCGAAAAAGGCAGAGGCTGGACCTCCTGGAGGAAGCCGACGCCCAGACTCAAGGAGGTACGCAGAGATGCTGCGTGCGATGTACACCGCGATCAGCGGTCTCAAGGCGAACCAGCTCATGCTGGACGTCACGGCGAACAACATCGCCAACGTCAACACGATCGGCTTCAAGGCCGGCCGGGCCACCTTCGAGGAGACGCTGTCGCAGAACCTTGCCGGCGGCGCCGCCCCGATCGCGAACGTCCGCGGCGGCCTCGACCCGCGCCAGATCGGCCTCGGCGTCCGCCTCGGCGGGATCGACACGATGATGTCGCAGGGCACCGTCCAGCAGACCGGCAACCCGTACGACCTGGCGGTCCAGGGTCAGGGCTGGTTCCAGGTCTCGACCGACCCGACGTCGTCGACGGCGGGGACGTTCTACACGCGTGCGGGCAACTTCACGCGTGACGCGAACGGCGACCTCGTGACGTCGGACGGCTACTACCTCGTCGGCCTCAGCGGCAGCACCGCCGGCAAGATCAACATCCCGGCCGACGCGAAATCGGTCAACATCGACCCGAACGGCGGCGTCACGATCGTCAAGGCCGACGACACGACGACGACCTTCCAGATCCAGCTCGCGACGTTCCCGAACGAGGGCGGCCTGCAGAAGATCGGCGACAACCTCTTCCAGGCCGGGGTGAACTCCGGCGCAGCCGTGCAGGGCAACCCCGGCGCGGCCGGCTTCGGATCGCTGATCCCGGGCGCGCTCGAGATGTCGAACGTCGACCTGTCCGAGCAGTTCACCGACCTGATCACCGCGCAGCGCGCGTTCCAGGCGAACAGCAAGGTGGTCACCACGTCGGACGACATCCTTCAGGAGCTCGTCAACCTGAAGCGCTAACGGTCGATGACTAGGCGGCGGCGCCCAGCCAGGGCGCCGCCGCCAAACCCCGAGGGGTCAGACCAGGAGTCGCGACGATGATCCAGCTGCATCGGTTGACACATCCGGAACAGCCCTTCTATCTCAATCCGGACAAGATCCTGACGGTCGAGTCCACTCCGGACACGGTCGTCTCGCTCGACGACGGCTCCAAGCTCGTCGTGATCGAAAGTCCCGACCAGCTCGCGAGCGAGATCCGGGACTGGCGGGCGGGCATCCTCGCTCGAGTGTCCCTCGAACGAGGGGTGCTACGGGCGGCACGGTGAAGAATCGACCGGCTGCGGTCGATTACCTGACTGCGTGACACCCGCGGCCCACGGAAGGGCCGTGTAAATCCGACGGAACGGAGCTTGTTGAAGGCGATCACGGCAATCGGCATCGGCGGGGCGCTCGCCGTGCTCATGCTCTCGGTGATGATGGAGGGTGGCAGTCCTGCCTCGCTCCTGAACATCCCGGCGTTCATGATCGTCGTCGGCGGGACGGCCGGGGCCACCATGGCTTCGACGAGCTTCGCCCAGATGAAGCTCATTCCGAAGCTCTACAAGGTCGCGATCAAGGGCTCCGTCGAGGACTTCAGGACCGCGATCTCGGACATGGTCGCGCTCGCCGAGAAGGCCCGGCGCGAGGGCCTGCTCTCGCTCGAGCGCGAGCTCCAGACGATGGACGACGAGTACACGAAGAAGGGGCTGCAGCTGATCGTCGACGGCACGGACTCGAGCCTCGTCCGCTCGATCCTGCAGTCGGAGATGGACGGCATGGCGCAGCGCCACGCGGCCAACGTCCACCTCTTCAACACGGCCGGCGGGTTCGCCCCGACGCTCGGGATCCTCGGCACCGTCCTCAGCCTGGTCCACGTGCTCGAGAACCTCTCCGCGCCCGCCACGCTCGGCCACTCGATCGCCGGCGCGTTCCTGGCGACGCTCTACGGCGTCGGCAGCGCGAACCTCATCTACCTACCGGTGGCGAACAAGCTCAGGGAGCTCTCCGAGGAGGAGATGTCGAAGCGCTACATGCTCCTCGACGCAATCCTCTCGATCCAGGCCGGCGACAACCCGCGGCTCCTGGCCGAACGGCTCGAGACGTACCTGCCTCCGACCGGCCGCGGCGCCGAGGCGCCGAAGAAGCCGGAGCCCGTCCCGACGCCGACCGAGCAGAAGGAGGCCGCATGAGCGCCCGATCGTCGCAGCGCAGGCGGCGCGGCGACCCGGGCGGCGGCCATGGCGGCGGCGGCATGGAGCGGTGGCTCCTGACCTACGCGGACATGATCACCCTGCTGATGGCGCTGTTCATCGTCATGTGGTCGATCTCGGTCGTGAACGTCGGCAAGTTCGAGGAGCTGAAGGTCTCGCTGAAGGCCGCCTTCTCCGGCAAGCTCTTCGCCCAGAGCCAGCACGTGATGAGCGGTGAGCGGTCCGTGCTGAGCTCGGGCGGCTCGCAGTCGCAGTCGAGCGACCAGACGGCCTCGTCCGAGCCCCAGCTGCCGAAGCTGCCGATCCATCGCACCCCCGTCGTGGTTCCGGACCCGGTCGACAGCCGGGACCTCGAGAACCTCCGCAAGCTGCAGCGGCAGGTCGAGCGCTATGCCCGCAAGCACGGTCTCAACGCGAGCCTGCGGACGTCGATCGATGAGCGCGGCCTCGTGATCCGCCTGCTGACCGACGACCTGCTCTTCGACACCGGTAGGGCCGAGCTCACGCCGCGCTCGCTGCCGATCCTCGGCGAGATCTCGCGCCTCGTGCGGGCGCAGAACATCCAGAACGCGATCCGCGTCGAGGGCAACACGGACAACGTCCCGATCTCGACCTTCGAGTTCCGCTCGAACTGGGAGCTCTCGACCGCCCGCGCGACCGCCGTGCTCGAGCAGTTGCTCGCCGACGGCCTCGCTCCCGCCCGTCTCTCTGCCGCCGGCTACGCGGACCAGCGACCGGTGCAGAGCAACGCGACCGCTGCAGGGCGCCAGCGGAACCGTCGCGTCGACCTCGTGATCCTGCGCCGGCGATTGGCGGCGGTTCGATGAAGAAGAAGCTGATGATTGTCCTCCCGATCGTGCTGCTCGTTGCCGGCGGCGCGTTCATGAAGCTGCACCCGCTCGGCGCGAAGACGAAGAAGCCGATCCCCAAGGTGAAGGGCGTCGTCTTCGAGCTCGGAACCGGCTTCGTCGTCAACCTCGCAGGCACCCACTACGGCAAGGTCTCGGTCGGCCTCGTCATGAAGGCGCTGCCGCCGTCCGCCGCACCCGGCGCCGCGCCCGCGCTGCCGGAGGACGCGGCCGTGCGGGCGGTCATCACCGACGAGCTGACCGGCCTGCCCGAGGCCGATCTGATCGACCGGACGCGCCGCCACCGGCTCGTGGCCCGGCTCCTGAGGGCGCTCAAGGCGCGCACGGACGAGCCGATCGAAGGCGTGCTGCTGACGGACATCGCAGTCGAGTGACGGAAAGGGGAACGATGGAGACTGCAGAGGCCACCGGGGACGTCCAGCTCGCCGAGCTGACCGAGGGGCACGCCGCCGCGGGCGGCGCCGCCGATCTCTCGGTCGTGCTCGACGTGCCGGTCGAGGTGGCAGTGGAGATCGGGCGCACGCGGATGACGATCGCCGAGGCGCTCGCGATCGCGCCCGGGTCGCTGATCCCGCTCGGCCGGACGGCCGGAGAGCCGGTCGACCTGCTCGTGAACGGCCGCTGCGTCGCGCGCGGCGAGGTCGTGGCGATCGACGAGGAGTTCGGCCTGCGCGTGACCGAGGTGCTCTCGCCGCTCGGGGGTCACCGCGGATGAGCGCCTGGTTCCGCCACGCGTGGCCGAGCCCCTGCCTGGATCATTCCGGGCTGTGGGCGGTGGGCGACTTCGCCGTTTCAGGCGGAGGCGAGCTCGGCCCGCCCGGGGCTAAAGGATCGGATTCTTCGGGAGGGGGCTCGGCCCTGTCCCGGAGAATTGCGAAGGCGCGTGAACTCGGCGAGGGGGTCCGGCTCCGGACGCGAGCTCGCGGAGGGTTTGCCCTCCGCGAGAGCCGTGAGCGGGTTTCCCCCGTGCTCAGGCGACGAGTTCGCTGGTCGCCTCGTACGCCGTCAGCGAGGCGCGCAGCTTCGAGCGGATCGCGCTCATGATCTGCGACACGCGAGACTCCGTGACACCCAGCATCCGGCCGACTTCCGCACCGGAGAGCTCGTGGACGTGAATCAGGGCGAGGACGCGCCGCTCGCGCTCGTCGAGCGCGGCGATCGCCTCGCGGAGCTTCGCGACGCGCTCGGAGGCGAGCGCCGACAGCTCCGGGCTGCCCTCGCGGTCGCCCGACTCGATCGTGTCGCCGATCTCGACCGACAGGACGTCGTCGAGCCCGCGGGCGGGTGCGTTCAGCGAGACGACCTCGGCGCGTCCGAGCTCGTCGCGAGCCGTGGCGATCTGGTCGGCCGGGAGCCCGAGCACCTTGCCGAGCTGGTCGGCGTCGGGAGTCGTTCCGTTCTTCACGTACAGCTCGTCCTGCGCGCGGTCGATCCGGCGGCCGAGCCGGCGCAGCGCGCGCGGCGCCCAGTCCTGCCGTCGCAGCTCGTCCATGATCGCGCCGCTCACCCGGGTCCACGCGTACTGCTCGAACGTGGCGCCCTGGCGGGGATCGAAGCGATCGACGGACTCGATCAGCGCGACGAGGCCGCACGAGACGAGGTCGTCGAGCTCCCAGTGAGCGGGGAGCTCACGCGCCTTGCGGGACGCGATGTAGGTCACCATCGGCGTGTACGACAGGACGAGCTGGTCGCGAGCACGCGAATCGCCGTTGCTCGTCCAGGCACGCCAAAGCTTCTCGGCCTCCTCGGCGGTCAGGCGGGTAGCCGCAGTCTTCATTGAGAACCTCCACGGGGAGCGGGGGACACAACGCATGGGGCATCGGCGCACCGCAGGAGCGGCCGGATCCCCGCGAGAAGGAGTCGTGCATCCCCGATTTGCCGTATCCGTTGTCACCCTTCAGGGGTGATCGGCTCAATTCGCTTCGGTCACGGCCGATGAGGCGGACGTGCGTCCCGGTCGTCCCCCCGGAGCTCACGTGCGTCTGCTCGCGGCTGCAACCGCGAGCCTCGTCGCCGTGCTCATGCTCACCGCCTCCGCCTCGGCGGCGGGCTTCAAGCGCGACCAGACGCCGCTGAACCTCGGTTCCGGCGGCTCCGGCACAGTCCATTCCAGCTCCGGCGGCGCGTTCGCGAGGCTCGGCCTCGGGCTCGTCCTCGTCGTCGCGCTGATCTTCGGGATCTACTGGTTCATGAAGCGCTCCGGCCGCAGCCGCGCCGGCGGCGGGAAGCTCAGGGGCGGCATCGACGTCGTCGCGACGGCGCCGCTCGGGCCGAACCGCGCGGTCCACCTGCTGCGCGTCGGCGACGAGCTCGTGCTCGTCGGGGCGGCCGAGGGCGGCGTCCGGCCGATCAAGGTCTACAGCGGCAGCGAAGCCGACGCTCTCGCCGAGGCGCTCGACCCGTCCGGCCCGCTGCGGCCCGCGCAGCCGAGCCGCAACCTGATCGACGAGCTGCGACGGAGGACCGCCAGGTGATCGCCGCCTCGCAGCTCGGAACGTCGACGCCGGTCCAGCTGCTCGTCCTGATCTCGCTGATCTCGATCCTGCCGGGCGCGCTGCTCGCGATGACCGGCTTCACGCGGATCCTGATCGTCCTCGGCTTCGTCCGGAACGCGATCGGCACCCCGCAGATCCCGCCGAACCAGATCGTCGTCGGGATCGCGTTCTTCCTCTCGCTGTTCGTGATGAGCCCGACGCTGAAGCAGGTGAACGACGCGGCGATCGCTCCGTACCGCGCCCACCACATCACGGAGAAGCAGGCGCTCGACCGGGGCCTCGAGCCGATCCGGACGTTCATGTTCAAGCAGACGCGGACGTCCGACCTCGCGCTCTTCGTCCGCCTCGCGCACGAGCGGCGGCCGAAGACGCGCGCCGACGTGCCGACCCAGGTGCTGATCCCCGCCTTCATCCTCTCGGAGCTGAAGACGGCGTTCCAGATCGGCTTCCTGATCTACCTGCCGTTCCTCGTCATCGACATGATCGTCGCGACGACCCTGACCTCGATGGGGATGATGATGCTGCCGCCTGCGCTCATCTCCCTGCCGTTCAAGATCCTGCTCTTCGTCCTCGTCGACGGCTGGCACCTGGTCGTCGAGTCCCTCATGGGTTCGTTCCACTGACGCCAGGGAGGCCGCCTGCGTGAACGCCGATACCGCCACTCATCTCGCCATGCAAGCCCTGATGCTGACGCTGAAGGTCAGCCTGCCGTTCCTCCTCGCCGGCCTGATCGTCGGGCTGGCGGTCTCGATCTTCCAGGCCGCGACGCAGATCCAGGAGATCACGCTGACGTTCATCCCGAAGTTCGTCGCGATGGGCGTCGTCCTCTTCGTCGCGGGCCCGTGGATGCTCGACCAGCTGCTCGTGTACACGCGCGACCTCTTCCTCGGGATCCCGTCTCTCGTAGGTCCGTAGTGCGTTGATGAACGGGATTCCGCTCCCGGACATCGCCGGCGAGCAGCTCGTCGCGTTCGTCCTCGTCCTCGCTCGGCTCGGCGGGATCTTCGCGCTCGCGCCGCCGTTCTCGACGCGGCTGATTCCGGCGCGCGCGAAGACGATCCTCGCGCTCGCCCTGGCGCTCGCCCTGACGCCGCTCGCCGAGCGTGGCCAGCACATCCCGCAGGACGTCACCGCCCTCGCCCCGATCCTGCTCAAGGAGATCGTGGTCGGGCTCGCGTTCGCCCTCGCGCTCGGCGCGCTCGCGGCCGCCGTGCAGGCCGGCGCGTCGGTGATCGACACGATGATCGGCTTCTCGTTCTCGAACCTCGTCGACCCGATGAGCGGCACGAACACGTCCGTCTTCGGCGAGCTCTACAGCCTGTTCGCGACGATGGTCTTCCTGCTCGTCGGCGGCGACCGCGTGCTCGTGCTCGGGCTCGCGAAGAGCTACGACCTGCTGCCGCTCGCCGCGATGCCGTCCCTCCACGCCCTCGCGGTCCTCGCGACCGACAACCTCGCCCAGATCACGCTCGTCGGGATCGAGATCGCGGCGCCCGTCGTCGCGGCGCTCGTCGTCACCGACGCCGCGTTCGCGCTCGTCGCACGCGCGGTGCCGCAGATGAACGTGATGTTCGTCGGGCTGCCGGCGAAGGTGATGGCCGGGCTCGCCGTCTCGATGGCCTCGCTGCCGTTCGTCGCCCAGTTCTACGGGGCGAACATCGAGACCAACCTGATCCGGGCGCTGCAGGCGCTCTAGGAGCCTGGCTTGGCCGACTCGGAGAAGAGCGAACGACCGACTCCGAAGCGCCGGGCCGACGCCCGGCGCGAGGGTCGGGTCGCGAAGTCGACGGAGCTCAACTCCGCGTTCGTCCTCCTGGGCGTCTTCGGGGCGTTCATCTCCTTCGGCCCGGCGATGCTCGGCCGGTTCGAGGGGATCCTCCAGACGGGGCTTGCCCGCATCTCGACGCCCGACGCCGTCGAGTTCGGCATCGGCGGGATCGCGAGCTGGGCGCTGACGTCGATCGCGCTCACGGCCGCCCCGATCGTGCTCGTCGTCGCGCTCGTCGGCATCGCCTCGAACGTGGCGCAGGTCGGCTTCAAGATCACGCCGCTCGCGCTGAAGCCGTCCTTCAAGAAGCTGAACCCGAAGAACCACCTGAAGCGGATGTTCGGGAAGAACGGGATCGTCGAGGCGCTGAAGGCGCTCCTGAAGACGGCCCTGATCGGCCTCGTCGCGACGCTCGCCGTCTGGCCGCAGATCCCCGAGCTGGCCTCGATCGTCGGTCTGCCGCCGGACGCGCTCCTCCATCGGATCGCGACGACGGTCGGCGGGATCATCGCGAAGGTCGGCGCCGCGTTCCTGCTCGTCGCCGGCGCCGACTACGCGTGGCAGCGGCGCCAGCACGAGCAGCAGCTGCGGATGACGCGCGCCGAGGCCCGCCAGGAGGCGCGGCAGCAGGACCTCGCGCCGGAGCTGAAGTCCGCGATCCGGAAACGTCAGCTCGAGAAGGCGCGCCGGCGGATGCTCGCCGAGGTGCCGACCGCCGACGTCGTCGTCGTCAACCCGACGCACTACGCGGTCGCCCTGCGCTACGACGGGTCGAAGCCGGCGCCCGAGGTCGTCGCGAAGGGCGCCGATCTGCTCGCGCTGGCGATCCGCCGCGTCGCCGAGGAGCACGGCGTCCCGATCGTCCACAACGCGCCGCTCGCTCGAGCCCTCTACAAGGAGGTCGAGCTCGGCCGGATGATCCCCGAGGAGTTCTTCGTGATGGTCGCCGAGGTACTCGCGTTCGTCTTCCGGACGGCCGGCCGGCGCATGTCGCTCAAGAGACGCGAGCGGCGGTCGATCAACCGGAGCAGAGCGATCCTCGCGTCCCCGAGTTCGCACGGAGGCTAGTTGGTGTTTAGCAGGCTGCTGAAGCACAGCGACCTGACGGCTGCCGCACTCGTCGTGCTGGTGGTCGTCATGATGGTGGTCCCGCTGCCGGCGGCGCTCGTCGACCTCGTGATCGCGGCGAACATCTCGGGGGCGCTCGCGATCCTGATCGGCTCGATGTACGTGCCGACGGCGCTCGACTTCTCGGTCTTCCCGTCCCTCCTGCTGCTGACGACGCTGCTCCGGCTGGCGATCAACGTCAGCGTCACGCGTCTCGTCCTGCTCCACGGGGCGGCCGGCTCGGTCGTGCACGCGTTCGGCACGTTCGTCGCCGGCGGCAACCTCGTCGTCGGCCTCGTCGTCTTCTTCATCCTGATCGTGATCCAGTTCGTGGTGATCACGAACGGCGCCGGCCGCGTCGCGGAGGTGAGCGCGCGCTTCACCCTCGACGCGATGCCCGGCAAGCAGATGGCGATCGACGCCGACCTGAACGCCGGCCAGATCACCGACGAGGAGGCGCGCAAGCGCCGCAAGGAGATCGGCCGCGAGGCGGACTTCTACGGCTCGATGGACGGCGCCTCGAAGTTCGTGAAGGGCGACGCGGTCGCGAGCGTCATCATCGTCCTCGTCAACCTGCTCGGCGGGATCGCGGTCGGCGTCGTCCAGCACCACATGTCGATCTCGGCGTCGCTCCACACCTTCTCGGTGCTGACGATCGGCGACGGCATCGCCGCGCAGATCCCGGCGCTCCTGATCTCGACCGCGACCGGCATCATCGTCACGCGCTCCGCCGGCGAGTCGAACCTCGGCGCCGAGCTGACGATGCAGATCCTCGGCCAGGCTCGGGCGGCCCAGATCGCCGGCGGCGTCGTCTCCTTCATCGGGCTGATCCCGGGCCTGCCGAAGCTGCCGTTCTTCATGGTCGGCGGCATGCTCTTCATGCTCGGCCGGAAGATGGGCAAGACGCAGGCGGCGGAGAAGGCGCTCGCGCTCCAGCGCGCCGAGGCGCCCGCGCCACTCCCGGCCGGCGACGCGGCCGCCGACGCGCTCGCGATCGACCCGCTCGAGCTCGTCATCGGCTTCGGGTTGATCCCGCTCGTCGACGAGCACCAGGGCGGCTCGCTGCTCGCCCGCGTCGGCGTCGTCCGCCGCCAGATCGCCGCCGAGCTCGGCATCGTCGTCCCCTCGGTCCGCATTCACGACGAGGTCTCGCTCGAGTCGCACGAGTACGCCGTCAAGGTCCGCGGCGCCGAGGTCGCGCGCGGGAAGATCGTCCCCGGCCACCGGCTGGCGATGAACCCCGGCGACGCGCTCCCCGGCCTGAACGGCATCCCGACCGTCGAGCCGGCCTTCGGCCTGCCCGCGGTCTGGATCGAGGAGGCCGCGCGCGCCGAGGCCGAGGCGCTCGGCTACACGGTCGTCGACGGCGAATCGGTCGTCGTCACGCACCTGATGGAGACCCTGCGCCGCCACGCGCACGAGCTCCTCACCCGCCAGGAGGCGAAGAAGCTCCTCGACACGCTGCGCGACGAGAACGCGGCCGCGGTCGAGGAGGTCGTCCCCGACAAGCTCGGCGTCGGCGAGGTCCAGCGCGTCCTCCAGCACCTGCTCCGCGAGGGCGTCACGATCCGCGATCTCGGGACGATCCTCGAGGCGATCGGCGATCGCGCGATCCTCACACGCGATCCGGCGCTTCTGGCCGAGGCGGCTCGGCAGGCGCTCGGCCGGACGATCACGTCGAGCTTCCTCGACGCGGAGCGGATGCTGCACGCGATCACGCTCGAGCCGACGCTCGAGCAGGAGGTCGCCGAGTCGCTCGCGCACACGCCCGAGGGCGAGGTCGTGGCGATGGATCCCGACCGCACCGACGCGCTCGTCAGCTCGCTCGGCCGCGAGGTCGAGCGAGCGACCGTCGTCGGCAGCCGCCCGGTCGTCGTCTGCTCCACGCGGATCCGCCGCCACCTGCGGCGGCTGATCGAGCAGGCCTTCCCGCAGCTCCCGGTCATCTCCTACAACGAGATCCTCCCCGGCATCCGGGTCGAGCGTCTTGGCACGATTTCGGCGTGAAGTCCTCGAAGGAGCGGAGGCTCGGATGAGCACGAACACCGAAATGCGCACGTTCAGGGGGAGCTCGCTCGAGGAGCTCGTCCCCAGGATCCGCGAGGAGCTCGGTCCCGACGCCGTGATCACCCGCAGCCGCGAGGGCGTGATCGGCGGGATCGGCGGCTTCTTCGCAAAGAAATGCGTCGAGGTCGAGGCCCGCGCGGCCGCGCCCGTCGTGCCCCGGCGGGCCGCCGCGCTGCCGGCGCGGGTGATAGCCGACGCCTACGACCTCGCCGAGCACGTCGAGGAGACCGAGCCCGCGCCGGAGGAGGGCGACGCGACCTGGCTCGCCGAGGTCCTCCTCGAGCAGGCCTCGCCCTTCGCCGGCGAGCTTGCGGACGCGCTGGAGCGCGGCGGCGCCTTCGACAGGCGGCTGGAGCCGGAGCCGGAGGCGCCGGACCCGGAGCCGGCCGTGCCGCGACCCGAGGCCGGGGTGGCCGGGCCCGAGGCGTCCGAGCCCCCCGTCTCGCAGCACGCCCCGTGCAGCGGCCGCGTCTCCAGGCCCCGGGAGTTCGGGCCCGCGCTCGAGCGGGCGGGCGTGCCCATTGCGGTCGCTGAGGAGATCCTTGCCGAGGCTCGGCGCGAACTCGCCGCCTTTGGCCCCCCCGGCGCCGCGGAGGACTACGTCCGGAGTGCACTCGGGCGACGCCTCTGTCAGGTCACCGACGGTTTCCGCAGTCCTCGTCGCGTGGCGCTCGTGGGTCCGGCCGAAGCCGGTCGCACGCGGGTCACCGCCAAGCTCTGCGCGGCCTACCGGCGCGGCGGCGCCTCGGTCTGCGCGCTCAGCCTCGAGCAGACCCGGCGGGCGCTCAAGCTGGCGAACGCGGCTGACGCGCTCGACCTGCCGATCGAGCTCGCCACCTCGCCGCAGGCGCTCGGGCTGCTCGCTCCCCAGCTCGAGGGGTACGACCTCGTCGTCGCCGACACTCCGGCCGTCTCGCCGTTCGACGCAGACGGCATCGAGCGCCTGGGCGAGCTTCTCGAGGCGTTCGAGCCGACGGAGACCCACCTCGTCCTACCGCTCGGCGCCGCCCTCGACACCGGCGGCCTGCTGGCGACGCAACTCGGGGAGCGCGTCTGGCTCCACCGGGTGCTCGTCACCGGCGTCGGCGACCTCGAGAGACCTGCGACGCCGATCGGAATCGCGCTCGCGAGCCGGCTGACGGTCTCCTACCTCGAGGGCTCGTCGTTCGGCGACGCCGGCATCCGGCCGGCCGACCCGGATACCCTGGCGCGCCTCGTCGTCCCGCTCGGTGAAGCGGCTTGAAGATCGAGCCACGCCTCGTCGCGCTCTCGAAGCATCCGCGCTCGGGCCGCGCGATCCGCCGCGCGAAGGCCCGCGGCGGCCTGATCGCGTTCTTCGTGACCGCGCTCGTCGGCTACCTGCACGGCTCGCCGTTCGGCGCGACGATGTCGCGCGCGTTGCTGGCCGGTCTCGCCGGCTACGTCGTCGTCTGGGCCGCTGCGATCGCGATCTGGCGGCACGTGCTCGCCGCCGAGGTCCGGGCGGTGCTCCGGCGCCGCTCGGCGCGCCGCGTCTCGGAGGGCCGCGACGTCCGCACCGGCAGGAAGCCTGAGGCGACGTGAGTTCGATCGAGCCGATCCGGCCGGTCGGGCCCACGAGGCCCTCGAAGCCCGCCGTCATCGACGTCCAGCGCCTGCGCCGCGACGAGGAGCCGCCGCCGGAGTGGCGCCGGCCGGGCGAGCGCGACGAGGAGGAGAAGGAGGGCGAGGACGACGGCGTCCCGCACGTCGACATCCGTGCCTGAGCAGGAGTTTTTCGTCCATTCAAGTTCGGTCAGGGGCGGCCGATAACACGAAGCAAGGCCGCCGACAAACCGGCGGTTGCCCGGCCCGCAGGGAGCGGGCCGAGGGACAAACCAAACGCCCTTCAAGGAGGAAGAGCATGTCCCTTCGGATTCAGTCCAACATCGAGGCGTTCAACGCTCATCGGAACGTCGCCAACACGTCGATGCAGCTGGCGAAGGCGATGGAGCGCCTGTCCTCGGGTTACCGGATCAACCGGGCCGGCGACGACACCGCCGGGCTGGCGATCTCGGAGAAGCTCCGCGCGCAGGTCGGCGGTCTTCAGCAGGCCCAGCAGAACGCGCAGGACGCGGTCTCGCTCGTGCAGACGGCGGAAGGCGCGCTCGGCGAGGTCCACGCGATGCTCCAGCGCGTCCGTGACCTGGCCGTCCAGTACAACAACGGCACCCTGTCCACCTCGGACAAGGCGTCGATCACCGCCGAGGTCGCTCAGCTCTGCGCTGAGATCGCCAAGGTCGGCACCAACACGAAGTTCAACGGCATCAGCCTGCTCAGCGGCGGCGCGACGATCACGTTCCAGGTCGGCGCCGACGACGGACAGACCCTGACCGTGGCCGCGGCCAAGCTCTTCGGCTCCGGCAGCACGAACCTGGTCGACTCGGCGATCTTCGCCTTCACGGGCACCAGCCTGATGGCGTCGATCGACACGGCGATCGGTAACGTCTCGACCGCGCGCGGTACCTTCGGCTCGGTCCAGAATCGCCTCGAGCACACGCTCAACAACCTGTCGGTCTTCGAGGAGAACCTCTCGGCGTCCGAGTCGCGGATCCGCGACGTCGACGTGGCGTCCGAGATGGCGACCTACACGAAGCTGAACGTGTTGCAGCAGGCTGGCGTGGCCATCCTCGCTCAGGCGAACTCCGCTCCGCAGGCGGTTCTCAGCCTCCTCCGCTAGCGGCAGCACAACAACACGGGGACGTGGACGGGCCGCCCGAGTGGGCGGCCCGTCCCATATAGATAACGGGCGAAAACCTGCGGGTTTCCCCCGTTGGCCCCTTTCCCTTTCCTGGCTTGCCGCCCGCTACGGGCGAAACGCCGCTCGGTTCGTGCGGCCTGCCGAGAACGGCGACGGGCTCGGGCCGAGCGGCGTCGGCTGGCTGCTGCCGTCGCCGCGGACGAGGAAAAGCTGGGCGCCGTTCGTCGCTGTCACGAGTTTGCCGTCCGGGCTCCACGAGGTCGGGGCGAGGTAGCCGGTCGCCAGCTTTCGAAGCCCCTGCCCGTCCAGGCCGACGACGTAGATGCCCCACGCTTGCGGGTCGCGGAAGTAGGCGGTATCGACGAAGCCGAGGAAGGCCACCAGCTTTCCGTCGGGCGAGACGGCCGGCCGGAAGGCGTCGCCGCCGACCTCGATGGTCGTGACGGTGCCGGTCGTCAGGTCGAGGCGCTTCAGGTGGTAGTCGCCCGCGTACACGAGCTGTGCGCCATCGGGCGTCCAGGAGAGCTGCCGCGGGGCGACCGACGTCGCTCCGAGGGCGCGGACGCGGCCGCCGGCGGCGTCCATCAGCATCAGCGACTGCCCGCGGACGAACGCGATCGTCCGGCCGTCCGGTGCGTAGGCGGGCGCGCGGTCGGCGCCGGAGGTCAAGCGGCGGACGGTGCCGCTCGCGGGCGAAAGGAGGTAGACACCCTGCCGGAGCGCGCCGCGGCGGACGAAGGCGATCGTCCGTCCGTCGGGCGACCAGGCGGGGTCGAGGTCGTCGAACGTGTTGCGTGTCAGGGTGCGCACGACGGTGCCGTCCAGGCGCTCCAGGGCGAGCTCGAAGTCGCCGTCCCCCGCGTGGGCGGCGTAGACGAGCCTCGGCCCGAGCAGCGAGACGCCGCTCGTCACGAGGGCCGCCGGCGCCTGCGCGCGGACGACTCGCAGCCGCCCGCTCGGCACGCTCACCAGCGCGAACGCGCCGGCGCCGGTGCGAGCGACGATCGTGCGGCCGTCGCGGGCCCAGACCGGAGCCGGCTCGGGCCAGCCGAGGTCTCGGAGCCGCGCAAGCGTGCGCCGCGGGCCGGCCGGGCTCGCGATCCACAGCCGGCCGAAGCCCTTCCAGGCGAGCCGCCCATCCTGAGACCACGCCGGGATGCTCCCGTAGCCGCTCCCGCCGGGCGAGAACGTGCGCAGGTCGGTGCCGTCCGGACGGACCACCGCCTCGAGGGGCGAGCCTCCGCTCGGTGTCGCGGAGAAGGCGATCCAGGCGTCGTCCGGCGACCAGACGACTCCGACCGCATCCGACCAGCCCGGCGCGACGAGCGTCGAGGCCGTCCCGTCCGCGGCGGCGACGAACAGCCCCTCCGGCGCCACGTAGGCGATCCGGGTCCCGTCGGCCGAGAACCCCGCCGCCGAGGCGAGGAGTCGCACCGCGGAGCCGCTCGCGAGGTCGACGACAGCCACCGCGCCGGGTCCCGGCACCGCCACTCGCGCCTCGTCCGGCGACCAGACGGGGTTGCCGAGCGGCCAGAGCTCGTTGCCCGCCGCGAGCCCCGCTACGGCGTTCGCGGCGGAGCCGTTCGCGGCCATCACCCAGAGGCTGCCGGCGCGGACGAACGCGATCTGCCGACCGTCGGGGGAGACCGACGGCGCCGACCCGGACGCGAGCGCCCGAGGCGTCCCGCCCGGGAGCGCGGCGAAGACGTGGTCGTCCGACCATGCAGTGCGCGACGTGGAGAGCGCGAGCAGCGGTGCGCCGCCGCCGCCGCCGGCCGCCGGCGCCGCGGCGAGGCTCAGCGCCGTGGCCGCAGCGAACCGTCGCAACGTCCGCACCCGGCCACCGTAACGCCGGCTCGTAAGGAGACGACGAGACCTGCGTTAAGGGCCTGTCAGCTGATCAGCGAGCGCCGCAGCGCCGTCGCGACCGCTTCGACGCGGGTGCGCGCGTTCAGCTTCGCCATCGACTTCTGGAGGTGCGTCCGCACCGTCTCCGGCGAGATGTAGAGGCGCTTCGCCGCCTCCTCGTTCGAGAGGCCGTCCGCGAGCAGCCGGAGGACGTCCCGCTCGCGGGCCGTCAGCGACACGTCGGTGCCCTGGGCGGCGCCGGAGAAGACGGCGTCGATGTAGCGCCCGCCGCCGGCGACGTGGTGGATCGCGCGGACGAGGTCCGGCAGCGGCGCGTCCTTGGCGATGACGCCGCGGGCGCCGGCGTCGAGGGCTTCCGCGAGGGCGCCCGGCGTCGCGTACCCGGTGTAGACGATGAAGGCCGTCGTCGGCGCGACCATCGTCGCCTTCGAGATCAGCTCGCCCGTCGCCATCCCGGGCATGCGGAGGTCGAGGAGCGCGACCGTCGGGCGCTGCTGCCTCAGGGTCTCGAGCAGCTCGTCGCCGGTGCGCGCGGTCGCGAGCACGGCGATTCCCTCCTGCTCGAGGTAGGCGCTGACTGCTGCGAGCACCGCCGGATGGTCGTCGGCGAGCGCGCAGGTAATCGCACCGTCCGGAGCGCCGGCACCCTCGGTCGACATCCCTTCGAGTGTACAGCCGCCCCCCGGACGGCCAGATACCGCGTTATGCGCCCGGCTGGCGCGAGGGAAGCTCGTCGACGCTCGTCTCCGCGGCGGCGCGGTTCTCGGCGCGGACGGCTTCCCAGACCTCGTGGCGAAACACGCGGACGTCGGCGGGCGCCTCGACTCCGAGGCGGACGGTCGACCCGGCGACGTCGAGCACGGTGATCGTGACGTCGTCGCCGAGACAGATCCGCTCTCCCGCCTTCCGCGTGATCACCAGCAATGCATCTGCCTCCTAGACCGCCGTTGCCTGCAGCGCCATGCCAGAGGTCGCGTGCTGCACCTCGTTCAGCTCCACCTCGGAGAAGAGGGGGTGGCGCACAGGGTACCTGCCGGCGCCGTTGATGATCTGCCGGCCGGCGCGGCGTGCGGTGTGGATCACGATCGGCGCCGCGAGGTTGATCGAGAAGTCCGCAAGCTCGCCGACGGCGCGGACCACGCAGTAGATCTCGGCCTCCTCCGGGGAGCCCAGGCCGAGCCGATGAACGTCCTCGTCGGGGACGCGCACGTCGTAGTCCGGAACGAAGAGCCACGGATCCGTCACCGGCAGCGCGAGCTCGGCTCGCTCGACCGAGTGGAGCCACACGAACGGGAGCTGCTCGGCCTTGCCGATCAGCGCATAGCGCGTGCCGGGCAGGCCGGCGAGCTCGTCTGCGAAGACGAGGACGTCCTCGTCCGGGATCTCGAAGCTCCCGAACCTGGTGCTGTCGCAGAGCATTTGGGCGAACCTCCTGGTTAGTGGAGAAAGTCCAGCAGGGACTGTTGGATGAGCTGCGCGCCGGCCTTCAATGCGGCCTGGTAGCCGGCGTTCTGCGTCGAATAGTCGACGAAGGTCTTGGCCATGTCTGCGTCCTCGACGTCGGAGAGCTGCTTCGTCGTGACCTCCTCGAGCTGGCCGAGGCGCGACTGAGCGCTCTCGAGCTGCTGCGCGACGGCGCCGACTCTCGACTGCGCGCCGACGAGCCCGTCGTGCGCCGCGTCGAGGGCCGAGAGGTCGGTCGTCCCGAGCGCAGCGGTCGAGCCGGAGCGAAGGTCGGAGGCGATCGTCCGCAGAACGCTGATGATCCCGCCGCCCGAGTCGCCGATCACGGTCTTCGTGTCGATCGACAGGTTGACGTCGGCGCCGCGCGCGATCTCGCGATGGATGCTCGCGGAGTTGCCGGAGTACGTGTCGTTGGAGGTGCTGTACGGCGCGGTCGTCGTCTTCGTGCCCCCGAAGATGTACTGGTCGCCGTAGCGCGCGTTCGCCGCGGACTTGATCCCGTCGGTGATCTGGTCGATCTCGTCGGCGATCGCGTTGCGGTCGCTCTGGCCGAGCGCGCCGTTCGCGCCCTGGACGACGAGGTCGCGGGCTCGGAGGACGTAGTCGTTCACGCTCGAGAGCGTCGTATCCATCGCCTGCTGCAGGCCCTGCGCGTCCGAGACGTTGCGCTGGTACTGCTGCACCTCGCCGAGCTCCGAGCGGAGCTGGAGCGCGCGCCCGACGGCGTAGGGATCGTCCGACGGCGCGTTCAGTTCCTTGCCCGACGAGAGCTTCGCCTGCGCCTTCGCGACCCTGGCCGCCGCCGACTCGATGTTCGCGAGCAGCGTCCGGTTCGTCATCGACATCGTCACGCGGTCCGTCGTCACAGCCCGACCCTCCCGGTGCGCTCGATCAGGGTCTGGAGCACGTCGTCCATCGCGTTCATGACGCGGGCGGACGCCTGGTAGCCGCGCTGGAAGCGGACGAGGTTCGCCATCTCTTCGTCGATCGACACGCCCATCACCGATTCCCGCTTGTTCTCGACCGCGTCGCTCAAGGTCTGAGCGACGTCGGCGTTGCGCTGCGCCTCTCGGCTGTCCGAGCCGATCTCGGTCACGAGCGACTGGTAGGCGCCGTCGATGCTCGTCGAGCCGCGGAGGTTCGCGATCGCGAGCGCGTTGTCGCCGTTGCCCGGCTCGTTCGGCGCACCGGACGCGGCGATCAGGCTCGAGTCGGCTGTGAGGGCCGAGTTGACCGCGATCGACGACGCGTCCGTGCCGGTGAAGAAGGCCTGCGTCGAGGCCGAGCCGTTGAGCGTGTAGCCGGCGGCCTGCTGCGTGTTGACGGCCGAGATCAGCGACGAGGCGAGCGTGTCGAGCTCGCTCAGGTAGCCGCCGCTGCCGGCGATCGACGTGTCGAGCGAGACGAGGCCGGCGAGCTTGCCGGAGGTGAGGTTCGAGCCGAGCGCGGAGACCGACGTGACCTGCGTCTGGGTGCCGCTCGAGAGCAGCGTGAAGGAGCCGATCGCGAGCGTCGTCGAGCCGTCCGCCTGCGGCGTGATCGTGACGTTCGCAAGCGACGAGAGCTTGTCGAGCATCAGGTCGCGCTGGTCGAGCAGGCCGCCGTCGACCTGCTGACCCGTCTTCGTCTGGCTCGAGATCGCGTCGTCGAGCCTCGCGATCTGCGACACGGTGTCGTTCAGATCGTTGATCGTGGTCGTGATTCCCTGCTGGGTGTCGCCGTCGATCTGCGTCAGCCGCGACTGGAGCCCCTGGATCGCGCCGGCGACCGACTGGGCGCTGCCGAGGACGGCCTGGCGCGCGGCGGTGCTCGTCGGCTGGTTCGCGAGGTCCTGCCACGACGACCAGAACTTGTCGAAGAGCGACGAGAGGCCGGTGTCGGACGGCTCGGAGAGCGTCGCCTCGACCTGCGAGAGGCCGTCGCGTCGCGCGGTCTGGTAGCCGAGCAGCATCCCCTGGCCCCGGGCCTGGTAGTCGAGCACGCCGTCGCGGATCCGCGTGTAGCTCTGGACCGAGACGCCAGTGCCGAGGACGCCGGCCGGAACGTCTCGGAGGCCCTGGGTCTCCACGAGCGTCGCCACACGCCGCGTGTAGCCCGGCGTGTTCGCGTTCGTGATGTTCGTGCCGGTGACGTCGAGCGCCCGCTGCTGGGCCTCCAGCCCGCGGAGGGCGGTCTCGATCCCGAGGAAGCTGGAGATCGACATCGTCAGGCCCTCGCGTCCACGGCGCGCCCGGCCTGGGCGACGGCGACGTAACCGGTCGGGGAGTAGCCGCCCTGCGGGGCGCCGGAGAGGATCCGCATCAGATGGCCGAGGAAGACGAGCTCCTGGCGGAGGAGCACGCGGTTGAGCTCGTGGACGCGGCCGACCTCGACGAGGAGCCCGCGGAGCTCGGCGGACAGCTCTCGAGCGCGCGCGGCGTCCGGCGACGGGGCGCCTGCGAGCAGCAGCTCGAGGTCGACCGACTGCGGGTGGAGGCCGAGCCGCTCGGCGGCGTTCGCGAGGATCGTGTCCCGCTCGGCCTCGAGCTCGTTGCGCGCTGCGAGCTCCGCCTGCATGTCGGCGAGCCGGGCGAGGACGGCCTCGACGTCCTGCTCTCGGATCGCCTCGCCCTGGGCGAGCACGATCGAGAGCAAACGCCGGGCCGACCCGGTCTGCCGTTCGAGGTGCTGGACGATCGTCGGGGTCATGTGCCTGCTCCGAGCGCGAGCGAGCGGTAGAGCTGGTCGGCGAGCCCGAGCCCGCCCTGGCCGGCGACGGCCGAGCCGAGCGCGTCGGGAAGCATCTGGGCGTAGAACGACGAGACGCCGTCGCCGCCGTCGCCGCCGTCCGTTCCGTCGTCGCCGCCGCCGTCGGCTCCCGCCTGCACGGAGTCGGCGAGCGTCGAGCCGAGCTGCGACACGAAGATCTGCTCGAAGCCGAGCGCCGCCTCGTAGAGCTGGCGCGCCTTCGGCCCCGCGGTGCGCACGTCCGCCGGGAGGAGGGTGGTGTCGACGGGCGAGATCTCCATCACTGCTTCAGCTCGTTGGCGATCTGGAGGAGCTGGTCCTGGGTCTGGAGCGCCTTGCTGGACAGCTGGAACGAGCGCTGCGCGTCGATGAGGCCGACGAGCGACTCGCCCATGTCGACGTCGGAGCCCTCGAGGCTGCCCTGCACGAGCTGCGAGCGGGTGACGACCGACGGACGGCCGCTGCCCGTGGTCGGGACGAGGACGCCGCCGTCGAGCTCGTCGAGCGCGCCGGGGTTCGGAACGCGGACGAGCGTGATCTGTCCAATCTTCTTTCCCGCCACCTCGACGGAGCCGTCGGGCCCGATCTGGACGTCCGTCGGCTTCGTGCCGGCCGGCACCGTGATCGGCGGGACGACGCGGAGCCCGGAGCCGGTGACGAGCGAGCCCCTGGCGTCGATCTGGAAGTCGCCGGCGCGGGTGAGGCCGATCCGGCCGGGGCCGAGCTGGACCTGGAAGAAGCCGTCGCCGCGGATCCCGACGGCCAGCGGGTTGTCGCTCTGCTGCAGCTCGCCGTCGACGACGGAGAGTCCGGTCCACGTCGTCGCGACGCCGGCGGCGCGGCCGCCCGCGTCCATGACCTCCTGGAAGCTGAGCCGTTCGCGCCGGTAGGCGGGCGTCTGGAGGTTCGCCATGTCGGAGGCGATCGCGTCCATCCGCGCCTGCTGGGCCGTGAGTCCGCTCGCCGCCGCGTAGAGGCCCTCGGTCGCCAAGCTAGTGCGCTCCGTTGATGTTGCGGCCGAGCACCTCGTCGATCGACCGGATCACGCGCTGGACGGACTCGAAGGCGCGCAGCGAGGCGATCATGTCGACCATCGCGCGCGCCGGATCGACGCCCGAGCTCTCGAGGGAGCCCTGCTTGACGCCGGTGCCGGCCGGCGCGGGGCCGGGCTGGCCGGCGAAGAACGAGTCGCCGACCTTCGCGGGGTTGGCGAGGGAGAAGACGCCGAGCTTCGTGACCGTCTTGCCGCCGTCGGTGATCGTCCCGTCGACCCCGATCTCGGGCTTCGCGCTCTGGAGGCGGATCTGGCGCCCGTTCGCGTCGAGGACCGGGTAGCCCGTCGTGGTCGTCAGCGTGCCGTTCGCGTCGAGCGAGAGCTGCCCGTCGCGCGTGAACTGGACCCCTGCCGGCGTGCGGACGGCGAGGAAGCCCTGGCCGACGAGCGCGACGTCGAGCGGCTCGCCCGTCTGCCGGACGGCACCCTGCTCGAGGTCGGGCGTCGTCGCGACGTTGCCGACGCCAAGCGGAAGCTGGCCGAGCGACGTGCCGGTGCTCGGGTCGGAGACGAGGAGGGCGCCGAACGACTGTTGCGAACTTTCGAGCGGCTTGAACCCGGGCGTCGAGGCATTTGCCAGATCGCTCGCGATCTGGTCCTGACGGGCAAGCTCGGTAAGCATGCCCGAGGCCGCGATGTAAAGACCTCGTTCCACAGTCGATAACGGAGGACGGAGACGCCTCGAGCCCGGTAGTCGTCTCGCCCCGGAGGAACTTGAGATGGAGCAAGGTGCGATCCTGATGCGGCCCGGCTGGCCCGGCGGCGACCTCCGGCTCGCCCCCGGAGCCGAGCTCGTCGCCCGGGTCGCGGCGGTCGGCCCCGGGGGTGCGGGCGTGCTCGCGGTGGCCGGCGTGCTGGTGCCTGCCCGCCTCCCGAGCGGCGTTCGCCGGGGTCAGACCCTACGCCTGCGCGTGGGCGCCTGCGAGCGCGGCCGCGTGGAGCTGCGCGTGGTCGACGAGCGCTCCGCCGGCCCGGCCGCGCACGGTCTCGACGCGTACGCCTAGGACAGGTCCGAAAGGCGGGCCAGAGCCATGCCCGAAACAGCCGGTTGCCCGCTTGCGCAGGGGGCTCTCTGTGTCGAAATCGTCAAATTCGCTCCGTCGCTGCTCCGGTTTCGGCGTGTGGCGGGGCCAGGCCCCTGTGGATCGCCCGTTACGGCCGCCGAGCGACGAAGACGTACTCCGCGCCGTCGGCGCCGAATGGCTCGCGGGCGAAGCCGCCGTAGAGCGCCTCGAGCTCGAGGCCGGAGACGTCGAGGAGGCCGAGCCACTCGTTCTTCGTCGCCCACCAGAGCGAGCTTCGGCCACCCGAGTCGAGCTCGATGTCGACCCTGTTGTCGTCCACCGCATTAGCGAAGCGAGTGCGGGACAGGCTCGTCCTCGTCGCGATGCGAGCCGTGGAGCGCCGCCGCGATGCGTGGTCCACGGCGAACGCGTTCCACGCGAAGCGCCCGCCGGGACGGAGAAGGGACGCGACCCGCTCGAACGTCCGCCGCCGGTCGGCCCAGGTCGGCAGGTGGACGAGCGCACGGAACGGGCAGCACACGAGCGCCGCGGGCTCGTCGACCGCGAGGTGGCGCATGTCGCCGAGCCGGAGCTCGAGCGAGGCGCCCGCCTCGGCCGCCCGCGTCCGCGCCTGCTCGAGCATCGACGGCGACGAGTCGATGCCGATCACCGTCCGCCCGGTCGCCTGTGCGACCGGAATCGCGACGCGGCCGTTCCCGATCGCGAGCTCGACGAGTGGCCCGTCCGCCTCCTGCGCGAGCGCGACGTAGAACCCGACGTCCTCCGTCATGGAGGCCGACCACTCCTCGTAGCGGTTCGAGAACGCCTCGTTCCAGCTCATCGGGGCATGGTACGAGGGCGACTCAAGAGCTCGGCCCGCGCGCCGACTACCCGGACGCGGTGATGTTCCCCGTGCCCACGCCGCCTCCGGCCGATCCGGCCTGCGTCCCGCCGCCCGCAAACGCGGCGGCGCTCGCGGACCTGCTCGAGCCGGGCATGCGCACGCTCGAGCTCGGCCCGGGCGTGTATGCCGACGTCTTCGCCGGCCACGGCTGCGCGCACACGCCCGGCCGCCCGGCGGGCGCGAGCCTCACGGGCGCCTTCGACCTCGTCCTGATCGACGGGGCGCGCCCGTATCCGCAGCCGGTCGCCGACTGGCTCGATGCCGCGCCGCTGCTCGCCCCGGGAGGGATGCTCGTCGTCGTGGACGACGACCCGGCGGTCGGGCTCGGGCGACTCCTCGACCGCGACGACGACTGGCGCCCGCGCGCGGGCCGCGGCACGCTCTCGGTCTACGAGAAGGTCGCACCCGCGCCCGTGCTGGCGCCGGCTCCCGAACCGGTCGACGAGCCGGAGCAGGACGACTCGCCGCTGCTCGTGCTCGCGTTCGCGCACGAGCTCCTCTCCCACCCGGAGCTGCTCGACGCGTTCGCGCGCGAGATCCGTCGCGAGGACGGCGTCGAGTTGCTCGTCTACGCGCCGAACTCGTCGCCCGAGGAGCTCGAGGCGAGGCTCTCGCCGGCGCTCGAGGCTGCCGGGCTGGCCGGAGACGGCACGCCGGAGATCGTCGCCGTGGCCGTTCCGGCCACCGCCGAGACGGACGAGCAGCTCGCCCGCTCCGTCCATTGCCTCTACGCCAGGATCGTCCCCGAAGGCCCCTTCCGCAGCCTCCGCCGCATCAGCTACGCGCGCGCCGCCGAGCTGTGCGAGCTGGCGGCGAAGCACCGCGCCGGCGCCCTTCCCGGACGGCCGGGCGAGGACGAGCTGGCCGAGCTCCGCCGGAGCAACTTCCTGCTCCTGACCTTCGACAGCTGCCGCTACGACGTGCTCCGCGACGCGGCGACGCCCGTGCTCGACTCGTTCGCCGAGATCGTCCCCGCCCAGACGCCCGCGAGCTTCACGTACGCAGCGCATCAGGCCTTCTTCGTGGGGATGCTCCCGAACGCGGTCGAGCCGCGCCCGTACTACAACCGGTTCACGCGCCAGCTGCTCGGCCTCGGGGAGGTGGGCGAGACCGACCTCGCGAAGGACACGCTCCGGTCGGTCGCCTCGACCGGGAACGTCGTCTCGGGCCTGCGCGAGGCCGGCTACCAGACGGTCGGCGCCGGCGCGATGAACTGGTTCCGCCAGGAGGCGCTGACGGGTTGCTTCGAGCGCTTCGCGTTCACGGGCACCGACGCCGACGCGCAGATCGACTTCCTGCTCTCCGAGCTCGACCCGGGCCGGCCGTTCTTCGGCTTCGTCAACTTCGGCGAGACGCACGACCCGTACACCTACCGCGGCAAGACGACGCGGATCTCCGACTGGATCCAGTCGCGCCGCATGGTCTGGCCGCCCGTCCAGGAAGGTGCCGTCGGCGTCGAAAACGAGGGCTACGGACACCAGCGCGAGGCCGCGGAGTTCCTCGACTCGCGGCTGCCGCGCCTGTTCTCGGCGCTGCCGGGCAACACGATCGCGATCGTGTGCGGCGACCACGGCGAGTGCTTCGGCGAGGACGGCTACTGGGGACACGGCGTCAACCACCCGAAGGTGCAGGAGGTTCCGCTCGCGATCTTCCGGCTCGACGGCGCGGAGCTCTCGTGAACGCATCGCCCGTGGTCGTCTGCGGCGCGCCCCGTTCGGGCACGACGTACCTCGTCTCGCTGCTCAACTCGCATCCGCTCGTCCACGTGACGAACGAGGCGCGGCTGTTCGACTGGGTCGAGCGTGCGGTCGGCGCGACGCGCGACCCCGACGTGAACGTCGGCGCCGAGGGCTCGGCCTTCGCCGCGCACGTGAAGGACGGCCTGCCGGAGCTCGTCCGCTCCTTCTACCGCGGGCTGGCGCCGGAAGCGCTCGTCTGGGGCGACAAGAACCCGCACTACCTCGAGCCCGGCCGCGAGGGCGTCCTCGAGCTCGCGCTCGAGCTCTTCCCCCAGCTTCGCGTCGTCCACCTCGTCCGCGACGGCCGTGACGTCGTGACCTCGCTCGTCCGCCACGGCTGGGCGAGCTTCGAGGAGGCGCACGCGCTCTGGCGCGGCTTCGTCGGACGCGGTCGCACGGTCGGCTGGTCGCTGCCGCCCGGCCGCTACCTCGAGCTGCGCTACGAGGACCTCGTCCGCGACGACCTCGCGGCCGCCGAGCGTCTCCTCGGATTCCTCGGGTTGCCGCCGGCCGACGAGGTGACGAGCTTCTGCGCGCGCCAGCGCGAGCAGCGCGAATGGGTCGGCGAGCCACAGCGTGACGTCGCGCGCGGCGCCCTCGCGAGCGCGTGGCGGGAGACCTTCGACCGCGGGCAGCTTCTGGCGAGCGTCGAGGAGCTCGCAGACCTGCTCGTCGCGACCGGCTACGAGACGCCCGACTCGCTCGGGCGGCTGACCGCCGAGCTGTCGCGCGACGAGGCTCCGAGCGCCGCGGAGGCGCCTCGCAAGCGAGACCAGCTCGTGCTCACCCTGCTCGTCCGCGACGAGGCGGACATCATCGAGGAGAACCTCCTCTTCCACCTCTCGCACGGCGTCGACTTCGTGATCGCGACCGACAACGGCTCGACCGACGGCACGCTCGAGATCCTCGAACGCTACGAGCGCGAGGGCGTGCTGCGGCTGATCCGCGAGCCCGCCGACGACTACTCGCAGGCGAAGTGGGTCACCCGCATGGCGCGGCTCGCCGCGACCGAGCACGGCGCCGACTGGGTGATCAACGCGGACGCCGACGAGTTCTGGTGGCCGAAGCGGGGCACGCTGAAGTCCGCATTGCGCTCGCTCCCGCCGGAGATCGGCGTGGTCGCGGCGCCGCGGCTGAACTTCGTGCCGAGGCCGCCGGACGCAGAGCCGTTCTTCGATCGGCTCGTGCTCCGCGAGACGCGATCCTTCGCCGACCCGTCCGTCGACGGCCCCGGGCACAAGGTCTGCCACCGCGCACACCCCGGGATCGAGGTCGAGCAGGGCAACCACGCGGTCTCCGGGCCGCCGCTCGTCCAGCTTGACGGCCAGGAGCCGATCGTCGTCCTCCACTTCCCGATGCGCAGCTTCGAGCAGCTCGAGAACAAGATCCGGCTCGGCGGCGCCGCGTACGCGCGGAACGCCGAGCTCGACGAGAAGGTCGGCTGGACCTGGCGGCGGCTCTACGAGCGGCACCTCGACGGGACGCTCGCGGACTGGTACGGAGAGCACGTCGTCGACGACGCCCGGGCGGCGGAAGAGATCGCGGCAGGCCGGCTCGTCGTCGACCGCCGCCTCTCGCGCGCCCTCTCGCGCTTCGCGCACGAGCCTCCGGAGCCCGCGCCGCCGCCGGCTCCGACCGAGGTCGTCTTCGTCCACATCCCGAAGACGGCCGGCTCGGCCTTCCGCAAGCTCCTGCAGCAGGTCTACCCGCCCCACTGGGAGACGCTCTTCGACGACGAGCCCGGCGCCGAGCTCGCCCGCTTCGTCGAGAAGGCGGGCCGGCCGCCGCGCGTCCTCACGGGCCACCTGCCGTCGTCGATCCTGCTCCCGCGCGCGCCCGAGGCCCGCTCGATCGTCTGGCTCCGCGAACCCGTCGCCCGCGTGATCTCGACCTACTTCTACTGGAAGACGCTTCCGGACGAGCCCGATCCGCGCCATTCGAAGGTGCGCTCCGGCGAGACTTCGCTGCTCCAGTTCGCGACGGAGAACGCAAACGCGTACACGCACTGGTGGTTCAAGGGCTACGAGCTCGAGGACTTCGACTTCGTCGGGCTCGTCGAGTACGCCGACGAGGACGTCGCCGACGCAGCTGCCCTCTTCGGCTGGGGCGACGTCGCGCTCGAGAGCGTCAACCGGACGACGAGCTCGGAGTACAAGTCCTTCCAGCCGACGCCCGAGCTGCTCGCCCGGATCCGCGAGCTCAACCACCTCGACGTTGCGCTCTACGAGCGGGCGCTCGAGCTCCGCGCCCGGCGCCGCGCCGGGCTCGCGGCGGCCTGATGAACGGCCGCGTCGCCCGTGCCGGCCGAGTGAAGGCTGGCGGGTCGAAGCCCCGTTCGAAAGGTGGCGAAGCATGATCGAGCAAAGCAGGAGAAGCGGCTGAGGAACGCGCTGTACGCCTTGCGGTACACGCAGAGGCGGTGCAGGAGTTGCGGTCGCCGGTCGGCTCGCGGTGGCAACTGCCGGATCTGCGGCGGCCAGATGAAGTAGAGCGATTCCTCGACGGAGCGGGGGCCGCGAACCGTGCCGGCCCCGTCCGCGCCGGCTCGCCAGGGCCCTGTGGATAAGGGGCCAGGCCCCTAGACACGGCCAACAGCGGCGAGCATGCGGAACGCCAGGTGCTCTGCTTCGGCCCGGGAAGCCGCCGATCGTCTGCTTCGGTCAGGTCCCGGGGCCTGGCCCCGGGGCTCGCCCGAAACGGCCGACTATCGGCGAGCGGCCACGTCTGCTTCGGCTGGCACGTTCGCCGGCGGGTCGGCCTACGGGATGCGCCGCTTCTCGCCGCGTCGCGTTGGAGGCGCATCGAAGGGCCGCGGGCCCTGTGCGCCTCGAAGGCGTAGCGGGCTTCCCGCCCGCGCCTCACCGCTTCCGGATCCGGAGGGGCGCCCTTCGAGCGACGAAGACCTGGCGCGGAACCGACAACCCTCGCACCCTCGGAATGACTGTCCCGGGCCCGAGGCGCGCCCGTGCTCTAAAGACCGCGAAGCCGCTGACGACTACCGGGCCGTGGCGTCCCCCGTGCGCTCACGAGTCGACCTGTCGATCGTCGGAAACGGCGAGCTCCGGTACTTTCCGGCCGGGCTCGCGTGCGAGGCGGTCGAGCGGCCCGAGGACGCCTCGGGCGAGTACCTGCTGTTCCTCGAACCCGGCGCCGCTCCCGCGCGCGGGTCGATCGAGGAGCTCGTCCGGACGGCCGACGCCGACCCGCGGATCGGAGCAGTCGGCCCGCGCCTCGTCGGCCCCGACGGCAAGCTCGTCGAGGCCGGCGGCATCGTCTTCGCCGACGGCTCGCTCGCCTCGTACGGCGCCGGCGACCAGCCCCGGGATCCGCGCTACCGCTTCGTCCGCGACGTCGACTTCGTCTCCCCGTCCTGCGTCGTCGTCCGCGCCTCGGCCTTCCCCGGCCTCGACGGCGAGCTCGACGACCCCCGCTATCGCTTCGCCGACCTCTGCCTCGCGCTCCGCGCCGCCGGCCACCGCGTCGTCTGTCAACCGGCCGCCGAGGCGACGGTCGACCCGCACGCCGAGGGCCCGGCGCCGCTGACGCGCGCCCGGCTCGAGCGCCTGCGCCCGATCGTGCTCGGCCCCCGGCCCTCCGACGCGGAGCCGCACCGCGTGCTCGTGCTCGGGATCGCGATGGCCGACCGGCAGAACACCGCCGAGGACGTCATCGCCTCGATGGAGAGCGACCGGCACGAGGTCGTCCAGCGCTGGATCGCGCTCGGCGACGAGCCGGACACGCCGCTCCTGACGGCAGCGACGGCCGAGATCGTCCGCGAGCGTGTGCCCAAGTACGAGCTCCTGAACCGCCTGCTCGCGCGCGAGCCGCTCGGGACGTACGACCACGTCGTGATCACCGACGACGACGTCGTCCTGCCGCGCCGCTTCCTCGACTCGTTCCTCGCCTTCCAGGATCGCTTCGGGTTCGCGCTCGCCCAGCCGGCCCGTACGAGCACGTCCTACATCGACCACCCGATCGTCGAGCAGCAGCTCGGGACGCTGGCGCGCGAGACGCGCTTCGTCGAGATCGGCCCCGTCCTCAGCGCCGCCCGCGCCGCGTACCCGCTCGTCTTCCCGTTCGACCTGATGTCGCCGATGGGCTGGGGCTACGAGAACGTCTGGGCGCACCGCTTCGCCGACCACGGCCTGAAGCTCGGGATCGTCGACGCCGTCCCGGTCGACCACAGCATCCGCCCGCCCGTCGCGAACTACGGCTGGCACGAGGCCGACGCGCAGCGCCGTGCCTTCCTCGCCGCGCGGCCGCACGTCGGGCTCGGCGAGTGCTTCCGCGTGATCGCCGTCCATCCGCTCGAGGAGGCGGCGTGAAGCCGAGGATCAGCGTCGTCATCCCGACGCACGACCGGGCGCAGCTGCTCGAGGCCTCGCTCGCGAGCCTGACGACGCAGACGCTGCGCGCCGCCGAGTTCGAGGTCGTCGTCGTCAACGACGGCTCGATCCCGGACACCGCCGCCGTCTGCGAGCGCGCAGCCGAGAGTTTGCGGCTGAAGCACGTCCCGATCGCGCAGTCCGGGATCGCGGCTGCGAAGAACATGGGCCTCTTCGCGGCGTCGGCGCCGATCGTCCTCTTCTTCGACGACGACGACGTCGCCGATCCGGGCCTGCTCGAAGCGCATCTCGCCGCGCACGACGAGCACCCGGAGGAGCGCTTCGCCGTCCTCGGCCACACGACCTGGGCGCCCGAGCTCGAGGTGACGCCGGTGATGAACTACGTCACCGACGTCGGCCACTTCCTCTTCTCGTACTCGCACCTGACGGCCGGCCAGGAGCTCGACTACACGTACTTCTGGGGCGGTCGCAGCTCCGCCAAGCGGCTGTTCCTCGCGCAGCACGGCGTCTTCGCCCAGTGCTTCACCTTCGGGTGCGAGGACATCGAGCTCGGCTACCGGCTCGCGCGCCACGGCCTGCGCGTGATCTACCGGCCGGACGCGGCGAGCCTGATGATCCGGCCGCTCACGTTCGACCAGTTCTGCCGCCGCTGCGAGCGTCAGGGCCGTGCACAGCTCCAGTTCAGCCGGATGCACCCGGACGAGGAGATCCGCCGCTACTGCGACGTCGACGACGCTCACGTCCGCTGGGCGCTCGCGTCCGCGACGATGGGCGAGCGGGCCGAGCGCGTGCGCGAGCTCGAGGCTCTCGCCGAGCGCAGCCCGCGCGAGCTCGAGGAGCTGCACGAGCTCTACGGCTCCGTCTTCCGCGACCTGAAGCTGAAGGGGATCGTCGAGGCCGCGTCCGAGCGGGACGAGGCCGCGGCGGCCGAGACGCCCGTTCCGGCCGCGTTCGCCGAGAAGTGGCAGGCCGAGCTCGCCCGCCGCGAGCTGCCCTCGCCCGGCGCGGTTCGCCGAGCGGGCAACCGCGCCGCCGGCAAGCGGATCCTCGTCGTCGACCACTACCTGCCGATCTACGACCGCGCCTCCGGCGCGCGCCGACTCTGGGAGCTCCTGCGCCTGCTCGTCGCCGAAGGCCACGCGGTCACCTTCGTCGCGCGCGACGGCTTCCACGGCGAGCGCTACGTCGAGGAGCTCGAGGCGCTCGGGATCGAGGTCCACTGCGAGTGGAACTCGTCGCGCGGCGAGCGCTTCGACCCGATCGCGCTCCTGCGCGAGAGCAGCTTCGACCTCGCGTTCGTCAGCTTCTTCCACGTCGCGGAGCGCTATCTCCATCTGCTCCGGACGCACTCGCCGGCGACGCGGATCGTCGTCGACACCGTCGACGTCCACTGGGTCCGCGAGCGCCGCGAGGCCGAGCTCCGCGGCGAGGGCAACGAGGCCTCGGAGGCGACGAAGCTGCGCGAGCTCGCGGTCTACGCGGCCGCCGACGTGCTCGTCGCGATCACCGACGTCGACCGGCAGACCATCCTCGCCGAGCTCCCTGATGCGACGGTCTACACGCTCCCGAACGTCCACCAGCTGCCCGTCGAGGGCCCGGGCCCCGAGCGCCGCGACGGGCTCCTCTTCGTCGGCAACTTCAACCACACCCCGAACCGCGACGCCGCGCTCTACCTCGTCGAGGACGTGCTCCCGAGGGTGCGCACGCTCGTCCCGGACGCCCGCCTGACGATCGTCGGCGCCGACCCGCCGCCCGAGATCGTTGCGCTCTCGGGCGCCGGCGTCACCGTCACCGGCTACGTGCCGGAGACCGGGCCGTACCTCGACGCCGCCCGCGTCTCGGTCGCTCCGCTGCGCTACGGCGCCGGGCTCAAGGGCAAGATCGGCGAGGCACTGGCGGCTGGTCTGCCGGTCGTGACCTCGAGCGTCGGCGCCGAGGGCATGGAGCTCGCCGACGGCGAGCCGGCCGTCCTCGTCGGAGACGATCCGGACGAGTTCGCCGCCCACGTCGCAGCGCTGTGCCAGGACGACGGGCTCTGGCGCGAGCTCGTGCGTCGCGGCCGCGCGCACGTCGAGGAGCGCTACAGCCCCGCGACGGTCGCAGCGCCGCTCTCCGCGCTCGTCGCCGCCGAGACCGCGTCGCCGAACGAGCCGCCGCTGGCGTCGATCGTGATCCTCGTCCACAACCAGCTCGCCCTCACCCGCGCCTGCCTCGAAAGCATCGAACGCCACACGCCCGAGCCGCACGAGGTGATCCTCGTCGACAACGGCTCGACCGACGAGACCGCCGGCTTCCTCCTCCACTACGCGCAGGACCGGCCGCACGTGCGCCTCGTCGCGAACGCCGGCAACCGCGGCTACTCGGCGGGGAACAACCAGGGACTCGCGCTCGCGAACGGCCGCCACGTCGTCTTCCTCAACAACGACACCGTCGTCACCCCGGGCTGGCTCTCCGGCCTCGTCGCCGCGCTCGAGCGTCACCCCCAGTGCGGCCTGGTCGGGCCGATGACGAACCGCGTCTCCGGCCCGCAGCTCGTCGAGCGGGTGCCGTACACGGGCTCGAAGGAGCTCGTCCGGTTCGCGTCCGACTGGCGCGAGGCGCACGCCGGAGAGACCGCCCACGCTCTCAGGCTCGTCGGCTTCTGCCTGCTCGCGAAGCGCGCCGTGATCGAGCGGATCGGCGGCTTCGACGAGCGGTTCGGCAACGGCAACCTCGAGGACGACGACCTCTGCCTGCGCGCCGCGATCGAGGGCTTCGGCTCCCTGATCGCCGGCGACGTCTTCATCCACCACGAGGGCGGCCAGACGTTCCAGGAGACCGGCGTCGACCACCGCCAGGCGATGGTCGCGAACTGGGGCCGGTTCAAGGAGAAGTGGAAGATCCCGGCGGAGACCGCGCTCGGCGACGACTACGAGGTCGCCGGAAACGCCCTCTCCCCGCGCGAGCGCTACATCCCCGTCTCCGACCTCTCGGTCGGCCACCGGCCGAGCGCCGACGGGCGGATCTGGGAGGAGGACGCCGGCCGGAGCGCGTACGCGTCCGTCGCCGTCGCCGTTGGCTCGACGAGCGTCGAGAGCCTGCGCCGAGCCTTCGCCGAGGTGCGTCCGTGGGACGACGTCCAGCGCCGCTACGAGATGCGCAAGCGGATGATCGAGATGGTGCTCGCCGCCCCCTCACGGAACGGCCAGAGCTGGATGAAGCTCTTCGTCGCGGCCGCGGACGAGCTCGTCGCCGCGCTCGAGGAGGAGCCGCGCGAGCCCGTGCTCCTGAACTACGCGGGCGTCCTCCTCTACGAGCTCGCCCAGCTGCCCGCCGCCGAGGACCTGTTCAGGGCGGCCCTCCGGCTCGATCCCGAGCTCCCCCACGTCGACAGGAACCTCGCCGCGCTGCGCAAGCAGCGCCAGCGCCGGACGATCGGCGTGCCGAAGACGATCGCCCTCGAGTCGTCGCAGATCGCCGCCCGGGCGCGCGCGGTCGCCGCCGCCGCCAGGCCGGTCGAGGGCCTGAAGCTCTCGCTCTGCATGATCGTCCGCGACGAGGAGGAGATGCTTCCGGGCTGCCTCGCGCCCGTGCACGAGCACGTCGACGAGATCGTCGTCGTCGACACCGGCTCGTCCGACCGCACCGTCGAGATCGCGAGGAGCTTCGGCGCCCGCGTCCTCCACTTCCCGTGGAACGGCTCGTTCGCCGACGCGCGCAACCTCTCGATCGAGGAGGCGACCGGCGACTGGATCGTGTATCTCGACGCCGACGAGCACATGCTCGCCGAGGACGCGCCGAAGCTCCGCGACCTGCTCGGCAAGACGTGGCGCGAGGGTTTCCACCTCGTCGAGACGAACTACACCGGCGGCGACGAGTCGGGGCCGGCCGTCACCCACATGGCCCTGCGCCTGTTCCGGAACCGGCCCGAGTACCGCTTCGAGGGCCGCATCCACGAGCAGAAGACGCAGAACATGCCGACGCACCTGCCCGAGCGGTTCGAGTCGACGCAGATCCGGATGCTCCACTACGGCTACCTCAAGGGCCGGGTGCTCGAGCGCGGGAAGTCGCAGCGCAACCTCGAGCTGCTCGAGCGCGAGGCGGCCGAGACGCAGAACCCGTTCACCGACTACAACCTCGGCTGCGAGTACGTCCGGCTCGGGGATGCGGAGAAGGCGCGCGTGTACCTCGAGCGCTCGTGGTCGGCGCTCGGCGAGGGGTTCAAGGAGATCGGCTACGGCCCGACGCTCACCGTCCGGCTCGGCGGCGTCCGCCGCGCGACCGGCGACCTCGACGGCGCCCGCTACGTGCTCGAGCGCGGTCTCGCCGAGTACCCCGAGCACACCGACCTCGTCCTCGAGCTCGCGCTCTGCGCACGCGACGCCGGCGCTTTCGACACCGCCGACCAGCTCGCCGACCGCTGCCTGCGGATGGGCGACGGGCCGGCGCACTACATCGCCACCGTCGGCGCGGGCACGTTCCTCCCGCTGAGCGTGATGGCGGACGCCCGGCTCCAGCAGGGCGACGCGGTCGGAGCGGAGCAGCTCTGGCGCCGGTCGCTCGAGGAGCATCCTGGATACCTCGTTCCGGTCCTGCCGCTCGTCGGCTCGCTGCTCCGCCGCGGGGTCGAGCCGGCCGAGGCCGCGAAGGTCGTGCCGGGCGACGGGCCGCTCGCCCTGCTCCTGCTCGCGACCGCCTGCCACGAGGCCGGCTTCTCCGCCGCCGCCGAGACCTGGTTCCGCAGGACGCTCGAGAAGCAGCCCGGGAACGGCGCCGCGCGCGTCGGACTCGCGGAGGCGCTCCTCAGCCAGCGGCGCTACGAGGAGGCTGCAGCCGAGGCCGCGCTCGAGCCCGAGGGTTCGCTCGTGAAGCCGCAGGCCGCGCTCAGCGAGCTGTTCGCCCGCGCCGCCGTCGGCGAGCCGGTCGCCCTCGCCTCCGCGCTCGATCGCGCGGCGCGTGTCGGCCTGCCCGACTCCGAGCTCGGCTTCTACCGCGCGTGGGCGGCCGCCCTCTCGGGCGACGAGCTTCCCGAGGCGCTCCCGCAGTCGTGCGCGCCCGCGACGCTCACCGCGCTCGAGGCGCTCCTCCGGGTCGGCGAGTTCGAGCTCTTCGAGACCGTGCTCCGCGTCTTCGACCAGATCGAGCTCCAGCCGCGCGACCGCCGCGAGGTGCTCGCGTCGCTCTACCTCCGCCGCGGGTTCCTCGACTCGGCCGCCGAGGAGTGGCTGGCCGCCGCCCACGAGGAGCCGGACGGCCGGTCGTTCGTCGGCCTCGCACAGGTCGCGTTCGCACGCGGCTTCGCCGATGAGGCGCTCGAGCTCGTCCGCGGCGCGCTCGACCTCGAGCCGGCGAACGCGGAGGCCGCACGCATGGCTCTCCGCCTCCAGCAGCGCCTCGCAGCGTAGAAACGCTCGCTCCTCCCCGCCGGTCTGAGGTAACACGTTTGGGGGACACGTCCTAAAGAGGCTTCGGTGGCCGCCGATTATCCGGGCAGATGATCGACAGGCCAACAGATGTGACAGCAGCAGGGTGGTTGCCGATGCGCACCGAAGCCGTTCGCGGCACCGCGAAGTTCGGCCCGATTCCGACCGACTCCTCGCTCCCGGCGTCGCCGCCGGCCGAGGTCCTCGCCGCTCTCGACACCGCTCGGGGGGTGCTCGACTCGCTCGGGCGCGAGGGCTTCGACCTGCGACTCCGGATCGACTCCGGCCCGGACGGCAAGTCCGCGGTCGGCGTGCTGACGGAGCCGGGCGGCTCGGCGCGCGAGCTCTCGCCGCTCCGGCTCGCGCGGCTACTCGCCGGTGACGGTGCCGCGGGCATCGTCGTCGACGAGACCCGCTAGGGGCCGCATGGCGACGACGCCCCCGATCAACTTCTCCGGGCTCGCCTCGGGGCTGGATACGACATCGATCGTGTCGCAGCTGATGCAGATCGAGCGCCGGCCCGAGACGCGGATCACCAGCGAGATCACGAAGGAGCAGGCCCGGCAGCAGGCGCTGAAGGACGTCCAGACCCGCCTCTCCAACCTGTCCACGGCGATCGCCACGCTGCGCGACCCGGCCACGTGGCAGAACGTCCAGACCGTCGATTCGACGAGCACGTCGCTGATCGCCGCAACCAGCGACGGGACCGCCGCCGCCGGCGCACACACGCTCACCGTGACGCAGCTCGCGCGCGCGAATCAGTGGGGCGAGACCGACGGCGGGCCGACGACGGCCGCCGGCGCGGACGTCCTCCACGTCACGATCGGAAGCGGCGGCTCCGCCGTCACGAAGGACTTCGACATCCTCGCCGGCGACTCGCTGGCGACGATCGCCGGGAGGATCAACAACACGAGCGGCAGCCCCGTCGCCGCTTCGGTCGTCAACTCGAAGCTCATCCTCTCGAACAAGACCACCGGGACGCAGGCGGCGATCACGAACGTGACGACGAACGGCGGCTCGGGCCTCTCCTTCGCGCAGACGCAGACGGCGCAGGACTCAGTCTTCACGGTCGACGGGACCGGCTACACGCGCTCGTCGAACACGATCACCGACGTCCTGCCGCTGGCCGGGCTCACCGTGACGCTGAAGGGCCTGACGACGAGCTCCGTCTCGCTCGTCGTGGGCACCTCCGCGCCGGACAAGAACCTGATCCAAAGCAAGATCAGCGACTTCGTCGGGCAGTACAACTCGACGATCTCCTACATCCGCGGCCGCGTGAACGAGGCGCCGGTCGCCCAGCCGCAGAGCGACGCCGACCTCGCGAAGGGCGTCCTCTACGGCGACTCCGGGCTCACAGGGCTCCTCTCGAGCCTGCGCGCCGCGGTGAGCGACCCGCACTCGGGGAGCCCGATCGACCTTCAGATCCTCTCGCAGGCCGGCCTCTCGACCGGCGCGACGACAGGCTCGGGCACGCTCGACCAGGACGCGATCGCAGGGAGGCTCTCGCTCGACACCGACAAGCTCTCCGACATGCTCGCCTCGCGTCTCGACAACGTGAAGGCGCTGTTCACCAGCACGTCGGCGGACTACGGCTCGAAGGGGCTCGCCCAGCGGCTCGACACGCTGGTGAGCCCGTGGCTGTCCGGCGTCGGCGCCGATTCGCCGATCATCGACACGCGCATCTCCACGTCGCAGTCGGCGATCGACGCCCTGAATCGCCGCAAGGCCGACATGGAGACGTACCTCACGCTGCGCCAGCAGCGCCTGACGCAGCAGTTCACCGACATGGAGACGGCGCTCGCGACCCTCCAGTCGCAGCAGGGCCAGATCTCGTCGGCGATCGGCACGCTCGGCTCGTTGCGCTAGGACGGATCGCCCGCGGCAGACGCCGGGGTCTGACCTCCGGCGTGCCTCGAAGGACGATCTCGCACCCGCCGGCTCAAGCCGCAGGCAGGCCGGACGACTACACGAGTGCATGACGATGGTGCAGACACCGGGGCGGGCGTACACGGAAGCAAGCGTGCTCACCGCCTCACCGGAGCGGCTGGTGGTGATGCTCTACGAGGGGGCGATTCGCTTCCTCGCGCAGTCCGCGGCCGCGATGCGGCTCGGTGCGCGCGAGCGCGCGCGCGAGCGGATGCGCCGCGCCGAGGCGATCATTGACGAGCTGAACGTCGTGCTCGACATGGAGCGCGGCGGTGAGATCGCGCTCCGCCTGCGCTCGCTCTATTTCTTCTGCAAGCGGCAGCTGATGCAGGCGAACGTCCGCAACGACCCGGACGCCGTCGAGCGGGTCGGCAAGATCCTCGCCGAGCTGCGCGCAGGCTTCGCCGCGATCGCCGACCGCGGCACCGAGCAGCCCCCGCAGTAGCAGGTCCCGGACTCAAGTCCGCCGGGAGGCGGACGATAACCGGGTCGGCCTCAAGGACCGAGGCCGCTGGATCCCCACGGAAGGGGCCTTCTCGACTGAAGGAGATCGACCGACCGTGGGACCCACCGATGCGACCCAGGCCCTGCTCGAGCGAGCGCTCGCGGGCTCGGCGCTCCGCCAGTCGGTTCTCGCCGACAACCTGGCGAACGCGAACACTCCGGGCTTCCGCCGGCAGGACGTGAACTTCGAGGGCGCGCTCGCCCAGGCGATGGACGCCGGCGACTCGCAGCCGCAGCTCGACTCCGTGCAGTTCTCGCCGCAGGTCGACCAGAAGGCGCAGGCCCGCGCCGACGGCAACACCGTCGACGTCGACACCGAGATGGCGGCGATCTCCGAGAACGCCCTGACCTACCAGACGCTCGCCGAAGTCGCGCGGGCGCGCATGAAGATGATCGAGACCGCGCTCGGAGGTCACTGATGAGCGGCATGTTCGGAGGGCTCGACATCAGCGCGACCGGCATGAGCGCCGAGCGGCTCCGGATGGACGTCGTCGCGGAGAACCTCGCCAACGCCGACACGACGCGCGGCGCCGACGGGCTGCCCTACCGCCGGAAGGAAGTGCTCCTGCAGGCCGCCGGGACCTCGCCGTTCGAGCGGGTCCTCGCCGGCGTGCGCAGCGACGGCGGCATGAACGGCGTGCGCGTCGAGGGCGTCGTCGACGACCAGAGCCCGCTCCGCCGCGTCTACGACCCCGGCCACCCGGACGCCGACGCGCAGGGCTACGTGACGATGCCGAACGTCAACTCCGTCACGGAGATGGTCGACCTGATCACCGCCACACGCGGTTACGAGGCCGACGTGCAGGCGATGAACGTGACGAAGCAGATGTTCACGAAGACCCTCGAGATCCTCCGCTGATGGCGATTCCGGCGATTCCACCCATCGGCTCCGGCGGCGGCGCGGACTTCTCGCTCCCGCCGCTCGACGGCGCGGCCGCGCCGAGCTCCTCCGGCGGCGGCTTCGGCGCCAGGCTCGCCGACGCGCTCGGGAAGCTCGAGGGGATGCAGCAGGACGCGACCGTGCAGTCGCAGGCGCTCGCGACGGGCCGCGCCACGGACGTCACGAGCGTCGTGATGGCGGTCGAGCGCGCGCAGCTCTCGCTCGAGATGGCGTCGCAGATCCGCAACAAGGCGGTCGACGCGTACAACGAAATCCTCCGGATGCAGGTGTAACGAGCGGTGCCAGACGCATCGCGCCTTCGTGAGCTCTGGTCCGGCCTCGGCGGCCGGGGCCAGTTCAGCCTCGTCGTCTCCGGCCTCGCCGTGATCATCACCGGCTTCTTCCTGTTCAAGTTCGCGGCGAAGCCGTCCTACACGACGCTCGTCTCGAACCTCTCGGCGAACGACGCCGCCCAGACGACGAAGGCGCTCGAGTCGAGCGGGATCACGTACAGGCTCCAGGACGGCGGGACGACGATCTCCGTCCTCTCCTCGAAGGCGGCGGCGGCGCGGCTCGCGATCGCGCAGCAGGGGTTGCCGAGCGGCGGCCACGTCGGCTTCGAGCTCTTCGACAAGAAGAGCCTCGGGATCACGGACTTTCAGCAGAAGGTCGACTACCAGCGCGCGCTCGAAGGCGAGATCGCACGCACGATCGAGCAGATCCAGGGCGTCGACAGCGCCGACGTCCAGCTCGTCCTTCCCGACGACTCGCTCTTCGCCGACCAGTCGTCGAAGGCGAGCGCCGCCGTCCTGATCAACGGCTCGCTCGTCGACGCGGCGACGGTCCGGGGCATCGCGCACCTCGTCGCCTCGAGCGTCAAGGGCCTCGACGCGAGCGGCGTGACGATCACGAACTCGCAGGGCGAGCTGCTCTGGCCGTCGGCCGGAAGCGGGACGCTCGGCGCCGCCTCGAAGCTCCAGGCGGAGCAGAACTACGACAACCAGCTCACGAGCCAGATCAACGCGATGCTGACCTCGACGCTCGGCGAGAACAAGGCGCAGGCGCGCGTCCATGCGGAGCTCTCGCTCGACCAGCGCGAGGTCGACAGCGTCGTCTACGGCAAGCGCGTGCCCGTCACGTCGAAGACCGACACCGAGACGCTGAAGAACAACGGCCAGACGCAGGCCGGCGCCGCCGGCGTCACCGCGAACGTGCCGCCGGCCGCGACCACGACGACCACGACGACGACCGCGCCGACCACGACGACGACCGCGCCGACGACGACCACGACGACGCCGGCGGCGACCACCGCGTCGGCCCCGTCCACGTCCCCCAACTCGAACTACCGCCACCAGACGACGCAGACGGACTACAACGTCGACAAGACGATCGAGCACACGACGACCGTGCCCGGAAGCGTCACGAGCCTGCAGGTCGCGCTGATGGTCGACTCGTCGGTGCCCGCCGCCCAGCTCGCCGGCCTCAAGTCGGCGGTCGCGAGCATGGCCGGAATCGACACGAAGCGTGGGGACGCGCTCACGGTCTCGCGCGTCGCCTTCGCGAAGCCGGTGACGGCTGCAGTGAAGGCGAGCCCGCTGTCGAAGCTCCCGCTCGGGCTCGCGAAGAAGGTCCTGCTCGGCCTGGCCGGCCTGATCTTCCTCTTCCTGCTGACCCGGGCGCTGAAGAAGCGCGAGGGGGCCGAGGTCGCGGCCGAGCCGACGTGGCTGCGCGAGATCGAGGCCGACTGGCCGATCCGCGAGCTGGACGCGCCGACGATGCGCCTCGAGCTCGAGCCGTCGACGGGCAAGCACCGCGACCAGATGCGGGAGGAGTTCGAGGAGATCGCGCGCGCGCAGCCCGACAAGGTCGCGCTGCAGGTCGCGCAGTGGGTCGAGGACTAGCGGACGACCGTGGCCGTCCTGACCGGTAAGCGGAAGGCCGCCATCCTGCTGGTCTCGCTCGGCCCGGAAGGCGCCGCCCAGGTCTTCAAGCACCTCCCCGACGACGTCATCGACAAGCTGACCGTCGAGATGGCGCGGACGAGCAACGTCCCGCCGGAGGAGTCCGACGCGGTCCAGAAGGAGGTCGTCGAGACGGCGTACGCGCGCGGCTGGATCGCGGCCGGAGGCGCGGCCTACACGCGCCAGGTGCTCGAGAAGGCGCTCGGCGTCGCGAAGGCCGACGAGATCCTCTCCCGGCTCGAGGGCGTGATCGAGCACAAGCCGTTCGAGTTCCTGCGCGGCACGGCGCCCGACCAGATCTACGGCTTCCTCCGCGGCGAGCACCGCCAGACGATCGCGCTCGTCCTCGCGAACCTGCCGGCGATGGAGCAGGCGGCGAAGGTCGTCCAGCTGATGACGCCCGAGGAGCAGGTCGACGTCGCGATGCGGATCGCGACGATGAACCAGACCTCGCCGGAGGTCGTCAAGGACGTCGCCGCAGTCATGCGCGAGAAGCTGCAGCTCGTCCTGCGGCGCGAGTGGGCCGTGGCCGGCGGGGCGGAGGCGCTCGCCGACATCCTCAACTCAGCCGACCGGCAGACGGAGCGGAACATCCTCGAGCACCTCGAACAGGTCGACACCGACCTCGCCGAGGAGATCCGTGCGCTCCTCTTCACCTTCGACGACCTGATCAACCTCGACGACCGCACGATCCAGCTCGTCCTCAAGAACGTCGACACGAAGGACCTCGCGCTCGCACTCCGCGGCTCGACCGATGAGGTGCGCGACTGGATCCTCGCGAACATGTCCGAGCGCGCGTCCGAGATGCTGCGCGAGGAGCTCGAGTACATGCCGCCGCAGCGCCGCCGCGTCGTCGAGGAGGCGCAGCTGAAGATCGTGTCCGTCGTCCGCAAGCTCGAGGACGAGGGCGAGATCTACATCGCGCGCGGCGCCTCGGAGGAAGACGAGCTGATCGCGTGACCGCCATCGTCGAAGAGCCCTTCGTGTTCCCCGTGCTCGACCCGGGGGCGGGGATCACGCCCGCCGGGACGACACCTATTCCCCGTGCGGACCAGATCGTCCAGCGTGCGCAGGAGGAGGCGAATCGCATCCGTGCCGCGGCCGAGGCCGACGGGCGGCGGGAGGGCCATGCCCAGGGCCTGGCCGCCGCCCGGGCCGACGGCGAGCACGCGCGGAGCGTGCTCGAGGCCGCTGCGTCGCAGCTCGAGAGCCAGCTCGCGGCGATGGTGGAGCAGCTCGAACGGCGGGCGATCGACCTCTCGCTCGCGCTGGCCGAGAAGATCGTCGGCGCCGCGCTCGAGCTTCGCCCCGAGCTCGTCCTCGGTGCCGTCACCGGCGCTCTCCGGCAGGCCGCCGAGCGGGATCACGTCGTGATCGAGGTCAACCCCGACGACCTCGAGCTCGTCCGCGCCGAGGTCGACGAGCTCGCCGGCAGGCTCGGTGGGATCCACCGTCTCGAGGTCGTCGCCGAGCGGCGCGTCGGCCGCGGCGGCTGCGTCGTGCGGACTTCGGAGGGCGAGATCGACGCGCGGATCGGCGAGCAGCTCGTGCGCGCGCGGGACCTCTTGCTCGACTCGCTCGCGGCAAGCAAGACCGGTGCCTGAGGCCACCCTCGACGAGTGCTTCGCGACGCTCGCGGGCGCCGACCTCTACAGCCGGCGCGGCCGCGTCACGAACCTGATCGGCCTCGTCATCGAGGCGACCGGCCTGCAGGCCGAGGTCGGCGAGCTGTGCGAGATCGCCGTCGGTCGCAACAGCGAGCTCGTCCCCGCGGAGGTCGTCGGCTTCCGCGACGGGCGGACGCTGCTGATGCCGCTCGGCGCGCTGACCGGCATCGGGCCCGGCAAGCGCGTGCTCGCACAGGGCCATCCGCTTCGCATCCCGGTCGGCGCAGAGCTGCTCGGCCGCGTGCTCGACGGCGTCGGGCGGCCGATCGACTCCGGCCCGCCGCTGAAGGCGGTCGTACGCCGCTCGACGCTCTCCTCCCCGCCGGAGCCGCTCAGCCGGACGCGCATCGACACGCGCCTCGGCCTGGGCGTCCGCGCTCTCGACACGCTCGTCCCCTGCGGTCGAGGGCAGCGGCTCGGGATCTTCGCCGGCTCGGGCGTCGGCAAGTCGTCGCTGCTCGGGATGATCGCGCGCGCCACGAGCGCCGACGTCAACGTCATCTGCCTCGTCGGCGAGCGCGGCCGCGAGGTGCGCGACTTCGTGGAGGGCGACCTCGGCGACGCGCTCGGCCGCTCGGTGATCGTCGTCGCCACCTCGGACGAGCCGGCGCTCGTCCGGGTCAACGCGGCCTTCGTCGCCACGACCGTGGCCGAGTACTTCCGCGACTGCGGCCTGCACGTGCTCCTGATGATGGACTCCGTGACGCGCTTCGCGATGGCGCAGCGCGAGGTCGGGCTCGCGATCGGCGAGCCCCCCGCCGCCCGCGGCTACACGCCGAGCGTCCTCGCGCTCCTCCCGCGCCTGCTCGAGCGCGCCGGGACGAGCCCGCGCGGCTCGATCACCGGCCTCTACACCGTGCTCGTCGAGGGCGACGACATGAACGAGCCGGTCGCGGACGCGGCCCGCTCGATCCTCGACGGCCACTGTGTCCTCTCCCGCGAGCTCGCGCACCGGAGCCACTATCCGGCGATCGACGTGCTCGAGTCCGTCTCGCGCCTCGCCGGCGAGATCACGACGCCCGAGGTGCAGCAGGCCGGCGCGCGGCTGCGAGAGCTGCTCGCCGTCTACCGCGAGAAGGAGGACCTGATCACCGTCGGCGCCTACGTGCCCGGCAGCGACGCGCGCGTGGACGCCGCGATCGAGCGGCTGCCGCGCGTCGAGGCCTTCCTCCGGCAGCCCCTCGACGAGCGGGTCCCGGCCGAGGAGGCCGACGGTGCGCTCGTCGAGCTGATGCGATGAGGCGGTGCTACGCCCGGATGTCGACGAGCGGCGGCAGCGGCGGGTTCCCCGCGGCGAGGTATGCCCCCGCGACCTCGAGCGGCCGCGGCCTCGCCGGCCAGCCGGCGTGCCCGTATCGCGGGCCGTCGTCCTGGCGCAGGCGGCGCACCCCGAGCACCTGTCCCGCGACGCGTCGCGGAGCCGGCGTCGAGACCGCCTGCCTCGCGGGTAGCGTCTCCAACCTCTCCATCCCGTACCGCACCATTTCCCCCTTCCGGGGATTGTGCCAACCCTCGAACGAGTGATGCTAGTCCTCGAAGGCACCGCCGGCGAGGGCATGGAGCTGCTGCATCCGGCGTGTTTCAGCCCACAGGTGCGTGATCTCCTCGAGCACGCGCACGAATCCTTCTGCGCGAACGTGGCCCCGGACCTCTCGGCGGCGCTCGGTGCGCCGCTCCAGCTGACCGTGTCGGGCCTCGAGGAGCAGCCGCTCGCCGAGGCGCTCGCTTCGCTCCGCCGGCCCTCGGTTCAGGTCGTCCTGAGCATGCGGCCCGGCTCGGCGCCGCTCCTCGTCGCGATCGAGGAGGGCGCGCTCCGGCGGTTCGTCCTCCATCTGCTCGGCGGTCGGGGCGACGAGCAGCTCGGCGGCCAGACCGCGTTGACCCAGCTCGAGCTGACGCTCGCACACCGGCTCGTCTCCCTGCTCGCCGACCGGCTCTCCGACGCCTGGCAGGCGCTGCTCGAGGTGTCGCTGACGCTCGAGGCGGTCGAGCTCCGCGAGGAGCGCATCCACCTCGGTTCGCCCACCGAGACGGTGCTCTCGATCTCGATCGACGTCCTCGAGCAGGACAGCGTCACGAGCCTCGTCGTGGTCGTCCCGCATCGGGCGATGGAGCAGGCGCTTCCCCGGCCCGCGGCTCCGGAGCCGGCGGAGGCCGAGCCGCTCCGAGCCGCGCTCGCGTCGATGGACGTCGAGGTGCGGGCGGAGCTACCCGCAGTCGAGCTGCCGCTCGAGCAGGTGCTCGCCCTGCGGCCGGGTGACGTGGTCCGCCTCGGATCGCGAGCGTCGGAAGGGGTCGTGCTCGTGGCGGACGGCGTCGCCGTCCACCGGGCGCTGCCGGGCCGGAGCGGCGACCGCCGGGCCGCCCGGGTCGTGGGCAGGCTGGAGGCCCGGTGACCGCAGCCGCGGCGCCCGAGTCGCTGCGCTCGGCTCCGATCCCGGTCCGCGTCGAGCTCGGGCGGGCGACGATGGCCGCCCAGGAGGCGCTCGGACTCGAGCCGGGGGCGATCGTCGAGCTGAGCGGCTCCGTCGACGAGCCGCTCGACGTGCTCGTGAACGGCCGGCCGTTCGCGACCTGCCGTTTGCTCGTCGTCGACGGCGACGAATGGGCGGTCCGGATCGAGAGCCTCCGGAGTCCTCAATTCGCCGGAGTCGCGTCCGATAACGGGGCCACCGAATGAGCGAGAACTCCACAGAAGACGTCGAGCTCGAGCAGGCCGAGAGCCGGTCCGAGGACGAGCGAGTCGAGAGCTGGCGGTTCGAGATCCTCGCCCGCGCCGGCTTCCCGCCGCGCCTCGCGTACTCGATCGCTCGCGCGCGCGAGACCGACGTCCGCCTCGCCGAACGGCTGCTGCTCGCGGGCTGTGCGCCCGAGCTCGCGGCGTCGATCGTCCTCTAGCGCGGTTTCCGTTCCTCTCCTTTACGTCGTCTTCACGCGAGGCGACTAGGTTTGACACGATGGGCCCGCGGCTGCGAGGAACCCGCTTCCTCTCCCGCTCGTTCCTCGCGGCCGCCTTCCTCCTTTCCGCATCCGCCGCCGGCGCAACCCCGGAGCTGCCCGGCAGCTGGCGTGTCCTCGCACCCGCACCGATCGCCGTCGACGACGGCCTGAGCGCCGCCTGGACGGGCGAGCAGCTGCTCGTTTTCGGCCGGCTGACGAACGCCTCCGAGCGCGGGACGCTCGAGAACGCGGTCGACGTCGCAGCCGCGTACGACCCTTCGGCCGACCGCTGGCGCCGCGTCACGCCGCCGGCCCGCGTGAAGGGCTACTTCCCGGGCCATGTCCACGCGTTCTGGACCGGGAAGGAGCTCGTCGTGTGGGGCCCGGTCGACGAGGCGTACGACCCGTCCACGAACCGCTGGCACCGCCTCGCGAAGCCGCCCGCCGGCGAGTTCGGCTACGACGCGCTCGCCGCCTGGACCGGCCGCGAGGTGATCGGCTTCGGCGGCGGCTGCTGCGGCGACGCGTTCTCCAACAGCCTCGCGTACGACCCGGCGGCGGACCGCTGGCGGAGGCTCCCGCGCTCACCGCTCGCGGGGAGCCAGCAGCCGCTCGGCGCCTGGGACGGCCGCGAGCTGCTCGTCTACGTCGGGAACCTCGACCCGGACGGGAAGCCGTGGCCGGCGCGGCTCGCGCGCGCCGCCGCCTACGACCCGCGCGCGAACCGCTGGCGGCGCATAGCGCCGCTCCCGGCACCGCGTACCGGCGCGAGCGCCATCTGGGACGGCAAGGAGCTGCTCGTCGTCGGCGGCTGGCAGCCCGGCCCGCCCGCGGCGACCGCCGCCACCGGCTTCGCGTACGACCCGGCGACGAACCGGTGGCGCCGCCTCCCGCGGATGGAGAGCGGCCGGATCGGCGCCGCGGCCGTCTGGACGGGGAAGCACCTGCTCGTGTGGGGCGGCGCCACGCAGCCGCCGGGAGCCACGGCGCCGAACCTGCCGACGCACGGGCTCGCCTACGACCCGAGGGCGAACCGCTGGACGCCGCTCCCGCAGGCGCCGATCTGGGGCCGCGCCGACCCGGCCGCCGTCTGGACCGGGAAGGCGATGCTCGTCTGGGGCGGACCCCGGTACAACCACCCGCCGTTCGCGGACGGAGCCGCGTTCACTCCGGCAGCTCCGCAAGGCCGGAAGCGAAGCTGAAGCACACCGATCCGCCGGAAGGCGGATCGGGTAGGCTCGACCTCGCGTGAGGCGGGGATCGATCGGACAGCTGCTGCTGCTTGGCGTCCTGTTCGGCGCGGGCGCCGCCGCCGTTGCGCTCCTGATCCCGTGGCTCCCGCCCGTCGCCTCGAAGGAGCGCGAGCGGATCGACGTCGTCTTCTGGCTCGCGACGACGATCTGCATCGCGATCTTCGCCCTCGTGGCCGCGGTGATCGCCTACTCGGCGCTGAAGTTCCGCCGGAAGCCCGACGACGACTCGGACGGCCCGCCGATCCACGGGCACACCGGGCTCGAGATCGTCTGGACGGCGATCCCGGCGATCCTCGTCACGGCGATCGCGATCGTCTCGAGCGTCGTCCTCGTCCAGAACGGCCGTGCCGGGCGCGATCCCCTGCGGGTCGAGGTGACGGCGCAGCAGTTCGCCTGGACGTTCAAGTACACGAACCACGGCGCGGAGGGAATCGTGTCGCCGGTCCTGAACCTGCCGCTCGGCGAGCACGTGAAGCTGACGATCCTCTCCGTCGACGTGATCCACTCGTTCTGGGTGCCCGAGTTCGGGCAGAAGCAGGACGCGGTGCCGGGAACCACGCAGCACCTCGTGATCACGCCCACGAAGGTCGGGACGTACCCGGTGATCTGCACCGAGCTCTGCGGCCTCGGACACGCGACCATGCGGACGAAGGCGGTCGTGATGACGCCCGATGGGTTCGACGCCTGGGTGCGGTCGCAGAAGCAGCCGGCCGGCGGTGGCGGCGGGACAGGTGGCGGCGGGAGCGGCGGTGGCGGGACCGGCGGCGGAAGCGGCGCAGCCGCGGGCAAGGCGGCGTTCACGGCGAACGGCTGCAACTCCTGCCACACGCTCGCGGCGGCCGGGTCGAACGGGAAGGTCGGGCCGGACCTCGATAGATTGCCCCAGGAGGCTCAGCGTGCCGGCAAGCCGCTCGATGCCTTCGTCCGCGAGTCGATTGTGAACCCGAATGCCTACATCGAGCCGGGCTTTCCGAAAGGCGTCATGCCGCCGAACTTCGGCCAGACGATCCCGAAATCGCAGCTCGACTCGCTCGTGAAGTTCCTCGTCGACTCGAGCAAGGGGGCGAAGTGACGGCGCTCGCCGAGGCGCACGCTCCGCACGCCGGGCACGCGCCCCCGGCCGGGCCGCCCTCGCCGATGGGCAGCCTGAGGAAGGCGGGCTACATCCGCTGCCTCTGGATGATCCCGCTCTTCTTCGGACTCGGCGCCGGGATCACGACGCTCGTCCGCTGGCTCGAGGGCTGGCATCCGATCTGGCAGGGCACCGTCATGACGACGGTCTCGCTGACGACGATCCCGATCGGCTTCCTCGCCGGGATCGGCGGCTTCGACTACTGGATGCGCTGGGCGGTCGGCGCGCCGACGCAGCCGGAGGACCACTCGGGTCACGGCGCCAGGAGCTGGCGCGACTACTTCCGCGTCAACAGCGACCACAAGGTGATCGGCGTCCAGTACGTCGTCACGACGATCGTCTTCTTCGTGATCGCCGGCCTGCTCGCGCTGATCATGCGCGCCGAGCTGGCCAGGCCCGGGCTGCAGTTCGTCGACTCGCAGACGTTCAACGGGCTCTTCTCCGTCCACGCGTCGCTGATGATCTTCCTGTTCGTGATCCCGGCCTTCGCGGGCCTCGGGAACTACGTGATCCCGATCATGATCGGGGCGCCAGACATGGCGTTCCCGCGCCTGAACGCGCTCTCGTACTGGCTGCTGCCGATCGCCGGAGTGATGATGGTCGCGAGCTTCCTCGCCCCCGGCGGCGCCTTTGCGACCGGCTGGACGGGGTACGCGCCGCTGTCCGTTCACCAGCCGCTCGGGCAGGTGTTCTTCAACATGGGCGTCCAGTGGGCGGGCGCGTCGTCGATCATGACGGCCCTCAACTTCCTCGTGACGATCATCACGATGCGTGCGCCCGGCATGACGTTCTGGCGGATGCCGCTGCTCGTGTGGGCGAACTTCACGACGTCGCTGCTCGTCGTGATCGCGACGCCGTTCATCGCCGGCTCGCAGTTCTTCGTGATGTTCGACCGCGTGATGGGCACGCACTTCTTCGACCCGGCCCACGGCGGCTACGTGCTCGGGTACCAGCACATCTTCTGGTTCTACTCGCACCCGGCCGTCTACATCATGATGCTGCCCGGCTTCGGGATCGCCTCCGAGGTCATCTCCGTGATGTCGAGGAAGCCGATCTTCGGCTACCGGCTGATGGCCCTCTCGCTGATGGCGATCCTCGTCCTCGGCTTCTCGGTGTGGGCGCACCACATGTTCGTCGCCGGCATGGCCTCGTGGCTGCGGATCCCGATGATGGTGACGACGCTCCTGATCGCGGTGCCAACCGGGATCAAGGTGTTCTCGTGGCTGGCGACGATCTGGGAAGGCAAGATCGACTTCTCGACGCCGATGCTGTTCGCGCTCGGCTTCGTGTCGATGTTCGTCATCGGCGGCCTGTCCGGCATCTACCTCGGCGCCGTGCCGATCGACATCCACACCTCCGACACGTACTTCGTCGTCGCGCACATCCACTACGTGCTCTTCGGCGGTTCGCTGTTCACGATCTTCGCCGGGATCTACTACTGGTTCCCGAAGATGACCGGCCGGATGTACAGCGAACGGCTCGGGAAGCTCCACTTCTGGCTGACCTTCGTCGGCTTCAACACCACGTTCTTCCCGATGCACTGGCTCGGCCTGCAGGGAATGCCCCGCCGCGTCTACGACTACGCGCCGCGGTTCGGCGACCTCAACCTGTTCATCTCGATCGCGTCGTTCGGGCTCGGTGCCTCGACGGCCGTCTTCCTCTACAACATGATCGTCAGCTGGCGGCGCGGCGAGATCGCCGTCGCCAACCCGTGGCGGGCGCTCACGCTCGAGTGGCAGGTGTCGTCGCCGCCGCCGATCTTCAACTTCGACGAGATCCCGCAGGTCGTCGGCACCCCGTACGAGTACGGCGTGCCCGGCGCGCGGCACGCGGTCTTCAACGGCGAGCGAACGGCGACGCTCGAACAGGTGCCGGTGGCGCATTGAGCACGCCGCCGCGGCACGTCCTCGTCGTCGCGAACGAGACGGTCGGCGGCCGCAGCCTGATCGAGGCGCTGCAGCGCCGCGCCGAGGCCGGGCCGATCCGCGTCACGGTCGTCTGTCCGATCACGCACCCGCGCGAGGGCTACGTCATCTACGAGGACACGCGTCGCGCCGCGGCCGGCCGCCGGCTCGAGCGCACGCTCGAGAAGCTGCGCGCGGCGGGCATCGCCGCGCACGGCCTCGTCCTCGACGCCGATCCCGTCGACGCCGTCCGCGACTCCTTCGGCCAGCTCGAACCGCCGCCCGACGAGGTCGTCGTCTCGACCCACCCGGGCGAGCGCTCCGGCTGGCTTCGCCGCGACGTCGTCGAGCGGATCCGCAGCGTCGCCGGCGACGTCCCGGTCGAGCACGTCGTCGTCGACCTCCAGTCCGAGTCGGGCGAAAAGAACGTGCTCGTCGTCGCGAACGAGACGGTCGTCGGCAAGCCGCTCCTCGACGCGATTCGCGCCCGGGCGGCCGCCGGGCCGGCGAGCTTCCTGATCGTCTCGCCGCAGAGCGACGCCGCGCAGGCGCCGCACCCGGACGCCGAACGCCGCCTGCGCCGCACCCTCGCGGAGCTCCGCGGGGCGGGCCTCGACGTCCACGGCCAGATCGCCCATCCCGATCCGTACACCGCCGCCGTCCATGCGGTGCGCGACGAGCGCGTCGACGAGATCATCGTCTCGACCTTCCCGCAGGCCCGCTCGGGTTGGCTGCGGCGCGACCTCGTCGGCCGGCTGCGGGAGGCCACCGGCCTGCCGGTCGAGCACGTCGTCGTCGAGCAGCCGGCGGAGGTCGGAGCGCGATGAGCGCCCACGCGCACGCGGACGCGCACGGCCACGCGGATCACCCGCCCGTTGCGAACGCCAGCTCCCGCGTGAACGCGAGCGTGCTCGGGATGTTCCTCTTCATCGCCTCCGAGGTGATGCTGTTCGGCTCGTTCTTCACGGCGTACTTCTTCGTCCGCGTCGTGAACGGCTACCCCTGGCCCGCGAAGTTCGACCCGAACCTCGGTCACAGCTTCCACCTGCCGGTGTTCGTCGCCGGGCTGAACTCGGCGATCCTGCTGACCTCGAGCGCGACGATGCACTGGGCGCTGACGTCGATCAAGCGCGGCAACCGAACGGGGCTCAAGGCCGGTCTCGTGCTCACGTTCCTGATGGGCGCCACGTTCCTCGGCACGCAGATCGCCGAGTACTCGCGGATCGGCTTCGCGCCGCACGACAACGCCTTCGCGACGATCTTCTTCTGCCTGACCGGCCTGCACGGCGCCCACGTCTTCGTCGGGCTCACCCTGCTCGGGTTCGCGACGACTCGCGCGTTTCGGGGTCACTTCTCCGCGGAACACCATCACGGCGTCGAGATCCCCGGAATCTACTGGCACTTCGTCGACGTAATGTGGATCGTGGTCTACACGACCGTCTACATCCTCTGACCTAGCCAAGCCATGCCCGCCGCCCGTCGACCCTGGAACCCGTTCAGGAGCGAGGCCGAGGCCTACCGGTTCCTGATCGTCGTCGCCGCGTACTTCGCCGCGATCGTCGTCGCCTCCGTGGTCGGCGGCCGCTGGGCGGGGCTCGCGGTGTTCATCGTCCTGTCGGCCGCGGGCGCGGCGTGGCTGCTCGTGCGGGACCGCCCGCCCGCGCCCGAGCCGCAGGTCCCGGTGCGCCAGACGGGAGCCGCCGGCGAGAAGCGGATCCTCGTCGTCGCGAACGAGACCGTCGCCGGCCGCGCGCTCCACGAGGCGATCCTGCAGGCGATCGCCGCCGAGCCGGCGGAGGTGCTCGTCGTCTGCCCCGCCCTGAACTCGCCGCTGCGGCACTGGACGTCCGACGAGGACGCGGCGCGGGAACGGGCGCAGCGGCGGCTCGACTCGAGCCTCGCCCGGCTCTCCGAGGCCGGGATCGAGGCTCGCGGCGAGATCGGCGACGGCGACCCACTGCAGGCCATGGAGGACGCGCTCCGGACGTTCGGCGCGAGCCAGATCGTCATCTCGACGCATCCCGAGGGCCGCTCGAACTGGCTCGAGCGCGGCGTGGTCGCTTCCGCGCGCGAGCGCTTCGCCGTGCCGATCACGCACGTGGTCGTGGACCTCGAGGCCGAGTCGGCCGGCGCGCCGGTTGCGGAGCGCGCCGGCGATCGGACCTGACGACCCGCCGTCCTACGGCGCCTCGACGCAGTCGGAGAACTCCGATGTGTTGCCCGGCGTCTTCTCCGTCGCGGTCGCGGTCACGCCGAGCCCCTGGTCGACCGCCGCGACCGAGAGGTTGAACGAGATGTTTCCGGCCGGGTTCGTGATGACGCTCTTCCCGATCAGGAAGGTCTTCCCCTCTGGCGGTGCAGACGGATCGCATGGCTCGTTCGAGAAGACCTCGAACGAGTAGAGCGTCTGCGGCTTCGCGCTCAGCGTGACGTGGATCGTGGTCATCCCGCTCGCGGTGGTGACGGACGCGATCGTCGGCCTCGGCTGGCCGGCGTTGCCGCCGTTGACGAGCGAGATGCCCTGGTCGTTGAGGGAAATCGAGTTGTTCGAGATCCGGTTCCGGGTTCCCGTGTCGACCAGGACGCCCTGCGCGATGTTCCCGGCGATCGTGTTCCCCGGGCCGATGGAGTTGCCGGACGCGGAGATCTCGACGCCGGCGCCGCCGTTGCCCAGCAGCGCACCGCCCGTTGCGGCGGGCCCGACGAGGTTCCCCTCGATCTTCGTGCCGGTCGCGCCGTTGAACTGGACGATCCCGGCGCCGAAGTTACCCGAGATGAGATTGCCGGAGCCGGCTTCCGATCCGCCGATCTGGTTGCCGCTGCCGCTGAGGATCTGGATCCCTGTGCGGTTGCGGAGGGGCCGGTTGCCCGTGCTGTCGACGCCGATGAAGTTCGCCTGGACCACGTTGCCGTCGGTGCTGACGAGGCCGATCCCCGGGTCGGCGTGCTGGCCCGAGATGAGGTTGCCGGCGCCTGCGGTCGTTCCGCCGATCACGTTGCCGCCGAGCGACGAGGGACCTCCGACGATCAGCACGCCGTTCTGGCCGTTCCCCAGCGCGAGCAGGCCGGCCACATCGGTCCCGATGTAGTTCCCCTCGACGGCGTTGCCGGACGACTTCACGATGTCGATCCCGGTCAGCTTGTTCGCCGACACGACGTTGCGCGCCCCGGCGGACGGACCCCCGATCGTGTTCGCACTCGCCCCTGTCGTGACGACGATGCCGAAGGTGTTGCCGAGGCGTGTCTTCCCCGACTTGGCGAGCCCGATGAAGTTCCCCTCGATGGCGTTGCCAGTCGCGAGGCTGCCGTCGAGGGTGACCCCGCTGTTCACGTTTTCCGAGATCACGTTGCGGGTGGACACGCTCGTTCCGCCGATCGTGTTGGAGGCGCCGAAGACGCGGATTCCCTCGCCGTTGGCCCTTGCGAGCGCTCCGGTTGGATCGGTTCCGACGAAGTTGCCGTCGACGACGTTCGACGAGGCGCCGGCCGCCAAGCTCACGCCGCGGCTGGTGTTCCCCGAGATGACGTTCCTCGCGCCGGTGCTCGTCCCGCCGACGACGTTGCCGGAGCCGGTCTCGATGTCGACGCCCAGCGCGTTCCCGACGGCCGTGCCGGAGAGATCGAGCCCGACCCAGCAGCCCGAGACGGTGTCGCCGCCCGAACCCTCGAGCAGCAGCCCTGCACCGAAGCCCGTGACCGCCAGGCCGAGCACCTTGGTCGGTCCCGCCTTGACGTCCAGCCCGGTGGTCGACGCCGAGCCGGTGCCGTTGTGGAGCTCGACGAGCGGCTCGCCCGCGAACCCGGGCTGGGTCTGCCCGTTGATCACGACGGGCTGGGTGATCGGCGGCAACGCCGAGGCGAGCGTGATCACGTGCCCGCCGGCGCCCGGGATGTTGAACTTGATCGTGTCGCTGGCACCGGTCGCGTTGGCGGCGGTGATCGCCGCCCGCAGCGAGCCCGGTCCGACGTCGTCCGTGTTCGTGACGACGAACGTCGCCGCGCTCGCGGGGCCCGCGGTCGTGAGAGCGGCGAGCACGAGGGCGGCGACGAGCGCGCCGCGGAGCGAAAGCCTGCCTGGCATCGAAATGTCCCTCTCTCGTAGGTGTTTCACGGCGCCTGAACGCAAGCCGAGAACTCGGAGGTGTCGACTGTGTCCCTCCTCGTGTCGGTCGCGGTGATGCCCTCCTCGGACGCAAGCGCGGGCACCGAGATCGAGATGCTCGCGGTCCCCGTCGTCTTCGCCGCCACCTTCTGGGCGGCGAGGAACTGCCTGCCCTGTGGTGGCTGGCTCGGATCGCAGTTCGGGTTGGCGAAGAGCTCGATCACGTAGCTCGCGCCGGCCACCACGGCGAGGTCGAGACCGACCTTCGTCGCGCCGGTCGCGGTCGTTGCGGACGTGATCGTCGGGGCGGCCTGCAGGTGATTCCCGCCGTTCGCCAGCTCGATCCCGGCGGTGCCGTTGTCGAAGATCGAGTTCTGGCTGATCGCGTTGCCGGTCGCGGGCCCCTGCTGGCCGTCGACGAGCACGCCCTCGAGGACGCTGCCGGCGATCGTGTTCGCCGCTGCGCCGGTGCCGCCGACCGCGCTGCCCGACGCCGCCCGGAGCGCGATGCCGATCGCGCCGTTCCCCAGCACCGCGCCGCCGGTTGCTGCGAGCCCGATCCGGTTCCCCTGGATCTTCGTCCCCGTGGCGCCGTTCTGGACCTTGACCGCCTCGCCGACGCTTCCCGAGATGACGTTTCCCGCTCCCGCGACCGGCCCGCCGATCGCGTGGTTCGTCCCACCCAGGATCAGCACCCCCTGGTTGTTTCGCAGGATGCTCGCCCCGGTCGCGTCGACTCCGATCCAGTTGCCCTGGACCGCGTCACCGCTTCCCCCGCTGATGACGACGCCGTTGCCGCCGCGGTTCCCCGAGATCAGGTTGCCGGCGCCGGCGGAGGTCCCGCCGATCGTGTTCCCGGCGGCGTTCGTGATCGCGACCCCTCCGCCGGTGTTTCCGATCGCCAGGGTGCCCGTCGGGTCCGTTCCGATGGAGTTCCCCTCGACCACGTTCGACGAGGCGGACGTGATCGACACGCCGAGACCGTTGCCCGAGATGACGTTTCTCGCTCCCGAGCTCGTACCGCCGATCGTGTTCGCGTCCGCCTGGGTCACCCGCACGCCGTTCTGCCCGTTGCCGAGCCGGGCCTTTCCCGACGCCGTGAGCCCGATGTAGTTCCCCTCGACGACGTTGCCCGTCGCGCCCGAGAGGAGACTGACGCCGTCGCTGACGTTGCCGGAGACGACGTTCCTCGCACCGGCCCCCGTACCGCCGATCGTGTTGCCGTCGCCCGAGACCGCCACTCCGCCGGAGTTGGGAACCTTCGTCCTTCCGGCGACGTCTGTGCCGATGTAGTTGCCCTCGACGCGGTTCCCACTCGAGCCGGCCAAGATCGTCACGCCCTGGCCCGCCGCTGCCCCGGCGATCACGTTCCGCGCGGTCGCGCTCGTGCCGCCGACGACGTTCGACGCCGAGTCGAGGATCACGACTCCGCCGCCGCCCCCGGCCGGGGCGCCGGCGAGGTCGAGCCCGAGCCAGCAGCCCGAGACCGTGCCGCCGCCGCCGTTCTGGAGCCTGATCTCGGTGCCGAAGCCGGTGATCGAGAGCCCCATCACCTTGCTCGACCCCGCCGTGAGGTCGAGACCGAGCGCGGAGGCGTTGCCCGTTCCGTTGTCGAGCCGGACGAGCGGCTGACCGGCGAACCCGGGCTGGGTCTGCCCGTTGACCACGGCCGGCTGGTCGATCGCAGGCAGTGGCGAGGCGAGCGTGATCACGTGCCCGCCGGCGCCCGGGATGTTGAACTTGATCGTGTCGGCAACGCCGGTCGCATTCGCGGCGTCGATCGCCGCGCGGAGCGAGTCCGGGCCCGAGTCGTTCGTGTTCTTGACGACGAACGTCGCCGCGCTCGCCGGCCCGGCCGTGGACAGCCCCACGAGCACGAGCAGTGCGACGAGCACAGCCGAAAGCGAAAGCCTGCCTGGCATCGAATCGTCCTCTCTCTTGGCTCTTTCACGGCGCCGGCACGCACGTCGAGAGCTGCGACGTGTCGCGCGTGGCGGTGTTCGTGACGGTCGCGGTCACGCCGTACGCCGAATCCTCTCCTCCCGTCGTCGGCGTCTGCCGGCCCTATTCCAACCGCGCCGGATCTGGGTTTCGTCAGGGCGCCGGCACGCAGGCCGAGAACTGCGAGGTGTCGCCGGTCGTCGTGTTCGTGAGGGTTGCCGTCAAGCCCCGATCCGTCGGCAGCGCGGGGACGGTGAGCTTCACCTTCGGATTGCCGCTCGTCTTCGCGGAGAACGTCTTGGTCGCGAGGAACTGCCGTCCCTCCGGGCCGCAGGCCGGGTTCGCGAAGACGTCGACCGCGTAGTGGACGCCCTCGCTCGCAGGGAACTGCGTGACGACCGTCGTCTGGCCCGCCGCGGTGGTCACCGAGACGATCGCCGGAGTGTCCTGGTCGTGGTTCGCGCCGTTGGCGAGCTCGATTCCCGTGCTGTTGTCGTAGATCGAGTTTCCCCGGATCGCGTTGCCTGTCGCCGCGCCCGACTGGGCGTCGACGAGGATCCCCTGGAGGACGCTGCCCGCAATCGTGTTCGCGCCCGCCCCCACCGCGCCGATCGCCGTGTTCGAGGCTCCTCTGACCGCGACGCCCGTCCCGCCGTTGCCGAGCACCGCGCCGCCGGTCGCGGCGAGCCCGATCCGGTTGCCCTGGACCTGCACTCCGCTGGCGCCGTCCTGGATGTCGACGCCGTCGCCGATGCTCCCGGCGATGACGTTCCCCGCGCCGGGGGCGGTCCCGCCGATCACATGGTCCGTGCCGCCGAGGACGAGGACGCCCTGGTTGTTGCGCAGGATTCCCGCGCCTGTGGCGTCGAGGCCGATCAGGTTGCCCTGGACGATCTGGCCGGCGCCTTTCGAAATCGAGATGCCGGTTCCCCCGCGGTTTCCGGAGATGAGGTTCCCGGCGCCCGGACCGGCGCCGCCGATCGTGTTGCCGGCGCCCTGCGTGATCTGGACTCCCGTCCCGTTCGGGAACGAGAACGTGCCGGCAGGATCGGTGCCGATGTAGTTCCCCTCGACGACGTTCGACGCGGCGAGGAGGAGCTGGAGGCCGATGCCGTTCGCGGAGACGACGTTCCGCGCTCCGGCGCTCGTGCCGCCGATGGTGTTACCGCTCGCGCCGTTCAGCAGCGAGACGCCTTCGCCGTTGGCGAGGGCGCGTTCTCCGGAGGCCCCCAGCCCGATGTAGTTGCCCTCGACGGTGTTCCCGCTGGCGCCGTCGAGGGCGACGCCGTCCTGGATGTTGCCGGAGATCACGTTGCGGGCTCCGGCGCTCGTGCCGCCGATCGTGTTGCCGGGACCCGAGACCGTGATTCCGCCGAAGTTGGGCACCGGCGCCTGGCCCGCGACGTCGGTGCCGATGTAGTTCCCCTCGACCTTGGTTCCGTTCGACGCTCCCGCGATCGTGATCCCGGGGGCGAGCGCTCCTCCCGAGATGACGTTCCGCGCGGCGGCGCTCGTGCCGCCGACGGTGTTCGACTTCGAGTCGACGATCACGACGCCGCTGCCGCTGTCGACCGCTGCGCCGGCCAGGTCGAGCCCGAGCCAGCAGCCGGAGACGGTGCTGCCGCTGCCGGTCTGGAACCGGATCTCCGTCGAGAAGCCGGTGATCGAGAGGCCGAGCACCCTGGTCGAGCCGGCGGTCACGTCCAGGCCGAGGACGTTCACGTTGCTGCCGGTGCCGTTGTCGAGCCGGACGAGCGGCTGCCCGGCGAAGCCCGGCTGGCTCTGCCCGTTGATCGTGACCGGATGGACGATCTGCGGCAGCGGCGAGGCGAGCGTGATCACGTGCCCGCCGGCTCCCGGGATGTTGAACTTGATCGTGTCGGCAGCCGCGGTCGCGTTCGCCGCATCGATCGCCGCCCGGAGCGAGCCCGGGCCCGCGTCGTTCGTGTTCTTGACGACGAACGTCGCCGCGCTCGCCGTCCCCGCGGTCGAGAGCCCGACCAGCAACGCCACGCCGAGCGCCGTACCCAGCACGGGAAGCTTGCTTGCCATCGGTACTCCTCTCTGTCGCGGTGTGCTCACGGCGCCGCTGCGCAGGCCGAGAAGGGCGATGTGTCGGCCTTGTTCGAGGGCGTAAGCGTCACCGTAACCCCTTCCTCCGGCGCGAGCTCGGGCACTGCGATCACGAGCGTGGCGACGCCGGTGACCTTCGCCAGCGAGACCCTCACCGCGACCAGCTGCTTGCCCTGTGGCGGGTCCAGCGGATCGCAGGTCGGGCTCGCGAAGACCTCGACCGCATAGCGGTTGCCGCCGGTGACGGGGAACTGCACCGTGACGGTCGTCGCGCCTGCCGCAGTCGTCACGGAGGTGATCGTCGGCGGCGCCTGCAGGTCGTTGCCGCCGTTCAGGAGCACGATCCCGCCGGCGGCGTTGTCGAAGATCGCGTTCCCGCGGATCGAGTTGGCCGTCGCCGAGCCGCCGGCTCCGTCGACCACGACGCCTTCCGCGCCGTTCCTCGCGATCGTGTTGCCGGCGCCCGAGCCGCCGCCGACGCTGTTGCCGGACGCGTCGAGGATCTCGACGCCGGCATCTCCGTTGCCGATGAACGCGCCCCCCGTCGCCACCGGCCCGATCAGGTTGCCCTGGACCTTCGTCCCCGCCGCGCCTGCCAGGACGAACACGCCCTGCAGACGGTTCCCGCTGATCACGTTGCCGGCGCCGGCCGCCGTCCCGCCGATGATGTTCCCGCTGCCGCCCTTGACGGTGACGCCCTGGTTGTTGCGAAGCGGCGCCGTGCCGCCGGCGTCGACGCCGATGTAGTTGCCCTCGACGACGTTGCCGACGGAGTTCTGGAGCTCGATCCCGTTCGCGGTGCGCTGGCCGGAGATCACGTTGCGGGCGCCCGCGGTCGTGCCGCCGATCAGGTTGGCGCCTGCGCCGATGACGAAGATCCCGTCGCCCTTGTTGCGGATCGCGTAGGAGCCGGACGCGTCGGTTCCGACGAAGTTGCCCTCGACGACGTTCGAGGAGCTCGTTGAGAGGCCGATGCCTTGGCCGTCGTTCCCCGAGACGACGTTGCGCGCGCCGGCGCTCGTGCCCCCGATCGTGCTCCCTGCGGGCGCCGACGCGGAGATACCGTCGCCTTCGTTGCCGAGGCGGCTCTTTCCGGACGCCGTGAGGCCGACGTAGTTGCCCTCGATCAGGTTCCCGGCCGTCTGGAGGACGACGCCGGCGCCGTGGTTGCCGGAGATGACGTTGCGGGCGCCGGCGGCGGTGCCGCCGATCTGCGCACTGCCGTCCGGCGCGACGACGAAGACACCCTCCTCGTTGCCGATTGCCGCGCGCCCGGTCGGATCGGTCCCGATGTAGTTGCCCTGGACGAGCGCGCCGGCCGCCCCGAGCTCGACCCCTTGCTTGGTGTTTCCCGAGATGACGTTCCGCGCGCCGTTGCTGGTGCCGCCGACGACGTCGCCGGCGGCCGACGGGCCGCCGATGCTGATGCCGACCTTGTTGGGCCCGGGATCGCCGGCCGGCCCGAGGCCGATCCAGCACCCCGAGACCGTGTCGTTCGGGCCGAACACGCCGATGCCGACGTCGAAGCCGGTGATCGAGAGGCCCTTGACGGTGACGGAACCCGCGTCGAGGCTGAGCCCTCTCGCCGCGAAGCCGCCCTTCGCGAGCTGGATCAGCGGCGTGCCCGCGAAGCCGGGCTGGCTCTGACCGTTGATGACGAGCGGCTGCGTGACCGCCGGCAGGAGCGACCCGACTGCGATGAGGTGCGAACCGGCGCCGGGGATGTCGAACTTGATCACGTCGGCGGCCGGCGTCGCGTTCGCGGCCGTGATCGCGTCGCGCAGCGAGCCTGCGCCGGAGTCGTCGGTGTTCGTGACGACGAAGGTCGCCGCCCCGGCCGGTCCTGCCGTCGAGAGCCCCACGAGCGCACACGCGCCGGCGATTGCGTAGAGGAGCGAAAGCCTGGCCGTCATCGAGAGCCTCCCTCTTCCCGTGCCGCCGTCAGGGCGCCGACAGGCATGCCGAGAACGGCGACGTGTCGGTCGTGGTCAACGGCGTGAGCGTCGCCGTCACCCCCTGCTCGGCCGCGAGCGCGGCGATCGCGACCGCGACGGTCGCCACCCCCGTGATCGTCGCCCTGAAGGTCTTGGTCCCGACGAAGGCGTTTCCCTGCGCCGGCTCCACGGGGTCGCAGGTGGGGCTGGCGAAGACGTCGACGGTGTAGCGCTCGCCGGCGACGACCGCTGCGTGCATGCCGACCGTCGTCGTTCCGGCCGACGTCGTCACGGAGCTCAGGGTCGGGGCGGCCTGGAGATCGTTGCCGTTGTGGAGGAGGGCGATCCCGCCGGTCGCGTTGTCGAAGATGCCGTTTCCGCGGATCGCGATGCCGGTGGTCGGTCCCGTCTGCCCGTCGACGACGACGCCCTGCGCTCCGTTCGCGACGATCGTGTTGCCGCCGGCGTCGCCGCCGACCGTGTCGGCGGTCGTGTTGCGCAGTGCGATCCCGGCGCCGCCGTTTCCGAGCGGAGGGGCACCCGCGGCCGCCGGTCCGATCAGGTTCCCCTGGATCTTCGTCCCGGTTGCGACGGACTGGACCGCGACTCCCTCGAGGAGGTTCCCCGAGATCACGTTGCCCGCGCCGCCGCCGGTCCCGCCGATCGTGTTGCCGCTGCCGCCGGTGACGAGAACTCCCTGCTCGTTGCCGAGGACGCTCGTCCCCGCTGCGTCGACGCCGACGAAGTTCCCCTCGACGAGCGCCCTCGTGGTGTGGTCGAGCTCGACGCCGAACCCCTCGCGTTGAGCGGAGATCACGTTGCGTGCGCCGGCGACCGTCCCGCCGACCCGGTTGTCGCTGCCGCCGGCGACGAGGATCCCGCCCACGCCGTTCCGGATGGCGTACGAGCCCGTCGCGTCGGTGCCGACGTAGTTGCCCTCGACGACGTTCGAGGACGAGGACTCCAGGTGGACGCCGTTGTCCGCGTTCCCGGAGATGACGTTCCGTGCGTCGGCCGACGTGCCGCCGATCGTGTTCCCCGGGCTTGGCGCGTCGACCCTGATCCCGTCCTCGCCGTTGGCGAGCCGGCTCTTTCCGGAGGCGCTGACGCCGATGTCGTTGCCCTGGACGACGTTGCCTGCCGTCGCGAGGACGATGCCGCGGTGCTCGTTCCCGGAGACGACGTTGCCCGCGCCCGCGCCGGCGCCGCCGATCTGCGCATTCGTCCCGCCGGTGACCACCGCGATGCCGTCGAGGTTGCCCACCGCGACCCGACCGGCCGTGTCCGTGCCGATCAGGTTGCCCTGGACCTTCGTTCCGGGCGCGGCGATCGTGATTCCGGCCTGGGTGTTCGCCGAGATCACGTTGCGAGCCGCGGGCGAGGTGCCGCCGATCACGGCGCCGGTCGCGGACGCGCCCGTGACGAGGACGCCGACCTGGTTTCCGGCGGCGAGGCCTGCCGGGTCGAGCCCGAGCCAGCAGCCGCTCACGGTCACGTTCGCGCCGGTGACCCTGATCCCGGTCGCGAAGCCTGTGATCGAGAGCCCCTGCACCTTGCCCGCGCCCGCCGCGATCGTCAGGCCGGTCGCGGTCGATCCGGCCTTGGCGAGCTGGATCAGCGGCTGCCCGCCGAAGCCCGGCTGCGTCGAGCCGTTGATCGTGAGCGGCGCAGTGACGTCCGGCAGCGGTGTCGGGACCGGGAGCAGATGGACGCCTGCGCCGGGGATGTCGAACCTGATCACGTCGGCGCCCGGCGTCGCGTTCGCTGCCGTGATCGCGTCGCGGAGCGATCCCGCCCCCGAATTCGCCGCGGTCGTGACGACGAACGTCGCCGCGCCTGCCGGATCCGCCGTCGACAGCCCCAGGAGCGCGAGCGCCGAGGCGAGCGCGCCGAGGACCGAGAGCCTGCCAGCCATCGAATTCCTCCCCTTCTCGTCCCGAACGTTACGCGGAATCTGGGTCTGGCGCGCCAGCACGATCGGTCTCGTCACGGCGCCGACATGCACGCCGAGAACGGCGACGTCTCGCTAAACGTCTCCAGGGTGAGCGTCGCCGTCACGCCCTGCTCGGAGCCGAGCGCCGGGACGACGAACGAGACCGTGCCGACCCCGCTCGCCTTCGCGAGCAGCGTCTTGCTGCCGAGGAACACGTGCCCCTGAGGCGGCTCGCCGGGATTGCAGGCCGGGCTCGCGTAGACGTCGACGGCGTAGCGGTTCCCCGCGGTCACGGCGAACCGGACGCCGACCGTCGTCGACCCGGCGGCCGTCGTCACCGACGCGATGCTCGGAGGCTGTTGCATGTGGTTGCCGTTGTTGACGAGGCCGATCCCGCCGGTGCCGTCGTCGAAGATCGCGTTCGCGCGGATCGCGTTGTTGCCCGCGTCACCGAGCCTGGCGTCGACGAGAACCCCCTCCTCGTCGTTGCCGGCGATCGTGTTGCCGCCCGAGCCGCCGCCGACGAAGTTGGCAGGCGACGCGTCCAGGACGACCCCGGCCCCGCCGTTGCCGAACACGGTGCCCGACGGGGCCGGGCCGATCATGTTCCCCTGGATCTTCATCCCGGTCGCGCCCTGGAGGAGGAGGATGCCCTCCCCCCGGTTCGCACTGACGACGTTGCCGGCCCCCGCGGTCAGGCCGCCGATCGTGTTCCCGCTTCCATCCCGGACGCGAATCCCCCGGTCGTTGGGCAAGGGGGAGCTTCCAGCCGCGTCGACTCCGATGTAGTTGCCCTGGACGAGGTTCTCGTCCGTGTTCTCGAGATCGACGCCCGCCCCGGTGCGCTGGCCCGAGACGACGTTGCGGGCTGCGGCGCTCGTGCCGCCGATGCGGTTCCCGCTGTCCGCGGCGACGAGGATTCCCACGCTGTTCCCGATCCCGTACGAGCCCGTCGCGTCGGTGCCGACGAAGTTCCCCTCGACGACGTTCGACGAGCTCGAGGCGAGGTCGATGCCGGCGCCTGCGTTGCCCGAGACGACGTTGCGTGCGCCCGCCGAGGTGCCTCCGATCGTGTTCCCGGGGGCGGGAGCCTCGTCCTGGATGCCGGAGCCTCCGTTCCCCAGCTGGCTCTTGCCGGAGGCGGTCAGGCCGATGTAGTTGCCCTCGACGAGGTTGCCGGCGGTCTGCAGGTGGATGCCGTCGACCTGGTTCCCCGAGACGACGTTGCGGGCGCCGCCCGACGTGCCGCCGATCTGCGCGGTCCCCGAGGGGGCGAAGACCTCGATACCGGTGTGGTTGCCCACGGCGACCCGGCCGGATGGATCGGTCCCGATGTAGTTGCCCTGGACGAGGGCGCCCGGGCCCGAGATCGTGACGCCCTGGACGGTGTTTCCGGAGATGACGTTCCGCGCTGCGGCGCTGTTCCCGCCGATCGTGGCTCCGCTGGCGGAGGCGCCGGAGACCTGGATGCCGACGGTGTTCCCCGACTGCGTGCCGGCGGGATCGAGCCCGATCCAGCACCCGGACACCGCGTCGTTCGCACCGTCGACGGCGACGCCGACTGCGAAATGCGTGATCGAGAGCCCCGTCACCTTCACCGATCCCGCCTGTACGACGAGGCCCACGGTGGCGGGCGAGCCACCCCTGTCGAGCTGGATCAGCGGCGTGCCCGCGAAGCCGGGCTGCGTCGACCCGTTGATGACGACCGGTTGCGAGATGGTGGGTAGCGGCGTCAGCAGCGAGATGACGAAGGGGCCGGTGCCCGGGATGTTGAACTTGACGACGTCTGCGCCCGGCGTCGCGTTCGCCGCGTCGATCGCGGCTCGCAGCGAGCCGGGGCCGGAGTCGGCCGTGCTCTTGACGACGAACGTCGCCGCGCTCGCCGGTCCTGCCGTGGACAGCCCTCCCAGCGCGCCCGCGCACACGAGCGCGGCGACGAGCGAAAGCCTGCCTGCCATCGAAGACCCTCCTGTCGTGGACGCCCTGATGCTTCATGTTCTAACCGCGCCGCATCAGAGTTGCCTCAAAGGTCTCCGCGCAGGGCGTCGCGGAGGAAAGGCCGGCTACTTGCCGGCGACCGACGAGACGTACGTCGCGACAGCGTCGATCTGCTGCGCAGTCAACCGCCCCTTGAACGACGGCATCGCGCCCTTGCCGTTCGTGACGCGGTCGATCACGAGCGACTTCGGCGGCGTCACCTGGTCGAGGTTCGGCCCCACGGTTCCGTGCGAACCGGCGTCCCTCAGGGTGTGACAGCCCGTGCAGCCTGCGGTCAGGAAGATCTGCTTGCCGCCCGTCGCGGTGATCTTCCCGCCGCCGCTCGGCTGGACGTTCGGGTTCCCGGCGACCTGCGCGACGTAGGTCGCAACGTCCCGTGCGTTCTGGCCCGTGACGAGGTTCCGCGGCATGCAGCGGGTCGGATCGCCCTTGTCGACGCAGGCCGCGTCGCGGATCTGGTCGAGGACGACGTTGCGGATCGTCTCCTCCTTGAAGCCCTGCGTGCGGTCCTGCGCGAAGCTGTCGTCGAGGTTCGGGCCGATGCGTCCGTTCGCGCCGGCTGCCTTCAGCGTGTGGCACGACGCGCAGCTCTGCTTCCCGTTCTCGCCGTTCAGGAAGAGATCCTTGCCGTGCGAGGCGTCACCCTGCTTCGCGATCCCGCCCGTACCGCAGCCGGCGGCGAGGAGCGCGACAGCCAGGCCGACTCCGAGAAGCGCTACGCGTCCGCGCACTATGCGGAAGTGTGAAGCTGCTCGACGGCTTCCACGCGCGTCGGGTAGATCGTGAACACGCGGTCGAGGCCGGTGATCTCGAAGATCTTCGTGATGTTCCGGTCGCTGCACACGAGCGAGAGCTGCCCGCCGTTCGGCCGCAGGCGCTTCACGCCGCCGACGAGCACGCCGAGCGTCGTCGAGTCGATGAAGGTCGTGTCCGAGAAGTCGACGATCACCTGCTTCGCGCCCTCGCCGATCACCTGGAGCAGCTGCTGCTTGAAGTCAGGCGCCGTGTAGAGGTCGACCTCGCCGACGAGGGAGATGATGTAGCCGTCCTCGCCGAGCCGCTCCGTCTTGATGTCGAAGTTCATCGCTCCCCCAGGTTCGGTTCGCGCGTAGGTGCCCGATTCGGCGGAGTCTAACCGGAGCTCTGCTTCTGGAGCCGCTTGAGCTCCCCCTGGGCGAACTTCACGTCGGCGGTGTCGTCCGGGAACTTCTTGATGAACTTCTTGTACTGCGCGATCGCCGTCTTCGTGTCGCCGGCCTGCGCGGCGGATTGCGCGTACTGGATCAGGTACGCCGGCGTCGTCGGGTCGGCCAGGTTGAGCCGGCGGTACGTGTTCTCGATGTTGCTGAGCGCCTGGTTGTAGTCGGCGAGATCCTGCTGGTAGGCGGGCGAGGGCTGCTGCGACGACTGGAGGGCGCCCGGGAGCGGGTCCTTCGGCAGCGACGTGCCGAGCGGGCCCGAGACGGTCGGGAAGAACCCGTCCGCGAGCTGCGGGCCCTGCGGGGTGCTGCTGTCGGTCTGCAGCCGCGTGATCGCGTCGTTCTCCTTGGTCTGGTAGTCGACGACGAGCGCGTTCAGCGCGTCCGTGTCCTTCGGCCGCAGCTTCACGTAGCTCTCCCACGCGCCGATGGCGTCGTCCGTCTGCTTCTTCGCCTCGTACGCCTGCGCCAGCTCCTTGTAGGCCGGCGCGTCCTTCGGGTTCTTCGCGATCGCCTTCTGCGCCTTCGAGATCGACGGGCCGCTCGAGCCGCCGCCGAACCACTTGAAGTTCCCGAACAGGTCGCCGATGCCCGTCGAGCCCGAGCCGACGCCGAAGAAGACGAAGCCGCCGGCGAAGACGAGCGCGAGCAGCAGGAAGACCCACTTCGTCTGCCTGCGCAGACGGTTGAAGAAGAGGGTCTCCTCTACGGGGCGGTTGGCGCGGCGAACGCTCCGAGCGGGCTGCGGCTGGGCCTTAGCAGCAGGCTTCGGGCGCGGATTCCGTTTTGCAGCAGCTCGTGCCATTCGAACTCGTCCGGCGCGTAGCGTACCTCGCCTTCGACCAGGGTCGTCAGCACGCGGGCGGGCGAGCCGCCGAGGACCACGGCCGCCGCCGGATCCTCCCAGGGCAGGAACGAGGAGCCCGCGAGCGAGACGACCGCCAGGTCCGCGCGCTTGCCCGGCTCGAGCGAGCCGACCTCGGCGTCGAGCCCGAGCGCGCGCGCCCCCCCGAGCGTCGCGAGCTCGACCGCGCGTGTTGCAGAGAGGGCTTCGGGCCGGCCGCCGCGCAAGCGCGTGAGCGCGAGCGTCGACCGGAGCTCCTCGAAGAAGTCGAACGAGGGCGTCGAGGCCGGGCTGTCCGTGCCGAGCCCGACTCGGACGCCGGCGTCGAGCAGCGCTTCGACCGGCGCGATGCCGCAGCCGAGAAGGGCGTTCGAGCGCGGGCAGTGCGCCACGCCGACGCCGTGGCGGGCGAGCAGCCCGATCTCCTCGTCGTCGATCGCGACGCAGTGGGCGGCGACCACGCGCTCGTCGAGGAGGCCGCGCTCGGCGAGGACCCGGATCCCCGTCTTCCCCGGCGGCGGAACGAGCAGGCGTGCGTCGGCCGCGAAGGGCCCCTCGCCACGCTCGAGCCAGTCGCGCTCCGCCGGGCTCTCCGCGAGGTGCGTCGCGAGCGGCAGGCCGAGCTCGCGGCACGCCTCGTAGAGCTCGGGCGAGCACGTGTAGGGCGCATGCGGCGAGATCCCGAGCCGGACCCGGTCCGAGAGCGAGCCGGCGATCCGGTCGCGGTGCGCCTCGAAGCGCGAGACGAGCTGCTCGGTGCCGCGCCCGAAGACCTCGAGGTAGACGATCGCGCGCAGCCCGAGCGTCTCGCAGGCCGGCGCCGAGGCACCGCTGAAGCTCGCGTCGCCGACGGTCGTGACGCCCGAGGCGAGGCACTGCGCGGCGCCGAGCCGTGCGATCGCCTCCATTTCGTCGGGCCCGATCCGCGCCTTTCGCTCGACGTGCAGCGCGAGCCAGCGCGCGAACGGGAGCCCGTCGCCGAACCCGGCGTAGACCGCGTACTCGAGGTGCGAGTGCGCGTTGACGAAGCCGGGGACGATGACCGCCTCCTCGTAGCGGGTCCCGCGCCCGAGCTCGGAGGCGGGGCCGACGGCGGCGATCCTCCCGCCCTCGACGGCGACGGCGCCGTCCCGGATCGGCGGCGCGGAGACCGGGAGCACCCAGTCCGCGGAGAGGATCAGCGGCTTACCCGCCTCGGGTCTTGATCCAGCCACGTTCCGGGTGGGCCCGCATCGCCGAACGTGCCATGACGATCCGGCTCAGCGCATGCACGTGGAAGACGAACTCGTCCCGGTCAGACGGGTGGTACTCGTCCAACGCGTCGAAGGCGGCAAACACCGTGCCGATCCTTTTCAGGACGTCAAGCTCCCCGTCTGTCCGGCGCGCGTGGTCGACTTCCATACGAGTCTCCTCGCTCGGGCGTGGCTAAGCCCTTTTGGTCCCGCGAACTCCTGACAATGTGACAAGTTTCATCAGGCGGACGGGGACTTGTCTCTTTCGGCGCAGCCGGGCTTCGCCCGGTTGCGCCACGTCGCGCGAAGGCGCGTCTGTCTGAAGGGAAGGGGGCCCGTGGGGGAAACGTCTGTTTCCCCCACGCTAGGACTCGAGCGCCGCTTCGCGGAGGGCGGCCGCCGACTTCCAGCGCTTGTCGAAGAAGACGGCGAGCCAGATCGACGCCTCGTAGAGGACCCACAGCGGGATCATCTCGAACGTCGTCGTCACCGGGTCGACGCCCGGGAGCGCGACCGCGACGGCGGCGATGATGAAGTAGCCCAGCCGGCGGTTCTTCCGCAGCTTCTGCGTCGTCAGCACCCTGAGCCGGACCAGGGCGAGGATGAAGATGGGTAACTCGAAGACGACGCCGCACGCGATCAGGACGAGCGAGGTGAAGCTGATGTAGTCCTTCGCGCGCACGTTGTTCGTGTAGACGCTCGAGTCGTAGCTCGTCAGGAAGTGCACCGCCGCCGGCAGGGCCACGAAGTAGCCGAAGAGGACGCCGGCGGCCATCAGCACCGCGGCGAAGGCGGTGAAGCCCGCGACGATCCGCTGCGTGTGCTCCTCGAACGCCGGTGCGAGGAAGCTCCAGATCTGCCAGAGGATCAGCGGGAGCGAGATCAGGAAGCTCGCGTAGAAGCTGACCATGAACGAGGTGATGAACCCCTCGGCCGGGCTCAGCGTGACGAGCTTCCGCTTGTGCTCCGGCAGCGGCTGGACGAGCCAGTGGATCAGGTGCAGGCGGAACGCGTACGTGAAGCCGAAGCAGACGACGACCGCGAGCAGCGAGATGACGAGGCGGGTCCGCAGCTCGCCGAGGTGCTCGACGAGCGTCGCCTCCTCCCCGGGGCGCAGGCGCCGCGGTAGCAGGCGCATGGGCCTAACCGACGGTGTCGCGCTCGCGGCGGACGGCGGGAGCGGGCTGCTCCTCGGCCGTCGCTCTCACCTCGATCGGCTGCGGCTGCTCGTCTTCGTCCTTGCCGGAGATCGAGTTCTTGAACTCCCGCATACCCTTGCCGAGCGACTTGCCCATCTCTGGGAGCCGCTTCGGACCGAAGAACAACAGCGCGACGATCAGGAGGAGAAAGAGCTCCCAGGGGCTGATCCAACCAGGCATGCGCCGAGAATAGCAGCGTTCCGGCAGCTTGAGAACCCCGCCGGACGTCCACCGCTAAGATGGATCACGAACTCGGGTCGAAACGCCCGATCCTCCTTGTACGAAGGACGCACAAACTTGCCACTGCTCGAACTCAAGAACCTGCATGTCGCCCTCGAGGACGGCACGGAGATCGTCAAGGGCGTCGATCTCGGCATCGAGACGAACGAGGTCCACGCGGTGATGGGGCCGAACGGCTCGGGCAAGTCGACCCTCGCGTACGCGCTGATGGGGCACCCGGGCTACGAGATCACCGACGGCCAGATCCTCTTCGACGGCGAGGACGTCACCGGGCTCGGCGCCGACGAGCGCGCCCAGCGCGGCCTCTTCCTCGCGTTCCAGTACCCGCACGCGATCCCGGGCGTGACGGTGACGAGCTTCCTCCGCTCCGCGATCAACGCGCTGCGCAAGGCGCGCGCCGGCGGCGAGGACGACCCGATCCCGATCCCCGAGTTCCGCAAGGAGCTGCTCGGTGCGATGGAGCGCCTGAAGATCTCGCGCGATCTCGCGCAGCGCTACGTCAACGACGGCTTCTCCGGCGGCGAGAAGAAGCGGGTCGAGATCCTCCAGATGGCGATGCTGAAGCCGAGGGTGGCCGTGCTCGACGAGACGGACTCCGGCCTCGACATCGACGCGCTCCGGATCGTCTCAGAGGGAGTCAACGGGCTGGTCGGCCCGACGATGGGGGCGCTCGTGATCACGCACTACGCTCGGCTCCTGCACTACATCCGGCCCGATCACGTGCACGTGTTCGTCGGCGGTCGGATCGTCGAGTCGGGAGGGCCCGAGGTCGCGGAAAGGCTCGAGGCCGAGGGCTATGAAGGCTTCGAGGAGGCAGCATGAGCAAGACCGAGACGCAGGTCGTTGCCGAGATCGGGAGCGACTACAAGTACGGCTTCCACGTTCCCGAGGACTACTTCTACAAGTCCGGTCGAGGCCTCTCGAAGGAGCTCGTCGAGGCGATCTCCTCCCACAAGGACGAGCCGGACTGGATGCGGAAGTTCCGGCTGAAGGCGCTCGACTACTTCGAGGCGCGCCCGCTCCCGACCTGGGGCGGCAACGTCGCCGAGATCGACTTCGACAACATCTACTACTACATCAAGCCGACGGAGAAGCAGGCGAAGTCCTGGGAGGACCTTCCGCCCGACATCAAGGACACCTGGGACAGGCTCGGGATCCCGGAGGCGGAGCGGAAGTTCCTCGCCGGCGTCGGCGCGCAGTACGAGTCCGAGGTCGTCTACCACAAGCTCAAGGAGAGCCTCGAGCAGCAGGGCGTGCTCTTCCTCGACATGGACTCGGGCCTCCGCGAGCACGAGGACCTCGTCAAGCAGTACTTCGGGAAGACGATCCCGCCGAACGACAACAAGTTCGCGTCGCTGAACTCCGCCGTCTGGTCGGGCGGCTCGTTCATCTACGTGCCGCCGGGCGTCAAGGTGGACATGCCGCTCCAGGCCTACTTCCGGATCAACGCGGAGAACATGGGCCAGTTCGAGCGCACGCTGATCATCGTCGACGAGGGCGCCTACGTGCACTACGTCGAGGGCTGCACGGCGCCGATCTACTCGTCCGACTCGCTCCACTCGGCCGTGGTGGAGATCATCGTGAAGCCGGGCGGCCGCTGCCGCTACACGACGATCCAGAACTGGTCGAACAACGTCTACAACCTCGTCACGAAGCGGGCCCGCGCCGAGCGCGAGGCGACGATGGAGTGGGTCGACGGGAACCTCGGCTCGAAGCTGACGATGAAGTACCCGGCGATCTGGCTGATGGGCGAGGGCGCGCACGGCGAGGTGCTCTCGATCGCGTTCGCCGGCGAGGGCCAGCACCAGGACGCGGGCGGCAAGGCCGTCCACGTGGCGCCACACACGTCGTCCGTGATCACGTCGAAGTCGATCTCGAAGAACGGCGGCCGTGCCGGCTACCGCGGGCTGCTGCAGGTCGAGAAGGGCGCCTACCGCTCGAAGTCGAAGGTCGTCTGCGACGCGCTGATCCTCGACGAGCGTTCGCGCTCCGACACGTACCCGTACATGAAGATCGACGAGGACGACGTCGACATCGGCCACGAGGCGACGGTCTCGAAGATCGGCGAGGAGCAGCTCTTCTACCTGATGAGCCGCGGCCTTTCCGAGCCGGAGGCGAGCGCGATGATCGTGTCCGGCTTCGTCGAGCCGATCACGAAGGAGCTGCCGCTCGAGTACGCCGTCGAGATGAACCGGCTGATCCAGCTCCAGATGGAAGGCTCCGTCGGCTAGCCCGGCGTCGTCGCGACGAGAGACGATGCACGTCGAGCGGGTCGACTTCATCCCGATCCCGACGCAGGACGTCGAGCGGGCGAAACGGTTCTACGGCGAGACGCTCGGCCTCGAGCTCGAGCGGGACACGCCGGCCGGCGCCGAGTTCCGGGCCGGTCAGGTGACGCTCGGGATCTGGGAGCCTGCGAAGTTCGGGGTCGAGCTCCGCGCGACGCCGAACGAGCTCGCGCTGCGCGTGCCCGACGTCGCGGAGGCGCGCGCCGAGCTCGAGGCGAAGGGCGTCGAGTTCCGCGGCGACACGCTCGACACCGGCGTCTGCCACATGGCCTTCTTCGCCGACCCCGACGGAAACGCGCTGATGCTGCACCGGAGGTACGCACCGCTGTGACTCGCGTCGACGCGCTCGACCGCTACCGCGAGCTGCCGTTCCCGTCGACCTCCGACGAGCACTGGCGCTTCACGGATCTCGCCGGCTTCGACCCGGACGCCTTCACGTCGAACGGCCACGCCTCGCCGTCGGATCCGACGGAGACGATGCTCGAGATCGAGACGGCCGGCGTCGCGCGGGTGAGCGAGCGCGGGATCGCGATCGACCGCGCACCCGAGGGAATCGTCTTCGAGCCGCTCGGCGACCACCCGCGGCTCGGCGAGCTCGTCGGCGCCGACGAGAAGTTCGCCGCGCACAACGCCGCGCTCTGGGAGCACGGCCTGCTCGTCGTCGTCCCGAAGGGCGTCGAGCTCGAGCAGCCGCTCTACGTTCGCGTGGGGAACTCGACCGAGGGGGGCGCGCTCTTCTGGCGGCTGCTCGTCGTGGCCGAGCCCGGCGCGCGGTTCTCGCTGATCGAGGAGTACGCCTCGGCGTCGCCCGAGCTGTCGGGCTACTCGAACGCGGTCACCGAGCTCTTCGTCGGCGAGGGCGCGAAGCTCGAGTACGTCTCGCTCCAGAACCTCTCGCGCCACACCTGGCACTTCGCGACGCACCACGCGCGGGTCGAGCGCGACGCCGAGCTGGACTGGGTCGCCGGCGGCTTCGGCTCGCACAGGGGGAAGGTCTGGATCCGGAACGACCTCGCGGGCATCGGCGCGACGTCGCGTGTCACCGGGGCGTACTTCGCGGACGGCGAGCAGCACCTGGACTACGACACGTTCCAGGAGCACATCGCGCCGAACACGACCTCGGACTTCGCGTTCAAGGGCGCGCTCCGCGATCGGGCGACCGCCGTCTGGCGCGGGATGATCCGCGTCGAGCGCGAGGCGCAGAAGACGAACGCCTATCAGGAGAACCGCAACCTGATGCTGTCGGCGTCCGCGCACGCGGTGCCGATCCCGGGGCTCGAGATCCTCGCGAACGACGTCCGCTGCACGCACGGCGCGACCGTGAGCCGCGTCGACGAGGAGCAGCTCTTCTACGCGATGGCCCGCGGCCTGCCGCGCGGCGACGCCGAGCGGCTGATCGTGCGCGGCTTCTTCCAGGACGTCCTCGACCGGATCGACCTCGACCCGGTCCGGGAAGCGCTCGCGGACGCCCTCGAGGCCCGCATCCCGCAGGGCTGAGCGCTCCGACGCTGCTCGCGCGCGAGCGGGGAGGCGGGGACGAGCGCCGCATCCCGGTACGAGCCTCGCGATCGCGCTTCCGGCGAGCGGCGCGTGCACTCCCGGCGGACCGGCGGTGCTACCGCGGGTCCACTGGCGCGCTACCGAGCACGTCGACGATCGAGCCGTCCGCCGATCGAGAGGAGACGAGATGCAAGCAGCAGGAAGTCACCCGTCCGTGGCGCCGGAACTTCGGAAGCCGCGAACCGGGAGCGGTGAGCTCATGCGCCTGTTCACTGCCTCCGCCGTGCAGTTTGCGGTCTTCGCCGCCTACCGGCGAGGGCTGTTCCGCGCACTCGACGGACGGCGATCGAGCGTCGAGGAGATCTGCCGGTCGCTCGGGCTGAACCGGCGTCCGGTGGAGGCGATGCTGGCCGCGTCGGCGTCGGTCGGCCTGCTCGACGTGTCCGAGGGCGGCTACGCCCTGACGCCGCTCGCCGAGGACTACTTGGTCGAGTCGAGCCCGACCTGCCTGGGGCCGCTGATCGACATCAGCGTGGCCGGCGACTTCTCGTACGGTGTCGTCGATCGGGCCGTCTCGGCCGACGCACCCCAGCGCCCCGACATGATCTTTGCCACTTCGAGGAGCACGCCGAGGCGGCGCGCGCCTTCACCCGGGCGATGCACAGCCTCAGCCTCGCGCCGGCGCTGGCCTGGCCCGAGCTCCTCGATCTGTCGGACGCCTGTCTTCTGCTCGACCTCGCCGGCGGCTCGGGAGCGCACTCGATCGGCGCGTGCCTGTGTTGGCCCGAGCTGCGGGCGACCGTGCTCGACCTGCCGTTCGTCTGCGACGTCGCCGAGGAGTTCGTCGCCGCGCAACGGCTCGACGAGCGGATCTCGATGCACCGGGCGGACATGTGGAACGACCCGTTCCCGCCGGCTGACGTGCACTTCTAGTCGAACGTCCTGCACGACTGGCCGCCCGAGAAGGGCGGGTTCCTGCTCGACAAGAGCTACGCCGCCCTCGAGCCGGGCGGGCGGATCCTGATCCACGAGGCGCTGTTCGAGGACGAGAAGACGGGCCCGGAGGCGGTCGCCGGCTACAGCGTCTGGATGCTCGTCGTCGCCGAAGGCCAGCAGTACTCGGGCAGGGAGCTCGCGCAGATGTTGGCGGCCGCCGGCTTCCGCGACTTCCGGATCACGCCGGCCGCGGCTCCGTTCAGCGTCGTCGAGGCGAGGAAGCCGTGACCGCCACGGCGCTCGCGATCTCGACGTTCACGCCCACCGCGGCGACGGTCGCAACTCGCAAGCGCTAGGTTCCCGCTGTGCGAATCTGGGCGCTCGCGGTGCTCGCGGCCGTCATGGCTCTTCCCGCCGCGGCCGCCGACAGCCTGCCGCGGATCGCGTTCACCGCACCCGGCACGAGCGACCACCCCGACGTCGTCACGATCGCGCCCGACGGCACCGGCCTCCAGAACCTGACGCCCGGCGAGGACCCCTCGTACACCGGCGACTCGAACCCGTCCTGGTCGCCGGACAACTCGCAGCTGGTCTTCGAGAGTCATCGCGACTCGAACGTCGGCGTCGAGATCTACACGATGAACGCCGACGGCTCGCACGCGCAGCGGCTGACGACCGACGGGCCGAACGGCATGCACAACTCCTCGCCGGAGCTGTTCAACGTCTCCCCGGTCTGGTCGCCGCACGGGAACCTGATCGCGTGGACCAAGATCGTCCAGCAGCAGGGCGACATCTGGGTGATGAATCCGGACGGCACCGAGCAGCGTCGCCTCACGACCGACGGCGGCGAGAAGAGCGTTCCGATCTGGTCGCCCGACGGCCTGCGGCTGCTCTACACGCGCCGCGGCACCGACGGGACCCGCATCTACACCGTCGGCGTCGACGGTCTGCCGCCGGTCGCGCTCTCGCCGGCCGGGGCCGCGGACTTCGGGCCGGTGTGGTCGCCCGACGGCACGCAGATCGCGTTCACCGACGGCCAGCTCTACGTGATGAACTCGGACGGCTACGGTCGCCAGCGGATCACGGACATCGCCGCGGTCGGCCCGGCGTGGTCGCCGGACGGCTCCGAGATCGCGTTCACCGGCACACGCACGTTCCAGGTGGCGCCGACCCGCTTCGGCGACACGGCGTCGCGCGTGGACGTCTTCGCGATCCGGCCCGACGGGACGGGTCTCCGCCGGCTCACGGGCTCGCTCACCGAGGGTCTCGTGCCGGTGCCGGACGGCTCGGCCGCGCGCTGGTGGCCGGACGGCTCGCGGCTCTTCTTCGTCCGCTCGGTGCAGCCGAACCCGCCGACGACCTACGAGATGAACGCCGACGGCACGTGCGAGGGCCGCTTCGCACCGGATTCCCCGGCTCTCCTCGACCCGGCGTGGCAGCACAGCTCGCAACCCGGCCTCGGTCCGATCCGCTGCGCCGAGCTCCGCCTCACGGGGACGAGCTCCACGGACGCCGTCGGGCTCGGGCAGACCGTCCTCGACCAGCTGCTGCTCGAGAACGACGGCAACGAGACGGCGACCGGCCTGCAGCTGCGCATCTCGGCCCCGATCGGAGCGACCGTCGCGGGCAGCGGGTTCACGTGCACCGGCGAGGCCTGCAGCCTGCCGGACCTGCCGGCCGGCGCGACGCGGACGCTCTCCGTCTCCATCGGCCGGGCGACCGCCGGGCCCCTCGCGGTGACCTACTCGGTCGGTTCCGCGGCGCCCGACCCGGACGACACCGACAACAGCCTGCAGCTCGGCGTCACCGTGCTTCCCTGCACGCTCGTCGGAACCACCGGCCCCGACGTGATCCACGGCACCGCCAAGCGCGATCTGATCTGCGGGCGGACCGGAGCCGACCGGATCTACGGCGCCGCCGGGAACGACTTCATCGACGCGGGGAACGGCGACGACACGATCGTCCCGGGCCCCGGGCGCGACTCGGTGCTCGGCCGCGGCGGCCGCGACGTGATCCTCGCGCGCGACGGCGAGCGGGACTGGATCGACTGCGGCACCGAGCGCGACATCGCCATCGTCGACCGGAACGACGTCGTCCGGCACTGCGAGATCGTCCACCGCCCGCCGCGGTAGCGCGCGGTCGGGGTTTTCGAGCAGCCGGCTCAGCGAATCCCCGGATGGAGCGGTCCGGTCAGGGTGGCAGCGTGGTCCCGTTCAAGCTCGCGTCAGAAGGAGGACGGATGTTCACCTATGTGGGCTTGGTGAAGCTGACGCCGGAGGGAAGGGAGCATCTCCCGGAGGCGCCGAAGTACCTCGAGAAGATCGCCCGCATCATCGAAGAGGAGGGCGGCATCCTCGAGACGACGTTCGCGGTGATGGGCCCCTGGGACTTCCTCGCGATCGTGAAGTACCCGGACAACGAGACCGCCTTCCGCGTGCTCGCGAAGATCGGGCTGCTGGAGGTCGTCAAGACGGAGACGTATCCGGCCGAGAAGGTCGACGTCTTCATCAAGGCGTTCGCGTAGCGACCTGACGTCCCGTGGAAACGGAGGCCGCCCCTCGGGCGGCCTCCGCGCTGAGGGCCGTCTGTACGATTGGACAGATGGCCGTTTCCGCTCGCCCGAAGCTCGACGCGTACCGGATCCGGGCCGACTTCCCGATCTTCGAGCAGCGCTTCCACGGCAAGCCGCTGGCCTACCTCGATTCGGCGAACTCGTCGCAGAAGCCGCGGCAGATGCTCGACGTGATGCGCGACTTCTACGAGACGTCGTACGCCAACGTCCACCGGAGCGTCTACCAGCTCGCCGAGCGCGCCACGGAGGGCCTCGAGAACGCGCGCGAGAAGGTCCGCGCCCTCCTGAACGCGCCGTCGGCGCGCGAGGTGATCTTCGTCCGCAACGCGACCGAGGGGATCAACCTCGTGGCGTACGCGTGGGGCCTCTCGAACCTCGGGCCGGGCGACGTCGTGCTCGTCACCGAGCTCGAGCACCACTCGAACTACGTGCCGTGGCAGTACATCGCGAAGCGGACCGGCGCCGACTTCCGGATGATCCCGCTGGACGACCAGGGCGAGCTCCGGCTCGACCACCTCGACGAGTTCGAGAACGCCAGGGTCGTCGCGACCGGCCTCGTCTCGAACTCGCTCGGGACGATCAACGCGGTCGACCGGCTCGCGGCGTGGGCGCACGACCGCGGGGCGATCATGGTCTGCGACGCAGCGCAGGCGGCGCCGCACCTGAAGGTCGACGTCCAGGCGCTCGGGGTCGACTTCCTCGCGATCTCGGGTCACAAGATGTGCGGGCCCAGCGGGATCGGCGCGCTCTGGGGCCGGGCGGAGCTGCTCGAGAAGATGGAGCCGTTCCTGCTGGGCGGCCACATGATCAAGAAGGTGCAGTTCCTGGGCACGACCTGGGGCGAGCTCCCGCACAAGTTCGAGGCCGGCACGTCGCCGATGGCCGAGGCCGTCGGCTTCGGCGCGGCGATCGACTACCTCGAGGCAGTCGGCTTCGACGCGATCGCCGAGCACGAGCACGAGCTCGCCGCGTACGCGCTCGACCGGCTCGCCGAGCTGCCGTGGGTGACGGCCTACGGGCCCCCCGCCGACCGACGCGCCGGCATCGTCTCGTTCAACGTCGAGGACGTCCACCCGCACGACGTCGCGCAGATCCTCGACCTCGAGGGCATCGCCATCCGCGCCGGCCATCACTGCTGCCAGCCGCTGATGGCGAAGCTGGGCGTGGCCGCGACGAACCGCGCGAGCTTCTACCTCTACACGATCCCCGAGGAGATCGACCGGCTCGTCGACGCGCTCCTCAAGGTCCGGAAGGTCTTCGGTTGAGCCTCGACGACCTCTACCGCGAGATCATCCTCGACCACTACAAGAACCCGCGCGGGCACGGGGTCATCGACGATCCCGACGCGAGCGCCGAGGGCCAGAACCCGCTCTGCGGCGACGAGGTCTCGATCTACGTCTCGTTCGAGCCGGGCAGCGACGTCATCGACGAGGTCAAGTTCTCGGGCCGCGGCTGCGCGATCAGCCAGGCGGCGACCTCGATGCTGATGGAGATGGCGCAGGGACGGACGGCCGAGGAGGTCGCGAAGCTCACCAAGGAGGAGCTGCTCGAGGAGCTCGGCGCGCCGCTCCAGAACAACCCGACGCGGCTGAAGTGTGCGCTCCTCGGACTGACGACGCTGAAGGTCGCCCTCCACAAGGGGAAGGGCACGCCGCTTCCGGACGGCCTCGCGGGCTTCGAGGGCCTCGAGCTCCGCTAGGCGCTTGGTGCCCTTGATCGACGTCTGCCCGCTGGACGAGCTGGCGCCCGGCGAGGTGAAGATCGTCCACGCGGGTCAGATCTCGGTCGGCGTCTACAACCTCGGCGGCGACCTGTACGCGATCGAGGACCGCTGCTCGCACGACGACGGCCCGCTCTGCGAGGGCGACTTCGACCCGGAGGAGGGCGTCGTCGTGTGCCCTCGGCACGGGGCGAACTTCGACATCCGCACGGGTGACGCGCTGACGCTGCCTGCGTTCGAGCCCGTCGACACGTACCGCGTGCGGGTCGACGACGGCATCGTCAAGGTCGAGCTGCCGTAGCGTGCTCGACGACCGAGTCCGCGCCGTCCTCGAACGCCTCGAGCGCGAGGACGCGGACGAGCGGGCGCGCGGGCTCCCGTCGGCCGTCCGCTCGCGCGCGGTCGCGCCGACGACGGGGCGGTTCCTCTTCGCGCTCGTCGCGCCGCAGGCGGACTGCGAGGTGCTCGAGGTCGGCGGCTCGCGCGGCTACTCGACGATCTGGCTCGCCGCCGGCGTGCGGATCCTCGGCGGGCACGTCGTCTCGCTCGAGCACGATCCTGCGAAGGCCGAGGCGTGGCGGCGGAACATCGCGGACGCCGGCCTCGAGGAGTGGGCCGAGCTCGTCGAGGGCGACGCCTTCGAGACCCTGCCGGCGCTCGAGGACGTCTTCGACGTCTGCTTCCTCGACGCCGAGAAGGATCAGTACGAGGGACTGTTCGCGCTGGCGCGGGAGAAGCTCGAGCCGGGCGCCCTCGTGGTCGCGGACAACGTCCTTTCCCACGCCGAGCTGGCGGAGTATTCGGCCGCCCGCCAGGCGGACACGACGCTCGTCAGCGTCACCGTGCCGCTCGATCGCGGGCTCGAGCTTTCCTCCGTCCTGAGCGACTCGCTAAACTCCGGCTACCGCGGAAAGGAGGTGGTCCGGATTGAGTGACGACAGTACGGGCAGCGGAGGTACCGCCCGGTAGGGGCGCGTCCCCTGAACCCACGGGGAATCGCCTAGCCAGCGTTGGGGACTCGCTGAGAGCGCCGCTGCCGCCACCGGGGTGGCAGCAGGAAGCGTCCCTGCTAATCCAAGGCGGTTACCGCACTGCGGGGGCCGGCGCAAGCCGGCCCCCGGCCTTTTCTCGCCGAGTTGCCGGCCGTGCGCACCGTCGTTACCCTTGCCGCGAGCGTGCAGAAGCTGCTTGTCCGCCTCTCGGCCAGGCCGACGTGCCCGGACCTCGAGCCCGAGTGCTTCCGTCTTCCGTTCTGCGACGCGTGGCGCTGCGCCGTGGTCATGCGTCGCGGGTTGACCGGCGACCTCGCACACTGCCCCGTGACGGGCGTCGCAGCGGCGCTGCAGTACCCCGACGCGCGCCGCCCGAGCTCCCGCTAACGAGGCTCGAGGACGACGACCGGGATCCGGCGCGTCGTCTTGCGCTGGTAGTCGTCGTAGGGCGGGTACATGGCGGCCATCTTCGCCCAGAGCCTCGTGCGCTCGTCGCCCTCGGCCTCGCGGGCGGTGTACGCGCGCCGGTTGCGGCCGATCTCGGCGTCGACCTGCGGGTTCGCCTTCAGGTTGACGAACCAGGCCGGGTGACGCGGCGCACCGCCTTCGGAGGCGATCAGGACGAGGTTCGAGCCGTCCTCCGTGTAGAGGAGCGGCATCGTCCGAGGCTTGCCGGTCTTGCGGCCGGTCGTCGTCAGGAGCAGCACCGGGGCCCCCTTGAACTTCCCGCCGGCCTTGCCGCCGGTCGCGCGATAGAGCGCCCGGTTGATCGATCCGAAGATGCGGACTGCCTTCAGACTCATGTGGCCCTCCTCAGCTGGTCGTCGAGTGGAACGAGCTGGACGCCGAGTGCCTCCACCGCCGGGCCGACGTCGCAGACGTTGTCGCCGGCGGCGAGCATCGTCAGCTGGTCGCGCGTCACCGGCGGCTTCGGCAGGAGCTCGGCGAGGGCGGCCGCCGAGCGGACGAGGCCGAACGGGAGATGGATCGTCGCGCGTCGCGCCCCGAGCACCCTGCGGATCCGCGCGTAGAGCTCGTTCCACGTGACCTGGTCGGGCCCGCCGAGCTCGAACGTGCGGCCGGCCGCCGCCGGCAGGTCGATCGCGCCGGAGAAGAATCCGGCGACGTCCTCGACCCAGATCGGCTGCAGCCGGGTCTCTCCGGAGCCGACGATCGGGACGACGGGCGAGAACCGGACCTGGCGCACGAACATCGGCAGGACGCCGCCGTTTCGGCCGAAGACGAAGCTCGGCCGGAAGATCACGTGCTCGAGCCCGGAGCCGATCACCGTCCGCTCCATCTCCCACTTCGCCCGGTAGTACGGGACGAGCGTCCGCGTCTGCTCGCTGACGCCGAGCGCGCTCATGAGGACGAACCGCCGTGCGCCGGCGGCCGCCTGGACGAGGCTACGCGTGCCCTCGATCATGACGCGGTCGAACTCCGCCGGCTTCCCGGCGATGATCGCGACGAGGTGGACGACTGCGTCGATGCCTTCCGCCGCCCGGGCGAGACTGGCCGGATCGGTCACGTCGCCTTCGGCGAGCTCGCAACCCCACGCCTCGAGCGTGCGAGCGCGCCCGCGGTCGCGCACGAGGCAGCGGACCGGCAGCTCGCGCGCGCGTAGCGCGTGCACGACGTGGCGGCCGACGAAGCCTGTGCCGCCGGTGACGAGGACGGTCACCTGAAGTTCTGCCAGTAGCGGCTCGGCGTCGGGCCGCGCTGGCCCTGGTACTTCGAGCCGAGCCCGTCGCTGCCGTACGGGCTCGCCGCCGGCTCCGTCATCTGCACGAACGACAGCTGGCCGATCTTCATCCCGTGGTAGATCGTGATCGGGAGGTTCGCGACGTTCGAGAGCTCGAGCGTCACGTGCCCGTCCCAGCCGGGGTCGATGAACCCGGCCGTCGAGTGGATCAGCAGCCCGAGCCGCCCGAGCGAGCTGTTGTGGGTCGGGACAAGCGACCGCGTGATCTGGAAGAGGCCGCTGGGGGCCGAGACCTCGATGCAGCGCACCGCGACGCTCGGCACCTCGAGGACCTCCGCGATCGCCCTCGGCCTCGCGACGGTGAGGACGGCCTGGCCCTCGCCGAGCCGTGGACGGCGAGATGCCGGAAGGCGATGGTTCCACTGGCGGCCCGCGAGCAGAGTCGCCTCGAGCTCGGCCGTCGTCCTGACCTCGCGCCGGCCGGCGCGGTCGATCGTGACCCAGCGGTGCTGGAGATCGCAGACGACGCTGGTCTCGTCCGAGAAGACGACCTCGCGGCATGGCCGGCCGAGCATGGGCGGCGTGGCCGCGACCACCGAGGCGGGCTCACCGCGCTCGTCGAAGACGAGGTCGCCCGGTTCGAGCTCGCCCATCGTCCTCCAGCCCCCGGGCGTCGGCACCTCCGTGTCGAGCGCAAGCGCCTTGCCTTCCAGGCGGGCGACGAGGTCGTCGGGCAGCGTCACGCGCTCGAGCGTCGAGCCGAGCACGAACTCGCCGGGGTGGAGGATGAACGGCCCGTCGTCGTCGAGCTCGACCTGCTCCGTCAGGTCCTCCATCGGCTCCTTCACGTCGATGAAGCCGTAGCGGGCGTTGTGGAAGACGCGGAAGTACCTGTCGACGCGGACGTCGACGCTCGACGGCTGGAGCAGCGAGGGGTCGTACGGGTCGATGCCGATCCGGCCCTCCTCGAGCAGCCGCGCGATCGTGCGGTCGGAAAGGACCACCGCCGGCGATTCTACGGTGCGGGCGTCGCCCGGCCCGCCGACTCAGTGCTTCGTGCGCCCTTCGCAGTCGGTGGCGACGGTGTCGTGCCGGTCGTAGCTGAACGAATCGAGCTCGCGGCCGCACGCCACCGTTTCGGCAATCTCTCCCGACGCTGCGGCCCGCCCACCGCGAGCATCGGCGATCGCGGGCACGCCCCAAACTGAGGGGCGGCGGGCCTCGCCGAACCCTCGGCTATCCTCGGTCGATGGCCCTGACCCGCACGATCGAGCTGAAGACCGAGATCCCGGGGCCGCGGTCGCGCGAGATCGTCGCCAGGAAGGAACGCGTCGTCGCCGGGCCGCTCTCTCTCTACCTGCCGGTCGTCGTCCAGGAGGGGCAGGGGGCGACGTTCACCGACGTCGACGGCAACACCTTCATCGACTTCGCCGGCGGCGTCGGCTGCCTCGCCGTCGGGCACTCGCACCCGCGCGTCGTCGCGGCGGCCCAGGAGCAGCTGCAGCGCTTCTCGCACACCGACTTCACGATCGTCCCGTACGAGGTCTACGTCGCGCTCGCCGAGCGGCTGCTCGCGCTCGCCCCGTTCTCGGGCCCGGCGAAGGCGGCGTTCTTCAACGCCGGCACCGAGGCGGTCGAGAACGCCGTGAAGTTCGCCCGCTCGTACACGAGGCGGCCGGCGGTGATCGCGTTCGAGGGGGCCTTCCACGGCCGGACGCTGCTCTCGCTGAGCCTGACGTCGAAGACGCACCCGTACAAGGCCGGCCTCGGGCCCTTCGCGCCCGAGGTCTACCGGGTGCCCTTCCCGAACACGTACCGGGGTCCGGACGCCGCGTCGGCGCTCGCCGCGCTCGAGCGCACGCTCGTGACGCAGGTCGCCGCCGAGACCGTCGCCGCGATCGTGATCGAGCCGATCCAGGGCGAGGGCGGCTTCGTCGTGGCGCCGCGCCAGTTCATGGCGGGCGTCCGGCGGATCTGCGACGACAACGGCATCGTCATGGTGGCCGACGAGGTGCAGACGGGCTTCGCCCGCACCGGGCGGTTCTTCGCGATCGAGCACTACGGCGTCGAGCCGGACCTGATCACGGTCGCGAAGTCGATCGCCGCCGGCCTGCCGCTCTCGGGCGTGCTCGGCAAGGCCGGGATCATGGACGCGCCGGGCGACTCGGCTGTCGGCGGCACGTACGTCGGCAACCCGGTCGCGCAGGCGGCCGCGCTCGCCGTCCTCGACGTGATCGAGGAGGAAGGGCTCGTCGAGCGCGCCGCGGCGATCGGCGAGACGATCCGCGCCCGGATGGTGTCGTGGCAGGAGCGCTTCGACGCCGTCGGCGACGTGCGCGGGCTCGGCGCGATGCTGGCGCTCGAGCTCGTCCACGATCGCGACGCTAGAGACCCGGCACCCGAGCTCGCGACCGCCGTCGTCGAGCACGCCGCCCGGAACGGGCTGCTCCTCCTCAAGGCCGGGATCTATTCGAACTGCATCCGGGTGCTGGTGCCGCTCGTGATCCGCGACGCGGAGCTCGAGGAGGCGCTCGGCGTCTGGGAGCAGGCGCTCGAGCAGGTACTCGGCGCTTAGCGCCGTTGGAACAGGGAAACTTTCGTGGCTGTGGTCGGTGAGCTCGTTGCGGGCCGCTACCAGCTCGAGGAGCTGATCGGCGCCGGCGGGATGTCGAGCGTCTACAGGGCGTACGACGAGCAGCTGGACCGGCGTGTCGCCCTGAAGATCCTCCACGAGCACTTCTCGCAGGACGAGGACTACGTCGAGCGCTTCCGCCGCGAGGCGCGCGCCGTCGC
>Ga0070741_10001145_pt1 | contig 84095 bp, 66 predicted proteins | sample Coa_R1_4_FD_66440 | JGI IMG/M metagenome (GOLD analysis project Ga0070741, IMG submission 66440) | Surface soil microbial communities from Centralia Pennsylvania, which are recovering from an underground coalmine fire - Coalmine... | ecosystem: Environmental > Terrestrial > Soil > Unclassified ... | reverse complement strand
CGGCCGGGAAGCATTGTGGCCGCCGAGGATCATATTCGTCTTTGAGAGTACGTCGGCAAAGTTATTGCTGGTACCCGCGGTGCTGGGTCCGAGAGAACTTGCACTGCCCGTCACCGTAAAAGGCGTGCCGCTTTCACGGCTTAACGAACCGCTCAAAGACCAGCCGCCCAGGATGTATCCTCCGGGTCCGTTCTGGAGAAAGGCCTGGCCTTTTCCGAAGGGAAGCACATAATTTCCAAAGATTTCGATGTTATGCGTCCGGTCGAAACCGGCCACGCCTCGATTGAGGCGCCAATAAGCGACCATGTCAGTGAATGGTCCGCCCTCGCCGTCGGACTGATCGCCGTAATCATTAATTGAACGAGACCACGTGTAGTTGATCTGAATGAAGCTGTTGGCTGAGAACCTCTTCTTTGCCTGCGCCTGCAGGGCGTTGTAGTTTCCGGTGCCCATCGGCGTTAGCGACGTAATTCCGGCCGTGATGCCATAGCGCGCATTCATAGGTTCCTGGGCGGCAGTCTGGCCCGGAGCCTGGTTTGCATTGATGTTGAAGCCGTTGGGAACTTCGCGTCTGATTTGTTCGCCCACGTATGTGGCGTTCAACGTAATCGAGTCGCGGAACTCCCGCTCCAACGCCACGTTGTAGCTCTCGTAGTAACCTCGCCGGTAATTGAGAGGGAGCGTTGTTGCTCCGAGACTGCCGCGGGGTGTGCCGAGACTGCCGAGAGCAACCGAGGGGGAGCTCGGGCTTAGGGTCGGGGGAGTCAAAATCGGAATGCCGTCATAGTACGAACTGGCCGGAATCGCCGGCCCTTCGCCTATGGTGTCGGGCAATCCGTTGACTATAGGCGAGACGTTCGCGGTGTTTCCAACGATGGTCTGCGAAACCACCGACGGGTAAGTCGTCAGCACATTGCGAAAGCTATCTGGATTGGTCGATAAACCGAACCCGGCGCGAGCTACAGTCTTAGAGTCGATGCGGTAAGCCAGGCCGAGACGCGGCACGATCATGCCTTTTCCTACATGCACGGCAACGCTTGAGGGAACGCCGACTGATCCCTCCACATAGAGGTTACCGTCGGCTGGATTGAAGATGTCAAGACCCGAGTGGTCGCGGGTAGCGATCGGATAATACTCGTACCTGACGCCGTAGTTGATCGTGAGTTTGTCCGTTGCTTGCCACTGGTCCTGCGCGTAAAACGCCCACACGCTTTCGCGGCTGGTGGCGGGATTCAGGTATTGTGTGTCTTTCTGAAGTTGATGCGGCAGACCGAGCAGAAAGTCCGCCCAAGAGTTGAAGACATCCGGAGCCGCGCCGCCGGTGAGCGCAGTAAGCCCACCTGTGAATTGGAATCCGCCGCGGGGCCCATAGGTGTTTTGGGGCTGGAAGTGATTAATCGCAAAGCGGTCGAACTCCATGCCATAGCGAGTCGAGTGCTTTCCCTTGGTCCAGCTAAGGTTGGCAGCCGAGACGTAGGTGTTATCCCGGAACTGGAAAGGGTTGGAGTTCGCTGTATTTCCCATACCCGAGATGGTGGTGAAGTTAAAGCCAGGCATGCCTCCGCACAGGCTGCACGCGCCGTTGGTCCCAGGGATGCCGAAATAATCAGTTCCCCAATTTTTCCCGAGGTCCGTATTTTTGGCCGACATGCCCTGGCGCAGATACCCGATGTTGGCATCGAGGAGCAGATTGGATCGGAAGGTGTAGGTGCCGCCGATTCCAATGGACTGAATCATGCTGGGGGCATTGCCGGGCTGCGGGTTGGAGCCATTGACGGCGAAGGTGCTGCCGCCTGCCGCACCCAGGGTCTGGGGGGCAAAGATGTTGGTGTCCTGGATACCATAGCGTCCGAAAAGCGTGCTTTTAGAGGACAGGTTGAAATCGACGCGTGCATCAACATTGTTACGGGTGTACGTACTGTCTGCAGAACCGTAGAAGTCATTGCCGATACCGCTAGCGGAAAGAAGGTTCGCGGTTGGAACGTTGGGCAAATCGGCATTGTTATTCGCCTGAAGCAGCGCGATCATCTGGCTGGCGGCGTGAGAGATGCGGTTCGCCGGAATCACGTTGTTCGGGAACGGCTGGCGCCCTGTGCCGTCGGGGTTGCCAGTGGCCGGATCATAGATGACGACGGGCGTAGTGCCATTGGTAGTGACGCCAGTAAAGTTGCCGGCGAGCATGGCTGCGGATGGAACGGTCTGATTGCCGCTGGATGCTTGCGAGCGTCGAGTTGCCTCAAAGTTTCCGAAAAAGAAGGCTTTGTTTTTCAAGATGGGGCCGCCGAGGTTGGCCCCAAACTGGTTCAAGACATATTTCGGCAGCGCGCTCGTCTTTGGCGTGAAATAGGGCTTTGCCATCAGGGCGCTGATCATGTTGTATTCCCAGAGCGAGCCGTGGAAAGTGTTGGTTCCGGATTTCGTGATCACGTTGACCGCGGCACCAGAGGCGAATCCCTGCTCAGCGTTCATGCTGTTGGTGGTCACATTAATGGAGCCGATTGCCTCGGTCGAGGGAATATACGCGGTAATTTCCGGAAGCCACGCATAGATATCGCTGACGCCGTCCACCCGAGTGGTGTTATTACTGCCGGAAACGCCGTTGGCATTGAACATCATTGTGTCCGCGGGGTTGCCGGCCTCGGAATGCTGTTCTCCTGGCGGCGAGAAGCCGGGAAGGACCTGGAAGAGGCTTTGGAAGTTGCGCATATTGAAGCCTGCAGTCGTGACGAGCGTCTGCACTTCTGTGGTATCCAGCTCGGAGGTGACGCTCGCGGTGTCAGTTTGGAGCTCCTGAGCGATAGCACTGACCTCGACCGTTTGCCCGACCGAGGCTGGCGGAAGCTTGGCGTCGAAGCGCCTCTCGGTATTGGCCTCGAGGACAACTCCTCGAGAGTTCACTGCCGCGAATGACGTCGCGGCGACCGAAATGGCATATGTACCGGGCGCGAGGTTGGATAAGCGATATCCGCCTGAGCTATCCGTAGTTGCGGTTGCTTTCAGACCCGTCGCAGCGTCAGTGACGGTTACGACGGCACCGGCGACGGCAGCTCCAGTTGGATCGGTGACATTGCCGACCAGTGTGCCATACAACACCTGAGCCTGGGCGAGTGCAGGAAGCAGCAGCGCAGCCACCAACAGGAATGCAACCAGAGCCCATCCACGTCCACGGGAAGGCTTTGCCAATACCCGGTGAGTTACTGGAGAGGTTTGTCCGTGGATAATGCCACTCCGGATGATTGGGTTTTCGTGCATAAAGCCTCCTAAGGATCAATTGTTCGGAAACATCTGCCTTTTAGTTAACGACTGGGTGCAGACCGAATCGCGCTCGAGAGAAGCGTAAACAGAACCGGTTGGGATGCTGTGAGCGGTCGCTCACCTGGGCATTGGCATCCCTGGAGAAAGCTAATTGCATTGGAACTCCTCAAGACAGAGCGAAATCAAGGGAGTTGAGTCTTGGCGGCCGATTGGGTGCTCTTACTCACTCATCGTGCGGGTCCTGCTCACTCTTGTCTACGTTGCATAGGGTTGCAACTTGGGTAGCATCGCTAACGCCGTGGTTGCGTAAGACTTACGGCTGGGTAACAGGTGAGTTACAGGGCGGTTTGCCGGTCCGTTTTCAGGTGATGTATGCTGATCACCGCATTGACCTCCCTAGAAGCAAGCCGCGAACTTTGCACTCCGATCTCCGAGACGGACCGTCAGGAAGTGCAGCAGGAGCTTGAGCGGATATTAGCGAGTGCTCCGTTTCGAACCAGCCGCCGCTATCCGGCGTTTCTGCGCTATGTGGTCGAGAAGGCCCTTGCAGGAGAAGCTGACGATCTGAAGGAGAGGATCCTCGGGATCGAAGTGTTTCACCGTCCCCCTGACTACGACACCCACTCCGATCCGGTTGTGCGTTTCAGCGCTGGGGAAGTGCGGCGACGAATTGCAAACTATTACTCGGAGTCACGGGATCGAGGCTCATTCGAGATCAGCTTGCCGATCGGGAGTTATGTCCCACACTTTTCGCGAGTGACATCGGTAGATAGCCAGAACTTATTCGCAGGCGAAGCTGAGGTCGGACAGCAAGCCTCCGCGGCGGAGCTCGTCCCAGACAACCCTGCCGTGTTGCCGTCTGTGTGGGATCAGATCCCGACAACACGGGCGCCTCGATCCAGCAATCTCTCTGGTGCTCTGTTGGGTCTTTTTATTGGTGTCATCGGGTGTGTTGCATGTTTGTTCGCGGCTTCGGCTGTGAAAGCCAAACGTCAGGCGAACGCCCCCATTATGCAGCTGTGGCAACCACTGCTCAGCCATCCGAATGCCGTTCTCATCAGTGCCGGTCGTACCCATCCGCAAGACGACCTAGAGCCGGAACGGCCCGGCGCCACTATTGAGGAGCATATCTTACGGCCGGAGGCTCGAATTTCTTTTCCGACGGTGCAGGCAATATCTCAAGTGGCTGGTTTTCTGGAAGCCGAGCACAAGCAGTTTCGCATTCACGAAGCTTATTCCAACAACCTGGAAGACATGCGTCGACTTCCTATCGTATTCATTGCGGCGTACAACAACGTTTGGACCCTGCGATTGCTTGAGCCATTACGATTTCACTTCGGGCAGCAGGGCGCACTGCACTATATCGAAGACGCGCGAGAGCCCGGAAAGCATAAATGGGCTGTTGATTTCGCCAATCCCTATATGCAGCAGACGGTCGACTACGCGATCATCGGCCGTTTCTTTGATCAGACGACGAACGGTCCAGTCGTCGTGATCGCTGGCATAAGCTCCAGCGGCACAGATGCCGCTGCGGAATTCATGGTATCGCCGGATGCACTCGACAAACTCGCTCGTTTAGCCCCCGGTGGCTCGCTGCATCAGGACTTTGAGGCGGTCCTCAGAGTCGAGGTGGTTGGAGGCAGCCCAGGTGCTGCAAGCGTGGTCGCCACTCAATTCTGGTAGATGCGGCGCGGTACGCATCGAGCTTCACTTCATATGACCAATCGCGCCCTTCGGGTAAAGGCGTGACGGCCAACAACTCCATAGGCGGGATGAAGCTCGGAATGCGTACCGGACGAGCGCGCACAGCCCACCGAGCCATAGTTCCGAGCCGTCGGTTTTCCCAGACAGAAGAGCCGATCGTATCGGCGGAGAAAAGATGTACCGACTTTAGTTTCTCCCCAACCCTCTCCCGTTACCTGCGGTTCACCGTGAGTCCATGAGCTCGGCATGCTTTCGGAACGTGTCAGTGATATCGCTGAAACCGGGGCCTCCGGCCGTAACGTAGCCGTGGCTCGCAGCGCTTGCATCGGGACTTACGCCAAACGAACAACGCCGTCCGTGAGGTAAAAGCGGAACCTTACTGGACGTCATCGGATAACCAACCGATCATTCTTCCTTCCATGCGATCGGCTGCCTGGTGTTGTTCGCACGCACATGAATACAGGTTTCAGCTGAAAAGAGTTCGATAACTCTGTTGGCATGGTCCAATACTTCCACTCGAAGTTCCCACTGCGTTGCGTCCAAATTCACAAACAAATGCGTGCTCTTGAACCGGACGAGTCGACTCATCACAGAACGGCTTCGTTGCGGGGATCGAGAGAAACAAGGCCATTGCGACGCAGCACCGCTAAGCCAGCCCCGATGCAAGTTTCAGTGAGCGGATCTTTATTTCAACTTCATTCGGTGTTCACCGGTAGAGACCCAAATGGGAACGGCTCGAAATCTACAGCTCTGCTGCCCGCTCACAAGAAGTTTGTTTGTTGTAAGCAGAAGTCCTGCGGAGCCATCATGAGGATGGAATGGGGAAGAAGTTCAGGCTGGCGCTGGGCGTCGGCGGCATGGCGGTCATCACAGGTCTCGGAGCGTGTACCACCGCAACGGCGGAGCAGCCGGTGGCTCCCGCAGCGGGTGCCGGGTATGTGATGCCGGATGGAACGATCCGCGTGGTCGGAGCGGCGAGCATGCAACGAGTGATCGAGAAATTGAATGCGATGTTCGCCGAGAAGCACCCGGGCCTGCACTTTCGTTATGCGCCGGCCGATAACAACGGGGCGATAGACGCTCTGATTTTTGATGCCACGCCTTTCGCGCCTGACGGAACCGTGTACTCCGGTGGCATCGCCTATTCGGACATTGTGAAAGCCCCCCCTTTTGCGGTACGAATTGCGCACGGCTCACTTGATCCACAGGCAAAGATCAGCCCCTTGGCTGTGATTGTGAATGCCTCCAATCCGGTGCAGAAGCTCTCCGTCGCACAACTAGCTTCCATCTTCAGCAAACCGGCGCGTGCGCCGGTGTTTGCGAAATGGAGCCAGTTGGGAGTTCAAGGCGTGGGTGGAAACGGAGTCATTGAACCTGGCGGGCTCCCATGGAGCGATCACTATGCCTCGGAAGACCGCAGTTTCGGGGACGATGTTTTTTACCGCAGTTTCGGCGGCGCGGCGCCCGTGGATGACTATCGCATGTTCGAGACCTATGCGGAGGTAGTCGACTTCGTAGCGCGCGAGCGGGACGCTATCGGCATTGTGCCCATCAACAAGATTTCTGGCGGTGTGAAGAGAGTGGCGTTGGTGGAGGGTCCGTTGGGAATCGCACGGACAGGGACGACCGATGACATACGCAGCGGACATTATCCGCTGGACCGCTACTTGTATCTCTATCTCCGGGTGCAGACCAACAAGCCCCTGGATCCACTCGTGCGCGAGTATGTGCGCATGGTGCTTAGTCCGGAGGGACAAGCGGCTATTACAGCCGAAGGCGAGGGATACATTCCGCTCGATCCGATGGAGCTGGCCGAAGAGCAGAGCAAGTTCGAATAGGACGGCTCTGATCGCTCAAAGTACGCAATCTCCGGAGATAAAGCCCTTGGTTCTGCAAGCTTTTGTGGCACGACTAAAGCGGGCCATGAAAGCGGGAATTAGATCAATCCGATAGAAGCGCGCCAAGAGCAGAGCAAGTTCGAGTAGCTACGAGTGCGACATACAGGGAGAAGTTTGTTATGCAAAAGAAGATTTGTCGCGCATGCGGCAGCGCAGCATTAGCTATTATGCTTGCGGGTTCCGGGATGTGGGCGCAGACAGCAAATCCTGACAGCGACGCGGAGCCTGCTCGGCTGCCTCACTACGTTGCTCACCCGCAGAAGGCGCCTCGGTCGGCTGAGTACGTGCTGCCCGATGGCTCTATCTATATCGCCGGCAATGACCTGGTCGCCCCGTTGCTTGAGCGCATCAATGCGATCTTCACCGCGAAGCATCCGGGGTTCCGCTTCAAGATGGATCTCATCAGCTCCGGTGTCGCCGTGGCGGGTGTAAGTTCCGGCAAGAGCGCCTTTGGTCCGACGGGCCGGGACGTGACTCCGTTTGAGAAAGAGGCATTCAGCTCACGTTACGGCTATCCCGTGACCGATGTCCTCGTGGGCTGGGACAACAACCCTGATGTTGATCACTACCCACCCATGGGCAAGTTTCCGCCGGGCGTCTGGGTGAACGCCAGGAACCCTGTTCCGGCAATCTCAATGGACCAACTGACCAGTATTCTTACGACCGGCTCGCCTAAGGGAGACATCGTGCGCTGGGGAGAGATCAAGTTTCACGAGGCCCCGGTAGGCAACAACGGTGCGGACTATGCCAAACGGGAGATTCACATCTACATGCCGACGCTGCATGGCTTGCCCGTTGTGGCTACGACGCGCGACAGGCTGGGAAAGGACCTTGTGTGGAGTCACCGTGTGGAATACCTTCCGCTGCTGGAGGATGTCATCAATGCGGTGGCGAACGATCCGTTTGGCATCGGCCTGGCAGGCTGGTTCCCAACCGACGAGGGATGGGACCGCAGCAATGAGCTTATGAGAAAGGTCCGACTGCTGCCGCTGCAGACCGATCCTGAGGCCAGGGTTTCGCATGGCGGGCAAGGTGATCTGTATCCGTTGGCGGGCGGAATCCATTTCCTGATCAATCGCAAGCCAGGCACTCCCATGGAGCCCTGGATTCGCGAATATATGGAGCTAATCCTGAGCAAGGAGGGCCAGGATATTCTGGCCGATCTGACGAAGACAGATGGATTTCTGCCTCTGGATCCCGCTGATGTGGCGCGCGAGCGGGCGAAGCTGGAGTGACCCTGTCAATTGGAAATAGAGCGGAATTCGTCGAGGGACTCTCGACGTGCTGATGAAGTGGATTTCACCGATGCTTCAGACGACCCTCACCGTTGACCGTTCAAATGCAGTGTGCACCCCCCAGAGACGTTTAGGCCCGCTGGAAAAACTTAGAAGCGCACTGCACAGGCATTGGAGAAGTCTCATGTTTCTGAAAGCGAAGTTCCTAAAGTGTCTATCGCTGCTATTGATTCCGGGCTTTGCTTCCTATGCAGGGTTTGCACAGAGCGCCAGCGGCACCCTGGAAGGAAACATCGTGGATGCGACGGGCGCAGTGATCCCTGGGGCGCACGTGAAGGTGGTCGCGCAGGCAACGGGAGTGTCGCGCGATGTTGTCTCGAATCAAGCCGGCTTCTATTCGGTGACGAACCTAAGCCCTGGGAGGTATGACGTTACGGTGACTGCTCCCGGCTTTGGCTCGTACCTACAGAAGGACCTGGTGTTGAATGTAGGCGCGGTGCGTGATCTGGATACGTCCCTAACTGTTTCGGCGAGCGATGTAAGCATCAACGTCGAAAGCACCGTCAATGGAGTAAACCCCGTGGACACGTCCATCCAGGGAGTGGTGGATGGCAAGCAAACACGCGATCTGCCTCTGAACGGGCGCGATTGGACTTCACTGGCCACACTGAACACGGGAGTCTCGCAGATTCTGACGCAGTACCCGGGGGCGGCCACGGCGACCACCCGCCTTTCGCGCGGTCTGGGAGCGCAGCTGACCATAGGTGGCAACCGCCCGCAGCAGAACAGCTACCGGCTGGACGGCGTCAACATCAATGACTACGCGAATGGTGGCCCCGGCTCAGTCACGGGCTATACGCTTGGGGTGGATTCGGTCCAGGAGTTCACGGTGATCACCTCAGACGCGCCGGCGCAGTATGGGCGGATGTCAGGGGGCGTCATCAATTCGGTTTCGCGCTCGGGAACCAATGATTTCCATGGCTCGGCTTACGATTATCTCCGCAACAGCGTGTTCGATGCGCGCAATTACTTTACGTCCCCCGGCGCGCCCAACTCGCTCCGGCGTAATCAGTTTGGCGGAACGCTCGGCGGTCCCATCCTGCACGACAGGACGTTTTTCTTCTTCAACTATGAAGGTTTCCGCCAGGCGCAAGCTGTGCCGATTGTGTCCGTGGTTCTGTCGCCCAATGCGCGTAAGGGCCTGGTGACTTGCACACAGGCAGCCGCGGGTGCAACGCAGAATAAGAGCTGCCTTACTTCAGCGGGAGGCACCGTGGCGCCCGCTGGATCCTCCGGTCTGACGCAGCTTGCCGTGGATCCGGCCGTTCCGCCGTTCCTGGCGCTCTATCCATTACCGAATGGCGCGATCACTGGCAACTCAGGGCTTTATAACTTCACAACGACGCAGAAGACCAATGAAGATTTCATGATGCTGCACCTGGACCACAACTTCAGTCAGAAGGATTCGTTGCATGGAACCCTGCTGTACGATACGGCTTCAGTCGACTCAGCCGACCAGACGAATACGTTGTATGACGAGGCGATTTCGCGGCGGACAACGGCTGCACTCGAGGAAATCCACATCTTCTCGTCTACGCTGAGCAACTCCTTCCGGCTCGGATACAACCGATCGGTGGCGATTGCGCCAAACCAGAAGGCCGTCATTAACACCGCGGCAGATGACCCAGCTCTGGCGTACTATGCGGGCCGCACCACGGGGCAGCTTATCGTGTCGGGTTTGACGACGGTGCAGGGTGGCTCTGGGGCAGTGGGTACCAACGCGTATCACTTCAATTCCTATCAGATACAGAACGACACGACCTATGTTCATGGCAAGCAATCGATCACCATGGGCCTGGCGATCGAACACGACCAGAACAATGCACTGGGCGGCATTCTCCCAAACGGCGAATGGAACTTCGGTTCGGTGAACGGCTTGCTAACTAACGCGCCCACTTTTTTCGAGGGCGGGGTCCCGGGAACGCCGGTAGTTCCGCATGACCTCCGGCAGACCATCTATGCCGGATATGTGCAGGATAGCTGGCGTGGACTAAAGAACGTCACTGTAAACGCCGGAGTGCGCTACGAGATGGCCACCAACAGTACCGAGAGCCGCGGCCGTTTGGGTGCACTACTGACGCCAACGTCGCCGGCCGCGGTGTATGTCAACAGCTTCTTTGACAGTAATCCCACGTTGAAGAACCTCGAACCGCGACTGGGGATTGCATGGGATGTCTATGGAAATGGCAAGACGATCCTGAGCGCTGCGTCCGGCATCTACGACACGCTGCCTCTAAATTACGCGCTTGCCATCCAGGCGAACTCGAGCGCACCTTCCTATGAGGAAGGGCGCGTAACGGGAGTCGCTAAAGGCTCGTTCCCGATCAGTCCGTTCTACACCATCACACCGAAGCTTCGCGTCATCTACACGCCGCGTAACCCGCCGCGCAGCTATGTCATCCAGAGCAATGCCAATCTGCAGCAGCAGATATCGAAGAACACGGTCTTCCAGATTGGATATATCGGCTCTCATGGCGTGCACCAGGTTTTCAATACGAATGACATCAATAACGTCCCTCCGCTGGGCCGAGATCCAAATGGAAATTACTACTTCCCTGATGTAACGAAGGTATCGGGGGCAGCACGCGCGGCTCTCATGCTTAACCCAAATGTGGGAACAGAATCCTATACGGCCTATGTCGGAAGCTCGCTGTATAACTCTATGCAGACATCGCTGAGCTATAATGCGCCTCGTGGTATTGTCGGCAAGATCGCCTATACCTGGTCGCATTCCATTGACGACAGCTCATCGCAGATTTCGGGCGCGAGTTTCTCGAACGCGCTCTCTGGCCTGCCATATTTCGATCTTCGGCTGGGCCGCGGAAATTCCGACTTCGATATCCGCCATGTCTTTTCGGCCAATGCCGTCGCGCCCCTTCCTGACCTGAAGCGTGGCGGCAGGTACACGGCTCCTCTGCGTGGTTGGACACTCAACAATATTTTTACGATGCGCTCCGGCATTCCATTTACGCCGATCGTGGGCGGCGATCCTCTGGGCGAGCTTGGCTCACAGACCTTTGATTTTCCGGATCGCATCGCCACGAATAGCTCCTGCACTCGTCCGCACAACCTGAACTACCTGGATACGTCGTGCTTTGCATTCCCCGCAACCTATTCCTATGCGCCGGGCTTCAACGGTCCACGCTTGGGAACCAGCCGGCGAAATACGATCCAAGGGCCCGGGCTGTTCTTGTGGACGACGGGCATTATGAAGGATCAGGTGATCACGGAGCGTGTGCGTGTGCAGTTGCAGGCGCAGGCCTTCAACGTCACGAATCATACGAACTTCGCTAATCCAGCGAGCGCCCAAACGCAGATTTTCAATGCAATGGGTGCTCTTTCCTCCACTGCCGGGCTGCTGACTACGACAGCTGCGGATAATCGGCAGCTGCAGTTCTCGGTGAAGCTGCAGTTCTGACAGACCGACGTGGAGTCGACATGAGGAGCTACATGAACCATGCGTGGACAGTCGTCGCTGGTTGTGCTCTCGGGCTAGCTCTTTCGCTGACCGGAGCACTGACAGCCCAGCAACTGCCTTCTTATAAGCCAGTTCACCAGCTTCCCGGGCCGGCGATCCTGCATAGTTGGGGCAGCGATGAGATGGCCGCGCTCATGCGTGTGTGGGAGACCAACTTCACACGGCTGCAGCCGGAGATCCGCTTCGCCGACACACTGAAAGGGACGGAGACAGCACAGGCCGGGCTATTTACTCATGTGGCTGATATGGCCGTGATGAGCAGGCCCATTCTTCCGCTGGAACGTCATGTGATGTTCCGCAGGGAACACCACCTGCCGCTAGAGATCATGGTGGCGATGGGCAGTGCGGATGCCGCAGACCGCAGCTTCGCACTGGCAATTCTGGTAAATCACAGTAATCCTTTGAGCGCTGTGACGCTTCAGCAACTGGACGGCATCTTTGGCGACCAGCGGACGGGCGCATGGGACGAGAAGTTTATCTGGCATGCCGAAGCTGGGCGGGGCGCGGACCGCAACCTGCGTACCTGGGGCCAACTAGGCCTTACAGGCGTCTGGGCCAACCGGCCGATCCATGTGTACGGCTATCCGGTCACGATCTATTCGCCGACATCCGGGCCGATGATTTCGTTTCGCAAGCAAGTGATGGAGGGCGGCGACATTTGGAATCCGGAACTGCAGGAATTTGCGGACAGCCCGTCCATCGCGGCGGCCCTAGCCAAAGATCCGGACGGCATCGGATATGGCTGCGTTTGCGATCGCGGCAAACAGCTTAAGGCGCTTGCAGTAGCTGCGAAGCCGGGTGAGAAGCCGGTGGCACTGAGCGAAGACAGCGTCGCAATGCGCGATTATCCGCTGAGCCGCCCGGTTTATATCTACATCGATCGTGAACCGGCGCAGCCGGTCGATCCGCGTGTGAAAGAGTTTCTGACCTACGTACTGAGCCGCGATGGTCAGCAAGCGGTGAGCGCGGCTACGGGTTACCTTCCGCTAACTCCACAACTTGCTCTGGAGCAGCTTCAAAAAATTCAGTAGTCGCTTGACACAATCCAGTAAGCAGGCCGGAGAATCCTCATGCGAATCCTCAAATCAATCCTTCTATTCGCCGCCGCTGTGGCTGCCTCTGTATGCGCAGCCCAGGACCTCACCGGACTTCCCGAATACCACGGCAACAACGACCAGTTCGGCGAGATTCGGATCTGGGGCAATGAGACGATGCTGAAGATGCTCACCGCCTGGGAACTCGGCATCCACGAGCAGCAGCGGGGACTTCGCTTCGCGGACGTGTTGCCCAGTGGTGCGGCGGCAATCGGAGCTCTCTACACGGGAGTGGCGGATCTCGGCCTGATGGGCCACCACAGTTGGCCTATGGAGACGCTCGCCTTCCGTGAAGTTTATGGATACGATCCGCTGGAGATCATTGTGGCTACGGGCGCCTTCGATCAGCCGGCGAAGATGCCCGCGAATGTGATCTTTGTGAACAAGCAGAATCCGCTGACCCGCCTCACGGTCCAGCAGCTCGATGGAATATTCGGCTCGCAGCGTACAGGCGGGTGGCAGGGAACTGAGTGGACGACAGGGAGTGCCCGCGGCCGTGATAAGAATATCCGCACGTGGGGGCAACTTGGCCTGACCGGTGCATGGGCCAGCCAGCGCATCCATCCATATGGGTACGACCTGAGCGCCAACAGCTTCTGCCTCTCGATGCAGCGCATGGTGTTCGGGGGAGGCGACCTGTGGAATCCGGACCTGCAGGAGGTCGCGCTGAACGAAGTAGGCATGCTGTTCAAGCCTGGACCTCGGCCGCCGCAGGGATGTGAAATGATCATCGACGCGCTGGCGAAAGATCCCGAGGGGATCGCGTATACAGCGCCGCAGTGCGCGCGCAAGAGCAGCGAGGTACGGGCGCTTGCTATTGCAGCCGGCCCCGCAGGCCCTTACGTTCAGCCCACTGAGGCCAATATGGCGAATCGCACCTACCCGCTGGTGGAATCGATTTATGTCTACATCAACCGTCCGCCTGGTCAGCCGGTCGAGCCCAAACTGAAGGCGTTTCTTACCTACATTCTGAGCCGCCAGGGCCAAGAGGGAGTCTTGGCCGATGGCGGTTACCTGCCGCTTACGCCTGAGGTTGCCAAGGAGCAGTTGAAGAAGCTCGAGTAGCCGGAGGGCAATGCCAGAACTGTAGAGTACCGCGGCTGCCGGAAACCGCAGGCCGCTCCACTTCGCGGACGGTGAAACAGTCCGCGCCGGTCGAGATGGCACTGGATGCCCATCCGAAAGCAGCTAAGTATGAGGAGAATATTGTGACATTCAGATGCCTGTTTACCATCGTGCTCGTGACCGGGCTCGGCGCCGCCGCTCTGGGCCAGGATTTCGCGCAGTACCCGCATTATGTGCCGAAGGAGCAGGTGACCGGAACCCTGATCGTATGGGGCAACGACGGGATGGTGAATCTGGAGAAGCGCTGGGAAGATGGCTTCCGCAAAGTGGAGCCGGGCATCACTTTCGATGACCATCTTTACAGTACCGCAACAGGCATCGGTGGACTCTACGCCGGGCATGGTGATCTTGCCTACATGGGGCGGGACAGTTGGCAGGTGGAGAATCTCGGCTTCACTAAGACTTTTGGCTACGCCCCAATGCGCTTTGTCGCGACGACCGGCGCCTACGATGCCGAGGGGAAGACGTTCCCAATGGTCGTGTTTGTGCACAAGGACAACCCGCTGCAGAAGCTGACTATGGCGCAGCTTGACGGCATCTTTGGGACTGAGCGCAAACTAGGAGCACCAAAGGCCATACGGACGTGGGGCGATCTGGGCCTCACGGGTGATTGGGCAGACAAGCCGATCCACCTCTACGCTTACGGAAACGACAGCGGATTCGGCATTTTCTTTTCCGCCGCGGCTCTCGGCGGCAGCACGCTGTGGAACTGCGATATCCAGCAGTTCGATAATGTCCAGGACGCTTCAGGTAAGGTGCTGATGCCGGCGGGGCAGCGCATCCTGAACGCGCTCGCGAAGGACAAGTACGGGATGGCGTACTCAGGTATTCGTTACCTGGTGCCGGAGGTTCGCCCGGTCGCCATTGCCGCGAGGGCTGGCTTGCCGTACGTTGCGCCAACTCGCGAAAACGTAATCAACCGGACATACCCGCTCCTCCGTGACATTCCGATTTACATCAACCAGGCTCCGGGCAAGCCCATGGAGCCGAAGGTTCGCGAGTTCCTCGCATACATCCTCAGCCGCGAAGGCCAGCAGGAGGTCAGCCACGAAGGAGATTACCTGCCGCTCACCTTGGACATGGTTGAGCATCAGCGCGAGATGCTGAAGTAGTCTGCGCATTATTCGATGTTCAAGCGCAGCACTCTGTTATTTCAGCTTCGTTTTCTGTTGGGCCGCAGTTTCTGTCGTGAGGGGAAGGTAGTCACCTTCCTTGCTGACCTGCTGCTGACCTTCGCGGCTGAGCACGTAGCTCAGAAACTCTTTGAGCTTGGAGTCGATCGGTTTGCGCGTGCCGTCCGGACCATCGGGCGCATAGTACAGGTAAGCGTAGCGGGCAAGCGGATAACTGTGGTCGGCGACAGTGGCGCGCGTCAGTGGCACGGCTGGTGCCGAATTGGTGGCGCTTACGGGAATGACCTTCAATTCGGCGCGCAGCTCGGGCGTAGCATTTCCTAACGCCACATAGGCGATGCCCTCAGGATCGCTGGCCACGGCCTGAAGCATCGCGCGACGGTCCTGGAACTCGCGCAGAGTTTCGCTGAAGCGGTCGCTGCCGCCCAGCACTGCTTGCTGAAAGAAGGTCTGGCCACCAGGGTAGATGCCCGGAGGACCGTAGGAATGGATCGGCCGCGCAGCCCATTCGCCACTCAGGCCCAGCTTGCTCCAAGTGCGGATGTCGCCCTGGGCTCCCCGGGCCACAGACTCGTCCCACACCAGGTCGTGCCAACCGCCGGTACGTTGCGCGCCGAAGACGCCGTCGAGCTGCTTCATGGAAATTTTCGTCAACGGGTTTGCTTTGTTCACCACGATGGCGATCGCCGTCGATTTTCCCACGGCCTCGGTAGCGCCGGTGGCGACCGTGATCTCGACCGGGTAGAGCAGTGAGCGGCGGTACACGCCATAGAACTCATAGGGGTACAGGTGGCGTGCGGAGACCGCGAGATCAGCCGAGTTCTCAAACAGCCCGAACTGGGCCAGCGCCGTACTACGCAGGTCATTGTTAAAGACAATGTTCGGCTCGTATTTGTGAAAACCTTCTTCCCACAGCTTCATCAGCGCGAGCATCGAGGGTGATCCGCAGAGGCGGATTTCACCGCTGACCTGCTCGGTCGGCTGATAGCCGGCAAACTGCGCGGACTGGCCGAAAGCGGATGGTGCAATCGATCCGAAAAAGATCGATGCGACAAACATCGGCGCGGCAAAGGCGGCAGCGGCAAGCGCCAGGCTCTTCATGAAGGCATCTCCTTGACGAGTATTGCGGCGGCTATTGAAGCTTCGCGATTTCGGCGGCTGAAAGTTCCGGATTCAGCGGAATGTACATGCCGTCCTCGATGACCGCCTGTTGTCCTTCGCGTGAAAGGACATAGGTTAGAAAGGCCTTGATGACGGGGCGAATTGGCTTGCCCGGAGGATGATTGACATAGAAGACCACCTTATTAACGAACGGATAGGTAGAGTCATAGCAGGTCTGGTCCGAGGCCTCGACGAAGGGCTCTCCTCCTTTGGCCGCGATGGGCAGCGGCCTAACGCCGGGGTTTGCCTGTACGACGCGCGCGAGATTGAAGCCGATCCCATACTTGTCCGCGGCCACATCTGCCACAATTTCGGCGTCAGCGGGCATCTCAACACCGCCACGAACAATCTCCTGCATCTGCTCGTTCCACTTGTCTCCGCCATGAAAGGCGATGTCCTGAATCATCTTCGACCAGTTGGACAGGGTGGCATCGAGTCCATACACATGGATGGGCCTGTCAGCCCACTCTCCGGCCAGCCCGGCCTGGCCCCAGGTGCGGATGTTCTTCTCGGGCCCACGCGCGAACGAGGTGTCCCACTTCGTTCCGTTCCAGCCTCCACTCCGCGCCGCGCCGAAGATGCCGTCGATCTGATCGATGGTGAGTCCATGCAGCGGATTATTGCGGTTCACAAAGAAGATGGTCGCGGGGGTATTACCTTTGCGCAGGTTGAACCCGCCGGTAGCGAATTGCACCTCCTGCGGATCGTATCCCCATTGAGCTTCGAGGGCTTTCAGATCGGAATACCAGGCGCCGTGTCCCATGACGTTTACGTCGGCAGTATCCTCGGCCAGGCCTGAGAACCCGGTAGGCCACAGCTTATCTTCGAAGCGGGCCAACGGATGCTGCTTGAGGAAGCCATCTTCCCAGAGGTGGATGAGATGCTGGGTAAGCTCGGTTCCATGGATGCGAATTAGGCCGTGAAGATGATCACCGTCGTCATGGTTGTTGTACTTCGGAAGCTCGGCAACGCGCTTTGCATTGATGCCGGCAAGTTCCGGCGGCGCCGGGATCACGGGCGCTGCAGAGGCTTTGAGACCGCGCGAGGGCTCTTGCGGAACTCCGGACTGTGCGGCCGCGGGAACAGGCAGCATGCCGCAGCCAATGTACAGCGCGATCACCGTAGCAGCTATTCTCAAGGTTCACTCTCAGGCGAGGATGATGAGCAGCGTAGACCTGGCAAGTGTAAGCCTGTTGAAGGCGGAGCAGTTGAAGCAGAGGTGAAATTCTATTCAGGTAGATGGTGGACGCGGAATCGAATCTTCAATCAGTCGATCAACCGTGGCAACTTTGGATGTTTTGCCCGATAGCGCACGTTGTTACAAACCTCGAACGAGCAGCACAAAAGGCTTCTGAAGTCTAACCGGCTGCCGCCGGTTGATGGCTCTTGCCACGTAATGGTCATAAAGGCTCGAGTTGATTCCTTGAGGATTCACTACCAAGATTTATCAGCACTTGAGTGAGTTGCCCTAAAGCTAACAGTTGACATTCCGAATTGCAGATCACGTGAGGCTAACCAGCTTATTGCTAGGATTTGTTTGCGGCAGAGATCGACTGGGTTCCGTTTACTAGAAATCAGGCAAATAGTTGTATTATCGAAAGTCCCGATCATGTCTCAGCCGGAAGAATTCGATTTGGTGATCCTCGGTGGCGGGACAGGTTCGACCCTCGCTGCCTGGACATTTGCGGGTGAAGGAAAGCCGGTCGCAGTCGTTGACCGCAAATACATCGGCGGATTGTGTCCGAACATCGCGTGCCTGCCAGGTAAAAACATTATTCATAGCGCAAAGGTCGCATCCTACTTTCGCCGAGGCGAAGAATTTGGCATCGCTCACACCGGCTTCAGGATTGACATGTCCCGCGTCCGAGAGCGTAAGCGCAGAATGGTAACCGGCCTGAACGAGATGTATCTCGAGAACTACAGGAATACGGGAGCAGAGTTCATCCTGGGGACCGGACGACTCACAACCCCAAAGACTGTAGATGGCACTGATGTATTTATTTGACGGCTGACTTCGATTTCCCAAAATGCGACTGCGCGAAAATTGGCTGGATCGACGCCGTAAGCTATACGGAACGTATGTGAAAAGTGGCTGCGACTAGAGAAGCCCGCGCTGCGGGCGATTTGATCTACAGGCGCATTGGTGGTGGCAAGTAGTTCACGCGCGCGGCGCAGGCGCTCCGACTTGAGCAGGTTCAGCGGAGTTCTTCCGAATATGTGGGTAAAGCGCGCGGCAAAGGCGGAACGGCTCAGTCCGGCGATGGACGCCAGCGCTTCCACAGTAAACCGCTCCGAAGGACATTCGAGCATCGCCTGTAGGGCTCTTGCAAGGCCCGGCTCGGCCAAGGCGCTCATCCATGGGATTGGAGCTGCCCCGCGGTCGATCTGCCGCCGCAAGAGCAAAATCAGGCACTGCTTCAGCAGAGCTTCAGTGAACGCTCGAGTGCCTAATCCGGGCCGGGCGGATTCTGCAAGGAGAATGACAAATTGGTCGCGCAATCCCTCCCGCCCGTCGAAGTGCTCAACAATAGGCTTGTCTAAGGAAGCGAATAGATCCGGGGCCGAGGTGACTGCGACGCCGACTTCGCCGCACGCCGTCAATATGCCCGGCTCGCCCTCACCGGCGTGGATGGTGGGAACGCCTTCCTTAAACAACGGCGCCCGCAGCCGTCGACGCGGAAAGTCAAGAGACTCCTAATTTTCGTTCCCGCCGATACGCTTGTCCAACGTGAATCTGTCAGGTGGCCAGAACGCCAGTAAGAATGCTGCAGCGGCCGCCGGCTGCGGCAGCACAGCTTTGTGCGAGCTTCTGCCACCGGGCGTCATCTACAGTGACGAGCGACCTAGTGACCACCAACAGCATTTCGCGAAGATCATCGACGGGTTGATTCATATGGTTCGACTGTGTCGGTTCACGTGACCTGGCAGCGAATCCAATCCTAGCCACGCTGTGACGGATACGCAACAATAACCCGGCAGTCCTAAATAACTAGTGGAATTTAAAGATTCATGGTATTGGCCGCCGCCACATTTGGTTTCTGATACGCAGCAAACATGCCGATTCGCTAAAAAAATTGACTGCGGATCCGTAATCTCCGGTCAAGCGGTACCACCCGCTCAAAAGGAGATCATCGTGATTCAGAAGTACATCCGCACCATCGCATTCGGGTTTGTCGCGACATTCGCCTTCGCCTGCATCGGCAGCGACTCGGCTTGCGCCCAGCAGCAATCACCCATCATCCTGGTTCCCCAGGCCCCACAGCCAGGCTCGGTTACGGGAACCGATCCGGTACCGCCGCCGCCACCCAGCTTTCAGTTCTCGCGCGTCACAAGTCTATAATTTGTCCATCTGCGGACGAGGACGGCCGGAAAGGAGAGTCGGAGATGCACCTCTCGCATCTCGGCTCTTTTTTTTGGCTGTCTGGCCTTGCCGGGCACGTGATGCTGCTCTTTGTCCTCCTCTATCGCGGCCGAACGCGAAGTTTCCCTTTGTTTACAGCGCTCATTGCGGCCAACATTCTCAAGACCACAATGCTGTATCTCATCTATCCACGCGCGCAAACGGGATATTCATACGCCTATTTTTATACGTATTGGGGATTCGCTGTACTGGATGTATTGCTGCAACTGGCGGTTGCGTACGAAATTGCATCCCATGTCTTCCGGCCTGTGGGTGTTTGGGCGTCAGACCTGCGCAGGCATCTAATCTGGTTGATTGTCTTCAGCCTCTGTGTGGCGGCGGCGCTGGCATGGTTGTCGGCGCCACGAACCCATGGGTCGAGAGAGGCGATCGTCATTCGAGGAAGCCTGTTTTCCGCCGCGCTCCTGGCCGAGCTGTTTGTGGGGATGATAGGGCTCTCCGTTACGGCCGGCCTGCCATGGAAGACACATGTAGCTCGTATCGCGCAAGGGCTCGGTATTTATTCAGTCTTTTGTATCGTGCTTGAAGCGGGGGATAGCTACTTTGGTATGGCGAACGGCACGACGGCTTCGATGATACTGACTGATACGCGAATGACGGTATATCTGTTATGTCTTAGTTATTGGATCGTCACTTTGTATCGGCAACAGCCACAACAGGAGCGTTTGCCGGACGAGATCGGATCATACCTGATCCTAGTCCGCAAGCAGACTGCCGCGACTCTTGCGACGTTGAGAGGTAGAAAAAGGCCATGAATGAACGGCTCTATCTTTTTCTAGCGCTTTTAATGCTAGTTGTCGTGTCCCTCATCGTGGCGTGGATCTACTACCACCTGCGGATTCGTAAGCTCTATGGCCAGAACTGGCAGACGATTCTCGCGCGGGTGATTCCGATCAATACGGGAAATCTAAAGATCGTTGCCCTTGATCTCCTGGGAGAAGCGGACAGGCTCGACCGGAGAGATGGCCCCTGTGATCTCGACCCTTCAGAAATAGTGCAGCTCCTGGGCGATCTTCCGGGGCTGCGGACTATTGAAAGAAACTGTGAGGCTCTGATCGACCTGGCATGCTACTGCCAGAGGTCATACCCGGAGGCGTTGGTAGCCGCGGAGGAGTTGAGGTTGAATGCGAGAGAAATCCGGTGGCATCTTGAACGGCTCGATACCGCGGCTCGAAATGGAGGCTCGCGAACTGCTTTCGGAGAGTACGCGCAGCGCATCGCTACCATCTATTACCTCATGACTCGCCGCCTAATCGCCTTATATGAGATTGCAAATGCGCCCGGGGTAGAGGATCTGCAGCTCTCTTTGGCGTGACTCACGCCACACGGCGGGTGAATACTGCAGCGACTGTCCCGATGACCTCAACCTCTTTCTTATAGCGCCACCGTCTGCTCGACTCATGAGAGAGCAGGTGAGGGATCAGGGTGAGCCACTCTGAGTTGCGGTCGAGTTCGCAAAAGCCGGAGACAAATCCGGTCCTGGTCAAAAGGAAGTAGATAGGCCGATCGAACTCATTGTTCCAGTCCTTTCGCCGAGCGATTGCGCGCTTCTGGGTATCAATGAGCACGATCGATCCGGGTGGAACCATGGGGTCCATGGTCCGATCACGTTGCCCGATGATGCCGCGGCGGAAGTGTTCGGGAAGGGGGTTCGAAGAAGGCGGTAGGAGGGTGGTGTCATCCGGGGGTGGGTCACTGACCAACGTATCCGGGAGCCATTCCTTCGCATGTTCCTCTAGCCGGCCGCTCGACAGCAGAAGTGTCGAATTCGGGTTGGCGACCTCATCGTACTCCGCCGGATTCGAGCTCACATCGGGATAGAAGCTGAGAAGTTGCTGCGCCGTGAGGTCGTAGATGACGGCAAGGACGATGAGCTTCATTGCAGAGAGCCCACCGTTCTCGTTCTCAACGCGAGCAAGCCAACTGGCGGAGACACGATAGGCCGAATTTCCCCATTGTTGAGCTAGACGTGCGGTGCGTTCCTCGACCTCACGCAGGGTCAGTTGCCGCGCCATACGCGCCGCCCGAAGCTTGCTTCCGATTCCGTACATCGACTCCTTTGAGGCCCACTATGCAGGACCATGTCTGACGATTAAAATTTCCACAATGTTTCGTAAACGAAACATCGCGCAATGCGGTCTAATTTACCGCGATTTTGTCCGCCATTCGAACAGGTATTGATAATACAGGAGATGGCGGACGGCAGTGCAATGCTGCAACTGTGCTACTGAAACCTTCATCCTGATCTGCAACGACAACCATAATCCCTTCAGCCACCTCCATCGTCTGGATATCATGGGCACCGATAGGAATCTGGTGTAACAGTTCCTTTCCAACGGCATAGCAGAGTACTAATGGGACGTGACGGTAGGCGACAATTTTGTCTACGGTCACGCCCCGGTGCCTGGCGACCGTTTTTCACGAATGACGATCGATTTGTGCTCTACAGAAGGAAACAATTTGGCGCGATTCAAGGTAGGTAAGTAACCGGCGGGCATAAGGGCTTCGACTCCCGCCGCAAAACGGCGCAGTTTCGGCTACGGTGTTCAGGAGAGGCCCGGCCGCCGTTTTAGCAGAACCAGATGCTTATCTTGATAGAGTACCTTCCATGATCCGGTGTGCTCAAGGAAATAGATCAAGGGTGCGTCGGGCGGGAAAATGGCGTGCGTGATTCGATAACGATCGAGGAGATCGAGCGTTCGATGAAGGTGGACAATGTCAAGGTAGTCCTTGAGTGTGCCGTTGTACTCGAATATATCTACACGCGAATCGATAAAAACCGGCACGTTGGGCTGGTGAAGAATTAACGCGCCACCCCAAGCGTATTCGTTGAGCACGCGCGAGTTCGGCGGGAGGCTCGCAAATACCGCCGGAAGACTCTCCGGAATCGAATCGCGTACTGATGAATACGCGGTCGGCGGATGATGGAGGCGTGTGAACACAAGGGCTGCAACGACGAGGATGCAAGCGGCATTCAGCAGCGGCCTCTGAGTGCGCGCCTGGCTCGGTGTACACGTTGCGAACGTCCCCGCCACGATAGGTGCGCCAAGGATAGCGAACAGAAACAGAAAACGTGAATAAGTGAACCCGGAGTAGAACCCGATCACCATCAGGGCCACGTCAGTGAGAGTCCAGCGGTGTGGCCGTACAATCTGCCACGTGGCCAGGGCGATGACACAACCAAGAGCGAACTTCCCCCGCCCTGTGTGCAGGTCCAGCGTGCGCCACTCCTCCACGTTCGCTATATTGAGCCTCTGGTGGAAGGCAAGATTAAACGGATAGGTTACCAGCCGCCACCCGTAAGGATTGAGAAACAGCGCGGCGACACTCGCCAGACCGCTGCCGATGTATGTTCGGATCTGCGCTGCTGGCATTCCCGGGGAGGTGAGCCATGGGCTCTCCCACCGAACAGCATTTGCAGCCACAAAAACCGCATATACTACCAGGCCTATCATCCATGAGCCATGTGTATTGACCCAAATGGCAAGGAGCAATGGCATCAGCCATACAGCTCGCGGCGTCGAAAGCGCCCGCTGGAGAATCGCGAGTTCCGCCAGAAACAGCAGCCATCCGAACAGCAGCGTGCGCGGCCCGAAGGACACGGTGGAAAAAATGGTGGCCACAACGCTGACAGCGAGGGATAGCCGGGCATCGCGAGATCGCGTGAAGCTGAGTCCATAGATGCCGAACATCAATGCGCCGATAACGATCAGCGTGAGCGTATGCACTCCCGCTAAGCCTCCAAGCCGCCACGCCGCATAGAACGGCAGCTCTGCCATCCACTCGTGGTTGATCCATGGAGCGCCTGCCGCTGTGAATGAGAAAACGTCCCGCCGGATCATGTGATGTGAGCTGACGAGAATCTCAGCATCGCGCAAGTGCCAGCCGATATCCGGGTCGGAAAACGTCTGCGGCACGCACATGTACACCACGGCCGCAAGCACACAGCAGAAGAGAGTCGATCGACTGAAGACTCTACTGAGTAGCGACACCGGTTCCGAGGTGATCGCCCGCTCAGTGGCAGATCCAGAAGCAGTCACAGGAATCAACGTCGCGCTCATGGGTAGCTCCACTGTATTGGTGGTTCTCCCTGAGAAGCACCGGCAGAGAAGTGGGAGATGTTATCGCAGTCTGGCGCGGACTGAACCGTTCTGCTCAACTCTGTCCGCGCGACGTGCTTCAATGTGGCGCATTCGTGGGATTACGAACGATTTGAGGAATCCGCCGCTAATCATTCGCTGCAATCTTCCGATGATTAAGGTGAAGGCTGGCGCAATTGCCGCCAACAGGGGGCAACGGACCGACGCATGATCCTCTATCACTCGCTTTTATGTCCCAGCGCGTTGTTCGGCTGCTCCGTTCTGGCCGCGATCGCCGACGTCCGCGAGCGGCGAATTCCCAACAAGCTGGTCAGCTCAGTATTTGTCTGTGGGATCATGTTGCACCTCGGCTTTGGTGGCGCAGCGCAGGCGGCCTGCTCGGCTCTCGCAGCTCTCATTGGAGGCGGCGCCTTCATGATCTTTTACCTGGCCGGGGGTATGGGGGCTGGCGATGTGAAGCTGATCGCGGCGTTGTCTGCTGTGGCCGGCATTAGTAATGTGAAAGACCTGCTGATCGCGACCGTGTTGGCGGGTGCCGCCTGCGCTCTGGTATTCGCGATCTGGCGAGGTGCATTGCGAAGCACGCTTGCCAACGTAATCGTCCTGCTCATGCATCACGGCAAGCATGGGTTTACGGCTCACCCCCGTTTGAATGTCTCGAACACGTCCACACATCGCCTGCCCTACGCCGTTCCGACCGCCGTGGCTTGTGGATGGTTGCTCAGCATGCAATGCGTTGCGAGAGCCGTGCGATGAACCTCCGCAAGCTGGCAGTGGCATTTGCGATCGCGCTGGCCGTCTCCGGCCTGTGTACATTGGCGCTCAGCCGCAGAATCTTCGCCAGTGCGACGGAACACAAGCCGGCCTGGCGCTACGTCGCACCTGCGCGGCCGCTGGAGGCGAACGAAGTTCTAAAGCCCGACAGTCTCACCTTGATTGATTGGCCGGGAAAGACCGAAGTGCCTGGCGCGTTCACACGCCCTGCGGATCTGGTGGGTCGCACGGTGCTCTATCCAATTCAGCCGGGTGAACCGCTCACTGACAAGCTCGTGAGCTCCCCCGGTGCCGGCGCCGGACTCGCAGGACGTATCCCTCAAGGCATGCGGGCGATTGCTCTCCGCACGGACGAGGTAATCGGTGTCGCAGGCTTCATGCAGCCCGGTTCACGGCTCGACGTCTTGGCGACGTATCGTTCCGACAAATCGCCGGATCCTGTCACGGTCACGGTTCTGCAGGACGCGGAGGTCCTTGCTGTCGGGCATCAGACGCAGCCCGACCCAGATGGGAAAGCGGAGCCTGCCTCGATTACGGTTGTCACTCTCCTGCTTACGCCGCAGGACGCCGAGAAGGCAGTTATGGCCAGTACTCAGGGAGCCATTCACTTCATCATGAGGAGCGGATCGGACAGCCGACTTAGCAATAGCACTCCCGTTCAACTCTCCGCCTTAAGCGGAAGTGCGTCGCCACAAATGTCCAGTCCCAGGCACATCGAAGGGCGCCCCAGACGATCGGCGACCGCGGCCACCCGGGTATTCACCGTCGACACAATTTTGGGAGACAAAGAGGTCACCAAGACCTTTCGGGTGACAGCCCAGTGAAGAGGAAGATCGCAAGAGGCTTGGTGTTTTTGGAGGTGGTGTTTGGCGGCGCGAGCCTAGCGCTCGCACAGACATCTCATTCCAGGTCGTCGGCAGCGAGCTCCACTCTGTGGGCACCTTCCTATACTCACGTGAAGCCTGCACACGTCGAAGAGAAGCTCCACATTGTGGTCGGACAATCGACCATCCTGCGGGGCAGACTCATCCGTCGGATCTACCTCGCTGATCCAGCCATATTGCGAACGTACAGCTCGGCGCCGGATGAAGTGATCGTGACTGCGGAGGCGCCCGGGACAAGCACCCTGATCGTTTGGGACCCCGCCGGCAACTCGGTGATCTATGACGTCTCCGCCGATTTTGACCCCAGCATGCTCCGCAGTGCCCTGGACTCTGAGTTCCCGGGAAACCATATCGAAATCCATGGTGGGCAGGAGCTCCTGACCCTCACGGGGACTGTGCCCACAGCGGAGATGGCCGAAGCCGCGACTACTCTCGCGGCCTCCTATGCCAGGAAGGTTGCGAATTCGCTTCGGGTGGTGCCGGTCCGACCCAAGCAAGTGGAGTTGAAGCTTCAGATCCTCGAGGTGGATCGCAGCAAGCTGGAACAGTTTGGATTCAACCTGTTCAGTGCGGCAGGGAACAACGTGGGTAGCGTTTCCACACAGCAGTTCGCTACAACCGCGACGACATCTGCCAGCGGTACGGGCTCAACGATTACGATCAGCAATCCCTTGAACTTCTATTTCTACAACGCGAAAACAAACCTCGGCGTTACCGTACAGGATCTCGAGCAGAAAAACATTGCCCAGATTCTTGCCGAGCCAACGCTGACGACGATGAGTGGAGAAGAAGCCAAGTTTCTCTCCGGCGGTGAATTTCCATTCCCCGTTGTGCAGGCAGGTGCCGGAAACGGAACTGCGATCACCATTCAATTCCGTCAGTACGGTGTGCAGATGGACTTCACGCCGTTTGTCAATGACGACGGCTCCATCCGTGTGAAAGTCAAGCCGCAGGTGAGCGCCCTCGACTACACCAATGCTGTCACGATTGCCGGCTACACCATCCCGGCCTTGTCCACCCGAAGCGCCGAAACCGAGGTCATGCTCCGCGACGGACAGAGCTTTGCCATCTCCGGTCTCCTGGACCATCGCACAACAGAGGTACTGTCCAAGGTCCCTGGTATCGGAGACATTCCCATCCTCGGCCAGCTCTTCCGTTCCAAAAACATCAGCCATTCGGTCGTGGAACTGGTAGTGATCATTCGCGCGCGAGTCGTTGATCCCACTGCGGAGCCAACTGACATTCACAAACCCGCTCTGGCTGTACCAGACATGAGCCAGGGTGGCTTCGACAAGGCCCTGCACCAGGAACGCCCGAACGACCTACCTTCGCAGCCCGTCCAGAGGCAACCATGAGCATCGCGACCCTTACTGAAAAACCAATCGCACAGGCAGTATTCAGTGTCTGCGCACCTGCCGATATCCTCGCGAACGCAATGACGGCCGTCGAGAGAGTGAATGGCGCACTCTTCGCCGGTGATTTTCAGGAATACATCACGGGCAATCGGCGGCCCCACTTTCCGGCGATGCTTAAAGACGCCTCCGTCTGCGTCGCACTCGTCGATTGCGATGTCGATCCGGGCGCCGCGCTGGAGACCATGGCCCGGCTGCAGCAACTGCTTCCGCTCAAGTTGCGGCTTGTGGGCCTATCCTCCACGATGAATGCCGACCTTCTGCTTGGTGCCATGCGAGCCGGGTGCGATGAGTTTCTTGGGAAGCCGCTCGTCGCGGACGAGCTCCTGGCCGCATTAGCGCGGTTTAAGCCGGCTTCGGACATGGATTCGCGGGGCGCGACGCCTGCTGGCAAGATCATCGGAATCCTCGGAGCAAAAGGCGGTGTTGGAGCCACCACTCTGGCAGTTCATTCGGCCGTCCACCTGGTTCGCACTCATAAAAAAAGGGTTCTCCTGATTGATCAGAAGAATCATCTTGGGCATGTTGCCCTCTACCTTGGCATCAAGCACGCGAAATATCACTTCGACGAGCTGCTCCGCAGTGCGGATCGTCTGGACGCTGCTCTACTGGAAGGCCTGGTGACCCGGCATTCTGACGGGCTGGACGTGATCGCATCGCCCGATGCATACCTGCCACAGAGCAGGATGGACGCTCCCGACTCATCGGCTGTCATGAACTATCTGCGCCAGCGGTACGACTACGTTCTGGTCGACTCTGAGACGGAGAACGCCGCCTGGCTTTCTTCGCTCGTCAGTTGTTCGGATGAGATCGCCTCAGTCTGTACGCCTGACTTAGGAGCGTTGCGCGACCTGGCACGGCAGATTGAACACCTGACGCTGATCGATGGGCTCTCCCCCAAGCTTCGCATTGTCGCGAACCGTTCCGGGTCTGAGGCCGCGGTACCGAAGCATGAAATTGAGACTGCGATCGGTTTTCCGGTAGCGATCGAAGTGCCGAACAACTATATCGAGCTGACCAAGGCAATTAACGCCGGCACGCCAATCGCGCCTCAGACACGCGGCGCGTTCACGCAGGCGATGGCCAGATGGGCACAGATGCTGGCAGCTCTGACAGAAAGCACCTTTGTGCATACACCGGCAAAACGCAAATTCAAGCTGTGGAGTTAACCAGTGGCAACGGGTCCGACTGAGGAGGTATCAATGAATCAATCGCCACTTTTCATCACGACCCAGGTGCGTCCGAGAACTTTCCAGGATGTGCGCGTCATTCCGAATCTCAATGAAGAGTCCAGACACTCGGTAAAGGCCGCAGTCCATCATGAGCTCATTAAGCGGCTCGACCTTGAGAAGCTCGCGGCCACGCAGGATGATGCCGACGGCCGTCAGAACCTGCAATCGACAATTTCGCAGCTTGTCGGTGAGCAGGATATCCCCCTAAGTGCGCTCGACAGAGACAGCCTGGCGAAAGAGGTGATGAACGAGGTCTTTGGCCTTGGGCCGTTGGAGCCGCTGCTGCACGATCCCACGGTCAGCGACATCATGGTGAATACCCATGGCACCGTTTATGTGGAGCGGCGGGGCGTGATTGAGAAGACCCAGGTGCTTTTCCGCGACAACACGCACCTGATGCACATCATTGACAAGATCGTTTCGGCTGTAGGGCGCCGCATCGATGAATCATCTCCCATGGTGGACGCACGCCTGCTCGACGGATCGCGAGTCAATATCGTGATTCCGCCGCTTGCCGTGGACGGGCCCCTGATCTCGATCCGCCGGTTTCCGGCCTCTCCCCTTACAGCAGAAGACCTCCTGCGGCATAGGGCCTTGACGCCGCAAATGCTGGAGATTCTCGAGGGTGCTGTCAAGGCGCGCTTAAACATCGTGGTTGCCGGGGGGACAGGCGCCGGTAAAACCACATTGCTTAACGTGCTCTCCGGCTTCATTTCGCCCCGGGAGAGGATTGTCACCATCGAGGACTCCGCCGAACTGCAGATCAAACAGGAACATGTAGCGCGACTCGAGTGCAGGCCTCCGAATGTGGAGGGCAAGGGCGCGATTCGCCAGCGTGAACTCGTGATCAACGCGCTCCGTATGCGCCCTGATCGCATCATTCTCGGCGAGATCCGTGGAGAAGAGGCGCTCGACATGTTGCAGGCGATGAATACCGGCCACGATGGGTCCATCACAACAGTTCACGCGAACAACCCGCGCGACGCCATTGCGCGGCTCGAGACCATGTCGCTGATGGGAAGCGTGGCGCTGCCCGAAAAAGCGATTCGCGCCCAGATCGCCTCCGCGGTTCATCTCATTGTGCAGGCTTCGCGCATGAGTGACGGCTCCCGCCGCATCACTCACATCAGTGAGATCACAGGCGCTACTGCGGAAGTGGTCAGTATGCAGGACATCTTTCTGTTTGAGAAGCAGGGACTTACCGAAAGCGGCAAGGTCAAGGGTCGCTTTTTCGCGACGGGTATTGTTCCTAAGTTCTCCGAGAGGCTCAAAGCTGCGGGCATTCCGGTGCCTCTGCATGCGCTGGATCATTCGGTTGAGGTGTAGCAATGTTACTGCTCTTCTTCATCCTGCTTGTTGTCACCCTTCCCCTCGTTCTGCTGGTGACTCGAACCAAACCCGCGGAGAAACTAATTCGCGAGCGGATTGAGGGTCTCGTCAAGCTGCAGCCAAAGGAAGTGCCTTCATGGCTAAGTCTGGACCCGGCCAAAGACCATACGCTTGGCGTCAGGCTAACCCAGCGGTTTCAAAGGCTCGACCTCGCTCGTAGTCTCGAAAAAAAACTTCTGCATTCCGGGTCGACAACTTCGCTGGCAAGATTCCTAGCCACGATCGCCGCAACAGGCCTCGGCGGCTCGTTGCTTGTCTATCTGCTCACCTCAGAGTTTGCTCTCGCGATGATCGCCCTCGGAGCTGGCGTGCTGGCTCCGTACGCCCTCTTGAACTGGAGATGCGCAAGGCGGCTAAAGAAGTTCAATGAAGCGCTTCCGGATTCGATTGAGCTGATGTCGCGTGCGCTGCGGGCGGGCCACTCGGTCGCTTCTTCAATCGAAGTAGTTGCGCAGCAGTCCCCGGAGCCGCTCAAAAGCGAGTTCACGAAATGCGCGCAGCAGCAACGGGTTGGCATACCCTTCCGCGACGCGATCCACGGCTTGGCCGACCGCGTTCCCTCCAGTGATCTCCACTTCGTTGTCACTGCGATTCTGGTGCAGAAGGAAACAGGCGGCGATCTGACCGAGATCTTGGATCGCACCACTGAGGTGATTCGCGAACGTATTCGTATCCAGGGGGAAATACGCACATACACGGCGCAGGGACGTTTGACCGGCTGGATTCTCAGTGGCCTTCCCGTGGGCTTGCTCGGTATGATCAGCGTTTCCTCTCCCTCCTACACGCACGTTTTGTTCTACGACCCACTCGGGCAGAAACTCCTCTACGCAGCTGCTGGGTTGATTGTGCTCGGGGGCTTGCTCATCCGAAGAATCGTCGACATTAAGGTGTAGGCCTCGATGCATTTCGTCTTCTATCTTTCGGCGTTGCTGACATTCCTTTGCGGCATGGGGTCGCTCGGTGCAGTCATGCTCACGCGCGCCAGTCGCGCTACCTGGGACCGGCTGATTACGGTCGTGAACAAGGATCCGGTGCTCGCGGCACGGCCTTCGTTGCTGCAGCAGTTTAGAATCGCACTTCTGGCGGGTGCCTCATGGCTGCGTCAAGCGTTGAAGCTCACGTACAAAACGCAATTATTGGAACGCTTTGAGGCCGCGGGCATCTACAGTCCGGCCGCCCAAGATAGCTACAGCGTCGTGCGCGTCACGGTTCCGCTGATCGCAGGAGGATTGGGAATGCTTTGTCCGTCCAAGCGATTCTTCTTTACGATGCTCTTTGCTGGAGTTGCATACCTCGGTCCGGACATCATCCTTCAGCGCATTGTCAAACGCAGAAGGCGGAGAATACGGCTCAGCATTCCTGATGCTGTCGACCTGCTCGTGATCTGCGTTGATGCCGGCCTGGGACTCGATCAGGCAATGATGCGCGTCAGCCATGAACTGGAGACAAGCCACCCCGATATTCACCTCGAATTCCAGATCATCAACCGCGAACAAAGGGCCGGGAAGCCGCGGCTGGAAGCGTGGCAGTCTATGGCGAAGCGTATGAGCTTGGACGAGATCCACGCCTTCGTCAATATGTTGATGCAGACCGAGAGATTCGGGACACCAATCGCGCGGGCACTCAGCAATTTCGCCGACGGCCTCAGACAGAAACGCCGTCAAAAGGCTGAAGAATTAGCTGCGAAGACGACCGTTAAGATCATCTTCCCGCTTGTGTTGTTTATTTTTCCTAGCCTGTTTGTTGTCTTGGTTGGTCCTGCCGCCATCAGCATCATCCGTGGTCTTTCCAGCAAATAGAAAGAACCGTTATTGAACGCGAACGATTCCCGCCATTAACCCCATGGCATGGACTGCAGGCCTAGGAACTGCGACCAACGGCTCTGAAGGGCTGGCGCAGCGCTCCGAAACCGCGAGGCGCGGCGCAGCCGCCTCCACTGCTTCCAGGAGCAGTTGATGGTGCAGGGTAAAGAGTGCCAGCTCGAGCCGGTCCGACGTCCCTGTCTTATCGAAGATGGACCGCAAATAGTTCTTGATCACCTGTTCCGTGTTATTGAGTTCCTCTGCTATATCCCTGTTCTTATATCCCTGCAGTAGCAGCCGCACGATCTGCAGCTCTTTCCTGGAAAGCCGGCCGCGCACCTTCTCGCCAACAACATCCGTCTCATAGGCAGCCGATGATGCGCCTATCGGCTGCTGTAGGAAGGGGCGCCCCTTCAAGACACTGCGAAAACACTTCAAAAGATCATCACGTTTTATATCGCGGTAGGTGATCCCTTGCACTCGTACATTCAAATATCGTTGCGGGCTCTCGCCGGAATCCAAAACCGCTATCAGTGGGTTGTTGCTCTTCCTCGCCAGCGTAACCAGTCGTTCCAAGTTAGACATCAACGAGCTGGAGAACACAATCACAGCTCTCGTAGTCTCCGCCGCTTTATACAGACGCGTTAGGTCATCACATTGCCCGACGATACTAATGTCGTCTTCTGCAACGAGAATGCGTGCTAAGCCGGCACGAAACACATCCCAATTGTCGGCCAGAAATACTCTACTGCTCATGCAGTTCACCTGTTGAGATGGGCAGATAGCGAACGCGCGGCTTGTACCCAACATGACTTCCCGCGACGGAACCTGCTGTCCTAGCTTGTATAAATCATCGGCTGAAGCACATTACTTCTTTATGCTACGAGAAAAGACCCGTTGCCCGGTTCATGTCTTGTTCTGAGACATCTGTTCGACGGTAACTCTAAACTCATTACTAGTTCGTGTGGGAAGGACGTCCCGGGAATCATGAATAAGATATGATCCATGACAGACTTGCATATATCCGTCCTAGCAGCTCTATTGGGCTTTCTCGCAGTTGTTGTGTGGCGAATTAGAGAGGGTCGTAGACCCGTCAGCGTGCGCGCGATAATCTTCCCCCCGCTTGGCATGTCAACGGGGCTTTCCATGTTCCTCATTCCTGCTTTTCGTGTGCCCTGGAGCTGGGCAGCGGTGGCGTTCGGACTCGGAGCGGTTCTGCTCGCGATTCTGCTAATGCAAACCTCCCATTTGACCGTCGAGGGGCCTGTCGTTATGGTTCAGCGCTCTTCGACATTCTTTTTAGTGATTATTGCATTGGCTTCTCTCAGGTTTTTCGCACGCCAGTATATTTGTGCTTATGTGACGCTACCGCAGACCGCGAGTTTGTCGTTCTTGCTTGCATTGGGGATGATCACTCGCTGGCGCACGACAATGTATATGCAATACAAGCGAATTGTGCGGAGCAATTTCCCTCTCACCGTCTCAGCTGCGCGGCAGTAGCTAAGCGATGCCGGACTATGGTGCTATTACTTATGTTCCGGCCATTGTGCGCTGCCTATTTCATTTCGAGTACGCTCTCGTTACTCTACGAACAAGCGAGGAATGGGTGGATCAGCCTTGCCACTCGTACCTCATATCTAGATTTCATGGAGCTGACAATGGCGAGATTTGGGCAAGTTTACAAGCAGTTCGTCAAGGACGAATCCGGGCAGGACCTTATCGAGTATGCGCTGGTTGCAGGTCTGATCGGCCTTGCCGCCGTGACCGCGATGGGTACCCTGGGAAACTCAGTTAGCAGTTTCTTTACCAACATCAATAGCACTCTCACGAGTGCCGCGTAGGCGTTCGACAGAATGGAAGAGAATCAAAAGAGCGCTCTGCGGAAACCCGCAGAGCGCTCTTTGTTGCGCGGTGAACTCACACTGTCATTCATTGACAGGGCGGACGTAGTGGTTGGGACTGTTCGCTATGCCCTATTGCTGGCTGAATCCCTGACTGACGTGTACCAGAACATGGCGAACACAGGAACGATTAGAATCCAGGATGCATGCAGCCAGAGGATCAAGACTGAAAAGGGAGCGACCAACATAACCGCGGCTGCATAGGAAAGGTAAAGCGCACTCTTCTCTCGGGCGCCGAACTCCTGCCTATGCACGCGTATCCAGTCACCCGCCGCAAGGCCGAGCGGAAGAGCGAGGAGCGTGAGATCGTATCCCTGCATGTGATAGCTAACTAGCATGGCTGCGGTGAGCGCGAGAGGTATGGACGGCTTCCTGCGTGCCGCCCAGCATAGAACCGCAACTGAGCCGACTGCGGTAAACACTAAGCCAGAGGAGCGGCCGCCGGTCAGCACAAAGAACAGCCCATGTAGATTCGGCATATCTGCTGCGAACATGCCGTAAAGGGCCTTCGCACCGGCCGGATCGCTCGCTGTTCGGTTCGCGACCTGCAGCATATTGTGAATGTACTCGCGCATACCTGACACGCCAGCTACGCCGACCGAGGCGCAGAAAAGGCCGGCAGCACCAGCAACTGCAAACCCAACCACTCTCCACATCTTCCAAACCGCGAGCAGGAAGAGGACCGGCAACGCTAGCTGCCACTTTGTAAGTGCCAACGCCAGCAGTAAGCCAGGAACAGCCGCACGGCCGCGACAGAGGCCTGCATGAGCCGCCGTATAGAGCATCAGGAGCAGAAGAGAGATCTGGCCCTGCAAGAGTGACATAAGAACCGGAACCATACATAGGATGGACAGCGGAACTATGGCATACGGAAATGAGCCGTGTGAAATCCTCAGATACGCGCTTGCTATCAACAAGGCTGTAAGACTTATCAACGTGAAAACTGCAAATGCTAAGTTGTAGGGCAGTCGGGCCAAAGGCACAAACAGAAGAGAAGCGAAGGGAGGATATAAGAAGGGCAGCGTCTTGTGAGTGGGACTGATGACAAGACGCTGGATCTGTTCCTGTGCGCTGTGGCTGTAAAGACTGCTTCCCCGGCCATCAAGGACCAGCCGTCCCGCTCCGTAGAATGCTCGGAAGTCGGTGCCGCCCTGGAAAGATCGCGAGGCGCCTCCAAGAAAAATAGTCAGTTGCAATCCAAGCAGGATAATTAGCAGGGCACGCCGGATCTCAACTCGGCTTTTCGCCCTCGGTGTGAGAAGTTGCGATCCATCGGGAGGTGCAGCCACCAAAACGCCCAGCTCAGATGACTCTGGATCTCTCGTCATGTGCTGGCCGCTCTTGCGCCTTCCGAACTCTTACCTGGTCGCCCACCGCTACAGCGCACAGCCTGATTTTGCCCGGCGGCAGCTCTAAAACGCTCTTCGTGTGCAGGCCAACGCCGCGAAGCTTCCATGGGCCAACATTCTCATAGCAGGCCAGCACCCGATCTTGGCCGTCAAGCGCAAGAACGTCGATAGACATTCGCATTCCCCAGGTGTGGACTCCAGCAGATGGCCGGATCAGCAGACCTCCGTCCTCCGGCAGCGATGTCGTGCCCAACAGACCAATGAAGCGGCTGATGGAGGTGTCAGCCAGGCATGCCGAACGGCAAACATAACTGCTCCGGGTTTCATTCCATACCTCAATCGTGCTGCATCGGCGCATCTTCTGAATTCCACCTTCCCTGGAAATAACGACGGCGGCGCTGTTGAACCACGCCGCCGCATATTGCTTTCACAACCTACGCAGCTCGCTTCTTACGGCGTGCCACAATAATTCCAATTACGACTAGACCCATTAGGCCGGCAACAAGTCTAATTACAGTCACGTGATCCATCTGGCTTCTCCTCTTTCTTTGGCTTATACGGCGTTTCTGCTTTGCTGAGTCAAATATCGGCTCAGACCCGGCGCTGAGTGAGCTACGAACTGCGGCTTAAGGGTAGGTACAACGCGAGCGTTGTAATGAGGGAGGCCACAATGAAGGTACCGAGGATGGTCATACTGCTAGCTCCTTATGGCAGCAATCTCGTAACGCATACTGACGTCCTATATCGGCGTGGGGCGTTCGCCTCATAGCTTCTGTCGCAATTATGGCTATAATGATGGCTTTGTTAACTTGCAGCTGCGCTTGTTTTCATCTGGAAGTAATTCCCCAGACGTGGTACGGTTGCTGTCCCCTGTTTCTAGCTATTCTCAAAGAAGAGCAGATAGCTATGCGCCGAGTTACCAGCGTGGACGGGAAGCATTTCAGCTACTGAAGGTTGTTGGGAATCAGGCGGGAAGTAGTAAAGTCGCCGCCGATCTCGGTGAATATCTGGTTCAGGCTGGTGGTAGGACGCGCGGAGGAGATGCAACTGGACCCGCCACTAGCGGCATAGTCGGAGAAAAATGTTGCTGCCGAGCTTGCGCTCTGCTGCATCGTCTGGCACGGTGTGATGGCAATCTTATCCGTGCTGCAACCTGAGGACTGGGCGCCATACGCCACGGTATAGACCGTAGTTCCAGCGGCGGTTGCGGCCTGTGCGGCCGTGACCGCTTGATGGCACTGGTTAATTGTGGATGGGTAGGTTCCTGATGTCGTCGAAGCGCCGGGCATGGCCGATGACCTCGCGCTCACATCGCCATCGCTGAGGAGAATGATCACGTTCCGCGAGCCTGGGTTGGCGGCCTGTTCCGCTAACAGCGCCGCCTGGGCCGCATACACTGCGCCGGCTACATAGGTTCCCTCACCGCCGGGGGCGCCCATTCCAGGACAGCCACTCTCCCCGCCGGAGGCCTTGGTGAGCATCGAAAGCAAATTCAGCGTTGACGCAGTATCCGAAACTCGGTAGTCGCTGGAGAAGTTCACGATGCGGTACGTTGCCGTCGAGCCTCCGGGCGAGTAGCTTGAAGCACCTGCAGCCGGGAAGGTGTAGCCCTGGGCTGTGGGGTTTCTCCCGCTGCAGTTTGAGTCGTATATGACTGTCGACTGGGTGACATTTGGGAACGCAAACAGGCTCACCACATCAACGGGGTTCGGCACGTTGCCGTTGCTGGCGGTACCGCACGTCGACTGGCTGGAGGCACAGGGCCAGAGCTCGTCCAACAGTGTCCTGACTCCCGACAAAGCGCAGCTCAGTCGTGTGTTGTTGCAATCGCTGCTGCTATCCGTGTCATTCATTGATGCTGTGGTGTCGACGATGACCACAACATTGTGAGGCGGAGTGACGCCGCCACGCATCGCGGCCGCGGCGCTGGCGACCATGTTCACCGAAGCCAATCCGAACAGCCTGGCGAAGTAGGTCGATACGACCGCCTGCTGCTTTACGAAGATTGCATTCCCGTTTGCGGGCGAAACGCAGGGAATCGACTGATTGGTCAACGCCGTCAGACACCTTACCTGCGGGTAGCCCGAGACCATGGAGACACCCGGAAGGTTTGCGTGGGCGTTCAAGTTGCCCGAGACCGCGCTGTAATTTGTCGCGACGGTAACGGCACTCGAACCAGGAAGCGCTTGCGCGCCGGCGAGAGCCGCTGCATTGCTGGAAGCCTGGAGTTCGTTGTAGCAAACATAAAGATGCCCGATATCAATCACCATGCCAGTGAACCCGAAAAGCGCGACCATGATGAGAGCGACGGTCGGCACAATCTGCCCGCTTTCATCGGGCAGAAGCCGACGAAGCTTCGCAGCAACGGCGGCGGTCATTGGACAAGCTCCGTGGTCTGGGACTGGAGGAGGCAGTTGGGAAAGTTGATGCCATAGACCGCCAGGCTGCAAGGGTAGGAGACAGTCACAGTCGCAGATGCGCCCTGCACAAGATTGCCGGCGGCGCCGGTGCCCGTGCTGCCGCTGCTGCACGATGTTCCCTGATAGGTGACGCTATTCAGCACAAACGTGTACGAAAGATTGGTGGCATTCAGCGTCGGCGAAGCTGATTGCACGGCCGATGAGGCGAGCTGACAGGGATCTGTCGTCTGTCCCCGGCTCACCGCCAATTGTTGCGCTCCGACGGTCACGGCATTCGTCAAAATGAGATAGTGAGTGAGGTAAATGCCAAAGGTGCAGATCCCTGTGAGTACCAGCAACAGAACAGGAAGGCAGAGCGCGAACTCCAGCAACGCTTGACCGCTTTCACGGGTCTGATGGGGAGCGCGACGGGAGCTCTGCGCCGGAAAAGCAACGGCGATTTCATGCGTTGCCCTGCGGGCCGCCTCCAGAGCCGGTACTCCGAGGGCGAGTGTTCCTGAAATCTTGCGACGTTTGGACGGGCGCTGAACCATGCCAGGTCTCAATCTGAAACCCGGGAACCTCTGCACTCAACACCGCCGAGGTTGTAGAGGCAGTGAACGGCATCTCAAAATGGAACAAACGCAAGCCTGAACCGTGTCCGTTTCAAGAAGTGCCGCTGCACTGGCGCGAGTGGAAGTGAAGAAGGGCAAGTACAGCTATTATCGTCGCGCTCGATATTATGCAAATTGTATATTCAACACCACAAAGAAATTGCGGGTACCTCTGAGGCGGCGGCTCAACAACTCAAATACTCCGAGATGATCGAGCAGATCATCTTCGAGGAGTTCTTGGGAGGGAAAATGGAGGACCCACGGGGGGAAGAGCAGCAGATCAACTCGGCTCGTAAGGGCCCGACGAACTTCGAAACGGGGAATCCCGCACTAGCCGAAAACGGTTCCTCCGCGTAAAGTCCAATTTACGGCGAGCATAGTCTCACCGGTACTGTGCGACGGCGATATGCTGCGATGGAGAATACAGCTTCAGCCAGCGGAGGGTTGCCGCAGCCTTCCTCATCGCCGCTGTGCCGCCGGTGCCATCCAGGCGTCCGCATATTAGCTCACTCCGCGCAGCAGCAACAAGTTGGTTCCATGCAATGCGCACACGTTGTGAGTGGTCTGGTAAGCAGGCTCCTCCTTTACCAGTTCGTGTAGTCAGGCCGGTTATCGGCCGAATCCACCGGTTTCGGCACAATTGAAAGGGTCTACTCGCTTCGCTTGAGAATGATTGGCGGTGGGCGCAGTCTGCGTCGAACCCTTCTCCGAGAGGAATTCCCTGGTATTAGGGAAATTTGCAGGGAATTGGAGGCTAAATGGCGCGCGTCATGTCGCGAAACAGGCCAAATATTCGCCCATTCATAAGAAAGCAGCAATTGCGACCAGGGAATTTTCGAGGAGCACAACAGGGAATTGCTTAGGCATTATAGCGAAGCTCAGCCCTTCGTTCAGGCTGAAGTTTGCGCTGTGCGGAAGTGCGATCTGGCCCGATTAGAGGCCCGAGTAAACGTTGGGGCCACCGTCGACGTATATGGGTCAGTTGTTCCTCTCTCCAAATCCTCAGCGGTGTTCGTATCGGTCCCTGCCAAGCGGGCGCGGCGGGGACGGAGTTCCCAAGACGTTTGGGCGCCTATCGCCCCTCATCCGGTGACCACGCCGGCCTTCATGGCGCCGGTGGAACTCTTTGCCTTCGACATCCTGATGCTCAGGCGGCGTGATCACCGCTCAGTGAGTGCATTTGCGCTGGAGTCGTCAAATTGGCAGCCAATGTCCGGTTTGCCGGTTAACCGTTCGCTACATCACTTCCTGCGGACAGAGTTAGATGTGATCCACAAAGCAATGCAGGATACGTTCCAGGAGTTGATCGTCCGCGCCCTTCCAAACATCTTCGTTGAATATCTCAACTTCGATAGGGCCATCGTAACCGGTTTTGTCCACAGCCTGCCTCAGCTTCCGCAACTCGATGACACCGTTACCCATCATGGCGCGGCCCATGAGTATGCCAGGCAGCGGAACGGGCCAGTCAGAAACATGGAAGCCCACAATCCTTCCACGCGCACGCTCAATTTCATTCATGACTTCAGGGTCCCACCAAACATGGTAAGCATCCACGACCACTCCCGCCGACACGCTTTGAAGTCGGTCTGCAATGTCATTGGCCTGCTTTAAAGTCACGACGACGGAGCGTTCAGCGGCATACATCGGATGGAGAGGTTCGATTCCCAGAACTACTCCCGCCTTTTCGGCAACGGGAAGAATCTCAAGCAAGCCATCGAGCACGGTAGCGCGAGCATCGGCGAGAGTTTGACCGTTGGCCGGACCTGAGACGATGACCAACACTGGGGCGCCCAACAAGGCGGCCTCCTCTATGGCGATCCGATTGTCTTCAACCTGCTTGCGGCGTTCTTCAATCGTGGGTGCAGAAAACCAACCCCCACGACAGAGGCTGGAGACACGTAGTCCGGCCTCGCGGATCAGCGACGATGCCTTTGCTGCGTTTCCGTCGAGCTTGTGGCGCCACACAGCGATGTAGGGAATGCCACTGCGGCAACAGCGATCTACGGTCGTTTCGAGAGACCAGGGATCAGCGGTGATCTGATTGAAGCTGAGACGTTGAAGAATACTCATGCCACACCGGCGAGCTGCAGATAAGCTCTCATGCGCTGAACTGCAAGTTCCGGGTCGCGCAGGACGCGCGCCCGGTCAGCGAGCACGAAGAGCTCGCAGAGATGCATCACAGATCGCGCGCTCTCAGTGCCGCCGATCATACGAAAGTGCGATTGGAATCCATTGAGATAGGCAAGGAAAACGACCCCTGTTTTGTAGTGTTGCGTGGGTGACGCGAAGATGAGGCGCGAGAGCGGTACGGTGGGCGCTAGCAGCTCGTGGTAGCGGGGAACATCGTTGGCATCCAGAGCGCTTAGGGCCAGTGATGCGGCTGGCGCAATCGCATCGAAGATGCCGAGCAACGCGTCACTGTAGCCCTGCTCGTCTCCCAGAATCAGTCTGTCATAGTTCAAATCGTCGCCGGTGTACATGCGTACATTCGGGGGAAGTTGACGGCGCATGGAGAGTTCGAACTCCGCGTCCAGCAGAGAGATTTTGATTCCGTCGATCTTCTCCTTGTGCGCCCGAATAACATTGAGGCAATTTCCTGCGGCTTCGGAGATCGTCGTTCCTCCCCAGTAGCCATCGAGCGCGGGATCGAACATCGGGCCGAGCCAATGAAGAATGACAGGCTGTCGGACTTGCGAAAGCACCGTCGCATAAACCAATGCGTAGTCTTCGGCGTGACGAGCAACAGCGGCGAGGGCGCGACTTGCCATAAGAATGATGCGGCCACCGACGCCTTCTATTGCGTCACATTGCTTCAAATAGGCATTCGTGACGTCCTGTAAGGTGACAGACTGCTTTGTCGACAGATGATCGGTACCCGCGCCGCAGGCGACCAAACTATCGCAAGCAGTAGCCGCCGATGTGCTGCGCTTGATCAGTTCGAGAGCTAGGGGCCAATCCAGGCCCATGCCGCGCTGAGCTGTGTCCATGGCTTCGGCAACACCAAAGCCGAGTGACCAGAGATGTTCGCGGTAGGCGATCGTCCTGTCCCAGTCGATCACGGGTTGAGTTATGGGATCGGGCGTACGAGCGGGATCAACGACGACGTGGGCAGCCGCAAACGCCACCCGCGTTTCAAACTTTCCACGTCGCGAAGATGTGAGGGGCTCGTGCGATGGCGTGTAGTTGTATTCAACGCCATCTGAGCCCACAAGCTTCAGAGAGATTGCCAAATTAGGCTCCCAGTTCCGGCACATCGACCCAGCGGCGTTCTCGCCATGACTTGAGTCCTAACTCCGCGAGTTGCACGCCGCGAGCGCCTTCAAGAAAATCATGAGAGAAGGGCAGATCATCGACGACATGGCGAAGAAAAAGTTCCCACTGGGCCTTAAATCCATTGTCGAACACTTGATTATCTGGCACGTCCAGCCAGTGCTCGCGAAATTGGAAAGGATTGGCCATGTCCGGATTCCAGACGGGACGCGGCGAATTAATACGGTGCTGGGTTCTACATTCGCGCAAACCGGCAACCGCGCTGCCTAAGGTTCCGTCCACCTGAATGCTGAAGAGTTCATCACGGTAGACACGGAACGACCACGAAGAATTGATTTGCGCAACGATGCCACCGTCGAGTTCGAAGGTCCCGTATGCTGTGTCGTCTGCCGTGCAATGGTAACGATTTCCATTTTCATCTACCCGCTCTGCGATGGAGGTACCTCCTAGACACTGCACAGCGCGAACCCGGCCAAATATATGATCGAGGACATAACGCCAGTGACAGAACATATCTACGATGATGCCGCCGCCGTCTTGCTGGCGGTAGTTCCAAGAGGGCCGCTGCGCGGGCTGCCAATCACCTTCAAACACCCAGTAGCCGAACTCACCGCGCACGGAAAGAATTTTCCCAAAGAAACCGCTGTCCACGAGCCGCTTGAGTTTGCGCATTCCAGGCAGGAAAAGCTTGTCCTGCACGACGCCGTGCTTGACGCCCGCAGCCTTGGCCTGGGCTGCGAGGCGCAACGCCGTCTCTGAATCTGTGGCAAGCGGCTTCTCGCAATAGATATGCTTGCCGGCGGCTATGGCTATCTCCACGCTCGGCGCGCGCAACTTGGTCAACTGTGCGTCGAAGTAGATCGAATCGTTTGGATCGGCTAGAGCGCGAGGCAAATCCGTGGTCCAACGCTCAACCCCATGGTTCTTGGCGATCTGCTCCAGTTTGGCCTCATTGCGTCCCACGAGGATTGGATCTGGGACCAGACGCGCCCCACCTGATAGCTCGACGCCTCCTTGCTTTCGAATCGCCAGAATGGAACGAACCAGGTGCTGATTCAGCCCCATGCGTCCGGTCACTCCGTTCATGATGATGCCGATCCGTCTCTCGTCCACGAGATTCTCCTGCCGCCTCAAAATTTGTGTTCAGATGTGCTGTATTCAATGTCCGTTTTGCGGAAACTGCGGTCCCGTGCCTCTGGGCCAAACCAGAAAATCACTATCATCAAAACAATCGTCCCAGCTTCAAACATCGTCAGAGCCCATGGATATCCAAAGCGGTCGCGCAATACGAATTCTATGACTGTGGCAGGCGAAGCCAGCAGTACTCCAAGTTGATAGACGAGCCCAGGAAAAAGACCCCTCACTGAATCGGGCGAAAGCTCATTCAGATGCACCGGGATTACGCCGAATGCACCCTGAACCCCGACCTGCATAACGAATGAGCCGACAATAAGCACCGCAAGTGTCGATCCGAAGGCCCATGCTGGAATGAATAAGAGGGCAATAGCCAACGCCAACATGCTGGAATTGCGCCGTCCTATCCGTTGCGATAGATGCCCGAAGAAGACTGCTCCGGCGATCGCTCCAACATTGTAGAGAATGGGAATTCCATAGAGAGCATTCATCCCCAGGACGGTCTTCGCGGCGATCGCTCGGACCGACTTGAGAAAGTCAGGATAGAGATCCTGCGCGCCATGAGACAGGCAGAGCAGCATGCTCATCATCAGCAGCAGATAGAGAAAGATTCCCTTGTGTTGGAGTAGAGTGCCACGAATCTGCCCGATGGAGGCCGGTCGGTTTTGTCGCCACGCCTCGGATTCCGGCGCCCACAGAGTCAGCACCGCAATCAGACCCGCCACCGGGGCGCCCACAAAAAAGACTGACCTCCAGCCGAGAGCCGGCGTAAGCGTCTGTATTGCGACCGACGCGAGCAAGTAGCCGATCGGATAACCCGCCTGGATCAAACCCGAGAGCACTCCTCTAAACCGGCGCGGAGAACTCTCCATGGCATACGACGCGCCGACGCCCCAATATCCTCCGAGGCCAATACCGTACAACGCACGGCAGACGATAAAGAAAGTGAAGTTCGGAGACAGCCCGGTCAGGACTGTGATCGATGAGAAGTACAGAACGCAGAAAATCAGTGGGCGCTTACGTCCGAATCTGTCTGCAAGGGCTCCGAAGATTAGTGCACCGAGCGGCCGCATCGCCAACGTCAGAGTCAGCGTATACACCACAGCCATTTTCGATACATGGAAGTGATTTGCCAGCGCATCGAACAGAAACACCAGAACAAAGAAGTCGAATGCGTCCAGCACCCAGCCCAGGATCCCTGAGGCAACGGCAAATTTCCAACCGTGCGTTTCCTCCCCAATGTCTGCATCTGAGCCGGTTGCGAGCGCCATGTTTCGTTCTACCGGTCCTATAAAGGTAGTTGCGGTTTGTCAACGCAAACTCAGCTGTTTATCAGTACAGAGATTGTATGCGGTTGCTCGTGCCACGCAGTTCGGTTCTGAGTGTATTGTCGGCAAATCATCCGGAAGCCTAGGCGCTGGTGGAGAGCGCCAAATGGACCTTGGCGCTTTTCTATTATGCTCTTTAGGGCCGACGGTGTTTCTAACTTGTGCATGCCACGGTGGTGGAGGCCGCCTAGGTGGGAGAAATAGGAAAGGGGTCTGCAGCAGGGTGCAGCAGAATGTCGAATTTTTGTCCCAGAGGCCGCATTGATGCACTCGCCTCCGGCGATAGAAATGCTCTCCACACTTACGCTACGCCGACGTAGTCTGCTTCTCAGGAAACGGAGACATGATGAATCGACGAGAATTTCTGTACGGTGCAGCGGCAACCACGACGGCGATCGCACAGAGCAAACAACGAACTGAAAGCATCACGATCGAGCTTGCCTCCTCATCAGCAGACTAGCCCAAAGTGCCACTAGATTTTGTCGGCCTCAGCTATGAGAACGGGCAACTTTACAACACTGAGTTTTTCGCTCCTGATAACACGGCTCTCATCCAGGCATTTCGCGAACTCACCCCTAAAGGCGTACTTCGCATGGGAGGACATCTGAGCAATATCACTCTGTGGTAGGGCGCAGGACAAGACGATCCGAAGCAGATACGTGGTGTGCGGCATGGTATCGAAGACTACTGGGAGTGGCCGCTCGTTGATCCCAGCGTACAGAAGAACAAGCACGGCATGATCACGCGATGCGCGCTGCGTAACCTGGCCAGTTTCCTTAATGCCGTAGACTGGCGGTTGCTGTATCGACTGAACTTTGCCAGTGGAAACGCCGCACGCGTTGCCGACGAGGCCGCAGCCGTGAGCGAAATCGTAGGTAATCGGCTGATCGCCTTTGTTATTGGCAAGGAACCTGATGGCTTTAGCGAAGACTCTCTTTTTCGAGACAAGAATTACGCAGTCACGCAGTATATCGCCGAATGGGAAAGATGGGTGGAGATAATCCGCGCACGGGTGCCGCAGGCTCAGTTTGCAGTCCTGATACGGACGGCAAGATCGACACGTGGGTGCTGGAGTTCGCGCGGCGCACTCGAAACCAGGCTATGCTGCTCACGAGCGACTACTACGGCATGGGACCAACCGGTGCGCCGGGCACGACCGCCGACCGTCTGCTGCCCAGCCGACTTCCAGGCTCGATGCTGAGATCGTGGCAGTACATGCCGCGCAGGCTGCGGCAGGGGGAACACCTTATCGCATGGATGAGGGAAACTCATGCTTCGGTGGTGGCGAGGCCGGAGTAAGTGACAGCTATGCCTCAGCGCTGTGGGCAGCAGATTACATGCTTCGCGCGGCTTGTGCGGGATTTGCTGGAGTGAACCTGCATGGCGGCGGAGTCGGCATCTACACACCGCTCGAAAGTTCAATGGATGCTGCTGCAAAGCCAACGTGCGGTGTACTACGGGAGGCAACTCGCGCAGCAGTTCGTAGAGAGTCGCGTCGCCCCGTGCCGTCTGAAGGTGTCAGCCAATGTGACAGCCTATCAGGGGGAAAAGCTGGGCCGCACCATGCTCGCCGTTGTGAATAAAGCCGCAAGTCCCGTCGGAGTCTCTCTCCCCACGTCGCTCCACGGCTGCGAATCGATGGGAGCTGAGAGGGCGGGCTCTGGGCGCTAAGCTGGAATTAGCTTTCAGCCCATCGGTCGAGCAGGCTCGACGATGTCGATGGCAGCATACTCTGCCGTGCTGCTTCGAACAGTCTAGAGCGGTGGTCTCAACGTCGAGCCTGCCCGACAAGTTCGACTTCTATTCTTTTGCGTCATGTCAATCCGCCACGATACGAACACTCCGCAGCTGGCCATCTTCACCATGTTCGTTTCGACGTGGCCGACCGTTAGCACCTCTTTCTGGACTTCCGATACCACTCGAAGCGATGTTGCCCGCGCAACTGATGGACTCTGCCACGCAATTAAAACAAACAGCCCTGCTCAGCGAGTGAGCAGGGCCGGAGGCACCAGGAAAGGCAGCAATCTAAAAGTTGAACTTGATGGCGCCCTGGAAGATGCGCGGGCCTTCGCCGGTGGTGGAGCCGATCTGGCCGAAGGTACTGGAGCTGGTCGTGGCCGTCGGAGTGCTGAAGTAGGGATGGTTGAGGACGTTGAAGGCCTCCAGACGCAACTGGAGCGTCATCGCTTCGTGAACCGGGAAGAAGCGGCTCAAGGAAGCGTCAGTCTGGATGTAGTTGCGAGCGCGGAAGGCATTGCGGCCCAGATTGCCGAAGGCTCCGGCGGGCGGGTTGTAGGCGCTGGCGCTTCCGTTGGTCGCGCAGTTGGGGTTGAGCGTGGAAGGACAGAAAGCCAGCGGGTTGAGATATCCGCGCAGGGCCTGGGACGTACCGGAATAGAGCTTCTGGTGGAGATAGGCCGGGACGCCTGGCACGCGGTTGGGCCGGTCATTACCAACCGAGGTGAGTGAGACATCCGTGCCGGTGGTGACGTTGACGGGAGCGCCACTGGTGACGTGAATCAAGGGCGCGATCTGCCAACCGTTTACAACAGCAGCGAGGAGGTGATTCTGCATGTGGAAGTGGGTGCCGGCGACGACCGCCGTGTTGAAGATGTGGCGGTAGTCGCTGCCGCAGGGGCCGTAGTCGGCGCGGATGTTGAAGGGCTGAGAGACGGAGGTGGCGGCGATGTCGCCCTGGGCGTCAACGATGTCGAGGCACTTGGAGTAGGTGTAGTTGGTGAGGAGGCTGAAGTTGGCAGAGAGGCGGTGCTGGACGCTGGCGATGACGCCGTTGTAGTTGGCAATGCCCTCATTGATGATCTGGGTAGAGGCGGAGCCGGTGCCGCCGACGGCGTAGTAATTGCCCTGGACGGGGTTGAGCTGAGTGAGCGTTGCGCGGGAGATCGCGTTGGCCGCGGTGGAGCACTTGTCGGTGGCGGCGCCGGGTTTTGCGGCGGCGGGGCCGGTCTGCACGACGGCGGGGCAGCCGGTGCCAGCTGGGCCCCAGGTACCTGGGATGAAGTTGACGGGGTTGAGTGGAATGCCGAGCGGCATGCGGAAGGTGTCCGAGCCGATGTAGTCAACCTGCATCTGCCAGTCGTGCGGGAAGGTGTGCTGGACGCTCATGGTGTACTGCGAACTGTACGCGGGGCGGAACTTCGAGGGCAGCACGACCCACTGCGTCTGCGGATAGAAATTGACGGTGGTTGCGGAACGGGCGGGCAGCGGGAAAGGCGAGGATGTCACGGTGCCGGTGGACCAGGGGTTGGTGAGGCTGATGGGGCCTGAGGTGGATGTCTGGGTCTGGCTGATGTTGGGGGCGAAGGGCGGGTTCTGCTGGTCGCGTTGGCCGGTGTAGAAGTTGGGTTCGTCGTAAATCAATTCGTAGCCGCCGCGGACTACGGTTTTGCCGTTGCCGATGGGATCGAAGGAGAAACCGACGTTGGGGGAGAAGAGCCAGGGAGAGCTGCCGGTGAAGTTGCGGCCCACGCCCGGATCGCCGTAGAAGAGCGAGCCTGCGGGCGCGGTGGGGAAAACGATGCTCTTCTGGCCGGAGGTGAAGGCGGACATGCTGAAGACGGAGCCGCGGTTGAAGTAGTCAACGGGGAAGAAATCCGGCGACCAGCGAATGCCGGCAACGATGGTGAGGCGCTGCGTAGTGTGCCAGGTGTCCTGCACGTAGATGCTGGGAATGTTGCCGCGCAGAGCTTCCTGCTGCTGGGGACTCTGCTGAAAGCTGCTCTGGAGGCCAAAAAGGAAGTCAAGGTCGGCGTCGCCGAGAACGACGGTGCCATTGGAGAGGGAGCCTGTGGGGCCGGAGCCGGAGTAGTTGCCGGTAGTGGCGAAGTTGCCGTTGGAGTTGAAGCCGGATTCGAAGTTGAGCTGGTTGCGGACGAATTCTGCACCGACGACGATGCTGTGATGGCCGCGCAGGAGGGTGAGTTCGTCGGTGGCGTTGAAGGCGTTGTCATTGATGACGGCAGCGATGCATGTTCCGCAGCCGGTGGTGAACTTGTTGGAGACGGTGTAATAGAGGCCGGCGGGGGAATACTGGTACAAGTTGATGCCGAAGGCGGTGGCATTCGGGACATTGCTTGCATAGCCGCGGTTATTTTTGATGCGGGTGAAGGTGATGTGCGCGGAGTTCACGGTGCGGGAGCTGATGGCCCAGTTTTCGCCGAAGGTGAGCGACTGGAAGCGCTCGAGGTTGCCGGACTGCGTGGTGACCAGGATATTGGCGGGGTTGTAGACAGCGGGCTGCTGGTAGCCGTCGATGAAGTAGCGGCCGAAGAAGTTGTGCTTGGAGCTGATGCTCCAGTCGACGCGTGTGACGAACTGGTTGTCGCGGGTGATGGTGGGAACGGTGTAGACGTAGGTGCCGCACGCCTCGTCCGTGGGTTTGGGGAGGAGTTTATAGATGGCGAGGGCGGAAGCGTTCCAGGTGGGCGTGGTGGCGTACTTGTTGCCAGGGATGGGGTTTCCGGTGAGTGGGTCTTTGAGTTGAATGGCGGAACGGCAGGCATTGGTGCCGCTGACCGGGTCCGTAACCGAGAAGTCGCCAAGGAGATTGGCAGCGGTGGGAAGATGGACGGTCGTCGGATTCGAGGATTGCTGGGCCATCAGGCGCTGATAGCCGGCGAAGGCAAAGAGCTTGTCGCGGCGGATGGGGCCGCCGAAGGTGCCGCCGAACTGGTTCTGATGCAGCGAATCGGGCACGGCGGAGTAAAAGTTGCGGGCGTTGATGTAGTTGTTGCGGATGAAATCGAACGCGTTGCCGTGGAAGTGGTTGGTGCCGGAGCGGGTGACGGCGTTGACCAGACCGCCGGAGTGGATGCCGTCCTGTGCGCCGAGCACGGTGGTCTCGACAGAGAACTGGTTGAGCGCGTCGGGGAACGGGAACGGATAGTTGACGTTGGTCATGTAGTCGTTGTTGTCACCGCCGTCGAGACGCCAGATGGTGGTGTTGCCCTGACCGCCGGCGATGGAGATAGAGATGACCTGGTAGCTGTACTTGGAGCCGGTGAAGTCACCGCCCGGCGCGGGGGTGGCACCGCCAGCGAGAGAGATGAGGCCGGTGACCTGGCGCGAGGCAGAGTTGAGCGGGAGCTCCGCGATCTGCTTCTCGTCGACGGTCTGCTTGAACTTGGGGTCCTCGGTTTGGAGAGCGAGACCTTCAGCTTCGACGGTGACGGTCTGCTGTTCCTGACCGAGGGCTAGGCGGGCGTCTATGTCGATGTTGGATCCGACCTCCAGAACATTGTGGATCTTGGAGTAGGTCTGGAAACCGGCGTCGGTGACCGTCAGGGTGTAGGTGCCGATGACGATGTTGGGGAAGACGTAAGCGCCGCCGCTGTCGGTTTTGGCGGTGCGGACGACGTGAGTGGACTCCTCGGTGAGGGTGACCGTCGCGCCGGGCACAAAAGCTCCGGAGGGGTCGGTGACGACGCCCCGGATATTTCCGGTTCCGGCGACCTGGCCGTTCATGGAGATCGAGATCGTCAGCAAAAACGTGAGCGCAAGAAGATATAGCGCCCCGGCCAAGCCCCGGGGTTCGAATCGAAGTCTGGACATCAATGCCTCCAAAGATGGATCCTTGCATCCGAACCTGCACCCTCGTGTGAACTCGGCGGAACTCTATTGATGCCGGTATGACTACCGCAGGCGTCAGGTAAGACAATTATTGAACTGCTAGAAATCCTCTCCGGTTGAGTGGATTTCTGTCAACAATGTTTGGCCTGTGTGAATCCCGCTACTAATAGCTCTGCACCCGGATGCGGACCAAAAGTGGCGTGATCTGTGAGAGAACTGTGGCAGGTGTTTATCGGGGACAGGAATGATGGTAACGTCGCGGTCCCGGAGGCGAACCGTCAACCTTGTGGAGATCAGGAACCGGGGCCGGCTTCTGCCCCCGCTGCGGTCTTGAAGGACTTCCTTCAGACTATCCAGCCGATATCAGTGGTGGGTATCTCGATAATGGATCGAGCGGCTTACCGTCGTCCAGTGACCACGCCAACCCTTCATAGCGCCGATGGACTGGCTAGCGGTCATTCGTCTTACTGAAAGCCCGATTGGTCATTTCATGAGCGCCGAATAGTCCCAACCGGCAGGATATCCTCCGAGATAGCTGAAGGGCGCAAGCCTTGTGGACTGCAGCATTTTCGTTCCATCGGCATTTGGAAACCGACGGAGATAGGGAACCATCCAGATGATGTCGTCGGAATGCTGCCCGTACGCCGCTGGTGTGTCCTGAGAGACACCGGCTTTGTCGCTGAAGTAGCTGTTGTTTTTGAGACCTGAGATAGCACGATTCGCGAGATGCTGCACGGCATGATCCCGGGTGGCGTAGAGGTTCTCGCCATTCGCTTCGCCGAACTCGGCCAGCATTACGATCGGCCCGAGCGCGAACAGGTGATAGTGCAAGGCGCGCCGGCCGCGTCCCATCTCAAGCGGAAGCGTGCCATCTGCAGCGACTCGCGATACGGCGTCATCGAACGTGGCTAAGGCCCAGTCGTAGAGCGCCCGATCGTTGCTGCTGACCGCAGCTCCCATAACCGCGAAACCTGCCCAATAGTAGTGGTTGTTGGTGCCGTCGTTCGTTCGTTTCGTATGGCGCATGGTGAAGTAATCGCGCGTCTGCCCGGCGATGAGCTTCATCCAGTCGATCGCCGCCTCACGTTGTTCCGGCGTGCCCGGTTCAGCCGCACGTACCTTCAACCAGCTCACGGCCAGCGCTCCCAACGTCCAGTTCTGTACGTAATGGGCCTGGTTGGTGGACATCGATCCCGTCATCGAAGAGGCGGCAGCATCTTTGTCCAGGATCTGAAGCACGCAGACCGCAGCGGCACGATCGCCGGTGTGTTGATACGCGTCTGCAGCCTTCTCCGCTTCTTTCATTGTTTCCATATACGGTATTTGGGCCACGCGGTATGCAGCGAACCGGGCAGGATCAATGACGGAGTGCTTTGAGTCGGTGTAGAACGAACTGGCAGTGATGTCTTCCGGCAACGGCGGCAGGGCCGGGCACTCGTAGCTGCCGGCCTTTGGGAGAACCGGATGGAGATCCCAAGGGCTACGCAGTTTAGCTGGCGTCTGTGCTGCTGCACCGAAAACGGCAGCAGCACAGAGGCTTGCTAGCAGCAGCGCCTTCCTTTTGTGGCCGATGGGCACGATTTCCTGCCGAAACGTAAAAGTGGAGTGACTACTGACTGAGCACCAGCTGAGGGCGACGATATGAGGGCCGAGCTGATCTCAACTCAGGCCCTCAAGCGTCGCGTGCTTCAGAAAGTCAGACGCGCCGTGAGTTGCAACTGCCGTGCGGTATTCGCGGAGGAACAGCCCAAGCCTCCCGGCGTTGTGCATACTGTTCCGTCCGTGCCGCTTGGGTTTGGAAGGCCCTGGTGGTTGAAGACGTTGAAGGCATCCACATTCACGCGCAGCAGCACTCTCTCGGTGATCGGAAATACCTTGAACAGTGACGCGTCAGCGTTCCAGTTGAAGGGCCCGTTGATCACCGTGTGGGCGTATGCGTTGGCCACGTCGATGGCGCCCTGGGAAGGTCCATTGTTGTTATCGCCCGGGACCACTCCGTAGCCGATGACGGTGCCGGCCTTCACGCCCGTGACGCCCGTGATGGCAACATCGTTGTCGCCGAAGTATTTGTCGCCGCATATCGTGTCGATCGGTGACTGATAGGGCGCCCAGTTGGCGGGCAAACCCTCCACCACCTTAGTATTTCCCGGCGTTACACAGGCATTGCCGGAGATCACCGTCGGGGGGAGATAGCCGTTGAACCATTCATAACTCTTCAGGCAGACGCCGCTGCGGCAATCGGTAATAGGGGCTTTGTTCCTATAGACCTTCAGCGGATTAGTGGGACCCCAGTTCGTCGTACTGATCTGAAAGTCCTTCTCGATGACGCTGCCGGCGCCTGCAATCTGCCAGCCCCCAACTATTTCATTCAGGCCCTTGCCCACGCCGCTCATCCAGTGCTTGCCGCGGCCGAAGGGCAGGTCGACGATCGCGTTGAACTGGATATGTTGCGGCGGGTTGTTAGTGTCCACCATGTAGTTTTCCCAGCGGTTCAGTGCCTTGTAGTAGCCCCACACCGGGGTGCCTGGCGGCGGGGGTGGCGGAAGATTAGGCGGAGTGAGATAGCTACCTCCCTGGGGCACATAACTCACCGAGGGCGAAGCAGAGGGAAGATACGCGCTATAAGGATCTACCTCGTCGGCGTTCTCGCCGCCGTAGTCTCCACCCGTCCGCATCGACTTAGAAAAGACATACTCGAACTGCCACGCCAGACCATTGTGGTAGAGCCTCTGGTAGTTGACCTGAAGCGCGTTGTAGTTTGACCATCCGCTCTTCTGGATCTGGTAGCTTCCTCCGCCGTAGGTGACCTGGTCGTACGGCCCCTCACCCGTGTTGGTGTTCTGCGGCCCAATCGCGCTGGAACTGGGCGTCGCCGTACCGGTTGATACCTCCCAGCTGAACGTTGAGGGATGGTCGTTGTAGAAGAAGTAATTGTTGAGATTCGTGGCGTGTGTGTAGAGGTAGCTGACCTGCAGCACAGAGTTCCACTTCAGAGGTTGCTCGACCGTGAAGTTCGCCTCGTCCACGTAGGTCGGAGGGTCGACCGGATCGATGCTGACGATGCTCAGGCCGGGTGCGATTGCATTGGCGCTGTTGGTATTGATTGCAGCCGAGGTGTTGAGCCCCATGATCGGCGTGCCGCCTCCCGCCAGCGTGGTGGCGTAGCTGTAAGTCGGGGAGCTATTCGGTGAGGACACCAGCAAGTAGTCCTTCGTTGGCGCGTATTGAATGCTTGTATAGTTTTCGGTGTAACCGGCGGTGAAGGGGTTGTTCCGGTTGACCTCGCGGTAGGCCTCGCGGATTGGGATGGGGTAGATATACCGCCCCGCACCTCCGCGCAGCACCGTTCCCCACCTATTACCCTGGAACGGCTGCCACGCCACTCCCAGACGTGGACCCCAGGTGAAGTTGTAGCTGTTCACCAGCATGGGAGGCAGATTGGCCTCTTCCGGAGTTTCGAACTTGGCGCCATCCAACTCGTCGTTGTTGATGATGGCTTGCGTGGTCAGGCCCTCCGCGATCAGCTTGGAGGTCGGCGCCGAGGTGACAATGGCGTCGTTTTTCAGATCGAAGCCCATCATGGCGCCCTGGCCTTCCCAGATGGCGGGATGGGCCTCGTAACGAAGCCCGATGTTGACCGTCAGGTTGCGGCGGGCATGGTAGTTGTCCTGCAGATAGAGGTCCGTCTCCATGTCGTGAAGGTGCTGGTATGGGGGCTCCAGGTTCACGCTGTAGCTTGAAGCCCCACCCAGGAACTCATCGGCGTTCAACTGGCCCGTATTCGTGTAGGCTGCCGGGCTTCCGGTGATAACTGAGCCAGTCGCCGGATTATAGAGTCCGGTGTCCAGGCCGTCGAAGTTGACCGAATCCTTGATCTCGTCGGGGCGTGACCCAAAATGTTCAAAACGGTAGCGGCCGCCGAAGAGCAACTGGTGGTTGCCCAGTGTCTTGGTCAGGTTTTCGTCGATCTGGGAGACGCGCGAGCTCATCCCATACTGGAATTGCGTGCCGTCCATCGGTTGAAAGATGCTTTCAACATACGGGAATCCCACCTCGCCGAAGTTGTTCGGCAAGCCCAGTTCGGACTCGAAATCGGTAAACGGGCTTCCGCCGGCATTGTTATATTCCCCCGTCCATTGCTGGCTGAGAATGGTCTCGGAGAAGAACGTTGGCGAGAAGACGTGATCGAAGCCCAACGAGGTGGCAAACAGTGAGACCTTGGTGAGGGCGATGCCGCTGGCGCCGGCCGGGATAGTGACGTCTGGTTTTATGCATCCTGCACCGCAAGAAATCCCGCTCGGTGTGGTCGCCGCGAGCGAATAGGATTCATTCACCGGGTCATTGCGTGGACTCAGGTTGGTGTCGAGATTCTGCGTGTAGCGCAGATACGCGCGGTTGTTCTGGTTGAAGACCTGGTCCAGCCGGAAAGTGATCTGCGGCTCCACATTAAGCTCGGGAACGAGGCCAATCAGGTTGGACTTGACCAGGGGATCGTTTCCGTTGGTGGGCAGGGGTGTCATCGCGTTCAAAACCGCTGTCGTGGGAGATTCGCGGCTTTTCGGAATCTGATTGGGAAGTCCGTTGACCACCGGGAAGGGGGCGCGACAGTAAGGGTTCGCGCCCGCACCATTGCAGTTGGCCGATGATGCTGTCGTCGCTGGATCGTAAAGCTGTTGCAATATGCCCGAACTGTTGACCAGACCGCTAAAGTCACCGTTCCGCATCGCCACTGTAGGTGTGGTCTCATTCTGAGACGCGATCTGCGCCAACGAGTACCGTTCGTAGGCGAAGAAGAAAAACGACCTATTCTTCTCGTCGTACAGGTGGGGAAGCATGATAGGGCCGCCAACAGAAGCGCCGAACTCGTTGCGGATATACTTGGGCGCGACGAAGTTGGACTGATCCTTCCGGCTGCGGGCGATACCGAAGGCGTTGTTGCGGGCCGTCTCAAACACTGAGCCGTGCAGTTGATTCGTGCCCGATTTCGTGTTGAGGATGACCGTCGCGGGCGCCGCATACTGCGCGCCAGAGGACTGGTCCTGCACCCGCACCTCCTCGATTGCGTCCGGATCGACCATCTGGCTCGATCCCGCGTGCACCCCGCCGAACTCGCGGTTGGCCAGGGTCACTCCGTCCGTCTCGTACTCCAGCGCCGGACCCGACTGCCCGTTAACGCAGGAGCTGGACTCCGGGCAGGGTTCCAGTCCCGGTGTCGTCTCGTTCACAAGGGAGATAATGTTGCGCCCGTTCATTGGAAGCTGATTGATCCGCTGGTTTTCCAGCGTGTATGAAATCGTGCCCTTGTCTGTAGTGACGAGTTGGACGGCATTCGCATTCACCTCGACCTTTTGCGAGGTGGCGCCCGGAGTCAACGTGGCATTAACCACCGCTGTTTGGTCCACCAGCAGGTCGATCGTCCTCTGATTCGTTGCCATGTTCGGCGAACTGATGGACACGATGTAAGTCCCCGTATTCAGACCCGGGACCTGGTAGAACCCGACGCCATTGGCCTTGGTGTCTGAGGCCACACCTGTCGCTTTGTTCACCACATGGACCGCGGCTGCCGGGATGAGCGCGCCGGTCGGATCCGTCACTGTGCCTTGAATCGAACCTGCACCGCTCTGCGCCAATGCCATTGGGCAGGGCAAGAGAGCGATTATCACCGTGAAAAAGACCTTCATGAATCGCTGCGGTGATGTATTTTGTGTTCGCGAGTTCGCTGCAACCAGCATATGACCTCCCCAAAATCCGCGTTCCGGCGATTACTAGCGATTACCCGCCAAGCCTAGATCGAAGGTAAGCCCGTAGATTCGCTATGCGACGCAAATTTAGTTCAAACTGCGAACTACTGTCAATCACTCGGAGATCGACGCTCTTGAACGGCACAGATCGGACATTGGTTGTGACCGGTGACAGTGGCCTTGTTCTATATGAGACATGCGCAAAACGGGAGATTAGCCTCCCCGGCTACATAGCGGGTGCCTACAGAACTGGTACATCTAGTTCTCCGGCCGACGTTCAATTGTTGGAGCGGGATTTCGCCACGCCACGTTACACATCGGTCGCTGACCTATCATTAGCGTTGCGCCTTAAGCCAGCCCGCCGCGCCAGGAATCGGCCCGTCGGGGTTCATGATGGCGATTGATGCTGGTTTACTAATTTTTCTCCGCGAACGTCGCGAACATACTGACTTCTTCGATTTTCCGGATTGGAGAATACTCCGGTTCCGGGCTCGAACCAGATGGCAGAAGCACTTTCAACGGAGAGAAAAAAGATCAAAACAATTCAGTTATCGGCCGAAATCCACCGTTTTCGGCACATTGAAACGGTCAACTCACTTCATTTGAGAATGAATGGCGGAGGGAGAGGGATTCGAACCCCCGTTGCCCGTTAAGGCAAAGCGGTTTTCAAGACCGCCTGTTTCAACCACTCACACATCCCTCCGCGGAGTGAGTCGAGTTTAAGGATAGCAGGGTCAGCCAGACGCGCCCTGCCGCGGCGGCGCGTCAAGAGATACGTCCGGCTACGCCGGATTGTGCGTCCGATTAAAGAGGAGACGCTATGCCGAGTCATTCTGTGAAGGGGTTCATCTGCGGTGTGCTGCTGATTCCGCTGGCATGGATCGGCTTTGTTCTTGTAGGAAAGCTGCATGGCGGGGCGGCGTTGGTGCCCGCAGTTGTGATTTGGGCCATCGTGCTCGTGGCTGATCTGACGATCTGCGTGCTGAGTGTGGCGCGCGCTCGACGTCACCGCATCGAGCGCACGCCGGAGCCGAAATTGGGCGGAAGGTAGGGCATTCGCCGATCCCCGTTGCAACATTGCGCGAACCGAGGTGTTCGCCGCTACTTCCATTCCCACATCTTTGACACGGTCTGGCCGGAGGGATCTACGTCGTACTCGAAGGCTGCGCAGCTGTTGTTCAGGGCCCCGAGCTTGGTGGAGGTGGTCTGGAAAAAGAGCATGCCGCGATAGCTGACCGAGCCACTGGGGCCGAACTTGCCCAGGCCAGTGCCGGTCCAGGTGACGGCTTCGCCGTCGTCGGTCGTGCTCATACCCTGCCCGTGGCCGAGGATGGAGCCGTCGGGCCGGACGGTCGAGGTGTAGGTTCCCATGCCAGTGGTGTTGTGGCCGAGGATTTTGCCGGCGTCCTCAAAGGACACCTCAGCGGTGGGTGGATTGACGGAGAGGACCCGGCGGACAAGTCGTTTGCCTTTCGTTTCACCTATCTGATTTCCGAGCATGGATGTGCTCTCGCTTTCAGGAGATTTGGATTGCGTAGCCCGGGGAAGCCGGAATTGTATTCCTCAAGATGCGAATGTGGCCTGTAGATCGACTGGCTCAAGCCGGCAGATGCGAACCGATATCTCACGATCCCGTAGAGGTGGCCCTTTTTGTGCCTGAATCGCGCATTTGCTGGTAAGGGCGGATACGAAGGATGCCCGACAGGAGCCAGCCATGAATCCGGATGACCAAAGAGCATTCAGCGAGGCCGATGGGAACGCGGTCGTTTCAGCGGTAGTGTTGAGGGCGGGTCGCGACGGTATACATCTGCGCATCCATACTAACGGTGCTGATGCGGATGAGCCGGTCACGAACATACCGAGCTCGGCGAGGAACCATCGGATTCTGTTTGGGGATCTTCGGAGGGTGCTGATGGCCAACGGATTTTGCGAATCTGGCGATGAAGATGCCGAAGCTCAAGCAACAAAAAGTGCGGAGGATTAGCGTCGGTGTGGGGTACCCCCTCCCCCCCCCCCGTCAAAATTGCGCAAAATCTAGATGATATGAGACTTATGGGTGGACCTAAGTGTGCTCTGGGTGTGCGGGATCTGCTGGAGTTGGAGAGATTGGCCCTGTTCTGGAGGGGTGATTTGTCAAGTCGGCTAAGCCGTCGGGGATAGGCGCGGGCCGACGAGCTTCATGCCGTAGCGGCTGAAGACGGCGGCTGCTTGCTGGGGGCCGACGGCGACCGTGTCGCGGAAGAACTGCTCCATCCGGCCGGCGGGGGTGAAGGTGATGAGCATATGCGCGGGGTTCGGGCCGAGGGCGACGAAGGCGTGGGGGATGTTTCGCGGCCCGAGGATGGAGTCGCCGGGGCCGAGGGTGACGCGCTGGTCGCCGACCTGGGCGAGGACCTTGCCCTGGAGCACGTAGAACCATTCGTCCTGGGCGAGGTGGAGGTGGAGCGGTGGGCCCCAGCCGGGCTGAATTGCGGTGTGCTCGATGGCGAAGACGCTGGGGGTATGGGCGGGTGAGGTCTTGAAGAGAATCTCGGTGTAGCCGGGCGAGTGGGTTTCGCTGAACCAGTCGTCGTGGGCATGGACGAGGTGGGTTTGGGATGGCGTCGTGGGTTGGAGCGCGGAGGCGAAGGGCTCGGCGAGGGTGAGGGGGACGGCGGACGCGACGGACTTGAGGAAGTTGCGACGCTTCATGAGTGCTCGATTCGGCGTGGATTGAGAGTGGCCAATTATAAGCCGGTATGGGTTTAGGATTGCCCTTTTCTGTTGACACCCAGGTGGACGGCTGAGAGCATCGCACGATGAACCGCCGCCCCGTTCAACCTCGTTTCAAGCTCTATTCGAATGCGGCCATTGGGATTGCCGCGTTCGTGGTTGTGATGATCGGTGTCGCGCGACCGAAGACTGGTTTTGTGGTTGCGTGGCTGGTTTTGGCGAGTGTAGGAGTGGTACTTGCGGCCTATAACTGCATGCTGGCCATACTGAATATTAGAGATTCAGACTGAGGAAGTATTAGCGGATCGGCCTGTTCAAGGGAGCTGTTGATATGAACGGTTTCTTTAGAGTGATCGGAGTGGCGGGGGCTCTGGTTTTTGGACAAGGAGCGATGTTAGCGGGGCCACCTGACCCATGTTCGTTGCTGACAGCGGCGCAGGTCTCGGCGGTGCTGGGTGCGACGGCGGGCGAGGGGAAGGCGGTGACGCCGAAGTATTGCCAGTGGACGGCTCCGGGGAAGGACGGAGGATCGCAGAAGGTTGCGTTGACGATTTCCGATGCGCAGCGGTTTGCGTATGCCAAGATGCCGGTCAATAGTCCGAGCATTACGAAGACGCCGGTGAGCGGTGTGGGGGACGAGGCGGTCTTTGGGACGACGGCGGGGCAGGCTGCGTCGATCACGGTGAAGAGGGGTGACAGCTACTTCGCGGTGAGCCTGATGGGAGTGCCGATGAGCAATGCGCAGGCGGTGGCGACACAGTTGGCGAAAGAGGTGCTCGCGAAGCTGTAAGGGCGCAACGGCGCGGCGGAAGCGGCACGGCTGAAAGCCGTGCCCTGACGATGCGTGGGTCTTCGGCATCCGGGTCAGATTGCGAATAACAAAGGAGGTCTCAAATGCTGTTTCATGTGACTTGGGAATTTGTTGACCGTTCAGAGGCTGGGCAGAAGCGGACGTTGCAGCTGTTCAGCAAATGGCAGCCCGGCCCGGGGCAGTTTCAGACCTTTCACGGTTTCGCGGATGGTGGCGGCGGCGTCGCGTTGATCGAGGCAAGCAGTGCGTCCGATCTGGCGAAGACGATGGCGCCGTGGACTCCTTTTTTGAAATTCACCGCAAGGGCGATCCTGCCGATTCGCGAAGCCTCCGAGATCAACGGTGCGGCGGCAGCGTGGCGGGACGGGCAATAGGGTTACACCGGGGCGGTCCTAGGGAGTGGTTGAGAACCATGGGGAGAGTTGTGTCTTGGTTGGGAAGCTTGGGGTGGCGGAGAGGAAGGCGATTCAGTCGCTTCGTCCTTTGGACTTCACGACGGCCTTTGGCAGAGCGGAAGGGTTTTCACGGCGCGGCGAAAGCGGCACGGCTTAAGCCGTGCCCTGACGATGGGTGGTGAGAGTGGAGGTGGTGAGGACGTCCTCGTTCCCACCCGTCGGCTGCCCGTACGGATGGGGCAGCCGAGCATTTTCGTTCTGTTGAAACGTGACGGGTGGCCACCCGTCCGTGTACGTTAGACAACCAACATTCTGTAGAACGCGTGTCCTGTGCCGATCCGTTCTAAAACTGTGAACATTTCTGTCCCGAACTCTAACGCCTCTTTATAACGCTGGCGACCGTAGTCTCGTTCCATGAATTTATCCACCAGCTCATCTTCACTCATCTCCGTATTGTCCAGAAATTTCGAATACGACGATTGAAGCTTTCGGATTCCATCCGTGGCCTGCGTTGCTGCTGGCTGTTGAAGTAGCCATTCCAGACGTTGAGTTGGAGTGAGGGAGACCATCTCCTTCGCGTCTTCAATGCTGACCGTTTGCTTCTGGATATGAGTTGTAAGGAGAAATAATAGTGCCGAGTAGCACGTGAGCAGCCGACTAAACTTCAATTTGTAATTCTTCGATTTCCGTTTAGCCTTGGCGCGATCTGGGCTGCTCTTTGTACGTGCTTCGTAATTGACACAGAAGGTGCGCCAGAGTCGGAGGATATCGTTCGCCAGGAAAGCGGGTGTGAAGTCGTTTTTGTGTTCAACGTACTCTTGCCAATATGCCCCGAGTACATCATGAAGAACAAGGTGGTACACGTCAGCGCCCAAAAGCGGTTTGCTTTCTAGTAGCAGAAGGAGACGCGCAGTGAATGTGTTCAGTGCATCGTCTTCCGGCTTACCTAGAGTACCGATCAGTCCCTGAACGGAGAAGTGAACCAAGTACTGTCCGTCACCACTGAACTCCGGTATGCCCTCGGCCTTGATCGCGTCGATGAGGTCAGCTTCTACTTGGATTTCATCCAATCGGCTCAATTCTCTATTCTGGTCGGATCCGCGACCCACGATGAACAGATCGAGATCACTCCATTGATGCGCCTCACCACGAGCGAACGAGCCTGTCGCATACACGCACGCTTTGTTTGCGCAGAGCGCCTCGGCGTCCATAAGCCGGTTCTGAACTGCTCTAAAACGTTCCGCTGCGTAAAGCCGTCTCTGTTCGATCATCCCCGCTCCAGCGAAAGATTTTGGCGAAAATCTCTGCTTGTTCAATCGCGTCGTCCAGCGCGTGGTGGGTGTGGGCCGAAGCTGCTCTCAAATGATATGGAAGATTGCCGCGGCCTGATTGTGAAATGGGTAGGTGTGCCTTCGTCGCGAATGCCGTTTTCAGATCGAAACAATGTGAGTAAGAGAACGGTGAGCCAGCCTTCGAGAATACCGCGAAGTACCAGAAGAGCCATGACCAATCGAAGCTCAGGGGGTAAGCGACTAGTACCGGTTTGAAGCTACCAGACATTTCTGCAACCCAGTTTGCAGCGGCGGTCATTGCATAGGCGGGATCGGTTCCCTCACGCGCAAGTCGATGTCGATCGAGACCATTAACTCGTAGTGCTTCCTCTTGGAAGTTCTTTGAGATTGGTTTCAACTCACAGTAGAAATGTCGCCGCTCTTTCAGAATCGTGGTGTCGAACGAATGTCCGTCAAATGTACCCACGCAAACTAATGCGAATGAGAGCATCGAGTACGGTCCCGGTACGGGGCCATCCGTTTCGACGTCCGCCGAAAAATAAATGTCTGCTAGATTTTGCCGCTTCATCTCAGTCTCGTGCCCGTAGCTGCTGGGTCTTTACCGTGACGGTCAGCATACTGCCGGCATTGTGGGTAGGTCGTCTTAAATGTGCAAAAACCATTGCTCAATGATGAACGTCAGCGTCCGAATCTTTGTTTGCCTTGCATTTGGGATAGGAGGCGTTGCTGGGCTTTGGCGCCGCCGGTCAGGCCGCTGCCCATGCCTTTGAAGAGTTTGGACATTTGGGTGTGCTGGCGGAGGAGGTTGTTGACCTCCTGGACGGTGGTGCCGGAGCCGGCGGCGATGCGCTTGCGGCGGCTGCCGTTGATGATGGCGGAGTTGTGGCGCTCCCTGGAGGTCATGGAGTTGATGATGGCCTCGATGCGGGTGAACTGGGACTCGTCGACGTTGGCGGCCGCCTGCTGCATGCCGGCGAAGGGGCCGACGGAGGGGAGCATCTTGAGGATGGATTGCATGCTGCCGAGCTTCTTGATCTGACGGAGCTGGTCGCGGAAGTCTTCGAGGGAGAAGCCGTCGCCGGTGAGGGCTTTTTTGGCGAAGGCCTCGGCTTTGGAGCGGTCGAGTTTTTCTTCGGCGCGCTCGAGGAGGGTGGCGATGTCGCCCATGCCGAGGATGCGGCCGACGATGCGGTCGGGGTGGAAGGCTTCGAAGGCGTCGGGCTTTTCGCCGGTGCCGAGGAACTTGATGGGGGCGCCGGTGATCTGGCGGATGGAGAGGGCGGCGCCGCCGCGGGAGTCGCCGTCCATTTTGGTGAGGATGGCGCCGGTGATCTGGAGGCGGTCGTTGAAGGCCTTGGCGGAGTTGACGGCGTCCTGGCCGGTCATGGCGTCGGCGACGAAGAGGATTTCGGAGGGGTTGAGGAGCTTTTTGAGCTCGGACATTTCGTCCATGAGCTGCTGGTCGATGCCGAGGCGGCCGGCGGTGTCGACGATGAGGATGTCGCAGGCGTAGTTGCGGGCTTCGCGGAGGGCTTCTTTGGCGAGGCGGAGGACATCGGGGGTGCCGTGAGACGCAGGTCCTCCTTCGGAGGATGACAAATTGCCTTCGTAGATCTGGGCGTTGATGGAGGCGGCGACGACTTTGAGCTGCTCGCGGGCGGCGGGGCGGTAGACGTCGACGGAGACGAGCATGGGGCGGTGGCCGCCCTTTTTGAGCCACTGGGCGAGCTTGCCCGAGGTGGTGGTTTTTCCGGAGCCCTGGAGGCCGGCCATGAGGATGACGGACGGGGGCTGGGGCGCGAATTTGAAGCGCGCGGTGTCGTGGCCGAGGACGGCGAGGAGCTCGTCCCGGACGATTTTGACGATTTGTTCGGAGGGGTTGAGGGCGGTGGCGACGTCGGTGCCGAGGGCTTTGGCGCGGATGTCTTCGATGATTTTGCGGGTGACGTCGAGGTTGACGTCGGACTCGAGGAGGGCGACGCGGATGGAGCGGAGGGCGTCGTTGATGTTCTCGTCGGTGAGCGTGCCCTGGCCGCGCAGGTCTTTGAAGCTGCGCTGGAGCTTTTCGGAGAGGTTCTCAAACATGGCTGCTTTGAGTTTATCGGATTGCTGGAGGGTGGGGATTGGGGCGCGTAGATCGAATGAATGCGAAAAAAAGCCCGAGGCCCCAGGGATCGGAGCCTCGGGGTGAGGGTTGCAACTTGTCCGGGGATTAGTTGCCGAAGCGGCGGGCGTTGTCGGCGTCGCGGGCGAGATCTTGGAGGACGTTGAAGAACGCGCTGGACTGGCCTTTGAAGAGACCCATGTCCGTCAGGAAGGTGACGACGCCCATGGCGATGCCGGTGGTTTCGGTGGGGCGAATGACGGAGCAGGGCGGGAGTTTGCGGCTGACGAAGGGGCAGGGCTCGGGCATGATGAGGTTGGTCTGGAAGTCTTCGCCGCCGAAGGGTGAGGAGTTGAGGTCGGGGAAGGTGACGGAGACGCCGGTGACGGGGTCGACGGCGGTGAGCGGGAGGATGTTGCCGGCTTTGTCCTGCCAGGTCTGGAAGTGCATGGTTTCGGTGGGGCCGATGCTGATGAGGATGCGGAGGACTTCGGCGCTGGTGGCGCGCTGGGCCATGGCGGGGTAGAGGCTGTTGCCGCCCTGCTCGATGGTGGCGAAGTGGAAGCCTGCGGTGTAGCCGATGGCCTGGAGGAAGTTGGGGTCGGTGGTGTCGGCGTTGGTGCGGGGGATGGCGGTGTGCTCGCCGACCGCGAGGGTGGGGATGGCCTGGGGGAAGGTGAAGTTGGGATCGAGGTCCGGGTTGTGCGTGCTGCTGCGGTAGCGGGTCCACCAACTGGTGTCGAGCGTGAGCTGGGTGAGATTGGTGAGGCGGAGCTTGCCGCTGGAGCCGGTTGCCGTGCTGCTTGTGAGGGTGCGGAAGCGTTCGAGGCTGATGGGTGCGGCGTCCTTGGATTCGAGATAGGCGTTCAGGAAGTTCTGGTGGGTGAATTCGTCGTCGGTGTTGTCGTGGATGTACTGCGCCATGTCGGCGTCGAGTGCAGCGACGGCGGCGGTGAAGAGAGGATTGCCGGAGCCGTCGGGCTCTTCGCTGTCCTGGACGCCGGCGAGCTCGTTGTACTGGACCCAGAAGTCGGTTTCGAGGATTTCGGCGGCGGCGGCGAAGCGAAGCAGGGCGGCGTCGCCGCGGGTGAGACGGCCGCTTTGGCCGAAATCAGCATAGGCGTCGGTGGTGTTGGAGAGGAGTCCGGCGCCGGTGGCGAGGGCGGCGGCGCTGATGCCGTTCTTGAGGAACCTGCGGCGGTTGGTGGCATGTTTCATATCAGTCCAGAGGTTTGTCATTGGCTTATGACCTCCTTTTTGCTCCGGGTAGTTTCAGGGTGCGTTTTTCGCGAGAGTCATGTGTCAGGCGGATGTTGAGGAGGGGTCATTCATTTGTGAGGAGAATGTCACGTGTGAGGGAATGTCGCGGCGCGTGTGGTCGCGGCGCGGTGTTCTTGGCAAGACTGCCGGCGTTGAGGAAAGTGAGTCGTACCGGTGTGGGTACCGGGGGCTGGCGGTGGAGCGCGCGAGAGGAAAGAATCTTGGGTATGCCTTCTGCGGGTCTGGTTGCTTCAGCTGGGTTGGGTGATGTGGGGTTGTTGCGGGAGTATGCGACGCACCTGCGGGTGGAAAAGGGGCTGCGGCCGCTGAGTATTGAGGCGTATCACCGGGATCTGGAGAGCTACGCGGAATTTCTGGAGGGTGTCGATAAGACGCTGGTGACCGCGGCGCAGGAGGATGTCTCGGGGTTCATGCGGCATCTGCGGGAGCATGGGGTGGAGTCGCGGAGTGTGGCGAGGAAGCTGAGCTGCCTGCGCGGGTTTTATAGATGGATGCTGAAGGATAAAAGGATTGCGCATGATCCGACGGTGAATATTGAGAGCCCGAGCAGCTGGAAGGTGCTGCCGAAGAGTTTGGCCGAGAGCGATGTGCGCGAGATGCTGGAGCGGACTGGTTCTGCCGCGAGAGGCGATGCGGCGGATGGGGTCGCGCTGCGGGATCACGCGATGATGGAGCTGTTGTACGCGGGTGGATTGCGGGTGGGCGAGATTGTGACGCTGCGTGTGGAGGATTTGCGCTTAGAGAGTGCGAGCGTGCAGGTGCGGGGCAAGGGTGATAAGGAGCGGATTGTGCCGCTGCATGCGAAGGCGGTGGAGGCGCTGGAGGTGTATGTGCGGCGCGGGAGGCCGGAGCTGCTGCGGGGCAGCAGAGGTGGCACCGGCAAAACGCAGATTCCCTCCGGGAATGACAACAAAAAAAACAGGAGCAGCCACGGAGGTGTGGGTTTGCAGCGGGCGTTGTTCTGCTCGGTGAGGGGAAAGGCGCTGACGGCGCAGAGTGTGTGGCGGCTGGTGAAGGGGTTGAACTCGCAGGCGAGTCCGCACAAGCTAAGGCATAGCTGCGCGACGCATATGGTGGAGCATGGCGCGGATTTGAGGACGGTGCAGACGCTGCTGGGGCATGCGGATATCGCGACGACGCAGGTGTATACGCATCTGGCGATTGATCGGCTGAAGACGGTGCACAGGATGTGTCATCCGCGGGCGAAGATGCGGGTGGGAGCGTGAAGACTTTGCGGCTGGTGGTTGGAGTGCTGGTCGGTGCATCGCTCGCGTTCACTTCCACGCGTGCTGCGCATGGCGGAGCCATCGATTGGGCGGTCTTTTCTCCATTCGCTTTCCCTGGAGTTCTGGTCGCGGCACCTTCAGCTGCGCTTCACGTGACCGCGTTTACAGACCAAATACGGAACGCCAACCTGCTGATTGTGGATGCAGTTGATTTCGTCGTCTACAGCGCGTTGTTTTCCTGGTTGCTTCTTCGGTGGAGTGTTACGCGTGAGTAAGAAAACGATCTCGGGATTGGCAGAGAAGTTTCTTGCGATGCTGCGCGAGGAGCGCGGGGCGAGTGAGCATACGCTGCGGGCGTATGGGCGAGAGGTGCGCGGGTTTGCGGAGTACCTGGTGGAGACGCTGGGTGAGAATGGCGATGTGCGGAAGGTGGAGCACACGCATATTCGCGCGTACCTGGCGGTGTTGTTCGATCGTGGGCTGACGAAGGCGAGTGTGGCGCGGGCGCTGGCGGCGGTGAGGAGCTGGTTCAAGTGGCTGGCGCGGAGTGGGTATGTTGAATCGAATCCGGCGCTGCTGGTGAGTACGCCGAAGCTGCCGAAGCATCTGCCGAGGGTTCCGGGGATTGAGGAGTTGAATCGGGTGCTGAATTCGTTGTCGGGTTCGACGGCCGTAGATCAAGGAAGAAAGGCACCCCACCCTGTCGCGCAAACAGCGCGCGCCGAGGGTGGGGCACCCGGGGTCGAGGCTGATGAGAGTCCTGCGTGGCCGGCGCGGGATCGAGTGATCTTCGAGTTGCTGTACGGATCGGGGATTCGGAACTCGGAGTTGTGCGGGCTGGATCTAAGCAGCATCCTGTGGGGCGATGATGCCATCCGTGTGTTTGGTAAAGGAAGGAAAGAAAGATTAGTGCCGCTGGGCGATGAGGCGGCGGCGGCGATCAGGGCATATCTTCCGGAGCGGCGCGACAGATTAGAGGCCGGGGGCAAGGGGAAGATGGTTCACGAGGGGCCGCTGCTGATGAATCTGCGGGCGCGTGGGACGTGTCGGTTGACGACGCGGAGTGTGGGACGGATCGTCAAGCAGATTGCGCTGAGCCGCGGGCTGGCGGCGGATGTGCATCCGCATACGCTGCGGCATGCGTTCGGAACGCACATGCTGGAGGAGGGTGCGGATCTGCGCGCGATCCAGGAGATGCTGGGGCATGAGCGTCTGTCGACGACGCAGCGGTACACGCAGTTGACGGTGGGACAGGTGCAGCGTGTGTATGAAGAGACGCATCCGCGGGCGCGTTGAGTCGTAGCAAGTTCCGTTTTCCTATGCAAGGGTTTGCATAAGGAAGACCCTCCGCTGCGGGTCGGGGAGCAATTGTGTCGATTGGCGTGAACCTGAGAGAGAGAACGCAACTCGATCTTTGGCATGCGAGTTGCATTAGGAGTTAACAAACAGCGGAGCAAAGTTGAGACTCGCCCCCACGGGTCGTGTGTTCTGTGCCGTTTCAGCCGTACGTTGAAAGCCACGTCGCGGCGGCGCGTGTCGGCGCTTTGGGCTGGTGCGAGTTCGTTTTGTTTGAAGGGCTAATTTCAATTTCTCAGGTTTGGAGAACGATCATGAAGGGTTATTTCTTGACACTGGGTATTCTGCTGTTCGCAGGCGTGGCTGTACAGCCTGCTTTGGCAGATTCCTTCTACCTCGTCGGGACAAACGACAGCACCGGCGCACCGTGCAGCACGACGGCGCCGTGCGCTAAAGTGACGATCAATACTTCCGGCGATACGGCTACGTTTACTGTGACCAGCCTCGACTCCGGTTATGTCTTCGATAACTTCGGATTCAACTTTAGCGGCCCCGGGACCCTGAGCTTAACAAGCGATTCCGGGGAAGTACACAACCCCAGTCTGAGCGGTCCCGGCGCTAGCGAACTAGGTGGCTTCGGCAAATTTAAATATGTGTTCGACACCGGGAAGAACGGAGGGTCGAGCGGCGGCGACTGCAGCATCAGCGGTAGTACGATCAGTGCGGGATGCACGTTCAGCTTTACCGTGACGGACTCGATCACCAGCAGTGTCCTCACTGACGCGGAGTTTGAGACCGACACCAATGGCACCCACACCACCGATTCATACTATGCCGGGCACATCGCAGCATCGGGCGGAAGTGGGTTTGTCTCAGATGCTGTGCCTGTCCCCCCTATCCCGGAGCCGTCGTCGCTGATGTTGCTGGGTTCGGGAGTGCTGGGTCTGGCGGGCGTGGTTCGCCGCCGCTGCCGCTGCTAGTTTCCGGAAAACTTGCCGGGTAGAGAACCGCTCTTGTTATGTGGCTTCGGCCACCGGCGAGAGCGGTTTTTCGTTTTTTGCGAGTTAGTAGCGGGGAATGGTGGGGTCGATGGCGCGGGACCAGAGGTCGATGCCGCCGGAGACGGACTGGGCTTTGGAGAAGCCTTGCTGACGAAGCCAGTTGGCGACGGAGAGCGAGCGCGCGCCATGGTGACAGAGGACGGCGATGGGCTGATCTTCGTCGAGCTCGTTGAAGGCGCGCGCGGGGATTTCGTTAATGGGGATGAGCGTGCTGTTGGGGATGTGCGCGGTGGCGTACTCCCAAGGCTCGCGGACGTCGAGAAGAAGCGGCGGGTGAGTGGAGGCGAGCTGTTGTTGGAGCTGGTCGACGGTGATCTCGAGGTCCATAAGTTAAGACAGTAGAGGGTAGAGAGCAGGCAGTAAAGTTGAGGGGCTGTGTCGCGCGGTGTGTCGCCGTAGGACTCTGTGAATGGATGGAATGAGTTGCATCGGCGACGACCGGCAGCCTTGACGCGACGAGAGCGGCGGCGGAGAATTGCGAACCTGACGCCTCACTTATTTGATGAGCTCTTGCAGAGACTCTGAGCGCGGCCCCCTCCAGAGGCGCAATTTTTTTGATGTCGAGGAGGAGTTATGAGCACACAGGCTCCGACGAAAGAGGCCCCTGCGCTGGATATGGACAAGCTGAACGCGTTTGTGGGTCAGTTTGTGAATGATCTTGGTGCGGCGGTGCATAGCGGGATGGTGGTGATCGGCGAAAAGCTGGGGCTGTATAAGGCGCTGGCGGAGATGCCGATGACGTCGATGGAACTGGCGGCGAAGACGAAGACGGATGAACGGTATGTGCGCGAGTGGCTGGCATCGCAGGCAGCGGGCGGTTACGTGACGTTCGAGGAGAAGACGGGCAAGTTCAGCCTATCGCCGGAGCAGAAGTTTACGCTGGCGACGGAAGACAGCCCGGCGTATCTGCCCGGAGCGTTTGAGCTGGCGCTGGCTTCGCTCGCGGCGGTGCCGAGGATCGCGGACTCGTTCAAGACGGGCGAGGGAATGGGATGGGGCGAGCATAACGAGGGCGTGTTCCATGGTTGCGAGAAGTTCTTCCGGCCGGGGTATGCGGCGAATCTGATGAGCTCGTGGATCCCGTCGCTGGAGGGCGTGCAGGAGAAGCTGGAGAAGGGCGCGACCGTGGCGGATGTGGGATGCGGGAAGGGTGCGTCGACGCTGCTGATGGCGCAGGCGTTTCCGAAGTCGACCTTCTTTGGATTTGATTATCACGACAAGTCGATTGAGGGGGCGCGGCAGACCGCAGCGAAGCAGGGGCTGAGTGATCGGATCACGTTTGGTGTGGCGACGGCGAAGGGCTTTCCGGGCAAGTATGACCTGGTGACGGTGTTCGATTGCCTTCACGATATGGGCGATCCGGTGGGCGCGGCGAAGCATGTGCGCGAGGCGCTGAAGCCGGATGGGACTTGGATGATCGTGGAACCGTTTGCGAACGACGAGCTGAAGGACAACATCAATCCAGTGGGGCGCGTGTTCTATTCGTTCTCGACTCTGCTCTGCACGCCGTGCTCGCGCTCGCAGGAGGTTGGTCTGTGCCTCGGTGCGCAGGCGGGCGAGGCGCGGATTCGCGATGTGGTGAGCCAGGCGGGGTTCACGCGGTTCCGGAGGGCGACGCAGACGCCGTTCAATATTGTGTATGAGGCGAGACCGTAAGGAAGCCGGCGATTGCCGTGAGGCGGGAATCGCCGGCTCGTTGTTAAGGCGAGGAATCTGGCGTAGCATGAGCGGATGAGGCTGGCGGATCTATTGCGGCCTCATCCCTGTGCCGCTGTCATGAAGGTCGATGGCGTCTCTAGGGGGCACGGCGGCTTTGCTCAGGAGTGTGCGCATGAGCATCAATCGCCGGCAATTCTTGCGTGGCGCTGCGGTTTCGGCGGCGTCCCTGGCTGCAATTCCCGCAACAAGTTGTGATCAGCCGGTACAGACGTCGCCGGTTGGTTCCGGGGTTGAGCACATCATCGTGCTGATGATGGAGAACCGAAGCTTCGATCACATGCTGGGCTGGCTGCCTGGAGCGAATGGGAGACAGGCAGGGCTGTCATTTACCGACAGCGCGGGCGAGTCGCACCCGACGTTCCACCTGACGACGTTTGACGGGCGCTCGCATCCGGATCCGGACCACACGTATGCGGGCGGCCGAAGCGAGTACAACGGCGGGCAGATGGATGGATGGCTGCGCACCGGAGCCAACGATGCGTTTTGTGTCGGCTATTACGAAGAGGCGGATCTGCCTACGCTGAGCGCGTTAGCGAGAAACTTTACGACACTCGATAACTACTTGTGCTCGATCATGGCGCCGACGTACCCGAACCGCATCTTTCAGCACGCGGGGCAGACCGACAGGCTTTCGAACACGCCGGAGGCTTCGACACTGCCGACGATCTGGGACAGTCTGGCGAAGGCGGGAGTGAGCCACACCTACTATTTTGGAAATGTACCGTTCCTGTCGGTGTGGGGTGACAAGTACAGCGGCATCTCGAAGTTCTATACGGAGTTTCTGGCGGATTGTGCGGCGGGGAGTTTGCCGGCGGTGTCCTTCCTGGATCCGTCGTTCACGCTGCTGGATGACGGCGACGGAAACGATGATCATCCGCATGCGGATCTTCGGGCCGGTGACGCCTTTCTGAGCGAGGTGTACAACGCGGTGACGAAGGGACCGGGGTGGAAGAACACAGTGCTGATTGTCAATCGCGATGAGTGGGGCGGGTTTTATGACACGGTGGCTCCGCCGCGTGTGATTGCGCCGAACAATGTGGATACGGACCTGGTGGATGGCAAGGCGCTGCTGGGGCATCGTGTGCCCGCGATTGTGATCTCGCCCTTCAGCATGGGCAACCCGGCGACGCCGCGGATTGACTCGAACCTATACGATCACACGTCGGTGTTGAAGCTGATTGAATGGCGTTTTGGATTGGCGCCGCTGGGGATGCGCGATGCGTCGGATGAGGTGGCGAATCTCTCCCAGGCGTTGGATCTCACGGCCGAGTACGCCGCGCCTCCGCTTATTCCTGTGATCGCGCCGCCGAAGCCGTCAGTGCGTGGGATGTTTGAACTGGGGAGCACGATCGACAACGAAAGCTACGACTTTTACAAGCTGCTGAAGTCCGACCTGACGAACAACTGGCGGCTACCGGCTCATGCGAGTGCGATCAAGGCGAGTCACTAGCGATCGCGTACGTCAGCGAGAGGATGCCGCTTGAGTAAACCTTGTGCTGTGTGAGCGTGAGTGGGACGTGTTGCGAAGGAGGCAAAAGGGGAATGCCGCTGCCCAGGAGAATAGGGATGACGGCGAGCTCGATTTCGTCGACGAGGCGCGCGGCGAGCAGGGTGCGAAAGAGCTCGCCACCACCGAAGAGCCAGATGTCTTTACCGTTGTCGGGTTGGTTGCGGAGTTCGGCGACCGTTAGCTCGGGTATTGTGGAGAGGATGGCGGATTCAGGAATGTCGGCGCGTTTGAGTGTGCGGGAAAAAATGTAGTTCTTCATGCCGGGAAAGGTGGGTTGGCCGTGGGCGCGCATGACTTCGAAGGTACGGCGGCCGATGAGTAAGGTGTCGTAGCGGGAGAAGTCCTGGGCGGAATCGATCTCGGGGTCGGGAGTGATCCAGTCGAACTCGCCGCTGGGACCTGCGATGAAGCTGTCGAGAGAGCAGGCTACGGCGTAGCGGACGCGGCGCATGGGTGGAAGTGTATCGCCAAAGTTTGAACCCCACTCATGACGACGATAAGCTGTCGTCATGAGTGGGGCACCCGGTCTTGAGTTGTGTTGTGCTCAGACGTTGGCGCCGTGGCACTTCTTATATTTCTTGCCGGAGCCGCAGTAGCAGGGGTCGTTGCGGCCGATGTTCTGGCCGGTGCGCTTGGGTGAGGAGCCGTTGCCGTTTGAGGTCGAGCCGCCGGCCTGGCGGGCGATCTCGAGCTCGCGTTCTTTCTTGCGAGCGAACTCGCGCTCAAGGGCGTCGATGGTGGTCTGCGGCGCTTTTGTCGGAACGACAGGCGGCGGGCCAGAGGCCGTAGCGCCGTTCGCACCGGGTCGCTGCCAGTTGGTTTGTGACGGGGTGGGCATCTGTGCGGGTGGCGGCGTCTGCGGCGGAGCGGCGAAGTGGCGCGCCTGCAGCGTGGCGAGCTGCTCCATTGTTTCGATAGGCGTGCCGTCAGGAGCGAGGATCTGCATGCGGAAGAGATGCCGGCAGGTGTCCTCCTGGAAGCGCATCATCATGGCCTCGAACATGGTGAAGGATTCCTTCTTGTACTCGACGAGCGGATCGACCTGGGCGTAGCCGCGCAGGCCGATGCCTTCCTTGAGGTGATCCATGTTGAGGAGGTGGTCCTTCCAGAGGCCGTCGAGAACAGAAAGCATGACGACACGCTCGTGGTAGCGCATGTTGGGCGGGCCAAGGATCTGCTCCTTGACGTTGTAGCGCTCCTGCAGCTTAGTGAAGATGGCCTCGCCGAGGTCGTGGCGAGAGAGCTCCTCGGCGTTGATCTGGTCCTGAAGCTTTGCACCGAAGATGTCGAAGATTCCGTTGAACAGACCTTCAAGGTTCCACTGCTCGACGTGGGCTTTTTCGGGGACGAACTCGTCGATGAGGTTGGACAGGATGGTGGAGACGTAGTCGTCGGTGATGAGCTCTTTCTGTTCGACGCCCTCCATGAGCTGGCGGCGAAGACCGTAGACGGCTTCGCGCTGCTTGTTCATGACGTCGTCGTACTCGAGGACGTGTTTGCGGGATTCGAAGTTCTGGGCTTCGACGGCCTTCTGGGCGCCTTCGATACGCTTGGAGATCATGCGCGACTCGATGGGCACGCCCTCTTCCATGCCGAGCTTCTGCAGGAGCGTGCCGACCCACTCGCGCGCGAAGATGCGCATCAGGTCGTCTTCGAGGGATAAGAAAAACCGAGAAGCTCCGGGATCGCCCTGACGGCCGGCGCGGCCGCGAAGCTGATTGTCGACGCGGCGTGACTCGTGGCGCTCGGTGCCGAGGATGAAGAGGCCACCGACCTCGACGACCTTGTCGTGCTCGATCTTGGTGGCGGACTCGTGGGCGGCGATAATCTCGTTCCACTGCTCCTGGGTGGTCTCGAACTCCTGACCCTGGTAGTAGAAGCGGGTGAAGCCGGGCGCGGCGTTGGGATGGATGGCGCCTTCGGCGGGCGAGAGCGCGCGTGCGAGATTGCGCTTGACGAGGTCCTGACGGGCGATGAACTCGGGGTTACCGCCGAGGAGGATGTCGGTACCGCGGCCGGCCATGTTGGTGGCGATGGTGACCATGCCGAGGCGGCCGGCCTGCGCGACGATCTCGGCTTCCTTCTCGTGGAACTTGGCATTGAGGACGACATGGCGTACGCCTTTGCGCTTGAGGATCTCGGAGAGGAGCTCGGATTTTTCGATGGAGGTGGTGCCGACGAGGACCGGCTGTTTTGAGGCATGGAGGCGCTCGATCTCGTCCGCGACGGCAAAGTACTTTTCCTTCGCGGTGCGGTAGACGACGTCGGGGTTCTCGATGCGCAGAAGCACACGGTTGGTGGGGATGACGACGATGTCGAGCTTGTAGATGGACTCGAACTCGGCGGCTTCGGTCTCGGCGGTGCCGGTCATGCCGGCGAGCTTCTTGTAGAGGCGGAAGTAGTTCTGGAAGGTGATGGTGGCGAGCGTCTGATCTTCCTTGCGGATGTCGACGCCTTCCTTGGCTTCGATGGCCTGGTGAAGGCCGTCGGACCAGCGGCGGCCGGGCATGAGGCGGCCGGTGAACTCGTCGACGATGATGATCTCACCGTCTTTGACGACGTATTCGACGTCGCGCTTGTAGAGAGCGTGCGCCTTGGTCGCCACCTCGATGTGGTGCTTCATGTCCCAGTTTTCGGGGTCGGCGATGTTGCCGATGCCGAGGAGCTTTTCGACCTTTTCGAATCCTTCATCGGTAATGGTGATGGCGCGGGCTTTTTCGTCGACGACGTAGTCGCCGGTCCAGGTCTTCGACTGGCTCTCGAAGTTTTCGATCATCTCGCCTTCTTCAAGCTGCGGGATGATGGTGTTCGCGATGGCGTACTTGTCGGTGGTCTTGTCAGTGGGGCCCGAGATGATGAGCGGCGTGCGGGCTTCGTCGATGAGGATGGAGTCGACCTCGTCGACGATGCAGTAGAAGTGGCCGCGCTGCACGGTGTCTTTGAGGTCGAACTTCATGTTGTCGCGCAGGTAGTCGAAGCCGAACTCGTTGTTGGTGCCGTAGGTGATGTCGGCGCCGTAGGCTTCGCGGCGCTGCTCGTCGGAGAGGTCATGCACGATGACGCCGACGGTGAGGCCGAGGAAGCCGTAGACCTTGCCCATCCACTCGGCGTCACGCTTAGCGAGGTAGTCGTTGACGGTGACGACGTGAACGCCGCGGCCGGCGAGGGCATTGAGATAGCAGGGAAGCGTGGCGACGAGCGTCTTGCCTTCGCCGGTTTTCATTTCGGCGATTTTGCCCTGGTGGAGAACCATGCCGCCGATCATCTGCACGTCGTAGTGGCGCATGCCGATGACACGGATTGCTGCCTCGCGGACGACGGCGAAGGCCTCGGGCAGGAGCTCGTCGAGCGCGCGCTTTTCGGCGTCGGCGATGTCGTCGTGGTCAGTGAGGCCTTCGATGGCGGAGGCGATGCGGGCTTTGAATTCGATGGTTTTGGCGGTCAGCTGCTCGTCGGTAAGTTCTTTGAGCGCGGGCTCATAGCTGTTGATCTGCGAGAGCGTCGGGAGCATGCGCTTAACGGCACGGTCATTGGCGGTGCCGAAGACTTTGGCGAATTGTTTTTCGAGGAACACGGAAGTTGTCCTTATGGCGCTGGCGCGGGATGAAGGCAGGGGCGCGAGCGATTGGATTTCAGGCGGAGATGAGAACAGGCCAGATTGGCCCGCACACAGAGCGCTTAGAGAGCGGCGCTGCGGGCGAAGCTGGTGGCCGCGAAGATAGCGGTGGAGTGGGCGGCTGGCGGGCGCATGGTCCAGGCGGAGTGCAGGCCCGCAGCGAGAGCCGGTGCCGGCGTGAGAAGCGCTTCCGGATCGGCAGTGTTGGCGACTGGCATCTGGGCCAGGTGCTCATTGTGCGCGTCCACGGCGTGGCGATAGAGCAGCGCGCTGATGCGGTCGCCGTGAAAGCCGCGTTGCGAAGGAGACGCATTTGCCTGGGCGGCTCCGAGTGTGGAGACGAGCAGAAAGAGGCAGGCGAGATGGCGTGTGCGCAGAGCCACGGATGTCTACATTTTAGACGATATCCGCGAGGTTTTTCCTGTCAGATGCAGATGAAAGTCGCCTCCTTTGAATAGCTCGGAGGGTGCTCCCGTTCAGGAACATGGATAGAACGACCGCGTTAATGCCGGCTTTCCAGCCAGCTTTCGTCTCGATGACGAAGACGAACATTGCCACGCTGAATGCTATGTAAAAACCAAGGCAGAACGTCAATAGATAGATCCAGCGGCGGTTCGCTTTGCTCCCTGTCGCCCAGGTCATGGTCGCAATGGTGGCAGGAGACGCAGTCGACCGCAAGTTCTTTTCTTCTATGGCTTGAGGAAGTTCGTGAGTGCGGGCCTTGAGGACCGGATGGTGTCGGCCACACTTTCGGCGACCAGTTCGGCGCCTTCGGGGCTGGTGTGGGTGTGGTCCTTGGGGAAGAGCGCAGCGGTTTTTTCGGGGCCAAGCGCTTCGAGGCGGTCGGCTTCGGTGTTGCCGAGTTCGAGGACGGGGATGTTCTCCTGCGCGGCGACCTGGCGGACCCAGTCGTTGTAGCCCATGTCGCGCTCGATGTGGGAGTTGGCCGGGCAGGCGGGTTGAGTGGCGGCTCCGCAGGGTGAACCGTCAGGAGCCTTCCAGATGTTGCGGACGGTGGGCGTGAGAAGGATGGGGTGGACGCCTTTGGCTTTGGCGTCGTCGATCATCTTGCGGAGATACCAGCCGAAGGTGTGGATGGTTTCGATCTTGCCGGCGTAGGGGCCGGTGGTCTGGGCGACGTCCTGGGTGTCGTCGCCGATGCCTTTGAGGTCGCCGCGGGGTTTGGTGCCGCCGAGATCGCCGCCGTCGTTGTGGCCCATCTGGAGGAGAAGGAAGTCGCCGGGTTTCATCTCGGCGAGCGTGGCGGCCCAGTGGCCTTCATCGATGTAGGAGCGGGCGGAGCGGCCGGCGATGGCGCGATTGGCGACGTTGATGCGCGAGGTATCGAAGAAGTGCGCGAAGTGGTCGCCCCAGCCGAGGTCGGCGCTATTGCGGGCGGTGGAGTCGCCGACGATGAAGACGGTGGGCAGTGCGGGATTGAGCGGAGCCTCGTGCGGGAGGTTGTGCTGCGGCGGCGTGGGTGGAGGGGCTTCCTGGGCAAAGGTGGTGGTGCTGAAGGAGATGAAGAGAGCCAGGGTGAAGGTAACGATCCGCAGCATAAAGCTAACGTAGCATCCGGACGGCGTGCTCGTGATGAAGAAAGATGTGGTGAGAAGCAGCGATGGCGGCGTAAGCTGGCGCACACACAAGAGCAGGCTTTTGGGGAAGGCGGATGCCGATGCACGCGGGTGCGGACCGGACGCCGTTGGAGAGCGCGCTGCGCAAGGCGCGGTGGCGGATTCTGCCCCTGCTGTCGATCTGTTATCTGGTCGCGTTCATGGACCGCGTGAACATCAGCTTCGCGGCGGAGCCGATGAATCGGGACCTGCATTTTTCTCCACATGTGTACGGCTTGGGGGCGGGGCTGTTCTTCGTCAGCTATGCGCTATGCGAGGTGCCGTCGAACTGGCTGCTGCTGCGGTTCGGGGCGAGACGCTGGCTGGCGCGGATCATGTTTACATGGGGCCTGCTGGCGATGGCCATGCTGTTTGTGCGCGGGCATGCAAGCTTTTATGGCATGAGGCTGTTGCTGGGTATCGCCGAGGCCGGGTATTTTCCCGGCGCAGTGTACTTTATGTCGCTGTGGTTTCCGGCGAAGGAGCGCGCGCGAGCGATCAGCTTCTTCTATGTCTCGCTGCCGCTCGCGAGCGTGGTGATGGGCAGCGCTGCGGGAACGTTGCTGCGGCTCGATGGACGTTATGGCCTGCACGGCTGGCAGTGGCTTTTTCTGCTGGAAGGCATGCCCGCGGTGCTGCTGAGTGTGGCAATCTGGTTCACGCTGGCAGAGAGACCGAGAGCTGCGGGGTGGCTGCGAGAGGACGAACGAGATGCGCTTGAGTCAGAGATAGCAGAGGTTTATCGGCTGGACCACTCTCAAAGGCGGAACGCTCTGGGTGTTGTGCTGGGGGACGCTCGCGTGTGGCTTCTCGGAGTTTGTGGGTTGTGTCTGCTGGGAGCAAACTATGCTGAAAACTTTTTTCTGCCTGAGATTCTTCGCAAGCTGACGGGAGCGTCGACGGGCACTGTCGGCTATCTGATCGCGCTGGCGGCCGGTGCGGGAGCGGTAGCCATGATCGTGAACGGGATGCATTCGGACCGGGCGCGTGAGCGTCGCTGGCACGTACTTGTTCCCGTGCTTCTGATGGCTGTGCTGATGTTGATTGCCGGGATTCATCTGCAGGGTTGGATCGCTGCAGTGGTTCTTTTACTGGCGCTGCCGGTGTTCTTTTCGATGCAGGCTCCGTGGGTTGCCGTCTTCGTAGAGTTGTTCCGGGGAGAGCAGGCCGCGCTGGCGATCGCTACCGTTAATATGCTCTCCATCGTTGGCGGGTTTGTGGGGCCGTATTGGATGGGGTGGATGCGTGAACTCACAGGCGGCTTTGCAGTGGGGATTGGCGCGCTCTGCGTGCCGTGGCTATTGATGGCGGGCTCGCTGGCGTGGGTGATGCGGCCGCACGCGGTAGATGTGACGAGCGATGATAAAAAGTCGATAAATGCCGAGCCGGAGCTAGCGGAGTGAGTCTAAGATGTGGGGCTGTTGCGCGACTTTTGCCTGAGTAAGGAGACGATGATGGCGAATCCATTTGTGCATCTGGAACTGAACGCGAGCGACTTGAAGAAGGCGCAGGCGTTCTATGGCGCGATGTTCGGCTGGCAGTTTCAGGACAATGACATGGGGCCGATGGGGATTTACGCGACGTTCAAGCCGGACAGCGGACCGGGCGGAGGAATGTACGCGGCGCCTGGTATGCCGCAGGGATGGCTGGCCTACGTCGGTGTGGACGACATCAAGGCGGCGACGGCAAAGGCGAAGTCGCTGGGCGCGCAGATCCAGATTGACTCACAGGAGATTCCGCAGGTCGGATGGATGACGATCATGAATGATCCGACGGGCGCGAGGATCGCGCTGTTCCAGCCGAAAATGTAGCCAGCAGATCTGGAAAAAATTCAGTTAGCTGCCGTAGCCGCGATGCTTCATGGCGGCGAGTTCTTCGGCGCTCGGCCAGGAGATGGTGAGCAGGAAGGCGGCGTCGTCGAGCGCTTCGACGTCGTGGCGGATGGACGCGCCGAGCGTGAAGAGATTGCCGGTGGAGAGCTCGTGTCCCTTGCCGCCGACGTTCATGCGAACGTTGCCCTTGAGGACCTGAACGGAGATGGTACCGTCGGCGTGGTGCTCCTTCATGTGCGCGCCCTTTTCCATGTTGATGAGGACGACGCGGAAGTCGTGTTTCTTGAAGAGTGTCTTGGCGTGATGACCAGCCTGCCAGGGCTTGTTGCTCGCCGCGTCAGCGATCTCCTGGTTGAGATCGAATTGCGCCATGCGGTCGACCATGGTGCCATCGGTGAGGGAGGTGGTGGACGTAATCATGGTGTGAATCCTCCTGCGAGCGTCGAGTCTACGCCTTGTGATGCGGGCTGAGCCAACGAGGTGTGGCTGGCATGCGATACTGCGGGGCAGCAAAAAGGAGTGAGTGAGCGGATGAGTGAAGCGGCGATTGCCTACGCGCAGAAGAATGGACAGCGATTTGTCGAGGAGTTGAAAGAGCTGCTGCGGATTCCTTCGGTGTCGACCGCGCCGGAGCATGCGGGCGACGTGCGCAGGGCGGCGGAGTTTGTGGCAGAGAAGCTGCGCGCGGCGGGCATGGAGAATGTGCGGCTGATTGAGACGGCGAGTGCGAAGCATAAGAATGGGCACCCGCTGGTGTATGCGGACTGGCTGCATGCAGAGCCGTCAGCCAATGGAAAGCCAAAGCCGACGGTGCTGTGCTATGCGCACTATGATGTGCAACCGCCTGATCCGCTGGATGAGTGGAAGTCGCCGCCGTTTGAGCCGGCGGAGCGCAACGGCAATCTGTATGCGCGTGGCGCGGTCGATGACAAAGGGCAGCTGATGATTCATCTGAAGGCGCTTGAGTCGGTGATGAAGGCGGATGGCAAGCTGCCGGTGAATGTGCGGGTGATCCTCGAAGGTGAGGAGGAGGTTGGTGGCGAGGGTATTGCGGCGTATGTGCGCGAGCATGGCGAAACGCTGAAGGCTGATGCGGCGCTGGTGAGCGATTCGGAGATGTTTGCGCCCGAGCTGCCGACGCTGTGCGTGGGGCTGCGCGGGATGATCTATACGGAACTTGAGGCGCGTGGCGCGGCGCAGGATTTGCATTCGGGGATGTATGGCGGAGTGGCGCCGAATCCGTTTGTGGCGCTGGCGCAGATTATCGCGCGGCTGAAGCGCGAGGATGGGCACATTGCGATTCCGGGTTTTTACGATGGCATCGAGGAGCCGACCAAGGATGAGCTGGAGTCGTGGCGGGCGCTGCCGTTTGATGAGGATGAATACCTGAAGCATGAGGTGGGGTCGCCGGAGCTGACGGGCGAGGAGATGTTCTCAGTGTTGGAGCGGACGTGGTCGCGACCGACGATGGACGTGCATGGGATGCCGGGCGGATTTACCGGTGCGGGCGCGAAGACGGTGATTCCAGCGAAGGCGGTGGCGAAGGTGAGCTTCCGGCTGGTGCCGGGCATGCAGCCGGCGGAGACGTTCGCGAAGTACAAGAAGTTTGTGGAGGAGATTGCGCCGAAGGGCATCACGGTGGATGTGCGGATGATTCACTCCGGTGACCCGATCGTGGTGAGCTCGGACAATCCCTACATCCGCGCGGCCAAGCAGGCCATGGCGGACGTGTTTCATAAGGACACGGTGTTCATTCGCAGCGGTGGATCGATTCCGATTGTGGGGGATTTTGTGCGGGAACTGGGGATTCCGACGGTGCTGATGGGATTTGGTCTGCCGGACGACAATCTGCACGCGCCGAACGAGAAGTTCAACCTGTCGAACTTTCATCGCGGAATCCAGTCGGTGATCCGGTTCTTCGGGATCGTTGGCGAGCAGGGCCAGTGAGCGGCGCCGGGCTGCCGGTACACGGCTTTGTACTCGCGGGCGGGAAGAGCACGCGCATGGGCCGCGACAAGCCGCTGCTGGAGATTGGCGGGCAGCCGATGGTCCAGGTCGCGGTCGGCAAGTTGCAGAGTTTCTGCGCGGAGGCATCGATCGCGGGCAATCGCGATGATCTGAGTGCGTTTGGCACGGTGGTGTGGGAAGAGCGCGTGGACGCGGGAGCGGCGGCGGGGATCGAGGCGGGATTGCGGGCAGCGCGACAGCCGTGGGCGCTGTTTATGCCCGTGGATGTGCCGCTGGTCCCGGCGGAGTTGCTGCGGACGTGGGCGGCGCAGGTGCTTCGCGAGCCGCGGGTGGTGGTTGGGCATCTGTATGCGTTCAGGGATCAGCCGGCGTTCTGCATGATTCGCAGCGGATGCGCAGATGCGTTCAGCGCGGCATTGGAGACCGGCGAACGAAAGCTGGCGAGGCTGTTTGATCGACTGGTGCAGAGCGGTGGGGTGCACCGGGTGTACAGCGTGCGCGAGCTTTATGGAGCTGGTTACCCGGGCGACGAGTCTCTCCGCCGGATGTTCATGAATGTGAACACGCCCGAAGATCTGGCGCAGGTGGAAGGCGCGATCACTCGGGATTGATCCGGCAAAGCCTGGTTCGATGACGCGGAAATGAATTTCTGCCTGTGATTTGAAGTTGCAGACGGATTCGCATTAGTATTTACCGCTTCAGAAGTATCGGGCCAAGATATTCACTCTACAGCAGAGGTGTTTTCAATGAGATATATCAAGGGTCTTCCTGCGCTTTCCGTGCAACTGCGGGGGAGCAATGCGGTGCTGTTTGCTTTGATTCTGGCGTTTGTACTGTCTACCGGTTTATCAGCCAGGGCGGATACGTACGACTTCTCTTTCAGCGGAAACGGGATCAACAGTTCGGGCATCATTACGGTCGCGCCGGCGGGCACCCCGGGGTGGTATCAGATCACGGGAATCAGCGGCGTCTACTCGGATACGACGGATGGTATTTCGGGGAATATTACAGGCATCGAATCGACGACGCTGCCCGCGACGCCGCCTCCGTTCCTGCCGCCGGGGCACTCGACTGCCGGCTTCACGTTTGACGATCTGTTCTATCCGGGAGGGTCGCCATCGGTGTGCGTTGACTATCCGTTTTATGGCGGCGTGCTGGACGTTTACGGCATGGTGTTCGACGTCGCGGGCGGCTACTCAGTGGATGTGTGGAGCAACGGCGTTATCCCGGGAGTGGGGTTGCAGTATGACGTCGCCGACACGTCCGGAATGACGATTCTGAACTACCCGGATCCTCCGAGGGGCCAGGGTGTGGTGGTGGATCTGAGCGTTGCGCCGACGCCGGAGCCGAGCACGTTGCTGCTGCTGGGAACCGCGCTGCCGGGTCTTGCGGCCGTGACACGCCGGCGGTGGGCGGGCCTGCTGCACCGCGGATAAGGTCCGGGGCTGTGAAGGGGCGGCTGCTCGATGCGGCCGCCTTTTTCATTACGTGGGTTCGCGATGGGCGATACTGGCTTTATGGCGCCGGAGGAGAAAGATCCGTCGACGGAGAGCGGGCGGGAGGATCGTCCGCTCACGGCTGAGGTGTCGCCGGAGGCGGTGCCGGTCATCGAGGAGTTCATGGCCGAGGCGGCGCAGGCCAACGAGGAGGAGGTCGTCTCCGCCGAGCAGGAAATGGCGTTTGCGGGAACGGCCGATTTGCCGGGCGCACAGTTTGCCTCTTCGGGCACGGGACCGTACATCGCCTTTGAGGGCGTGTGTAAGTCGTTTGGCGATTTTGTTGTGCTGAAGGATGTCAGCTTCTATGTAAATCCTGGGGAGACGCTGTGCATTCTCGGTCGAAGCGGGGTGGGGAAGTCGGTTTCCTTGCAGATTCTGATGGGATTTCTGCAGGCCGACCGCGGGACCGTGCTGGTTGCCGGGCAGGAGATTACGGGTTTCAGCGAGGCGCAGATGCAGGAGGTGCGCCGCAAGGTCACGATGGTGTTTCAGAGCGGGGCGCTGTTTGACTCCATCACCGTGGGGGAGAATGTGGCTTTTCCGCTGCGCGAGCGCGAGCACATGGAGGAGGACCAGATCCAGAAGCTGGTCACAGGCCTGCTGGATATGGTGGGGGTGACCGGGATGGAGAACCTTCTGCCCAGCGATTTATCCACCGGGATGAAGCGCTCGGTCGCGATTGCGCGGGCTCTGGCAGCGCAGCCATCGGCGATTCTTTACGACGAGCCGACGACGATGGTGGATCCTTTGATGGGGCACCTGCTGGGCGAACTCATCCAACTGCTCAAAAGGCAGTTGCATCTCACAAGCATTGTCGTAACTCATGACACGCGGTTCGCTGAGAAGCTCGCGGATCGGGTCGTCTTTCTCCACGAGGGCAGGGCCCACTTTTTCGGAACCATGGAACAGATGAAAAAGAGCGACGACCCTGTGCTTCAAGAGTTCCTGTCCCTGGACGAATTGGTGCCACCGGGAGGTGGTGCTGGAGGTAAATCTCCGACCGACCGAGATCTGCCGCTTTATGCCCCTGAAGGGTAACTGGAAAAACACCAATTGTTGCAAAACTTTACGGTATGGATCGTGTTAGCGTGGGAGTAACGTATCAGGTTGAAACTGGCTAAGGCGATATGGACCAGCGCAGGTCTGCGGCTCTTGACTGAGAAGCATTAACGGATCGCTGAGAAGGTTTTTGGTTCCGATGGCAACACCGGATTACATAGAACAAGTCGTTATCTCGCGGCGCACGCAGCGGCGATCCAGGCCCATAGCCCGCGAGGGGATTTCCAGCGTATCGAGGCCGTCGGTCGTCAGTCTGGTGTGGGTGGTGCTGGACTGCCTCAGCGTGCTGATCGCGGGGCTGATTGCGTTTCGTATCCGGCTGCCCCAGGCCTACACAGCAGAAGGCTCTTTGATTCAGCACATTGCCGGACCTGCGCCCGAGGTGCTGTTCCTTTATCTGCTGCTGTTCTGTTTTTATCTGGTGGTGTTTGCCCGGATTTATGGGCTCTATCGCTCGACCGATTCGCGCAGCGGCATGCACGAACAACGGATGACCGTGCAGGCGACGCTGACCGCGGGCCTGCTGCTGTGCGGAACGCTGTATCTGCTGCGCGCGTATGCGGTCTCGCGGATTGTCATGATCGTGACGGTGCTGCTGACGATGCTGATGCTGATGGTGCGCCGGGCGCTTTGGCGCAAGCTGCGTCAGAAGCGGTTTATCGAAGGACTCGAGGTTCGCAATGTGCTGATCGTCGGCGACGGCCGCGTGGGACATGCGCTGCGAAACCATCTTGAATCTCTGCCGCATATGGGCTTCCGCTTCAAGGGCTTCATTACGATGGATGGCCGCAGTGAGGGAGTGACCGGATCGCAGGTGGTCGGGAACATCCGCAACTGCGTGGCGCTGGCGCGGTCGCTGTTCGTGGACGAGATTTACTTCTCGACGCCGGCGGAGAAGCAGACGGTGATCTCGGTGGTGGAGGACGCGCGCGCGCTGGGGATCGAGGTGCGTGTTGTGCCGGACCTTTACGACGGCCTCGCGTGGAACGCGCCGGTGGAGTACATTGGCCAGTTTCCGACGATTCCGCTGCACCGCCAGGACTTCCCACGGGATGCGTTCCTGCTGAAGCGGGTGATCGATATCTTGCTCGCTTCCTTTGCGCTGTTGATCGCTGCCCCGTTCATGGCTGCCATTGCGCTGCTGATTCGGTACGATTCACCGGGGCCGGTGCTGTACACGGCTGACCGGCTGGGCCGCAAAGGACGCGTGTTCAAGTGCTACAAGTTCCGCACGATGGTGAAGGACGCAGACCAGCGCCGTCAGGATCTGCAGCACATGAATGAGCGCGATGGCGTGCTGTTCAAGATCAAGGAAGACCCGCGCCTGACGCGTGTTGGGCGCTGGTTGCGGAAGTACTCGCTGGATGAGCTGCCGCAGTTCTGGAATGTGCTGAAGGGCGAGATGAGCATGGTGGGCCCGCGGCCGCCGCTCGCGTCAGAGGTGGAGAAGTACGATCTCGCGCATCTGCGCCGCCTCGATGTGCTGCCGGGTATCACGGGCTTGTGGCAGGTGGAGGCGCGGCAGGATCCGTCGTTCGATAGCTACATCTCGCTGGATACGGCATATGTCGAAAACTGGAGCCTGATGCTGGACATGCGTATTCTCGCGCGCACGATCGGCGTTGTCTTTGCGGGGACGGGAGCGTAGCCACTCCAGCGAGCAGACAACGCTCGCCGGGGACCCGGGTGTACCCCAGGCGCGCTGAAGCCCTTTGCCTGGTCAGCGCGGTAGACTGAGAGTGTGCGAATCGCTCTGGCCCAGATCAACCCAACGGTGGGTGACTTCTCCGGCAATTTTCAAATCATCTCCAAATTCTATGAACAGGCGGCTGGCGAAGGCGCGGAGCTGGTCCTCTATCCCGAGCTGGCAACGGCTGGATATCCCCCGGCTGATTTGCTCGAAAAAGAGACGTTCGTGCGCAGCGCCGAGGAGTCGCTGCAGAGGCTGGCGGAGCTGACGAGCGGCGAGAATCGGCCGGCGATTCTGGTGGGTTCGCCGATGCGGTGCCAGCAGGAGGGCGGGAAGCGTGTGCGCAATGTGGCGGCGATGCTGGAGGCTGGCGAGATTCGCTTTACCCAGACCAAGCGGCTGCTGCCGTTCTATGACGTGTTCGACGAGCAGCGGTATTTTGAGCCGGCGACACGCCAGGGGCTGACAAAGATCAACGGCCACGCGGTCGCGATCACGGTGTGTGAGGACGCCTGGAACGACAAGATGTTTTGGCCGCAGCGCTTCTATCCGAATGATCCCGTGGAAGAGTTGATGAAGCAGTGGGCGGTGCTGCCGCAACCGCTCAGCGGTCACCGGTTGATTCTGAACATTTCGGCGTCTCCGTACTGGCATGGCAAGCCGGCGGTGCGGCGGCGCATGATCCGCGCGCTGGCGGAGCGGCATGGAGCGACGGTTGTGATGGTCAACCAGGTGGGCGCGAACGACAGCCTGATCTTCGATGGCGATTCGTTTGCGATGAACCCGCGCGGCGAGGTGATCGCGCAGTGCAAGGAGTTTGAAGAAGATCTCGTCATCGTCGACACACAGAACGCACAACCGATTACGGACTCGCATAGGAACGGAGCGATTGCGGAGAACGCAAAGATGCCGGGCGGCGAAGCCGA